>Ga0126312_10002844_pt1 | contig 11641 bp, 10 predicted proteins | sample Plot104A_FD_92537 | JGI IMG/M metagenome (GOLD analysis project Ga0126312, IMG submission 92537) | Serpentine soil microbial communities from UC McLaughlin Reserve, CA, USA - Plot104A | ecosystem: Environmental > Terrestrial > Soil > Grasslands | place: USA: UC McLaughlin Reserve, Lake County... | reverse complement strand
TTGGATCCCCGCCGCAGGGGGTAGCGGGCAACTATCAGCCTCGCGAACCATCGTTAACGCTGTGTGTTGTTTTGTTGCGCGGGGGCTGTATCATATTTCTCCGTGAGAACAGAACACTACGGGTCGTGGACCCGCGAAGGCAAGACCACGCGTTATTTCACGGCCAGGTGGCGGTGGGGCCGCAGCCTGTTCGTGCTGGCCGGTCTGGCCTTGATCCTGCTCTCGGTAGCGCTCGTATACCTCGATATCAGGAGGGCTGGAGATGAGGCCGGCGCCTCGCCGCCGAAGAAGGACGTGACCATGGAACTCTCTATCCCGAGCATGAGGCACGTGGAAAACGTGCCCGTCTACACCGCCTCTGCGCACAACAAGCCGGCTTTGCACGATGGGACGCTGCACCTTCAGGGAACGGGCTTCCCGTGGCAGCGGGAGGCGAACGTCTATATCGCGGGCCACAGACTAGGCTATCCGCGCACCAAGAGCTTTCTGGTGTTCTGGGATCTGAACAGGTTGAGGACGGGGCGGAAGGTGGTGCTCACTGACTCAGAGGGCGAGAGATACATCTACAGGGTCTACGACCGTTTCGTGGTGGCCCCTGACGATTCCTCAGTCACGAAGCCCGTAGACGGGAGGAACGTAGTCAGCCTCCAGACCTGCACGCTACCGAACTACACGGACCGCCTGATCGTACGCGCCGCGCTCACAAAGACCGTACAAGGCCCGGCGCCTCGACCAACGCCAAACAAACCATCGTAGGGCCCCTGTTAACCCGTCGGCTTGCGCGCCCTCAGCGAATACATGAGCGGTATTCGTGGCGTGCCCTCTGGCAGGCGATAGGTATCGAAGTCGGACTTCTCCAGTATGGGCCATCTGGGAAACATCGTGTAGTCGTACTCGTGCAACAGCTCGACACGTAGGCCGGCGGAGCTCACCGCGCTCACCACCTCACCCAGAGTGTGGTTCCATTCGTAGGTAACGTTGTTTGACGTCTCGGCGTCGAAGTCTGCGTAGGTGCCTGGCTCGTCCCATATGCGGGGGTTCTCGTCCTGGAAATAGTCGTGCTCCACGCTCAGGTCTTCGTCACCGAAGACGTCGGTGAAAGGATGGAACTCCGTGAGGTACAGAAAGCCGCCGGGCTCGAGTAGTTCAGCGACCACCCCGGCCCACCGTCCGATGTCGGGGAGCCAGAGGATTGCGCCGCGTCCCGTGTAGACGATGTCGAAGGTATGGCCGCCCGTGGCGCCCACGGCCTCGTAGACGTCAGAGTGCACGAACGTGGCTTCAAGCCCCATATCGGAGGCAAGCCAGCGGGCCGCCTCTACGGCGGGGGCCGAGAAGTCGAGGCCCGTTGCGCGGGCGCCACGGCGGGCCCAGCTCAGGGTGTCGATCCCGAAGTGGCACTGGAGGTGCAACAACTCCTTGCCCGTCACGTCGCCGACCTCGTCTATCTCGAACGGTTGCAGGCGCTCCTGACCTTCCTTGAACGAGGCGACATCGTAGAACTCTCCCGAGACGTGGATAGGCACACGTTCGTCCCAGTTAGCCCTGTTCGCCTCCCGCCACTCCTCACGCCACTCACCCATCGCTCGCTCCTCTCTCAGAGGTTCTCTATCGGTACCGGCTCGACCGGATCGGCGAGCCCGAAGCCGAAGACGCGCGAGTAGAAATATAGCTCGCCATCAAGGGCCCGCTTGATGTTCTCGGCGCGCCTGAAGCCGTGCTGCTCGCCCTCGAAAGGTACGTAGGAGACGGGCAGGCCCTTGTCGCGTAATGCCGCGAACATCGTCTCGGCCTGCTCTTTTGGCACGACCTCATCTTCGAGGCCCTGGAAGAAGATCACGGGGCAAGAGAGCCGCCCGGTACAGTGGATCGGCGAGCGCTCCAGGTAGAGGTCCGCGCTCCCTGGGTAGGGCCCGATCAGGCGCTCGAGGTAGCGCGACTCGAACTTGTGGGTCTCTTTCGCCAGGGCTTCGACATCGCTGACCCCGAAGTGGCTCGCGCCGGCGGCGAATATATCCCTGAACGCGAGCGCGCAGAGCGTCGTGTAGCCGCCCGCGCTGCCGCCGGTGATAATCAGCCGCCCGCCGTCCACGAGCCCGCGCTCGGCCAGGTAAACCGCCCCGTTGGCGCAGTCGTCGACGTCGACAACACCCCACGTGCCTTCGAGGCGACTACGGTACTCCCGCCCGTAGCCCGTGCTCCCGCCGTAGTTCACGTCGAGCACGGCGATGCCGCGGCTGGTCCAGTATTGGATCCTCGGATCGAGGGCCGTGCTCGATGCCGAGGTCGGACCCCCGTGGCTCATAACGAGGAGCGGCGGGAGTTCGCCATCAGGCGCCACGAAATCCCGGTTCTTCGGCGGGTAGAAGAAAGCGTGCGCCGTCAGGCCGTTCTCCGTGGGGAACTCGACGGGCTCGGGAACGGAGAGGTAGCCAGGGTCTATCTCCAGGTCGCCCGAGCGACGCAAGACCTCGTGCAGGCCGGTAGACGGGTCCAACCTCACTATGCAAGCGGCCTCCGTGGGCGAGCTGCCGCGGAAGACCACACCACCAGCCGCTTCACCCTGGGCCTCTGGCGCGCGCACGTATGCGATGCTCGAGTACGGCATCTCTAACGGCTCGAGCTCTCCACTCTCCGTATCGAGGATGGCGAGGTGCGAGCTTCCGCGCTCCATATACGAGCAGACGATGCGCACTGGCGAGACGAAAGCGTAGGTGGACATCCCGAAGATCCACTGCGGCAAGCCGAACTCTGCCTCCCTCTCGCAGAGGGGCTCGATATGTCCCGCACGCCAGCGGTAGAGGTTCCACCAGCCCATTCGGTCCGAGACGAAGTGGAGCGTGCCTCCGGGGGACCACTCTGGCTGGAAGATGGAGTCATCCTGGCCGCCTGCGACCCGCTCGACGTTTTCGGGGAACCCTTCAGAGCCGAGATCACAGACCAGGAGCTCCGTGCCGTCCCAGGGCATGTTCGGATGGTTCCACGTCAGCCACGCGAGGCGCCGGCCGTCGGGGCTCAGGCGCGGCGAGGAGTAGAAGTCCTCGCCCGAGACGAGCACGCGCTCCTCCCCGCTTTCGAGGTCTACGCTAACGATCTCGTTTGCGGGTTCGTGCCCGGCGTGGTCCTCCCGCACGGCGATAAGGCGGCGACGGTCCTGGTCGACCACCATGTCCGCGTATCGCCTGCCGGTCTTCGGCGTAAGCGGTTCCGGCTCGCCGCCCGGGGTCCGCCGGTAGATCCTCTGGTCTGCGAAATTCGAGAAGTAGACCGTGCCTTCGTCGACGGTGAAGCCGCCTCCACCATACTCGTGTACCCGCGTGCGGGCATTGAAAGGCTGCGGTGTCACGTCCTCGGTGCGTCCGTCCGGCCTCACGAGCACGACGACGTTGCGCCCGCCCTCTCCGGGACGGCTCTCCAGCCAGTACACGTCCCGACCGTCGATCGCTACTTCCCCCAGCCCCACTACGCCCCTGACGATCACGTCCGAGGAGATCGGGGACCTCCAGGATCCGTAGGGCGCGACTCCGCGTTCGGACATAGTTAGACTCCTCCGTACTATCGAGGTCTCTCCAGCCTCTCGCGAGCATCTTCGGGCGCCCGCCCGCGAATGTTACAGTCAGAGGACCGCGATGGCTACGCCCGAGGCCATGCATGGCCTCGGGCGATCGGCTCATGGAGAGGACGTTTTTTGTACACTGCTGGTATGGACCGTCGTGGTTACACGGCACAGTCACCAGGTGCCCCGCCACCCAGGATGGCCGAAGAGGAGCTGAGGGCTCGGGTACGCCAGCAGGAGGCAACTGGCAGGTTCGGCCTGGCGGCCCTCTCCGGGATGAGCCTCCCCGACCTCATGGATGAGGTGGTAAACGTGGTAGCCGGGGTCCTCGCGGTCGAGTATTGCAAGATCTTGGAGCTCGCGGACGAGGGCACGACGCTCCTGTTGCGGGCCGGTGTGGGGTGGGGAGAGGGGCTCGTAGGAACCGCCACGGTCGGTACGAACCTGCAGTCACAAGCTGGTTACGCCTTGATCTCCAGGGGACCGGTGGTTGTCGAGGACCTGCGGGCCGAGAACCGCTTCGAGGACGCGGCGCTCTTGCGCGAGCACGGGGTGGTGAGCGGCCTCAGCACCACGGTCCACGTCAGCGGACGCCCTTTCGGCGTCCTTAGCGCCCACACCAGGAGCAAAAGGGCGTTCACCGAAGACGAGGTCCTGTTTTTGCAGGAGGTGGCCGAGGTTCTCGGCGCCGCGATCGAGCGCCGCCGCGCGGAGCGCGACAAAGAGAGCCTGCTCGGTGAGCGCACCGAGTGGGCCGCCGCTGCGGAACGACGTTTCTCCTTCCTGGCCGAGGCCAACGCACTCCTCTCCGCCTCCACCGATTACAGGACCGTGCTCACAACAGCGGCGCGCCTCACGGTGCCGGCCATCGCTGACTGGTGCTTTGTGGACGTGGTCGAGGAGGCGGAAGGCTCGGTGACCAGGTTCGCCGTCGCCCACTCTTACCCCGAGGACGAAGCCCTCGCCCGCGCCCTACAGAGCACCTACCGCCTCGACCCGAGCACGCCGCACGGTACGGCCAGGGTCTTCAGGACGGGTGCGCCGGAGTCGATCCCCGAGGTCGACGAGGATGTTCTGAAGGACATAGCCGTCGGTGATCCCGAGCAACTCGACGTCCTGCGCCGCATGGACCCGGGGTCCTACATGTGTGTTCCCCTTCGCATCGGGGGCCATGCGCTCGGTGCTATGGGTTTTATCTCAGCCCGCTCAGGGCGCCGCTACGGCGCCGAAGACGTTGCGCTAGCCGAAGGCCTGGCACACTGCGCGGCCCTCGCGCTAGATAACGCCAGCCACAAAGCCTCCGAGGTCGAGCTTGTGCGGGAGCTGGTCAGGCGAGCCAGAGAGGAGCAGCGCGTGATCTCGCTGCCTCGCAAGGAGGCACCGCAGATCACACCCCGCCAGATGGAGGTCCTCCAACTGCTCTCCTCAGGCCACTCGACCAGGGAGATAGGCCGCGAGCTCTACCTGTCAGAAGCTACGGTACGCAACCACATCCGCGGCCTATTGCAGGCCTTCGGCGCCCACTCCCAGCTGGAGGTCCTGGCCAGGGCGCGTGAGCTCGGCGTCCTCCCGTAGGGAGACGATCTTCCACAAAACGCCGGACCGGTCGCTATTCGGAGGACTCGAAGACTAGCCACGAGCCCTTGAGGCCTTCGCTTATCGTTTCGCCCCCTCTGCGGGGTACCACGCTCACGAGCCGATCGCCCTGGCGGACGAAGTCCTCGAGTGTCTCGACCACCTCCTCGCGGTGCAGAACGAAGACCACCCTGTGCTGCATCGTGAGCTCCTCGATGGAGTCGCGTCGCGCCTCCTCCGCCCCCACGGCCTCAGCCAGCAGCCGCTCTCGCTCGGCCGCTTCGGCCCACAGCCGGCCTCGGCTCGCGTCGGCCTCAGCCTGCAGGGCGGAGTCCCGCTTGCGCCAATCCTCCACGTGCTCCTCGATCCGGTGCAGTATCCGCTCTATGGCGGACGCGCGATGCTCGCCCATCACCAGCCTCCTCTATCCGTGTGCCCGAGTGCTACTCACTCTACCCCGGTTTCGCCCGTTGTGCTTCTCAGGCCGTAGAGGAGGTTACTGCCCTTCGGCGGATTCCGATCCCTACTCGCTCCTGGCTACGAGGACCGGACTGTGGGCGTGGCGGACCACCGAGTCGGAGACGCTGCCCATCAGCGCCCGTCCCACCCCGCCCAACCCTGTGCTACCGACAACGGTCAGGCCGACCCGGAGTTCCTCTGCCAGCCTTACGATCTCCGCGTCGGGCCTGCCTGAGGCCACATGCGTGTCTTCGACCTTGCCACCGTGGGCTTCGATCCACTCGGCCCGTTCGGTGAGGAACTTCCTGGCCTCCTCCTCGGCTTGCTCACGGATGGACTGCTTTATCTCTCCGGGATAGAAGTGGTGACCGTACAGGTGCTCGGCCGTCGGTAGCACGAACATTAGGTGCAGCCCCGAGTCCGTAGTGCTCGAGATCTCGATCGCCGCATCGGTCGCAACCTGCGCCTGCCCGGACCCGTCGACCGCAAGCAACATCCGGCCGGACAAGGAGCCATCTCCCTCGCCCCGGACAACGAGGACCGAGCCGTGGGAGTGATGGACTACGGAGTCCGAGACGCCGCCCATAACGACGCGCCGTACGGGACCGAGTCCCCTGCTGCCAAGGACGATGAGGCCGGCGTCCAGCTCCTCCGCGACGTGTACGATCTCAGCATCCGGACGGCCCGCCCTTGCGTGGACCCCGGCGATCTTCCCGCCCATCCCCCTTATCTTCTCCCCCTCGTCTTCGAGCTTCGCGCGGGCCTCATCCTCTGCGCGCTCGCGGATGTCCTTCCGAAGCTCCGGCGCCATGACCCTGGACTCGGGCCACGAGAGAGGGTCGGGCATGGGCTCGACGTAGGTCACGTGCAGCTCCAGACCGAGCTTCTCCGAGAGCGTCGCGGCCATCCCGGCGGCACGTTCTGCCTCGGGCGAGCCGTCCGTGGCCAGCACTATCTTGCTTCTGAACACGCTCATGCTGTCCTCCTTCTCATGCTTCCGATCGGTCCTCCGCCCTCTACCTGGTCTCGCTTTGCAGTCGTCTCCGAGTTCGTCCGTGCAGACAATATAGTACGCTGGTGCGGCCATGCCTTGAGCAAATTGGCCCATCTGCCTGGTGCGCATTGATCAAAAGGTGTCTGGCGCAGGACGGGCTACGATGGTCAATTCAGATGGGTTGTCTCGTCAAGATAGACCATGCGGGACCGCGCAGGAGACGGTAATCTTCCGGATCAAGTAGACCAGGAGAGAGGTGCTAGGACGATGGAAGCTCTTCGCGAAGGGGCACTCAGGAGCATCGAAGAGATCTTCGGTGACCGGCTGAAACGCAGGCCGCCCGAGAGTGCCGGATCGGCGTGGGACGGCGCGCTCGCCTCCGTCTTTCCGACGAGCGCAGAGGAGGTCGCGCTCCTCTCGCGGACGGCCGAGCGTTACTCCGTGTCCCTGGTCGCGCTCGGAGCCGAGACTCACCCGGAGACGCCGGCGAAGGAAGGAAGGATCCTGGTCCGCTTCGACCTCATGCGAGGCCTCTGGCTGTCCGACTCGGACGAACCCTGGGCCGAGGCCGAACCGGGCGCGCTGTGGCTCGAGCTGGACAACGAATTGCGCGTCCGCGGACGAGGCCTGACGGTCTACCCTACGAGCGCCCCAAGGGCCACCATCGGGGGCTGGCTGACCCAGGACGGCCTCGGTGTCGGCTCCTTCGAGTACGGCTGGTTGAGGGAGAACGTAGTCTCGGCTGACGTGGTACTGCCAGGCGGCGAGCGTCGGACCGTGGGAGGCGATGAAGTGCGTACCATCGTCGGTCCTGAGAGCGGTGGAGGGATAGTAGTCGGCGCCAGATTACGTACCAGGCGCGCCGAAGACGACATACCCTGCGCCCTCGCCTTCGGAGGTCCCGAAGAACTGACCGAGGCCGTGATGAGTGTCTTCTACGAGGAGGTGCCGCTCTGGCACCTGGCCTTCCTGAGCTCTGAGATGGCTCGGATCAGAGGTCTCGGTGAAGAGTACCTGCTCTTCGGTGCCTACCCTAGCGAGCGGGACGCGCTGGTCGAAAAGGCGCTCCGAGAGGCCGTCTCATCCACCGGGGGACGTCTGCTAGCCCCTGCCGATGCTTACCGGGCGTGGGGTGAGAGGTTCTTCCCCATCGCGCCCTCGCGTCCCACGCCCATCCTCTCTGACAGGGCGTTCGTCCCCGCTGCGGAGGTTGCTACTTTCCTGAAAAACCGCCTGCAGAAAGCCGTCCAGGGTACCGTAGCCCGCTCTAAAGAGGTGCTGCTGCTCGCCTTCGACCCCGATGAAGGGGATCCGACGACATAGAAAGCTCGTGGCCAAACACGGGGAGGTACATACCCGGCTCAACCGCTTATCTGCAGCGGCCCTCTGCGACGATGGATGCTAAGGTAGGCAAAGCCTCCCGACACGGCCCGTGTGGAACGCCTGGCCCCTCGTGGAACGAAGATCATGCTCCTCTTCGATACGGGATGCTCCACTCCATCCACTCTGACCAGGCCGGATCCCGATACGCCAACGACGATCACGTCTACCTCGTCGTTGACGTGCTCCCCAACGCCACCACCCGTCTCGAAACACACCAGATTGGCGTTTAGCTCACTGCTCCCCCCGAGGGTCCAGACCACCCCCGTCCTCCCGACGGCCGACGCGGCGATCTCGCCGAGGTCTACAGAATCTTCGTGCATACGTCCGGACGGTCTCTTGTCGGCAAGCTGATCTCCTTCGACCAGGATCACTCATAGATTACGACAAACCTCGCAATAATTATGGGGTACCCTGGCTGATCCTGTAACTTCGCCGCTGAACGCGGCGATTTGGTCAATGTTCGTCAGCGAATTAGGCAATGCTGCTCAGGTCGGGTGTCCCTCCCACCCCTACAGTCAGGATGCCGTCGGCGCGCAGGCTGGATGATGAGGCGTTATCATGATGCGATAGCAACCAGAGTATCCAGGGGGTAGGCTTTGGAAGACGCGCTGGTAGTATCCCGGCTGCAGTTCGCGTTCACCGTAGCCTACCATTACCTGTTCCCGATGCTCACGATGGGGCTCGCGTTGCTCATCTTCGTCCTCAAGAGCGTCTACATGCGCAACGGGAACGATCTCTACAACAAGTCCGCGCGGTTCTGGGCGAAGATCTTCGCAGTCACCTTTGTTATGGGGGTCGTTACGGGCATACCCTTAGAGTTCCAGTTCGGGACGAACTGGGCGGCCTTCTCCCGATTCGCGGGCGACATAATCGCCCAGACCCTTGCGATGGAGGGCGCCTTCGCGTTCTTCCTGGAGTCGGCGTTCGTGGGACTCTTTCTCTTCGGAGAGCATCGCTTTGGGCAGAGGGTTCACTGGTTCTCTTCCCTCATGGTCTTCCTCGGCACCTGGGCCTCGGGCTACTTCATCATCACCACAAACGCCTGGGTACAGCACCCGGTCGGCTACAAGACCCTCGAGAACGGCAACATAGAGCTCGACAACTACTGGGCGGTCCTGCTCAACTCGTGGACCTTCGCGCAGTACGCGCACAACATGGGCGGTGCCGTGGTTTGCGGAGCATTTGTGATGGCTGGCCTCGGGGCCTTCTACCTGCTCGGACGCAAGAATGAGGAGTACGGACGGGTGTTCCTCAAGGTGGGTATCATAGCCGGAGTGATCGCGAGCCTCTGGATGCTCTTCCCGAGCGGCCACTACTCGAGCGACCAGGTCGCCAAGCACCAGCCCGTCTCGCTCGCCGCGATGGAAGGCCTCTTCCAGTCGGAGAGACAGGCCGGCATCGTCCTCGTCGGCCAGCCGGACATAGAGAACAGGAGCATAGAGAATCCGATCGTCGTACCGCGTGCGCTCAGCTTCCTCATCTACCAGAACTGGAACGCCGAGGTGAAGGGTCTCGACGCCTTCCCGCAGAAGAACTGGCCGGATAATATCCCGCTCCTCTACTACAGCTACCACGTCATGGTCGGCCTCGGGACCATCTTCATAGCTATTATGGTCGTCGCCGCGTTCTTGCTGTGGCGGGGTCTGCTATACCGCGCCCGCTGGATGCTCTGGATCCTGATGCTCGCCATGCCCTTCCCGTTCATCGCGAACACCGCCGGGTGGTTCACCGCCGAGCTCGGGCGCCAACCCTGGCTCGCATACGGCATCTTCCGAACGTCGGAGGGGGTCTCTCCGCTCGTCTCCTCGGGGAGCGTGCTCTTCACGCTCATAGGGTTCGCGGGGATGTACCTGGTAATGGGCCTCCTCTACATCGTGCTCATGGTGCGCGAAGTCGCCCACGGGCCGGAAGGCGAGGAGGAGACGTTGGAACCTACCGAAGGTCTGACGGCCTAGAACAGGAGGCATCGTGGAGACGATCTGGTTCATCTTTGTCGCGTTGATGATCGCCATGTACGTCCTCCTGGACGGCTTCGACCTCGGGGCGGGAGCCATACACCTTTTCGCCGCCAGAGATGACCTCGAACGCCGTACAATCATCCGCGCCATAGGGCCCGTGTGGGACGGGAACGAGGTCTGGCTCATCGCCGGGGGTGGCACCCTGTTCTTCGCCTTCCCGGTGCTCTACGCCTCGAGCTTCTCAGGGTTCTACCTGCCGCTCATCATCGTGCTCTGGCTGCTGATGATCCGGGGTATCTCCATAGAGCTGCGGGGGCATATAGGCGACCCGATGTGGGCGTCTTTCTGGGATGCGATGTTCTTTATCGGCAGCTCGCTGCTCGCCGTCTTCTTCGGGGCCGCTCTTGGCAACGTCGTACGCGGCGTCCCGCTGGACGAGGACGGCTACTTCTTCCAGCCACTTTGGACGGACTTAAGCCCCTTCTCCGAGACGCCGGGCATCCTCGACTGGTATACGGTCCTGATCGGGCTCCTTGCCCTCGCCACGCTCGTCGTGCACGGGGCGAACTTCGTAGCCGTCAAGACCGAGGGCGCCCTGAACGCCCGCTCGCGCAGGATCTCCCGTTTCTTCACTTTCGCGACCGCAGCACTTACCGTGCTCGCCACCGCGGCCACCTTCTGGGTAAGCCCGCAGATGCTGGGGAGCTTCGGAGCGAGGCCCTACGGATACGTCCTCCCGCTCATGGCCATAGCCGGGCTCGTCGGTATGGTCCTCTTCAACTTCAGGGAAGGCGAGAGGGCGGCGTTCCTCTCCTCCGGCGCCTACATCATCGGGATGCTGACGAGCACGGTTTTCGGCGTGTACCCGAACGTCCTTCCCGCCGTGGACCCGGCGAACAGCCTCACGATACACAACGCCTCAGCCTCCCAGTACGGCATGACCGTCGGCCTCATCTGGTGGAGCATCGGGATGGTGCTCGCCGCCGTCTACTTCGTCGTCATCTACCGTCTCTTCCGCGGCAAGGTGAGCCTCGAAGACGAAGGATATTAGAGCTATCAGCTTTCAGCAGTCAGCTTTTTGGGTTTTGCCCTGACGAGGACTGATGAATAGAGAGCTGCTCCGGCAGGTTGGCGCCGCGCGGACCTCTCTGGGACTCACCGTCCTACTGGGACTTCTCGGTGCAGCCGCAACGATCGCGCAGATGGTGCTCCTGAGCAAGCTTGTAGGGCGGGTGTTCCTCGAAGGACGGGATCTCCAGGGGGTCGGCAAGTTGCTGCTCCTCTTACTCGGTGTCTCCTTCCTGCGTTCTGTCCTGTTGTGGGGCCGCGAGGTCGCCGCCCAGCGCGGGGCTGTGTGGGTGAAATCCGAGCTGAGGGAGCGGTTGTTCGGGCACGTCCTGCGTCTGGGATCGTCGTATACGGTGGGGGAGCGTACCGGCGAGCTCACGACGACGGCGACGGAGGGTGTCGAGAAGCTCGACGCGTACTTCGGCCGCTACCTGCCGCAGACGTTCCTCAGCGTCCTCGTTCCCCTGATGATAGCCGGGTACATCTTTCCGCGGGATCCTTCGAGCGCCGTGCTGCTGCTCTTTACTGCGCCGGTGATCCCAGTCCTGATGGTGCTGGTCGGCGGCTACGCAGAGGAGCACACCAGGCGCCAGTGGAAGGCTCTCTCGCGCATGGGAGCGAGTTTTCTGGACGCCTTGCAGGGCCTTA
>Ga0126312_10002843_pt1 | contig 11641 bp, 14 predicted proteins | sample Plot104A_FD_92537 | JGI IMG/M metagenome (GOLD analysis project Ga0126312, IMG submission 92537) | Serpentine soil microbial communities from UC McLaughlin Reserve, CA, USA - Plot104A | ecosystem: Environmental > Terrestrial > Soil > Grasslands | place: USA: UC McLaughlin Reserve, Lake County... | reverse complement strand
CGCCAATGATGGAAGCAAGGTCGTGCTGCTGGACACTGATCACTTTTCGCCCATGTCGAGCGACGCCTTGTGGGTATGGAAGGCGTTCCTGCGCGGCCACAATCCGATCTTGTACGACCTGGGCATTCTTGGCGGCGGCATGCCTCCCGACCCCACCGCCGGGACCCCATCATTCGACTCATTGGAACCCGCGCGGCACGCCATGGGAGACACTCGCGATCTTGCCGACCAGATCAACCTGACCGCGATGCAGCCGCGGGGTGACCCAAGCTCGACCGGTTTCGCTCTGGCGGATCCCGGCAATGAGTACCTGATCTTGCAGCCCAGCGAAACGGCTGACCCGTTTGCAGTCGACCTGCTGCCCGGTCAGTACACGGCGGAATGGCACGGGTTGTCCAGCCGCGAGTCCATCGGGGGCGCCACAGTCACTGGTTCCGATCAAACCAAGATCGACTTGAGTGCTCCATCGGGAGTTGCCGGCCCGGCCGTGGTGCACCTGCGACGCATCTCGAGCTGAGGACATGCGGAGGGCCGGTCGGCCCAGATTAGGCAGCATGATGGCCGGCTCTCGCAGCTGGCTCGCAGATCGGCAGCACTCTGGTGGCGGTAGGTCTGCTAGCGCATACCGTTTGGGATGTCGTTCACCTTCGCGCCCGGGCGATCTTGGCGCCTTCGCTGGTCGAGTGGTGTGCGGTCTTGGACACCTTGATCGCGATCGGCATCCTCCTCCTGGTGTGGAGGTGATAGTGGGGCGGGTTGGCGAGGTGGACGGGCGGCCCGAGTAGCGCGGCTTCTGGCAGATCCTGATGTCGCGGTTCCAGTGCTCGATGAGCCCACCGCACCAACAGTCGGGTTGTTGTGCGGCAGGTCTGGTACGTCCGATGTGGTGGACGCGCACGTCGTTCTGCACGCTCTCGAACGGGGTCATCACATTGTTACGTCTGATCCCGACGACCTTCGGAACGTACACGCAGAAGCTGTCCTGATCGAAGTGTGAGCCAGTGGCGGAAGGCTGGGACGTTCCCGCGGGAACTTTTTGGCTTGCGCCCGCGCGATCTCTGTCGTCAGCAGCGCTGACCTGTACGTCCCGGGCATGAGCAGCGCGTACAGTCTCCGGGAGGGCTATCACCATGGGCAGCGCACGAGATCAGGGACGGGAGTCTTTCGCCTCGCGGGCTTAGGGTGGCGCGTACGCCCAGCTCACGACGGCAGACCGGGAGTCCTCCCTCGGTGCCGAAGATCTTGAGCGGCTCGCGTCTGCGGCGTATCTCAGCGGGAGGGACGCCGAGAGCGATGATCTTTGGGCGCGGGCACATCGCGAGTGGCTGGGCCTGGGCAACACGGTCCGGGCCGCGGGGTGCGGATTCTGGCTGGCGTTCCTCCTGCTGCTCAGGGGTGAAACGGCTCAAAGCGACGGCTGGCTCGCCCGCTCCCAGCGGCAGCTTGACGACCAGCAAGTGGATTGCGTCGAACGTGGATACCTGCTGAGCGTCGCCGCGCTCCGTGCCATGGCTGCTGGAGACGCAACGGCCGCGTACGCCATCAACGCCGAAGCCGCCAAAATCGGCGACCGCATCCGCGATGCGGATCTCCTCAGCTGCAGCGGCTCCTGGGAGCGGTCCAGACCAGTCAGGCGGCGATGGACCAGTTCGTCAGCGTCATCGCGGGAACGGTACCGGTCTCGAACTTCTTCGATCCTGCCAATACCGAGCGCATCATCGCCGGGGCAGAAACTGCGGCTTAGGAGAGTATGGGTTCAACGCCGGCGAGCCCTCGATCAGCGCCCTCTGCGGCAGAACATAGTCGGCGCGATCAACAACGATTGCCATGCGCCATCGCTGGTTCAAAGACCTGGCCAGCGTGCCATTGCCGCCACAAAGATCGAGAATGGCATCGACAGTGATCTTGGCAAGCCGATCAGCAACCCGATCATGCACATCTCCGATCAAAGAGTACCTCTGGGTGGCCTGCTTGTTGGCAGCGAACCGTTCCGGATCATGATCGAAATCAGCAGCGAGAGCCCTGGTTGAATCGTCCTCGTCCACCAGATCAGCCTCACACATTCCGATCAAACCCTACCGGTATCGTCAAACAGGAGGGGACGTCTAGGAGGCCGCCGTCGATGACATTGCCTATGGCGGAGAATCTCGGGAAGCGTCTGGACCGTGAGCGGGTGCGCCGATTCGTCGGCCGAGCCGAAGAACTCGATCTCTTCACCACCTGGCTCACAGACGGATCATTCAATGTCTTATGGGTGTACGGCCCTGGCGGCATCGGCAAATCCACCCTCCTGCGAGCATTCGCTCAGGCCGCGCGCAACGCCGGTTATCTGCTTGCCCGAGTGGACGGCGCGCGAGTGATGCCCACTCCGGACGGCATCCGGGCAGCTGTCTGGGATTCGCTATCCGATGGCATCGATGCTCAATTCAAGCTGGGGTACGACGACCGTCTATCCCCTAAGCCGAGCATGATCTTGATTGATGCGGCTGAGCGACTCCAGCCAGTTGAGGGCTGGCTACGAGAGGATTTCCTTCCTTCGCTGCCCGCAGAGATTCGGGTGATCATCGCCGGGCGTCGCTCGCCCGATGCGGCCTGGCGGTCTGATCCTGGATGGCGTGACATCCTGCGCGTCCTGCCACTCCGCAACTTCTCGCCAGATCAGACTCGCGCGCTGCTCGAGATCGAGGGGATGTCGACCGAGCTGCTCGAGCCGGTGATGACGCTGACCCATGGACATCCGTTGGCGGTGTCCCTGCTGATCGATGCCGTACGCCGCTCGGGGCCCGGCAGCGACATACCCGAATCTCTGCAGGATCTGCCGGACGTCGTAACCGCTTTACTTGGCCGCATCGTCGAGCATGCGCCGACGGGACGGCATCGGGCTGCGTTGCAGATTTCCGCGCATGCCGCGGCTAGTACCGAACCGCTGCTGCGGGCCGCACTACCCGCTGAAGTGGAGGAGGCCTCGGAGCTGTGGGAATGGTTGCGGGATCTCACGATCATGGAGGAGACGCAGGTCGGCATCTTCCCGCATGACGTGGCTCGCGATGTCTTGGAAGCAGACCTCCGCCGGCGTGATCCCGACACGTACGCCGACATCCACCGGCGGCTGCGCGGATATCTGGTTGATCAAGTGAAGGCATCGGCCGGTAATCCTGATGCCCTGCAGCAAGCGGTTGCCGACCTGCTCTTTCTCATCCGCGATCACCCGGTCGCCGGCGCCTACTGGTACTGGGACGCGCTGGAGGGCTGCCCTGGACAGCCCGTTCAGCCGTCGCAATTCGACCTGATCATCGCCATGACGCGTGAGACGCAGGGTTATCAACAGGCCGAGTTGGCTACTCACTGGTTACGCCGGCAACCGGAGGCGTTCCGGGTATTTGAGGGCCCAGACGGTGACATCGGCGGGTATGCGGCCCGACTGGCCCTTCATCTCGCGACGCCCGAAGACATCGAGGCAGATCCGGGCGCCGCCGCACTGTGGCGCTATGCCCAAGAACACCACCCGCCGCGTCCGGGGGAGCTGGTGCTGGGTTGGCGTTTCGTGGTCGATCGCGATCCCGATGAGCGACATCCACGCTTGGCGGGCACGATGTTTGGGGCCTGGCACGTCATCGACATCTTGCTGCGCGGTCCTACGGCATGGGAGTTCGATGCCTGCTATACAGATCTTGATCACTGGGAACAGTTCTTCAACCACTTCGACTTCGTACACGTGCGGGAGGCCGACTATCAGATCGGCGCGAGACGATATGTCACCTTCGGTCACGACTGGCGGCGAGTCGGTGTCGCGGATTGGCTAGATCTAACGGCCGCTCGTGAGCTGGGCGAACAGGTCACCATGTCGGCACCGGAGCCGGCTGCAACGTTGTCGCACGAGGAATTTGCTGCGTCGGTCAAGCAGGCACTGCGTACGCTGCACCAGCCTCAGGCACTGCTGCGTAACCCGCTCGTGGTCTCAAGCATGGTGCAGAGCCAGATCCGCGATCATCCCGACCAACGTCCTGAGCAAGCGCTGCGCGAACTGATCCTCATCGCCGCCCAGGTCGTGAAGGCCGATCCGCGCGTCGAGGCTCAGTACAAAGTGTTGGATCGCACCTATATGCACCCCGCTCCGACCCAGGAAAAGGCAGCCGAACTGCTGGACCTGCCTTTCAGTACGTATCGGCGCTATCGGGACCGTGGCGTCGAGACGATCATCGAGTGGCTCTGGGACCGCGACGTTGATCACGCGGTACGCGGCTAGTCGCTCGATGGTCGGCCCGAGCCACCAGAACAAATGAGTGGCGCCTATTGCCCGCGCTGAACGCTAGCGTCGAGTCGAGTGATCAGGTTGCGAAGATCACCAAGCCGGTTATTAATCGTGCTCTGCAGAATGGCGGCATCCAGGTCGGCGTATTGGTGCGCCAGGATGTTTCGCATTGCGATGATCTTGGCCCAATCATTGGGAACTTCCGAGTCCAGGAGCTCCGGGCTGACTCTGCTGATGGCGTCGATGGCGACTTCCAGTCGATGACTGACTGCATCCCTTACCAAGAGATCGCCAAGGCTGCCGCGTTGTAGGTGCGCATCCAGCACTCTGAGGTGTTCCGACGCATCCTCCAGATGCTCCGCGTCGGCGCGTCGGCGCCGGCTCATAGCGCAACCGCATCGGCAAGAGCCGACGGCGCGACGCGCGGCTTCAACATCCGGGCCGGCACCACATCAACCGCATGACCCAACAGGCGTTCGAGATCGACGTTCAGTCCCGCAAGATCCAGAAGATCAGCATCAGGTGCCAAGTCCACGAGCAGATCTATGTCACTCGAGGGCTCGTCTTCGCCTCGCGCAACGCTTCCGAAGACGCGGACATTCGAGGCCTTGTGCGCCTCTGCAATAGACAAGATCTCGTCGCGATGTTGCTTGAGCACCTTGCCCAGGCGGGATCTTGGCCGGAATTTCGCGGTACGGTATGTCCTGATAAGCCGTGACACTTCGGGCTGACTGCGACCAATGCTGCGTGCAATTTGGACCTGGGTAAGTCCACGCTCGGATGCTTCACCTACCGCCTTCAGCAAGCGGGCGCTGGCGTCGGCACGCTGCCGATCAGTCTCGGTGGCAACCCTGCTCAACTCTTCTAGGAGCCCGTCAGCATCCGTCATATAGGACATGCTATAGCAGAGCGGCACCCCGAGTGCGCACGTGCTTGGCCAGACATGGTCGATGTCCGCTTCACGAAGCTCAGTGACTGATTTAGGAGAAACCGGGGTCGCCCGATCTGGGAGGTGGTCGAATTCGACGCTGCTGAATCGATTAAGGGCTTCAGTTTGTGACCACTTTTCGTCTAAGAGAGCGCGTCTGTGGAAACTTGTCAGACCGACGTAGTCCGTGCAGGCCTCGGTTGAGGCCGCCGCGCGTACGGGGTGACTAGCAAATGGACTCGGACTGGCCTGGATCATGGCCGGTGCCAGTTCCATCGTGGAGTTAACAGCCGTACGCGGCCAGAGCTGCAACTCATAGAAAGGGACAATCCGATGAACAACCCGACCACCGCACTGCGCGGCCGCCCGCCCATTGTTGACCTGGCCACCTGGCAGGACGCCCGTAACGAGCTTCTGGTCCGCGAGAAGGCCCACACCCGCGCGGGCGACGCGATCGCCGCCGCCCGCCGCCGGCTGCCGATGGTGGAGGTCGACGGCACGGTGGAGGTCGTCGGACCCGCCGGCCCGGTCCCGTTTCTAGACCTGTTCCAGGGCCGCGAGGAGCTCGTGGTCTACCACTCCATGTGGTACGACGACGCGCCGCATCAGGGGCAGTGCGAGGGCTGCACCTTCAACGTCTGGCACATGAAGGACGCCGTCTACCTCAATGCCTGCGGCGTCTCATTCGCCGTCCTAACCTCGGGCCTGTGGGAGGAGGTGGCCGCCTACGTCGAGTTCATGGGCTATTCCCAACCCTGGTACTCGGTGCGCGATGTGGAGGCGCCGCTCCTTACCGAGGAGGGACACATCGTCTGTTACCTGCGCGACGGCGAACGCGCGTTCCTCACCTACTCCACGACCGGCCGGGGCAACGAGCCGGCTGACACGACCCTCGGACTGCTCGACATGACGCCTTACGGCCGCCGCGAGGCGTGGCAGGACAACCCCGAGGGCTGGCCCGAGGGCCGCAGCTCATGCTGGTACTGGCGCTCGGACGCCGACGGGAACGCCACCTGGGGCCCGACCAGCCGCCCCGTGCCGCAGTGGACCCGTCCCGGAGCGACCCCCGTTGCGACCCTCGGCCGGCACGACCACCACCACTGACGCCTTAAAGCTGGCGCACCTCGTAACGGCGGGCATCTTCGATGATCAAGACTCCCGCTCCCTTGTCCAGCGGGCCGATGATCTGACCGGTCAGCCCGCAGACGGCGGCCTCGTTGGTAGGGCTGTGGCCGACGATCAGCGCCCGGCCGCCGTCCGGGAGCGCCTCAACGATCCCCTGGAGCGCCGCGCCGAGCAGCCGACTTTCGTGCTCGACAAGATCAGGATCAATGGCCCGCATCTCTTCGAGAGAGGCTCCTTTGCCGGCCGCTTTCGCCGCTTGTCGCCATCGGTCTTCGACCGCGGACCGGAGCGCGGTCTCGGTGATGATCGGCGCCTGCTCCTGACCGGCCGCGCGGCGCAAGATACCGAGCATTTCCGTGGCCCGCTCCGCACCAGTCGAGACGAATAGCGCGTACGGCGGATGCAGGCCGGTTCGGCCGATGGCTTCAGCGTCCGCGACGCCCTGTTCACTTAGCCGGTCGCCGTCATTGTCGGTGTGCCGCCGCAGCTCGACATATCGCATGGCTCCATCTTGCCGCCGGCCCTTTGGGCAGCAGCGAGCAGTAACTGGTCTGGTGCTTGAGCAGCAACGAGGTCCAGGCTGATGGTCATGACCGGTATCGATGTCCAGCGCCCGAGGGCGCCGCTGAATTGCAGACGTCGTACACTCCGGACGGCCTCTTCCGCTTCAAGCAATCTCTTCCAGCACCTATTCACTGAAAGGAACTGCAAATGCCAGAACTGCTTATCGACTTCATCACCTCCCTCGATGGATACGGGGCTGCCGAGGGCTGGCCGGGCTGGTGGGGCCTGGAAGGGCCTGAATATCTCGGCTGGTTGGGCGAGGACCCAGAAGCGGGCTACACAACGCTGATGGGGGCAAACACCTATCGGCTCATGTCCGGGTTTGCGGCCGCCGGTGAACCAGGTACAGATGTGCTTGCGAAGATGTCGAAGGTTGTGTTTTCGACCACGTTGACTGAGCCTCTGTCCTGGCCGAACACACAGCTGGTCACCCAGAACCCAGTCGAGGCTGTGCGGGAGATGAAAGACAACGGCACATCCATGCGCACCCTGGGCAGCCTCATGCTGTGCCGTTCCCTCCTGAAAGCCGGTCTCGTGGACCGTTTTCGTGTGGTCGTCTTTCCAGTCATTACCGGAGTCACCGGTCGCGACCGGATCTACGACGGGTACCCCGACGTCGCCCTCGACATGGTGAGCAGCCGCACCTTCGATGGTCGAATCCAGCTGCTCGAGTACGTCCCAACCGTTCTATCCGGCCCACCCGGCACCAGCTGAGCATCGAAGCGGGAGGCACCCTTCGAGGAATACGGCGATGAGTTTCGCCGTCGATCCAGTCTGTATCCATCACCCGATCAACCATTGCTGAGGAGAGCATCATGACTGCTAGCTACACCTTCGACATCTTTTCCAGTCTCGACGGCTATGGCGGCGCCGGCGGCAACTGGACCGGCTACTGGGGCAAGCAAGGCCCCGAGCTGCTCGACCACCGCCTCGACTTGTACAGCGAGGAGCGGCGGATGGTCTTCGGAGCCAACACCTATCGGCTCTTCGTGGAGATGCTGACATCGGGTACCGAGGAGGCAGTGCGAGATCCATGGGTTACCCGGATGTGGAACATGCCGGCAACGGTGGTGTCCACGACGCTGGACGAACCGCTGGACCACCCCAACGCGAGCGTCGTAGGCGGTGACGCCGTCGACGTCGTCGCCCGGCTCAAGGAGGAGTCCGAGGTGCCGTTGCGGTCGCACGGCAGTCTGTCGTTGAACCGGGCGCTGATGGCCGCCGGCCTGGTCGACCGGGTCCAGGTAACGCTCTTCCCTGTCATCACCGGTCAGACCGGGCTGGACCCGATCTTCCAGGGTGCGGCCGACTTCGACCTGGAACTGATCGAGACCCGGACGCTCGACAGCAACATCCAGGAACTGATATACCGGCCCACCCTGCATGCCTGAGAGCAATGTGGGCGAGGAAGGAGACATCGTGTCCGCAAGCGTTCTATATATGTCCATGTCCCTCGACGGTTTCATTGCCGGGCCTAACGAGGGACCTGGCAATGGGCTTGGCGACGGCGGAGACCGCCTGCACGAGTGGATCTTCAAGGGGGCCGAAACCGACCAGAATGGAGTTCCGGGCCGTCCTGGGGGCATCAACGGCCAGATCATCGACGAGGCGACGGGGACCGGGGCGGTTGTCGCCGGTCGCGGAACCTTCGAGCCGGCAGACGGCTGGAGCGGTGACCATCACGACGGCGTACCGATCTTCATTCTGGCCCGCGGCGAGCCCGGCATCGACATTACGCACTGGCCGCTGGTTAGCTATGTGTCCGATGTCACAGCCGCGATGACCGACGCCAAGCGGGCCGCGGGCGCCAAGAACGTGCTCGTACACGGCGCTGGAGTCACGCAGCTTGCACTTGCTGCTGGAGTCCTCGACGAGCTCGAGATCCATGTCGTGCCGGTGCTGCTCGGCCAAGGTCGCCGGCTCTTCGACAACCTCGGTCCGGAGCACGTAGAGCTAGAGCGCACCCGGATCCTCCAGGGGGAAGACGGCGTTACTCACATGCACTATCGCGTCCGGCGCTGAGGTCTAAATGTTTCTCGGTCGGAGGAAGCCATGACGCCTGAGACACAAGTGGAAGCCGACGCCGATGAGGGCTTCATCAGCTACGACGAGTTCACCGGGCCCGACCTTGACGCGGCGCGCTGGAGCCCGGCGCGGCTGCCTCTTCCCACAGGCGACGTGCACGTCGCGCTAGACCCCAATGCGGAGCTGGCCGTGGGCGATGGCGAGGTGCGAGTCACGATCCCGCGCTTCTCGCTGTCGCACGACAGCTTCCAGGCCGCCGATAGCGCCAAATATTTGATCTTGTCGACGCGCCAGTTCGAGCTGCCGCGGGATCACGTCATAACGTTCGGCGTCGACATGGCGGTCACGAACGTTGGCGGGGAACCGGGTGACTACCGTCGGGCAATGGCCGCCTTTCAGGTGTTCGACCTGCAGGCGAGCCAGCGCGTGTTCTCCGTCTGCGGCACCTCCACCCGCATATTCGCGCTGGACGAGCAGCTGCGCCCTTGGCAAGCAAACGAACCGTTCATCTACATGATCGAGTCGCCGTACGAGGACTTCGACGAAGATTTCACCAGGCTTCGCAGCTGCGAAATCACGCTCGACAAGGGAAAGTCGACCGCGGCTTGGCGCGTTGACGGCCACACGGTCTACCAGACGCGCGGCACTTTCATCCCCGAACGCGTTGGCATTGGATTCGGGATCTGGACGATGCTGCCAATCCGGGACGGTCGTAGCCGCTCACTCGACGGTCAGGGTATGACTGCGCGCTGGCACCGGTTCCGCGTACGCGGCGTCGACGCGTAGGGCGACCGCGACCATCACTGAGCTGGTTCTGCTGAACGGTAACTGACCGGGAATTGGCCTGGCCGTTGATCAGAATCGCCGCCGATGATGAACGCCAAACGTCAAATCGAAGGGAGACCTTCATGTCTGCATCGCAGTCGACGGCGCCAGCGTCAATTCGCAGATCGTCGTCGATCTGGCGGCACTGGCCTGTGGCCGTTGGAGTGCTCGGCGCTGCGTTCGCGGCCATCGCCAGCCCGGATCGCGAGACCATTGTCATCAGTCTCCTGGTCGCGCTGATCTGCTATTTGGCGGCTGCCGCGTTAGGTGTCAGGTGGGTGGCCTGGGCCGCAATCCCGGTGGCCAGCGCCCTCGTGGTGGCGGGTGCACTTATTGGCATCGAGCCGTGGTTTGTGCTGGGTGGCGTAGCGATTGCTCTGGTGATCGTCGGTCTGGCGGCTCGGGCTTCTCGTACGGCTCTGGCCGCACAATCGCTGGCACTGGTGGCGTACGGGGGAATCGCGCTGATCGGGCTCGCGCTCTCACCTGTTGTCGGCGCCGTCCTGGCATCACTGACTCTGATGGCGCACGGCGTCTGGGATGTCATCCATTACCGCCGCAATGCGGTGGTATCCCGCTCGCTTGCCGAGGCTTGCATCGCCTTCGATGTGCTGCTTGGTCTCACCGCCATCGTTCTGGTGGCTGCCAGCGGGTAAGAGGTGGGCAGTAATTGGGCTCGACCTGGCCTGGTCTCCGGTCAGCGGGCAGGTCCATCGTGGACTACAGGCATGCCCAAAAGGTGCCTGGAACTCATAGAAAGGAGAGCCCGATGAATAACGATGTAGCAGAGATCTCCCAGCTTGAGAAGCGCTGGGTTGAGGCGGAGCTCGCCGGCGATACCGATGCCATGGATTCTTTGGCTCATCGGGATTTCTTGCTGGTCGGGCCTTTGGGATTCATCTTGGACAAGGCCCAGTGGCTGGAGCGTTACAGCAGCGGGGCTTTTGTGACCTCAGCACTCGATTGGCGCGATACCACGGTGCGGGTATTCGGAGATTGTGCTGTTGTGATCGGCGTTCATGATCAGGAGGCGGCATACCGCGGCCAGGCCAACAACGGGCAGTTCCGAGCCACGCACATTCTCGTCCGCGAGGACGGCGACTGGCGGCTCGTTGGTATGCATCTCAGTCCGATTGCAACGCCGCCTACGGCGCCGCAGCAAGGGAGATGATCATGATGAGTGAATCGCTGCTGAAGTGGGTGCAGTTTGTCAGCATCATGCTCTACGTCCTGGTGGCTGGCGTGATGTGGGGGACCTGGGTCTCGCTGGCACGCACAATGACGGAGTACGACGCCGCGACGTTCCTGACCGACGGCAAACACATGATCGAGAACTTGGCGGCTGTTATGGAGGTGCTCATGATCTCCGCCGTGGTAGTTGGCTTAGTGGTAGTCGTGCTGTTGTTCAGAAGCCGGTCAGTGACCGCCGCATGGCTCGCAGTGATCGGCTTGCTGCTCATGATCGCGGTCATGGTGATCACGTTGGCTGTGGAAGTGCCGATCGACAACTTGATCGCGAACTGGACCGAGGACACCCTGCCCGCGGACTGGGAGCAGATCCGGGCGCGGTGGGCGACCTTCCACACCGTGCGTACCTTCCTGTCCCTGGGCGCCGTTGCCGCGGCCGTGGGTGCCGGGTTGACTCTCCGTTCGCCCGCCGGCGAAGCATCACAGCCACCCGTGGTTGAGGCTGATCACTCCACTCGCTCCACCGTTTAGAAGTTCCGAAAGTGGTCGCGAACGACACCTCTCCGGCTCGGTCGGTTGGCGTTTCCGACCACTTTCCGGAGGGGATGAGTAGAAGTAGGTGAAACGATGACATCCAACTCGCGACCCGGCACGATCGAGTTGTCGGCCGGGCCAATTGACTACCTCGACACCGGTGGCGACGGCCCGACGGTGGTGCTGCTCCATGGTGTGCT
>Ga0126312_10002841_pt1 | contig 11643 bp, 9 predicted proteins | sample Plot104A_FD_92537 | JGI IMG/M metagenome (GOLD analysis project Ga0126312, IMG submission 92537) | Serpentine soil microbial communities from UC McLaughlin Reserve, CA, USA - Plot104A | ecosystem: Environmental > Terrestrial > Soil > Grasslands | place: USA: UC McLaughlin Reserve, Lake County... | reverse complement strand
GTAGCGCACGCGGCCGGAGTCCCGCAGCCAGGCGTGCTCGGGGCCGGTGCCCGGGTAGTCGAGCCCCGCCGAGACCGAGTGCGCCTCGAGGATCTGTCCCTCCTCGTCCTGGAGCACCGCCGAGAGGGCGCCGTGCAGGATGCCCCGCTCGCCCGTGCTGAGAGGCGCGGAGTGGCGGGCGGTGGTGAGCCCCTCCCCCGCCGCCTCGACGCCGACGAGCTCCACGTCGTCGTCGACGAAGGCGGCGAAGCCCCCGATCGCGTTCGAGCCGCCGCCCACGCAGGCGACGACCCGGTCCGGCAGCCGCTCAGCGGCCTCGAGCAGCTGGGCGCGCGCCTCGTCGCCGATCGTGCGCTGAAGGTCGCGCACGAGCGCTGGGAAGGGGGCCGGCCCGACCGCCGAGCCGATCACGTAATGGGTCGTCTCGACGTTCGTGACCCAGTCCCGAATCGCGGCGCTGACCGCCTCCCTCAGGGTGCGCGCGCCGGCCTCTACGGGCTCCACGCGCGCGCCGAGCAGCCGCATCCGCTCCACGTTCGGACGCTGGCGGCGCATGTCCTCGGTGCCCATGTAGACGACACACTCGAGCCCGAGCAGCGCGCACGCCGTGGCGGTGGCGACCCCGTGCTGGCCCGCGCCGGTCTCGGCGATCACGCGCGCCTTGTCCATCCGGCGCGCCAGCAGCGCCTGGCCCAGGGCGTTGTTGATCTTGTGCGCGCCGGTGTGGAGGAGGTCCTCGCGCTTCAGGTAGACCTCGGCGCCGGTGAGCTCGGAAAGCCCGGGCGCGCGGTAGAGCGGCGTCGGGCGGCCGACGTAGTCGCGCAGCAGCCGGTCGAGCTCGGCCAGGAATCCCGGGTCCTCGCGCGCCGACAGCCATTCCCGCTCCAGCTCGTCGAGCGCCGGGATGAGGGTCTCGGGTACGTAGCGGCCGCCGTAGGGCCCGAAGCGCCGCTCGATCATGCAGGGACGCCGGCGGCCTCGACCGCCTGGAAGAAGGCCCTCAGCTTGGCGGGGTCCTTGCGGCCGGGCTCGGCCTCGGTGCCGCTCGCGGTGTCCACGGCGAAGGGCCTCACCGTCGCGATCGCCTCGCCGACGTTGTAGGGCGTGAGGCCCCCCGAGAGGACCACCGGCACGGTCCCGCGGTGCCGGCGGGCGAGATCCCAGTCGAAGCGCTCCCCGGTCCCGCCCGGCGAGCGCGGCACGTAGGCGTCGAGCAGGTGGAGGTCCACGGGGAACGCGTCCAGGGCGGTGAGCTGGGCGGGGTCCCTCACGCGTACCGCCTTCATCACCTTGCAGCCCGTGCGCCTGGCCGCCTCCCGGCAGTAGGCCGGGCCCTCGTCCCCGTGCAGCTGGAGGATCGACAGGGAGGCCCGGTCGGCGGTCTCGGCCACGTGGTCGAGGCCCGCGTTCACGAACACGCCCACCAGCTCGGCGGCCCGGCGCTGCTCGGCCCCTACCACCTCCGCCACGGCGATCGGGCACGCGCGCGGGCTCCGCGGCCAGAACACCATGCCGAGCGCCCAGGCCCCCAGACCGACCGCCAGGCGGGCGTCCTCCCGTCGGGCGATGCCGCAGATCTTCACTCGGGTCACGCCGGAAATGGTCGCACGCACGCCGAGGGAGGCGGCGTGCCAACGACGGCGTAGTGCGCCGTTACGGAGCCAGCCGCATAGTCGAGCTCTCGCGCGCGGCACCACCGCCGGACGCCGAGGCTGCTCGGCGACGGGAGCCGTCCATCGCTTGGCGCGGCATGCCCGGCCGCTGGCCACCCACAACTCGCCCTTGCACAGTGGGCCGGCTCAGGCCGGGACGCTCACCGCTCTACGCGGGCGCCTCCGTGCCGGGCTGGCGTCGAAGGCGTCCCTACCAACGGTCAGGTAGTCACGTTCACCGTGACGTCGACGTCGCTTGGGTGCGTCGTTAGGTCCAGGTTCGCGTCTTCCAAGAGAGCGAAAACCCTGACCACCCAGGTCGAGGGGCCCGCGCACGTGCTGTTCGTGCCGGTCTGGCCGGAGCTCACCGTCACGGTCTTGCTCGCCGACCCGCACCAGCGCACGAAGCGCTTGTAGTCGCGCTTCGAGAGAGTGATGGTCACCGAGCAGGTGGTTGTGCTGCAGGCTGCTCGCTCCCCAATCGCGGAGACGATATTGCCGCCGTGCTCCACTCGCACGGTGCTGGTGACGACGGCATGGGACGCCTCAGCCGGGGCGGCGCCAAAAAGCGCCAGCGCCGCTGCCGCGGCAGTGCACACAACAAATCGCCTCATCTCTCCTCCAAGCCGTCGCGCAACGTCCCTAACCCGCCCGCCAGCACACCCTGGGGCGATCGCGGCAGTATCCCAGGGTGCGGCTCAGCGTCAAGCCCTCGATCGTTGGGGAGGACTCGCTCCTTAGGGGAAGGTGCCGCCGCCGCCGCCCTGCTCGGGCTGGCTCGTCTGCAGGCGCCGGGGGCGCTTGCCGAGCGTGACCTCGGTGCTCTTCTTGTCGCCGTGGCGGTAGTACTCGATCTCGACCTTGTCGCCGGGCTTGTCGGAAGCGATCGCGGCGGAGACGTCGTCGGGGGACCGCACGTCCTTGTCCCCGACCTTGACGATCAGGTCGCCGCCGGCGCTGATGCCCTGGCTCGTCTGGGTGCGCCCGCCGCGCAGGCCGGCGTCGTCGGCGGGCCCGCCGGGGACGACGGTCTGGACCAGCGCGCCGTGGTCGGTGGGGAGGTTGAGGTCGTCGGCCAGCTGCTTGTCGACGCCCGACATCTCGATGCCGAGGTACGCGCGCTCGATCTTCTCGCCCTTCTCGAGCCTCGGCAGGAGCTTCTTAGCGGTGTTGATGGGGATGGCGAAGCCGATCCCAACGGAGCCGTTGCCGGAGCCGCCCGTGGCAATCTGGGAGTTGATGCCGATCACCCGTCCGTTGGCGTCGAGCAGCGGGCCACCCGAGTTGCCCGGGTTGATGGCGGCATCGGTCTGGATGACGTTGGGGATGGAGAACCCGTTGGGCGCCTCGATCTGGCGCTGGAGCGCCGAGACGATGCCCGTGGTGACGGTACGCGTGAATCCGAAGGGGTTGCCGATCGCGACGACGGAGTCGCCCACCTGCGCCGTCGAGGAGTCGCCGAGCGGGAGCACGGCCTGCACCTTGTCGGGGTCCACCTTGAGCACGGCCAGATCGGAGGAGACGTCGCGGCCCTTCACCTCGGCTGGGATCGAGTCGCTCCCGTCCTCGTTGAAGCTCACGGTGACGTCGCTCGCGCCCTCGACCACATGGGCGTTCGTGAGGATGGTCCCGTCCTCGTCGACCACGAAGCCGGAGCCGGTGGCCACGCCCTGCTGGCTGCCGGGCAGGCCGAAGGGCGAGTCCTCGCTCACGCCGCGGGCCTGGACGAAGACCACGCCCTTGCCCTCCTGCTTGTAGATGTCGGACACGGTGCGGGCGGAGCTCATGGCGTTCGAGGCGGGACGCGAGACCGGCGACTGCACTACCTCCCTGGTGGTGCCCCCCGTGTCGATCACGTCGGTGGCGATGAGAACGGCCCCGAGGACGAGTACAACGAGGCCGCCTAGGACGCCGGAGATAAGGCTCACGCGATTCATCTCGCCTCTCGTTCTATGCCCGCTCCCTAAGCGGTCGGTAAAGCGCCCCTAAGACGAGTCGAAAAAGAGGTCTACCGGGGCCTGGCGCCGCCGGGTGGCAGGGCCAGAAGCCCGCGCAGCCGAGCGCGAAGGCCGCCCTTGCGGGTCAGCTCCCGGCGCAGCGCCCGCCGCTCGTCTCGTCCCGGCAGGCCGGGGTCCCGCGGGTCGTAGCGATGGGCGCGCAGGCGCGCGGCGTACGCGGCGGAGCGCGGCCCCGCCGTTCGCGCCAGGCGCCGCTCGAGCCCCAGCAGGGTGGTACCCGCGGGCATCCGCCAGCCGAGCCGCTCGAGCGCGAGCCGAAGCTCGCGCAGGTGGGCGTCGCCGCCGGCGGGCGGGCGCCGGCGGCGCCTCCGAACGGTCACGAAGCCGGCCCCGAGGAGCCCGAGCGCCGCGAGCGCCGCGACGACCTCCCGCGCCGGCAACCCCTGGTCGTCGGGGCCCGGCGTGGCGGCTCCGGGGGCATCCTGCTCGGGGTTGTCCCCTCGCCCGCTCGGCCCGCCGCCGCCGCTCAGCCGGCCCGCCGCGCCGATGCTCGCGCCGCTCACCGGGCGCTCGGCGGGGGAGGCGGCGGGCGTGGGGTCGAAGGTCACCCACCCGATGCCGGTGAAGTAGACCTCGACCCAGGAGTGGGCGTCGAGATCGCGCACGCGATATTCGCCGGTGTCGCGGTTGAACGACCCCGGGGAGAAGCCGGCCACGACCCGGCTCGGGATGCCCACCATGCGCAGCATGAGCGCCATCGCACCCGAGAACTGCTGGCAATAGCCCTTCTTGTCGCGGAACAGGAAGGCGTCCAGCGGCAGGCGCCTGACGGGTACGTTCTCCGCGTAGAGGAGGTCGCCGTGGAGGTATCTCTGGACGCTGCGGACCACCTCGTACGGGGTGGATGCTCCGGCCGTGAGCCGCCGAGCCAGCCGGTAGACGCGGGCATAGGGCGAGGCGGCCAAGCGGCGCGGCGCGTCCGAGCGCACCGCCGGCGCCGAGCCCCAGGGGTCGACGGTCACGGCCGGCCGCGACTCGAGCGCGGTGGCCTCGCCGCTTCGCCCCGGCAGCGCCAGGCTCGTGTAGGCCAGGAGCCCCGGGCCATAGGATTGGGGCGCGCCCTCGAGGACCCGGGCCGACGGCTCCGGGTCGTACAGCGTGACCGAATAGCTGTCGCCCCGCTTGATTGGCTCGTCGAGCGTGACGGTCGTGCCGTCCGAGGAACCGGACACCGACTCGACCCCGTTGACGGACAAGGTGTTGCCGGCCCCGAGCACGAACGTGCTCCGTAGCGCGCGGACCGTGACTCGGGCCGTGTCGAACCAGCGCGGGTTCAGCGTCCCGTAGCGCCACGGCCTGCCCTCCTCGGTGGGCAGGTCGGCGGTCGCCGACGTCCTCGAGTTGTCGCCCGAGCGCAGCCAGCGGAAGCCGTCGAAGCGATCCAGCGTCTCGGCCTTCCAGTAGTGGCCGCGATGAGCCTTGACGTTCATCAGCGTGGTCCCCTCGCGGGGCCAGTCGAGCGGGCCGTAGCTGTGGTCCCACTCGAACGTCACGGAGCGTCCGTGGCCGAACCAATTGAAGTCGCGGTAGTTCCACCAGGGCTCGGTCGCGTCGAGCTTGGCGGCGAAGGGCAGGGAGAGCACGCCCACCGACAGCACGACCACGCCGGCCAGCCCCGCCTCGCGGGAGGACATGCGTGGCAGCCACAGATAGGCGGCCACGAGGACGAATAGGAGCAGGCCACGCAGCCCGGCGTGGCCCGGATCGTGCTCGGTGACGGCGGTGCCGTAGAGGAGCAGCAGGACCACGAGCCCGAGTCCACGCATCAGCGAGGTGACGCGCCGGACGGGCCAGAACGCCAGCGCGGCGGCGACGCCGAGCTGGAGCGGCGCGCCGAGCAGGATCACGAGGCGGACCCACTCCTCAGTCCCGCCGTAGGGCCAGGAGACCGACTGCACACCGGTGAGCCCGCGGTCGAGCCCGTCCCCGAGCTCGCTCCAGCCGCCGGGCAGGAGCAACCGGACCTGAAGGCCGGTGACGACAAGCGCGGCAGCGACGGTGAGCAACGCGATCCCCGCGGCGAGGAGCAGCCGCACCGCCGACCCGATCGTGGCGCGGCCCAGCAACACGAGGGCCGCGGCGCCCCCCACGGCCACGGCGACCGAGAGCGCGATCCGCATTACCGGCGGGTCCACGACCAGCCTCGCCCAGCTGCCCGCGCCGTAGGCGGCGAGCGCCGTGAAGGTGGCGAGCTCGAGCGGCACGGAGCGCCGGGTCCGCGTCGCGGTGGGCGCGTCGCGCCGGGCCGTCGGGGCGGCGCCCGGGGTCGACGTGCGGAGCGGATGGGTCGCGGCGCTCACGGGACCCTCCGGCGCCCGCTCGCCCGGGTCATGCGGCCACCCCTCCGGCGCCGGCTCGTCGTGTCATGTGGCCGCCCCTCCGAGCCCGGCGCACCTGCGTCACGCGGCGGCCCTCCGTACCCGACCCGCGCGGCGGCGGGCGCGGTCGAGCATCTGTCCCGTGCAACCGGCCACCGTGAAGGCCGCCCGGTAGCCCGCGAGCGGCGAGGGGCTCACGAGGTAGCGGGCCGCGGCGGCCAGGCGGTCGAGGGTGCGGGGGAGCCGGCGCCCGTCCGCCGCGGTCACCCAGAAGACGGCGCCCCCTCGCGGCGCTCGAGCCGTCGCGGGGACGCCCACCTCTGGCTCGACCAGCGCCAGGCGCGCGTGCACCTGCGGCCAGGCGCCCATGTCCTTCCCGATCTCCACCGGCCGCCGGTCGCCCGGGAGGAGGACGGAGCAGCCGCCCGAGCGCCCGAGGTAGACACACAGCGAGGCCGCCGCCCGTACGGCCATGTCGAGCGCCTCTTCGCTCGCCGGCCGCGTGGGATCGAGCACTACGAGCGGCGCCGAGTCGACGTCCGCGGTGAGGCGTCGCTCGATCATCTCTCCCGTGCGGGCCACGGCCGGCCAGTGGATCCGCGAGGCCGGGCTGCCCTCTCGATAGGGACGCAGCCCGTCGATCTCGAGCTCCGCGGCGCCGTCGAGCCGCCGCCCGGCCGCGCCGCGCTCGGCCCCGCCCGACAACGCGCCCCCCGGCCCCGCGCCGCCCCCGCCGCCGGGGGCGAGCACCGGCTCGATGCGCGGCAGGACCAGCACCTCGTCGCCTCCCGGCCCCTCGACATCTACGGTGTCGAGCTTGAGCGGATCGTGGATCACGAGCCTGTTCGGCTCGAGCCGGCGCCGCCCGCGCCGCGCGAAGCGCACGTTGATGCGAACCCGCTTGAGCCAGCGGCCGCCGATCGGCACGGGCCAGCCCAGCAGGGGCTCGTGCAGCTCGCCCCCCGGCGGGGGGATCAGCGGGAGCCTTATCTCCACGCGCAGCGGCCATGGCTCGTCCTCGACCACGGCATGCGGGCCCGGGAGCCGCATCACGCTCGCCCCCCGAGCCGAGAGCCGCACCCAGAGCAGGGACCCGAGCGCGAGCGCGCCGAGGGCCACACCGGGAACATAGAGCGAGGGCGAGTCGAACGTGCCACCCGCGAGGCAGAGCCCGACGCCGAGGAAGAGGGTGGCGAGCGCCCGGTTCACTCCGGCCGGCTCCTCAGAGCGCCGGTACGCGGTCCAGCGCGGTGCGGACCACCGCGGCGCGGTCGTCGCCGGCGGAGTCGGGCGCCAGCAAGAGGCGGTGGGTGAGCACGGAGGACGCCAGCGCCTGGACGTCGTCTGGAAGGGCGTGGTCGCGGCCGTCGAGGGCGGCGAGCGCCTTCGCGGCGCGGAAGAGCATCAGGCCCGCCCGCGGGCTCGCCCCGAGCTCCACGCGGGGGTCGGCGCGCGTGGCGTCGAGCACGGCCACGATGTAGCGACGCAGCGCGCCGCTCCCGTGCACCGCCGCCGCGGCGCGCTGGGCGGCGATGACCTCCGCCACCTCGGCCACCACCTCGAGGTCGAGCACCCGGTCGTGCTCGGCGTGCGCCGCGAGCATGTCGGTCTCCTCCTCCGCAGTGGGGTAGCCGAGCGAGACGCGAACCATGAAGCGGTCGAGCTGCGCCTCCGGCAGCGGATAGGTGCCCTCGTACTCGATCGGGTTCTGGGTGGCCATGACGAGGAAGGGCCGGGCCAGCTCGTGGCTGAGCTTGTCCACTGTCACGTGCCGCTCCTGCATGCACTCGAGCAGGCCCGACTGGGTCTTCGGCGACGCCCGGTTGATCTCGTCCACCAGCACGACGTTGGCGAACACCGGACCAGGGCGGAACTCGAAGCGCGCCTCGCGCTGGTTGAAGACGGCCGTGCCCACGACATCCGCCGGCAGCAGGTCCGCCGTGCACTGGACGCGCGCGTACTCGGCGTCGATGGAGCGCGCGATCGAGCGGGCCAGGGCCGTCTTGCCTACGCCCGGGTAGTCCTCGATCAGCACGTGCCCCTCGGCGAGCAGGGCGATCACCACGTCGCGCACCACCTCGTCGGAGACCTTCACCGCGCGCCTGACGTTCGCGATGAGGCGGGAGCCGAACTCGGCGACGGCAGGCGGGTCGAGCTCCGGGACGGTCGCCATGTTCCCACCATGGTAGGGGGCGCCGGAAGCGGCCACGCGCGTCGCGACCCCGCCGGAACGACCCGTCCAGCGGGGGTGAGTCGTTTCTTGGGTTGAGATGAACCCAAAAGACGCCTCACCCCGGAGGCGTCGAGGAGCGCGTTCCTAGGCCTGGGTGGGCTCCTCCGAGCGGGTCAGCTCCCGGCACGCCGCCTCGGGGTCGGGCGCGCGCATCAGCGTCTCCCCCACGAGCACGGCGTCGACGCCGACCTGCTCGAGCTCCTCGACCTGCTCGCGGTAGCGGATGCCCGACTCCGACACGACCGTCTTGCCGGCGGGCACGTCGGCCAGCAGGTCGATGGTGCGCTGGATGTCGACGCTGAAGTCCTCGAGGTCGCGGTTGTTGATCCCGATCACGTCCACGTCGAGCTCGAGGGCCACCTCGAGCTCCTCGGGCGTCGAGATCTCGACCAGCGCGTCGAGGTCGAGCTCCTGCGCCAATCGCCAGAGCTCCCCCAGGTCGCTCGGCTCGAGCGAGCCCACGACGAGCAGCACCGCGTCGGCGGCGGCGGCCTTCGCCTCGTAGAGCTGGTAGGGATCGATCGTGAAGTCCTTGCGCAGGATGGGCAAGTGCGAGGAGCGGCGCGCCTCCTCGAGGTCGTCCATCGAGCCGCCGAAGTGGGCCTCCTCGGTGACCACCGACAGAGCGGCCGCTCCGCCGCGCTCGTAGGCCCGCACGATCTCTTCAAGCGTGGCGTCCTCGCGGATGGTCCCCGCCGAGGGCGAGCGGCGCTTGTGCTCGGCCACGAGCGAGGTGCCGGGGCGAGCGAGGGCCTCGGCGAACGGGCGGCCCTCCCCGTACCCGGCGACGAGCTGCTCGAGGTCGGACAAGGGGCGCGCCTCCCGGCGGCGCGCGACGGCGTGCCGAGTGGGGGCCACGAGCTCCTCGAGCCGCACTCTCACCCGGCGAGCTCCCGGGTGCGCGCCACGAAGGCCTCCAACACCGCGCGCGCCGCGCCGGCGTCGATCGCCTCCTCGGCGCGGCGGGCACCCGACTCGAGTGACCGCGCGCCACCGGAGACATAGATCGCGGCGCCGGCGTTCATCACCGTCAGCGAGCGCTCGGGGCCCTGCGCGCCGGCCAGGACGCGTCGCAGCACTTCGGCGTTCTGCTCGGGCATGCCCGCGCCCACGGCGCCGTCGGCGACGGGCTCGAGGCCGACCTGCTCCGGGGTCACCTCGTAGGCGTCGAGTGACCCGGCCTTCAGCTCCACGACGCGGGTCGGGCCGGAGGCGCTGAGCTCGTCGAGGCCATCCGCGCTCGACACTACCAAGGCCCCCTCGGTGCCGAGCTCTCCGAGGGCGCCGGCGATCCGCTCGAGGTAGGCGGGGTCCGAGACGCCGATCACCTGCCGGGGCGCGCCGGCGGGGTTGGTAAGCGGCCCGAGCAGGTTGAAGACGGTCCGTACCGCGAGCTCCTTCCGCACCGGGACAAGGTGGCGCATGGCCCGGTGGTGGCGTGGAGCGAACATGAAGCCGAACCCGACCGTCTCGATGCAGTCGGCCACGGCGGCCGGCTCGAGGTCGATGCGCGCTCCGAGCGCCTCGAGCACGTCGGCGGAGCCGCACTGGCTCGTGGCCGAGCGGTTGCCGTGCTTCGCCACCCGGCATCCGGCTCCCGCGGCCACCAGGGCGGCGGTGGTCGAGACGTTGAAGGTGGGCCGGCCGCCGCCGGTGCCGGCCGTGTCCACGAGCTCGCCGCCCGCCTCGACGCGCACCGCCCGCTTCCGCATCACGCGGGCCAGCCCGGCGATCTCCGGCACGGTCTCTCCCTTGGTGCGCAGCGCGATGAGGAACGCCGCCGCCTGGGCCTCCGAGGAGTCGCCCTCCATGATCTCGTCGAGTACGGCCGCGGCCTCGTCGGCGGACAGGTCCTGCCCGCCCGCCAGCCGGTCGATGGCATCTGTCATGACGGCATTAGGCATGGACGAAGTTCCGCAGCAGGGCCTTGCCCTCCCCGGTGAGCACCGACTCGGGGTGGAACTGCACGCCCTCGGCCGGCAGCTCGCGGTGACGCAGGCCCATCACGACGTCGCCCGAGCGCGCCGAGACCTCGAGCTCGGGTGGGAGGTCGGGGTCGACCACGAGCGAGTGGTAGCGGCCCGCCACGAGCGGCGAGTCGAGCCCGCGGAAGATCGTCCCGCTGTCGTGCTCGATCGCGGCCGCCTTGCCGTGCACCGGCTCGCCCCGCACGACGCGCCCCCCGAAGGCGACCGCCAGCGCCTGGTGGCCGAGGCAGACCCCGAGCACCGGCGTGCCAGAGCCGGCGAACCGGCGCACGGCCTCGACGGAGCCTCCGGCCTCCGCCGGTGTGCCGGGGCCCGGCGACACGATCACCCTCTCCGGGCGCTGCTCCAGCAGCGCGGGATCGTCGTTTCGCAGCACTACGGGGTCCGCGCCCAGCTCGCCCAGGTACTGCACGAGGTTGTAGGTGAAGGAGTCGTAGTTGTCGACCACGAGCGCGCCGCTCAAGCCCACTCCTCCTGCACGCAGGCCAGCCCGATCGCGTCGATCACCGCGCGGGCCTTCGCCTCGGTCTCCCGGACCTCGGAGCCGGGGTCCGAGTCGGCCACGATGCCCGCCCCCGCCTGGACATGCGCGCGACCCTCCTTGACGAGCGCCGAGCGGATGTAGATGCAGGTGTCGAGATCCCCGGTGTACGAGAGGTACCCGACCGCGCCGCCATAGGGCCCCCGCCTCACGGGCTCCAGCTCGTCGATGATCTGCATGGCGCGGATCTTCGGCGCGCCCGACAGGGTGCCCGCGGGCAGGGCCGCCCGTAGCGCGTCCATGGCGCTCACCCCGTCCCGCAGCGTGCCGGACACCGAGCTCACGATGTGCATGACGTGGGAGTAGGTCTCGACCACCATCAGCTCGTCCACCGAGACGCTCCCGTACTCGCACACCCGCCCCAGGTCGTTGCGGCCCAGGTCCACCAGCATCACGTGCTCCGCGCGCTCCTTCTCGTCGGTCAGCAGCTCCCCGGCGCGTTCGATGTCCTCCTCCGCCGTCGCCGCACGCGGCCGGGTGCCGGCGATCGGGCGCTGCTCGACGCGCCGCCCGTTCACGGTCACGAGCGGCTCGGGCGAGGCGCCCGCTATCTCGAAGTCGCCGAAGTCGAGGAAATACATGTAGGGGCTCGGGTTGATGGCGCGCAGGCCCCGGTAGATGGAGAAGGCATCCACCGGCGCCTCGGCGCTCCAGCGCTGGCTCGGCACCACCTGGTAGACGTCGCCCGCCCGTATGTGCTCCTTGGCGCGCTCGACGGCGGCGGCGAAGCCGTCCGGGCCGACGTTCGACTCGAAGTGCGGCGGCTCGCGCGCCACGCCGGCGGCTCGCGGCACAGGCGCCGCCAGCCGCTCCCGTACGTCGGCGATGGCGCCTGCCGCCCGCGCGTAGGCGCCCTCCAGGTCGTCCTCCACGAAGACGTTCGAGATCACCGT
>Ga0126312_10002838_pt1 | contig 11645 bp, 11 predicted proteins | sample Plot104A_FD_92537 | JGI IMG/M metagenome (GOLD analysis project Ga0126312, IMG submission 92537) | Serpentine soil microbial communities from UC McLaughlin Reserve, CA, USA - Plot104A | ecosystem: Environmental > Terrestrial > Soil > Grasslands | place: USA: UC McLaughlin Reserve, Lake County... | reverse complement strand
GTTCTGTCCGGGGGCTTACTCCGTACGCTCGGGCGGCCCGTGGGGCGTCAAGCACGCCGGGCTCGCACAAAGGGTCACCCGCCGGGCCGCCCGCCTCGAAGCCCTCGTGCTCGTCTCGCAGACTGATGAGGTCAGGGCCGTACTGGAACGCGTCTACAGCCTCCTGAGCCAGCCGTTCCGGCCGGAGAGCGTCGGGGATCTATCGGTGGAAGTACCGCTGGTGATAAGGGCGCTCGCGGAAGAGGTGCGCGAACGTTACGGGGCGGAGGAAGGCCAGATCGTCGAAACGACCATGGATCGGGTGCGTTCGTTGCGGAGCGGGTGGCGTATCTTCCCTGAAACGGATTCCTCGTTGTGAGGTAAAGTCTCCTCCCATGGAGTTCGTATTCAACTCTTTCGTGACGTTGCTCGTGGTCATCGACCCGCTGGGCCTCGCGCCTATCTTCGGCGCGCTCACCCAGGGTTTCTCGGAGAAGCAGAAGCGCGAGTCTGCCATTAGGGGCACGCTGCTTGGCTCCCTCATCCTATTCGTATTCGCGCTCGCCGGCGACGTGCTGCTCGAAGCACTCGGCATCGGACTACCGGCTTTTAGGATCGCGGGCGGCCTGCTCCTCTTCCTCCTCTCGCTGGACATGGTCTTCGCCAGGCCCTCGGGGATGCGTGCCACGGCCGTGCGCGAACAGGAGGAGGAAGAATATCAGCAGGACATCTCCGTCTTTCCCCTGGCCATCCCACTTCTCGCTGGTCCTGGTGGCATTACCACCGTCCTCCTGTTCACCAGCGGCAGCAGTGCCGGCCAGGTGGCGCTGTTCATGGTGGTGCTACTCGTGGTCCTGCTACTGACCCTGGGCTCTTTGCTCCTCGCCCCTCGCGTCATGCGGCTGTTGGGAGAGACAGGGGCTAATGTGCTCTCGCGTGTCCTGGGCGTGTTGCTCGCCGCGCTCGCCGTCCAGTTCGTAATCGATGGGCTCCAGTCGAGCCTCGCCTGAAGGACGGATATACTCTCCCCCATGTCGAAATCGCCCATAGTGATCGTCGGCGGAGCTTCCTGGTGGCCGTCCAGTTACCGCAACCTCGTGGGGACACTGCGGGAGATCTCCGGCTCCGAGGTGCACGTCGCCCCCATAACGCCCCTGGATTGGTTCCTCGGATACCTGAGGGGCTTCGGGCAGCTCGTCTTCGAGGTCGCTAGCACGGTGGACAGGGCGCTGCTGGAGAGCGGGGCGAAGAAGGCGGTGCTTGTGGGGCACTCGGCGGGAGGTCTCGCCTGCAGGGTGTACATCGGAGGAGATCCCCCGTACGGAGGCCGGCGTTACTCCGGACACAGGAGGGTGGAGTCCCTGATCACCCTCGGCACCCCACACGCCGTGGCAGACAACGAACGCCTCGCCCCCATAACTCGTATAAACGAACTCTTCCCCGGCGCCCTCCATGAGGGGGCCGGGCTGCGCTACCTCTCGGTCGCCGGAAGCGCCGAAGACGGCGCCACATCACATAGGACCCGCAAGCGCTACGAGCGGTTCGTCGAAGACGGAAGGGTGGCCGGAGACGGGGTCGTGCCCGTCGATAGCGCCATGCTCCCCGGCTCGGAGGGCATGGTCGTGGATGGTGTCTATCACAACAGGCGTCTCGGCCGTTGGTACGGCTCAGACCAGGAGACGGTGAGCCGATGGTGGCCCGGGGAGCTGGGAGCAGGAGGCCCTGTAGAGGGAGAACGTACGGGCAGTGACCTCCAGAGGGTTCCATCTTCCGGAGAGGGCATGGATGCCACCTGACGGTGTGAACGAGCGGGAGTATCCCTGGGAGGTCAGGGCCGCTGACGCCGACGCATTGCGCAGCGCGATGCGCCACTTCCCCACCGGCGTGACGGTAGTGACCAGCGGGCGGGAGGAGAGGGTCGAGGGCATGACCGCCAACGCGGTGATCTCCGTCTCCCTCGACCCTCTGCTCTTCCTGGTGAGCGTCCACAAGGACGCCCGCCTCAACCCCCGCATAAGGGAGGAAGGTTCCTTTACGGTAAACCTCCTGGCGGACGACCAGGAAGGACTCAGCAGGCTCTTCGCTTCGCCCGAGCGCTCCAGCGGACTCCCGGCCCTCCACTCGCTAGGCGGCGGCTACGGCTCGGTGGGAGCGCCGCTGGCGGCAGGCGCCCTGGCGGCGATCGACTGCGAACTAGCCGAGGTCTATACGGGGGGCGACCACGACCTGTTCCTGGGCAGGGTCGTCGAGGTCCGTCTCGGCGATACACGCAAGGGCCCGCTGATCTACCACGAGGGCGGCTATCCGTCCTTGAAGTCCGCCCCCCGTCCCGAGGAAACGGGCGCCTTCATCGACTCTGTCAGAGGCTTCGACGCCCGCATAGACCGCGTGCGCGACAGAAGACGGCGTTAGGTGACGAGCAAGGAGCTGCTCCGTATCGTCCGTCCCCGTCCTGCGGATACCGAGGGTCTCGCCTTCGCCGCAGGCGACGTAAAAGGCGGCATGATCCTGGAGGGCCAAGCCCGCTCGCCTGCCACGGGTGAGACCTACGAGATCAAGGACGGGTACCTGGACCTCCTGAAGGACCGGACGGGCGCGGACAGTCTCGCCAACCTCACGAATTTTCTGCCAGGCGTTGGACGCGGCTACGAGCCCCTCTGGCGCGTTCGCTCCCTGAGCCTGCTCACCGGTGAAACCTTCCCGAACGAGCGGGAGCTGGAGATCATCATCGGTCTCGTACGCCCCGCGCGCGACGGCCGTTACCTCGACCTGGGCTGCTCCGCTGGTCTGTATACTCGCGGCCTCGCCCGCGAGCTCGAGGGCGGCGTCGCAGTCGGCCTCGACATTTCTCCCTCCATGCTGAGGGAAGCACACCGGCGGGCACGCGCGAGCGGTACGACCCCATCCTTCGTCAGGGCGAACGCGAAGAACCTTCCTTTCTTCGACGCCACTTTCGAAGGTGCCGTTTGCGGCGGCACCCTCAACGAGTTCGGTGACCCCGCCCGCGTCCTGCGGGAGACCTCCAGGGTTCTCCGACCAGGCGGACGCCTCGCCGTTATGGGCATCCTGCGCGCCAATTCACCGCGGGGACGCAGCCTCCAGCGCTTCCTCGCCACGGGCTGCATCAGATTCTTCCAGGCAGACCAGCTCTGGAGCCTACTCGACCACGCCGGCTTAGAGCCCGACCCACTCCAGACCTACGGTCCGGTCTTTTTCGCCAGCGCAACGCGCAGGGATTGAAGTTTTTGGCGGAGGCCTCCGCCAAAAGCGCCATCAGCTTTCAGCTTTTTTGGCTGGCTGCTGATTGCTGAAAGCTGATGGCTGATAGCTTACAAGGCCTCCACCACATCAGGTGTCGGGAGCGCCCCCTGGGCGCCCTCCTTTGTCACCGCTGCTGCCCCGGCCCGCACGGCGTAGGCCACAGCGTCTTCCAGGGGGGCGTCGTCGGCGAGCCTTGCGGCCAGGGCCCCGACGAAAGCATCTCCGGCGCCTGTGGTGTCGACGACTTCCACCCTCGGGGCCGTGAGGTGCTCTGCGGATGCGCCGTTGGCGAAGACGGCGCCTTCTTCTCCCACCGTGACCACGACGGATCTCGGCCCCAGGTCCGATAGTTCGGAGGCGGCGGAGAGGGCCCCATCTACCCCTTCGACGCTTTCTCCGAGCAGGAAAGCGGCCTCGTGCTCGTTGAGCACCAGGGGGTCGAGCTTCTCTAGAAGAGCCTGCGGGACCTCGAAGGGAGGAGCAAGGTTGACCAGCGCGCGGGTCTCGTTCGCTGATGCGACCTCGACGGCCCGCCGGACGACCTCGGGTGGGATCTCCATCTGTACGACGAGCACTTTCGCCTCTCCGATCGTCCCTGAAGCAGCGTCTACGTCCTCCACGGTGAGGCGGCGGTTCGCGCCTGGGGCGACCGTGATCGCGTTCTCCCCGTCCGGGGTGACGGTTATGAAAGCCGTGCCTGTAGACGAATCTGGAACTTCCTCGACGAGGTTCGTATCGACACCTTTTTCGGCGAGCGCTCGTACCAGGGGCTCGCCGAACCCATCGTCGCCGACACGGCCGAGGAAGGTCACGCCCGCGCCAAGGAGGGCTGCTGCGGCGGCCTGATTGGCTCCCTTGCCACCGTTGTGGGTGGCTAGCCGGGCATCAGTGACCGTCTCGCCGGGTGTGGGACGGCGCTCCACGCTGAGGACGAAGTCCTGGTTGATCGAACCAACGACGAAGACGTCGGCCATGCCGCCTCGTCGATGCCCTACCTGCGGCTCGCGGCCAGAGCCCTTACGATCACGGAAGCGAGCACGAACGCGACCGCCCTGACCAGACCCTGTAGGAGAGCTTCGGTCACATCGTCCCTTATGCCCCTGCGCTCGGGGATCTTCTCTCCTATAAACCTGGCCAGCGGTTGGCTCAGGCCGATGGAGATCGCGATGGAAAGCAGCGTCAGAAGCCTTTGTTGGGTCTTGTCGCTCATCATGTTCCTCCCTGCTGGCGCCGCGGGAGCGGCTATCCCGCGCATCTCTCTTACTCTGTCGAAGCCGGCGACGGTGATCGCGTACTCGGAGGTAGTACCGGCCGGTTCGACATACGACTGTTCGACCAGGTATCTGGCGGCGACGTCGCACTCGGTGGACTCGGGGTCGAGATCTGCCCTCGCCGCGGCGCCCTGTCCAGGCATCTGGGGTCCCCCGATCGGCACCGGCTCGGTGAGCTTCCCTCCCGACAGGTCGTAGAAAGCGCCAAGGAGCCGCATCGCGGTCTCTTCTACCCCGCTTGTAGCCAAAATCCTACCCTCCCCGGCCTGCGGACGGCCATTCGACGGCACTCTCACCGTACCCGACCCGGGCGCCGCCTAACCCTCGCCCCCCGCAAGTCATCCTTCGTAAGGTCCCATGCGTAAGTGTAGAATAACGCGGTTGGTATTTTCGAGCCGGACCAGGGGCAGGATGTCAGAAGCGCGAAAAACAGTCCTGGACGACCGCTACGACGTCGGTCGACCACTCGGAAGCGGAGGCATGGGCGAGGTGTTCCTGGCCCGCGACCGGGTGCTCGGGCGCGACGTGGCGCTGAAGGTTCTGAGGAAACAGTTCGCCGGCGACGAGGAGTTCGCCGAACGCTTCAAGCGTGAGGCCATGAGCGCGGCGTCCCTCTCTCACCCTAACATAGTCCAGGTCTATGATAGGGGCGAGACGGAGGAAGGGTCCTCCTATATTGCGATGGAATACGTGCCTGGCGGCACGCTCAAGGAGAGGATCTCCGGCGAAGGACCGCTCGTGGCGGCTGATGCCGCCGCACTCGGGGCGCAGGTCGCCGAGGCGCTGGAGGCGGCCCATGAGCGGGGTATGGTCCACCGCGACATAAAGCCCCAGAATGTGCTGCTCACCGCCACCGGCAGGGCGAAGGTGGCGGACTTCGGCATAGCCAGGGCAGGCTCCTCCGCGACCATCTCGCGGACCGGGTCGGTGATGGGCACCGCAGGCTACATGTCTCCCGAACAAGCACTCGGCAAGCCCGCAACCCCGAAGAGCGATCTCTACTCCCTCGGGGTGGTCCTCTACGAGGCGCTCACGGGGGAGCTACCTTTCACCGCGGACAACCCCATCGCCGTCTCCATGAAACACGTCAACGAACCGCTGCGCCCGCCCAAAGAACTCGACCCCAGTATCCCCGACGGCATGAACGCCCTCGTGACGAAGCTCCTGGCGAAAGACCCGGAAGACCGCTACGCGGACGCCGACGAGCTCGCGAACGACCTCTGGAGGGTGAATCGCGGCCTCGAGCCACGCTCGGCTGGGGGCGGATTGATACAGGCGCCGCGCACGCAGTACAACGCGGCCACGCTGCCGAACCGGACGCGCGAGATGACCAGAGCCAGGCCAGCCCCGCCCCGACGCCGGCGGGGTCTGCCCTGGTTGTTGATCGCGGTAGTTGCGATCCTGTTTATCCTGGGCATCGTCGGTGGTATCCAGGCCCTCTGGGGGACGGACACCATGAAGGGTTGGTTCGACTTCTTGGGAGGAAACGAGCCATCGCCCCAGCAACCCGCCGTACCGGAGAAGGTAGAGGTGCCCGAAGTGACCGGTCTCACCAGGAGCGTGGCCGAGCACAGGCTCAACGTCGCTGGGCTCGAGGTCGGGCAGGTAAGTTCGTTCCCGAGCGACGTCCCCTCAGGCAGGGTCATCTCGCAGGGCTTCGCCGCGGGCACATCCGTCGAGCAGGGCACCCAGGTGAACCTGGATATCAGCTCGGGACCACAACCTGTCTCCTCAGCGAGCTCGTCAGCGTCCGCTCCGTCGAGGGACAAACCAGGCGCCTCCTCGGCAAGCTCCTCCGCGTCGGCGCAGCCCGCCCGGCGCGAGGATCGTCCGGCAGTTCGGAGGGAGGCCCAGGACGATAACCCCAAGATCAAGGTGCCCAAGACCAAAGTGCAAAAGACCCCACCCGCGCGAACGCCGAACGCGGCAGCACCAGCAAAGGAACCTCTAAACGACAGCGGAGGACAAGGCCGCGGTAGAGGACGCGGGCGCGGTGGAGAATCTGGCGGAGATTAGAGCGACCCTCAGCAGGCCAACACCCCTGCCAACCGTGCCCGCAATCTTTTGCGAAATCTACGAGCTGAAATGCTGAAAGGAGAACCATGAGAGCCATTCGGATACACGAGTTCGGCGGACCCGAGGCCTTGAGCTACGAGGAGGTAGAGACCTCCGAACCGGGCCCGGGCCAGGCGCGGGTAAAGCTCGCGGCCTCCGGCGTCAACTTTATTGACGTCTACCAGCGCACGGGCCTCTACCCTGGCGACCTGCCGCGACAGCTCGGACTCGAGGGCGCCGGCGAAGTCGACGCTGTGGGCGAGGGCGTCGATGACATCTCGCCGGGAGACTACGTGGCGTTCGCGAGCACGCCGGGATCCTACGCCGAGTACGTGATCGCCCCCGCCGAGAACCTGGTGCCCTTCAACCCCACGCTCGTGGAGGCGCGGGTTGCTGCGGCGGCCATGCTCCAGGGTATGACCGCACACTACCTGACCCACAGCACCTTCCCCTTGCAGGAAGGCCAGACGGCCCTCGTGCACGCGGCGGCAGGCGGCGTCGGGCTTCTGCTCGTTCAGCTCGCCAAGTTGCGGGGGGCGAACGTGATCGGGACCACGGGCACCGGGGAGAAGGCGCAGCTCGCCACCGAGGCGGGGGCCGACGAGGTCATCCTCTATACCGAGCAGGACTTCGTCGAGGAGACTGAGCGCATCACGGACGGAGAAGGCGTACACGTCGTCTACGACTCGGTGGGCCAGGCGACCTTCGACGGCGGCCTCGACGTCCTACGCCCACGCGGTTACATGGTGCTCTTCGGGGCCTCCAGCGGTCCCGTGGAGCCGCTAGATCCCCAGGTCCTCAACCAGAAGGGCGGCCTCTTTCTGACCCGCCCCTCCCTCGCCCAGTACACCCTCACCCGCGAGGAGCTCTTGTGGCGGGCCGAGAGTATCCTCTCCTGGATCGGCCAGAACAACCTCGACGTCCGCATCGGCGGCACTTACGAGCTATCCGACGTGGCGCAGGCCCACCAGGACCTCGAAGGCCGCAAGACTACGGGCAAGCTTCTCCTCATCCCGTAGGACGAGCCCATGAAACTGGACGCTGGTCTCGGGACGGAAGGTAAGTACCTGAAGGAGATCGACCGAACCGCCCGCGCGGCAGAAGACCTTGGCTTCTCCGGACTGTGGACCAGTGAGACCAAACACGACGCCTTTCTGCCCCTGGCCATTGCCGCCAACGAGACGCAAGGGGTAGAGCTGGGCACCTCCGTCGCCATCGCCTTCTCGCGCTCACCTATGGAGACGGCGCAGACAGCATGGGACCTTCAGGACCTCTCCGACGGACGCTTCCTGCTCGGCCTCGGCACACAGGTCAAGGCCCACATTACCCGCCGCTTCTCGATGCCGTGGTATAGACCGGCAGCACGGCTGCGCGAGTACATCCTGGCCCTGCGCGCGATCTGGGAGTCTTTCCAGACCGGAGAAGCATTGCGGTTCGAGGGCGAGTTCTATCGGCACACCCTCATGACACCGTTCTTCGACCCCGGCCAGATAGATCATCCGGAGATCCCTATCTACATAGCGGGGGTCAATGCCCGTCTGGCCAGGCTGGCCGGAGAGATCTGCGACGGGTTCCACGTCCACCCCTTCCACTCCCCCGAGTACGTACGGCAGACCGTCAAGCCGGCCATAGCCGAGGGGGCAGAAGGCACCGGCCGCGATCCCGAACAGGTCACGCTCGCGACCAGCGCTTTCGTCATCGTCACCGGAGACGGAACAGAGGCCGCCGAGCAGAAGGAGTCGGTACGAGCCCAGATCTCGTTCTACGCTTCCACACCGACGTACCGCACGGTCCTCGAAGCCCACGGCTGGGAAGAGGTCGGAGAGAGGCTGGAAATTATGGCGCGCGAGAAGCAGTGGCGCGAGATGCCAGCCCTCATCACCGACGAGATGATCTCGGCGTTCGCCGTCGAGGCGGCCCCTGATGAGATCGGGCCAGCCCTGAGGGACCGCTACGAGGGTCTCATAGACCGCGTCGCGCTCTACCTCCCGTTCGTGCCAGGCAAGCGTGACGAGTTCTGGCGGAAGGTGGTGGAGTCGGCTACGGCTTGAGGACGCACTTGATAGCGCCGTCCTGCTTTTTCTGGAAGATCTCGTAGCCTACAGGCGCGTCTTCGAGCGGCATCTCGTGGGTCTTCAGGTCTTCTACGCCCAGAGGATCGTCGTCGTTCAAGAGCGGCACGATGTCCTCGACCCACTGCCACACGTTGGCCTGGCCCATGCGCAGCTGAATCTGCATGTCGAAGAGGTCGCCGAGCGGGAAGGCCTGGATGGGCCCCGTGTAGACGCCGGTGAGCGAGAGCGTTCCGCCGCGCCGGATCGCGGACATGCTCTCGCGCAGGGCGGTCGCCTGGTCGAGCTGCAACTTGGTAGCCTGCAGGATGGAGCCGACGAGCGAGCCTCCTGCCTCCATACCGACGGCGTCTATAGCCGAGTCGACGCCACGGCCGTCGGTGAGGTCCAGGAGCACATCCCTCACGCTGTCCATCGCGGAGTAGTCCACGGTCTGGACGCCATGCCTGGAGGCCATGGCCAGACGCTCCGGCACGTTGTCTATGCCTATGACGCGTCCGGCGCCAAGGTGCATAGCTATGCGGGCACACATCTGGCCGATCGGGCCGAGGCCCCAGATCCCCACGGTCCCGCCCTCGGGAATATCGGCGTAGGCAACGGCCTGCCAGGCAGTAGGCAGCACGTCGGAGAGGTAGAGGAATCGCTCGTCAGGAGGTCCTTCTGGCACTTTGATCGGTCCGAAATGAGCCTGGGGCACGCGCAGGTACTCGGCCTGCCCGCCGGGGACGGCGCCGTAGACGTGGGTGTAACCGAAGAGGCTCGCTCCCCTGCCGCGTCCCAGGAGGTTGACGGTCTGGGCGAGCTTGCCCTTATCGCGCGTGTTCTCGCACTGGGAGTAGAGTTGTTGGTCGCAGAAGTAACAGTGCCCGCAGGAGATGTTGAAGGGGATCACGACGCGGTCGCCTGGTGCGATGTGCTCGACGTCTGAGCCGACCTCCTCGACTATGCCCATCGGCTCGTGCCCGATGATGTCGCCCTGGCGCATCAGCGGTGAGAGCTTGGCGTAGAGGTGCAGATCCGAGCCACAGATCGCCGTCGAGGTGATCTTCACTATGGCGTCGGTGGGCTCCTGGATGATCGGGTCGGGGACATTGTCCACCCTGACGTCTTCCTTGCCGTGCCAGACTACGGCCTTCACGGCTCCCTCCCTCCTACTCCGGCGAGTATCTCGCGTATGCGGAAACGTCCTCCCGTCTTGGGCGAAAGCGGCGGCGTGTCGAGGCCCGAGCCGGTCCTCAGTCCCTCGAGGAGGTCTAGCAAAGCCTCGTCGGCACTCTGCTGCGGGACCCAGCCAAGCTCTGTGCGGGCCCTCGTGGTATCCATGATCGGGATGTTACGCGAGAGATCCAACCATCCAGGCGGCACGGGCTGTAACCTGAGCTTCCACGAGAGCTCTACCCCGGCGCGGGCGACCCCGGCGGACATCGGTACGGCACGGGCTTTCAGGATGCGTCCGATCTCCCCGGCGTCGAGTACGGGCTCCGCGGCCAGGTTGAACGCGCCGCTGGCTCCTTCGTTAACGATGGCGAGCCTGAAGGCCTCGCCCACGTCGTAGGAGTGGACCACCTGTGAGCGCAGGTTCTCTATGTCGGGTATGAAGTTGATCATGGCCGGGTGGGCGAGCACGCTGGGGAAGAAGGGCCCCGCGAAGAGGCGCCTTATCCCCTCCGCCGCCTCCTTTTTGAAGACGAGCCCAGGCCTCATCCTGACGACCCGCACGCCGGACGTTTCCGCCTCGAAGCGGTCGAGCCTGCGCTCGACCTCGGCCTTGTGGCGACCGTAATAGGAGGTCGGAGTGCCGCCTGTCGGCCAGCTCTCGTCGACGCGGCGGTCCTTGGGCCCCGACGAGTACGCCCCGACCGACGAAGCGTAGAGGAGGGAAGGAACCCCGGCCTCTCTTACGGCCCTGGCGGCCCGCGTGCTCCCCTCCACGTTGACCATCCACTGCTTTGTCAGGTCCCTGGAGGGCTGGATGATCCAGGCGAGAAGCACGACGGCGTCGGCACCCCTGAAATGAGGGACCAGGTCGTCGCTAACCACGTCGGCCGAAGCCCACTCTACCTTCGGCATCGCAAGGCCTGGCAGCCGGCGTGCCAGACCGAGGACGGAATCGACACTTTCTTCTTTTTCGAGCGACCGGAGCACACTGGTCCCGAGGTTGCCCGTCGCCCCTACGACTACGATTCTCATGCAGGGCCTTTACCCTCCTCTCCGACGGGCGAAACGCTGAGAGCGGGATGTTGTACCATCGGCCGAGAGCTAAGCAGGGAGGATCTATGCGAGTACTGGTAACGGGGGCGCGCGGTAAGGTCGGAAGGGCGACGGTGGCGGCGTTCCAGAAGGCCGGGCACGACGTAAGGGCGACGGACCTGACGCCACCGGTCTTCGAGCGGCCCGAGGAAGGTGAGGCCGACTATGTCCAGGCCGACCTGTCCGACGCGGGCGACGCCTTCGCGGTCGTGCGGGGCGCCGAGGCCGTCGTGCATACGGCCGCTATCCCCGAGCCGACGAGCAACCCACCGCACGTCGTGTTCCAGAACAACCTGATGGCGACCTTCAACGCCCTGGAGGCGGCGATCCGGTTCGGGGTGCCCCGTTTCGTGAACACCTCGAGTGAGACGGTGCCAGGGTTTTTCTTCCCCGAACGCCCCTTCCTTCCCGACTACGTGCCTGTGGACGAGGAACACCCGATCCGTCCGCAGGACCCCTACGCGACCGCCAAGTATCTCGGCGAACTCCTGATGGACGGCGCCATCCGGCGCTCGGACATCAAGTGCATCTCCATCCGCCCTTCCTGGGTCCAGCACGAGGGCAACTACGAGCGTAACCTCGGTTCGATGCTCCGCGACCGCTCGGAGCTGAGCGCGGGCTTCTGGAGCTACATCGACGTCTACGACCTGGCCGACGCCATGGTGCTCGCCACCGAGAGTGATCTGCGCGGCCACGAGGTCTTCTACATCGCCTCGCCGGATAACGTGGGCGGAAGACCATTCGAAGCCGCGGTGCG
>Ga0126312_10002837_pt1 | contig 11647 bp, 11 predicted proteins | sample Plot104A_FD_92537 | JGI IMG/M metagenome (GOLD analysis project Ga0126312, IMG submission 92537) | Serpentine soil microbial communities from UC McLaughlin Reserve, CA, USA - Plot104A | ecosystem: Environmental > Terrestrial > Soil > Grasslands | place: USA: UC McLaughlin Reserve, Lake County... | reverse complement strand
GTAGCGGTCCCGTCCTCTTACGCACGTCCTTGTGACGTAACAGTATCAAGCGTACTCCTCCAGGGAGGGGCAGCGCATCACTCAAATGAGTGATCTTTGTATTAAATGTTATTAAGCGGACTTCCGAGAATTCACCTTCTAGGCACTTCGGTGAATAGCATTAGTTAGAATTCATCGCAAATTCATCTGAATCTGCTTCCATGCGGGGCACCGTGGAGCAAGATGAGAAATTCCGTAAGCAGACCTGGCCGAGCAGGATCTCGAAGAAAACCGGGTTTGGCGACAAGACGATCTGGGACTGGCTAGAGCTGCTCATAGTTCCGCTAGTCCTTATCCTCATCGGCTTGGCTTTCTCGGTGCAGCAGGAGGCTCGCCAGCAGCAGTTCGAGGACGAACGTGCCGCGACCGAGCGGGAGCTCGAGGAACAGCGTGCGCAAGATCTCGCGTTGCAGGCGTACCTGGATCAGATGAGTTTGCTTTTACTTGAGGATCTAAGCGACCCTAAGCTACGAACGCTAGCGCGTGCGCGGACGCTGACGGTGCTGAGACGGTTGGACGCGAATCGTAAGGAAGAGGTTATGCGATTCTTGTCGGAAGCAGACCTAGTAAGTGGTGACCGCGGGAAAGACCCTGTTATTGTGCTTAACGGTGCCGACCTGAGGGATGTCGACTTGAGCGGTGCCGACCTACACGGTGCCGACCTATACGGTGCCGACCTAAGCTATGCCAATCTGGGCCATGCCCTCATAAGCGTTAGCGACCTGAGCCATGCCAACCTGTATGATGCCAGGGTGTTTGAGGCCAACCTGAGCTATGCTGATCTGAGCTATTCCGACCTGCGGATTGTCGACCTGACCTTTTCCGACCTGAGCTATGCCGACCTGAGCCATGCCAACCTGTATGGTGCCAATCTGCGCGAAGCCAGTCTTAGCATCTCCAACGAAGAGTTAGAGCAGCAAGCTAAATCCCTTGAAGGGGCTACCATGCCGGGTGGATCGAAGCACGACTAATACTATGTCCCGCTGGACTTCCGAGTAGGCCGTACAGGCGTAGTTCCGAGAACGCTTCTTCTAGGACGTTGGTGAATAAGGGGCGCTGAGGCTGTCCTGGTACTGCGTGGCCCCCGCTACGAACCCCCCCGCGTAGTCGCCGTCCTGAAAGTGCGGGGCCATGGCGTCGTAGACCACCTGATCCGAGTCCCCGGCCACGTCGACGAGACCCCAGCGGTCCTCCGTGTCCACCACCATCACGTCCGCGTCCGGTGGAGCGCCGATCTCGCTCGCCTTCTCCGCGAGAAACTCTGGCCGCTCGGCGACATCGGTGTTCGTGTCCGAGACCAGGAAGGCGTAGAGCTGCTCACCGGATTCCTCGCTCACCCGGTCGAAGGCCGCCTGGACGTCCTGCTCCTCGGCGGCGCTCAGCGCGTTCGCCTCGTCGAAGACCGTGTCCGACCCTTGCGCCGCGGCGAACGGCGAGAGGAACACCGCCGATACCGCAAGCATCAGAACCGTGATAAGGAGCCGCGCGATCATCCTTCCTCCTTGAGGAGATCCAGGTTCACTAATTATACGTGCGAGGAGCCGGAAGGATGCGAAGTCGCAACGCTTCTGTTTCGACTAACCGCCGAAGACCGTCCGGGCGGCGGCCAGATCCCAGAGGGCGTGGCCCACGCTCTTGAAGACGACCGTACCTTCGGGGCGTTCTGAGGTGCGGAGGACGTCTTCCAAGGCGGTGGCGTCGCTCCAATCGAAAGCACCTGCCTTCTCGGCCCGGATCAGATCTCCCGCCTCCTCCCTGGCGCCCTCCAGGGTATCGACCACGACCGCCACGCGCCCCACCAAACCAGCCGGCAGCTCGGCCGCCCCGGGCTCGAAAGAGCCGACCGCGGCGACGAAGGCGTCCTCGGGAACGCTCTCCGGCAGTACCGGCTCCCGGCTCGTCGTGGCGGTGACCACGAGGCTCGCCTCGCCCAGCGCCTCTGCGGGGTCTCCGACCACGCACGCCTCCATCCCGAGGCCCTCCGCGTGCTCCGCTAGGACTTCGGCCCGCTCCTCCGTGCGGGAGTTGATGAAGGTCCTCGACGTGCCGAGCCCCTCGTGGAAGGCTTCGAGGTGGGCGCGGCCCTGGGTGCCCGCGCCCACGATCAGGAGCGGACCGTTGGGCCGGGGGGCGAGCTCGCGCGCGGCGAGCAGCGAGAGCGCCGCGGTGCGCCGCGCGGTGACGACGCTGCCGTCCAGGACCCCGAGCCTCCGGCCAGTCGCGGCCTCCATCACGACCACCTCCCCCTGTATGGTCGGCAGGCTGCTACGCGCGTTCTCCGGGTGCACCGTCACCAGCTTGGTAATAGCGATGTCCCCGCCGGAGGCGGGCATGACCAGGAGGATGCCGCCTCCTGGCAGGGGCAGCACGGTCCGGCTCGGGGCCTGTACCTCGCCCGACTCTCGCTCGAGCGCGACCTCCCGGATGGACTCGGCGAGATCCGCGTACGGCAGGCGGGCCGCAATCTCTTCCGCGCCGAGGATCTCCACGGCTAGCCCCGCGCGTCGGCTTTGTCGAGGCGGGCTGGGGAGAAGAGGTCTATCGGGTGGCGGGTGGAACCTTCGGTAACCAGGTCCGCGAGGATCTCGCCTACCACGCTGCAGAACTTGTAGCCGTGCCCGGAGAAGCCGCAGGCGATCGTGACCCGGGTATGCTCCGGGTGAGGCGAGATCACGAAATGCTCGTCGGGGGTGTTGGTGTACATGCAGGTCCGCGCGTCGAGGCAGCGGCCTGCGAGGTCGGGGACGTGCTCCGCGAGGTAGCCGCGGAGGAAGCCTATCTCCTCTTCGCCAACCTCCCGCTCTATCGTCGCCGGGGAGGTGGGGACGCCGCCAGCCCGGAAAAAGGCGGCCTTCACGCCGCGGTCGTCGTCTTGGGCCGGGAAACCGTAGAACATGTTGCCGTCGTCTAGCTCCCAGATAAAGATCGGGAACAAATCCGGGCGAAATGGGTCGAGGCCCCCCGTCGGCTCGAACCAGAACATCACCTGCCGGGTAACCTCGAGGGGCAGCCCGAGGTCGGCGAGCAACTGCGCGGCCCACGCGCCCGGGCAGATCACGAGCCCTTCTGCTTCGTAAGAACCCAGGGGCGTCTCCACCCTGATTCCGCCCTCCGACGCTTCCCACCAGAGAACCGGCTCCTCGAAGTGGAGGTCGGCGCCGAGGGAGGCCGCCCGGTCGAGGTGTGCCTTGACGGCCTCCTCGGGGCGGACGAAACCCGCCCTCTCCTCGTAGAGGGCGACGGTCGTGGGATCGGGAGCGTAGGCAGGGAAGCGGCGCCGGATCTCCTTGGCGTCCAGCAGCTCGTAGGGCAGGTCGTGCTCGTCGGCGCTAGCTACGCTGCCCGAGACGAGCTCGCCGTCCTCCCGCCCGATCATGAGCCCGCCCGTGATCGTCATGAGCTCTTGCCCGGTCTCCTCTTCCAGTTGCTCCCAGAGCTCGTAGGCGCGAAGGAGGAGCGGCACGTACTCTGGCCCTTCGAAGTAGGCTTGGCGGATGATGCGCGAGCGGCCGTGGCTCGAGCCCTTGGCGTGGGCTGGGGAGAACTTCTCCAGCCCGAGGACCCGCTGGCCTCGACCGGCGAGCCGGTAGGCGGCGGCGCTTCCCATCCCGCCGAGGCCCGCGACGATGACGTCGTGGGTCAAATCCCGCCCCTCTCGACCTCCGGCAGGGTGTAGTCGAGGTCGGCGGGCAGGTCCACGATGTCCATCTGGGCCTTCTGAAGCTTGCCGGCGTAGTCCCAGTTCATAGCCTGCCAGCGCGTGAACTGGTCGAGCACCCAGATACCCGAGAGCCGGCTGCCGTTGCCGCTCTTGCCGTTGCCGCCGAAGGGCAGGTGCGCCTCGGCCCCGCTCGTGGAGTTGTTGACGGAGAGCATGCCGGCGCGGTTGCGCTCGCGAAAGCGCAGCGCGTTCTCCGCGTCGCGGGTGTAGATCGCCGCGGAGAGCCCGTAGCCGTGGTTGTTGGAGAGCTCGACGGCCTCCTCGAAATCCGAGAACCTGGCAACTCCGACGAGGGGACCGAAGGTCTCTGTGCGGTAGATCTCGTCCTCTATCGTGACACCATCAACGATGGTGGGGTGGCAGTAGATGCCCGCCTCCGGGTCGCCGACGAAGCCCCGTCTCGGGTTGTCCGCCGTGATCGTGCCCATTCCGCTCGAGCCGTGGACGCTGTGGTGCGACTGTATGAGCTCTAGCCAGCCCAAGAAGCGCTCGTGGAAGCGCTCGCTGAGCATCGGGCCGTAGAGGACGTCCTCCGTCGGGTCGCCTATCTTCGCCTCCTCGACCGCCCGGGAGAAGCGGGTGAGGAACTCGTCGTGCACCGACTCGTGCACGATCACCGTGCCGAGCGAGGTGCACCGCTGGCCTGCGGTCCCGAAGCCCGAGAAGAGCGCTCCCTCGACTGCGAGGTCCAGGTTGGCGTCAGGCATGACGACGAGCGGGTTCTTGCCGCCGAGCTCGAGGCACGGCGACTGCAGGTGACGCCCGCAGAGCTCGCCTATCTTCTGACCTACCTCGGAGGAGCCCGTAAAGCCGACCTTGTCTACGAGCCCCTCGTTGAGCGCCTTCTCGAGCCCTTCGAAGGCGGCCGATCCCTCGGCTTGGACGACGTTCAGGACGCCGTCGGGGAGGCCGGCGTGGATAAAGAGCTGGGCGAGGGCATCGCCGATGGCTGGGGAGTACTCGGCGGGCTTCCAGACCACGGCGTTGCCGCAGGTGAGGGCGGGGACCATGTACCAGGAGGGAACGGCGACGGGGAAGTTGCCCGCGGTGATGATCGCCGCGACCCCTACCGGCATCCTGAAGGTGAAGAGCTGCTTGTCGGGCATCTCGGAGGGCACGCTCTGGCCGTAGAGCCTCCTGCCTTCCCCGGTAAAGAAATCGCAAGTGTCCATGATCTCCTGCACCTCGCCGAGCGATTCCGCATACGGTTTGCCGATCTCGCGGGTGATGAGGCGCGCGAGCGCCCCCTTGTTGTTCTCGACGATGCGCCCTATCTTCTGGATGACCCTCGAGCGGATCGGGGCCGGAACGGCGGCCCATTCTTTTTGCGCTTCGCGCGCCGCCCGGCTGGCCGTAACGAAAGTCCCCGCGTCGCCGAGCAGGACCTCGGCCACCGTCTCGTCGGTGCGCGCGGGGTTGACGGAGCCGAAGCTCCCCCCCGGCGCGGCCTCGAGCGTCCTGCCCCCGACGATGGAGGCGACAGTTCGGGCGGAGGGCGCGATTGCGTCTCGTGCGTCGGTCGTGCGCATAAGCATGCCTCCCAGAGTCCAGGTATTCGTCGGCTTCCCAACCCTTACGATTACATCCTACACCAAAGCTCCGGGCGCCTCTGCTCTCTAGTAAAATCCGTATAAAGACGCGACAAACACCGCCAGGCGGGGGTTTCATGTATGGGGATCTTGGACAAGGCCATAGCCAACTCCGTGGCCGTTATTCCGCGGCCCGTGGTGCGGAGGATCTCGCGCCGCTACATCGCGGGCGACACGCTAGAGGAGGCGGTGGAGACGGTCCGGGACCTCAACGAGCAGGGCTGCGTCGTGACCCTAGACCTGCTCGGGGAGAGCACCGAGAGCAAGGCCAACGCCGCGGCCAAGCTCCGCGACTACAAGAAGGCCGTGGACGCCCTCGAAGAGCACAACCTCGAGTCGGGGATCTCGGTCAAGCTCACGGGGCTCGGGCTGACGCTGGGTGAGGGGCTGTGCCGAACGAACCTCGAAGAGATCGTCGCTTACGCCGCCGAGAATGGTCGCTTCGTCCGGGTGGACATGGAGGACTCGCCCTACACTGGCGTGATGCTGGACATGGTAATAGATCTGCACGGGCGCTACGAGAACGTCGGGGCCGTGATCCAGGCCTACATGCGGCGCAGCCTCGAGGACGTGGTGCGCCTCACGGAAGCCGGCGTGTCTGTCAGGCTGTGCAAGGGCATCTACGACGAGCCGCGCCGGATCGCCTACAAGGATTTCGACACCGTCCGCGAAAACTACAGGCTGCTCCTGGAGGAGCTCTTGAGGGGAGGCTCCTACGTCGGCATAGCGACCCATGACGAGTTCCTAGTCTGGCATGCTCTCAGGCTCATCCACCAGCTCGAGGTGCCCAAGGATCGTTACGAGTTCCAGATGCTCCTCGGGGTGGACGAGGAGCTCAGGGGGATACTGGTCGAGGCCGGGCACAAGCTCAGGGTCTACGTGCCGTTCGGGGAGGATTGGTACGAGTACTCAAGCCGCCGCCTAAAGGAGAACCCCAAGATCGCCGGCTACGTAGCGAAAGATGTCTTTGGGAGCGTCGCGAGCAAGATAAAGCGATAATTGCCCGCAATGAGGAGGTAGAAGATGGGACTCATACCCTACAAGAACGAGCCGTACCTCGACTGGTCGGATGTAGCGAACGTCGAGACCATGCGGTCAGCCCTGCAAGACGTGAGCGGACGCCTCGGCTGGAGCTACCCGCTCGTCATCGGCGGCAAGAGGCTCGAGACGGACGACGAGATCGTCTCGGTCAACCCCGCGAACCCCTCGCAAGTCGTCGGGCGCGTCGCCACCGCGAGCGAGCGCGAGGCGGACATGGCGCTGGATATGGCGACGACGACCTTCGAGTCGTGGAGCCGAACGGCGCCCGAGGCGCGGGCGCGGATACTCTTGCGGGCGTCGGCGATTATTAAGCGCCGCAGGTTCGAGTTATTCGCCTGGGAGGCCCACGAGGCCGGCAAGACCTGGGCCGAGGCCGACGCTGAGGTAGCGGAGGCTATAGACTTCATGGAGTACTACGCTCGCGAGATGTTGCGCCTGAAAGATGGCGTCGAGATCTACTCGATACCCGGCGAAGAGAGCCGCTACTTCTACCAGCCGATGGGGGCGGGGGTCATCATCGCGCCGTGGAACTTCCCGGTGGCGATCCTTATGGGAATGTCGAGCGCGGCGATCGTCGCCGGCAACACCATCGTGATGAAGCCCTCGGAGTTCACGAGCGTCCTCGGGGCGAAGGTCATGGAGATCTTCGAGGAGGCAGGGGTGCCGGAAGGCGTCGTGAACTTTGTTCCGGGATACGGCTCGGAGATCGGGGACTACCTCGTCCAGGACGCGCGCACCCGCTTCATCTCGTTCACCGGCTCGATGAAGACGGGCTTGCGCATCAACGAGCTCGCGGCGAAACAGATAAAGAACCAGCGCTGGGTCAAGCGGGTCATAACGGAGATGGGCGGCAAGGACGCCATGATAATCGACGACTCCGCCGACCTCGACGCCGCCGCGGCCGACATCGTCGCGAGCGCCTACGGGTATTCGGGCCAGAAGTGCTCCGCCGCCTCCCGCGCCATCCTGCACAGCGACGTCCACGACGAGGTCCTCCAGAAGGTCGTCGAGAAGGCGAGGGCGCTGAAGATAGGCGCGCCCGAGAGCCCCGATGTGAACGTGGGCCCCGTCATAAGCGAGCCCCAGTTCGAGAAGGTGACGAGCTACGTGGACGTGGGCAAGAGTGAGGGCGAGCGGCTCCTGGGCGAGGACCCTGGCGACCCCGGCAACGGCTACTTCGTGCCGCCGACCATCTTCGAGGTCGAGCCCGACTCGAGGGTGGCGCGCGAGGAGATCTTCGGTCCCGTCCTCTCCGTTATAGAGGCGCGCGACTTCGAGGACGCGTTGCGCATTGCCAACGACAACCCCTACGGTCTCACCGGCGGCGTCTACTCCAAAAGCCGCGAGCACCTCGAGCGCGCCCGTCATGAGTTCAGGGCAGGCAACGTCTACTTCAACCGCAAGATCACGGGCGCTATGGTCGGCGTCCAGCCCTTCGGCGGTTTCGGTATGAGCGGCACCGACTCCAAGGCCGGCGGCCCGGATTACCTGCCGCTGCACATGCTCGCCAAGACGGTCGTCGAGAGGTTCTAGCGGCGGGCGGCGAGCCCGCAAACCCGGTAACCCGCGATGGTGCCTTGAACTCGAACTCTTCGCGCTACATCTCCTTCGCCCGCGAGGAGTGGAGCCGGCTGCGCGCCGCGACGCCGCTGGATCTGGACGAGTGGGACCTCGCCACGTTGCGCGGGTTGAACGAGGAGGTGTTTTTGGACGAGGTAGTGGAGGTGTACCTGCCGCTCTCGCGGCTCTTGAACCTCTACGTCTCGGCCACGCAGAACCTCTACAGGGTCACGGACACTTTCCTCGGTAAGCCGACCTCGAAGGTGCCCTACGTCATCGGGATCGCGGGCTCCGTGGCCGTCGGGAAGAGCACCACGGCCCGTATCCTGCGGGCCCTTCTCGCCCACTGGCCGGACCATCCCGAGGTGGACCTCATAACCACCGACGGCTTTCTCTACCCCAACCAAGTCCTCGAGGAGCGGGGCCTGATGTCCCGCAAAGGCTTCCCCGAGAGCTACGACGTCAAGCGCCTCGCGCGCTTCGTGTCCGACGTCAAGTCCGGCAAACCCGAGGTCGCCGCGCCCGTCTACTCGCACCTAGCCTACGACGTGCTCCCCGGCGAGACCAAGCTTGTCCGCCAGCCGGACGTCATGATCCTGGAGGGCCTTAACGTCCTGCAGGCCGAAAACGGGGGACAGAGGGACGTCCCCGGCGCGTTCGTCTCGGACTTCTTCGACTTCTCGATCTACGTGGACGCCGAGGACGCCAACCTCGAGCGGTGGTACGTGGACCGCTTCCTCGCGCTGCGGGACACGGTCTTCCAGGACAAAGACTCGTACTTCAACCGCTACGCTAGCCTCTCGACCGAGGAGGCCAAGAAGGTTGCGCGTGGGATCTGGGCCGAGATCAACGGCCCCAACCTCGCGCAGAACATCAAGCCCACCCGCGAACGAGCCCACTTGATCCTGAAGAAGGGCCCCGACCACTCCGTGAGGACGGTGGAGCTGCGCAAGCTGTAGTCGCCTACTCGGAGGCCCTGACCCCCCTGCGGGCGCGATCGAACTCCCCGGAGAGCACGGTGGCGGCCTGGATGACCGGGCTGAGGGTGGGACCGTAGGGCGGGGCGTAGGCGAGATCGAGGTTGACGAGGTCGGGGTAGGAGAGCTTGCCCCAGATCGCTGTGGCGCAGACGTCCACGAGCTTGTCCGCGCCAGAGCCCGCGGCCTCTGCGCCGAGCAGGCGTCCGCTTGCCCCGTCGGCGATGAGCTTGAGGAACACCTTCTCGGCGCCGGGGTAGTAGCTCGCCCGGTCGGCAGCCTCTACGGCGACGCTGAACGTCTCGAACCCCGCCTCTTCGGCCTCCTCTTCGGAGAGACCGGTCTTGCCAACCCCGAGGTCGAAGACCTTGAAGATGCCGGTGCCGAGGACGCCGGGGAACTCCAGGGTGTTTTCGCCCGTCGCCGCGTTCGTGCCCGCAACGCGGCCCATCTGGTTCGCCGTGTTGCCGAGGGGTATCCACACCGGCTTCCCGCTCACCAGGTTAACCGTTTCCACGCAGTCCCCGGCGGCCCACACGTCAGGTAAGTTGGTCCTCATGTGACGGTCCACCCGAATCGCGCCCCCCTCTCCGATCTCCACTCCGGCCTCCTCGGCCAGCTCGACTCGCGGCCTCACGCCGACCCCCACGACGACGAGGTCCGTCTCGTGCTCTCCGCCCCCGAACCTCACGCCCTCGAGGCGCCCGTCGCCCATGAACTCCTCGACCTTCGCCCCCGTGTAGACGTTCACGCCGTTCTTCTTGAGGTGCTCCTCCACCCTCTCGGCGACCTCGGGGCCGTAGGCCAGCGCGACCCGGTCTTCGGCCTCGATGAGGGATACTTCTATCCCGAGCCGGCACAGATTCTCCGCGACCTCGAGCCCGATGTACCCTCCCCCGACGACGACCGCCCGCTTCGGGGAGCGCTCCTGTACGTACCTCCGCACCTCGTCGGAGTCCGTGAGAAAGCGGAGCACGGATACCCCGTCGAGGTCGGCGCCGGAGATAGGCGGGAGCACGGCCCTCGCGCCCGTGGCGAAGATCAAGCGGTCGTAGGCGTCCTCGAAGACCTCGCCGCCCTCCAGAGAGCGCACGGTGAGCTTCTTGGTCTCGGGGTCCACCTTCTCGACCCGGTGGCGTACCCGTACCTCTATACCACTCTCGCCGAACTGCTCGGGCGTGCGGGCCACGAGCTCATCTCGCCTCTCCACGACCCCCGAGAGAAAATAGGGCAGGCCGCACTCGCTGATGGAGGGCTCGGGCTCCTCCTGGTAGACCGTGATCTCCGCCTCCGGGTCCAGCCGGCGGGCCCTCGAGGCCGCCTTCGTCCCCGCCGCAACCCCTCCTACTATAACCAAGCGCACAGCCAGATACGACCTTTCTCTCCGCTCACAACAGCCTCAGTGTACCGGCGATAGCTCCAACCCGGAGAAGATCTCTATCACGAAACTCCCCGAAAGCTCACCTCGAAACTACCCAGCCTTGCCGGAAGGACTTCCTCGCAAGCCTCCAAACCTCCCCGTTCACTCTCTCGCGCGCGTGACTTGACTAACATACCGTCTGGACGGTATAGTAAAACTATGGAGAAGCGAGGCTCGTTTTCGACGCGCGAGGTCATCCTGCGAGCCGCGGACCGGGTCGTGGTGGAGGAGGGCGTCTCCGGAATGACCCTGGAAGCCGTGGCGCGTGAGGCAGGGGTGAGCAAGGGTGGTTTGCTCTACCATTTTCCGAGCAAAGAGGCCTTGATCGGGGGAATGATCGGGCGCCTCATCGAGGGCTTCGAGGCTGCGCTCGGTCGGGAGCTCAGGAAGGGCAGGGGCGCGGGAGGCGGTCGTTGGACGCGTGCGTACGCCAGGGCGAGCTTCGCCGAGGACCGCTGGTACCTGCAGGTCAGCGGCGGTCTCCTGGCCGGGGTCGCCGAGGACCCGACGCTGCTGGATCCTTTGCGGAGGAGATTCCAAGACGGGCAGCGATGGGCCGAACGCGACGGGATAGACCCGGCCGTCGCGACCCTGGTCCGCCTGGCGGCCGACGGCCTCTTTTTCGCCGAGCTGCTCGGCTTTGCGCCTCCCGAAGGAGCGCTGCGCAAGCAGGTTCTCAGAGCTCTGTTGTCGCTGACGGAGAAGCCGCGCAGGTGAACGCGGGTTCGCTGCTTTTGCTCCTCGTCGCCATCCTGAGCGAGGTCGTGGGGACGGTGGCTTTGAAGGCCTCAGACGGGTTCGCCCGGTTCGGGCCGACCGCGCTGGTGGTGGTCGGTTACGGGCTGACGTTCTACTTTCTGGGACTCGCCCTCAAGCAGATTCCGCTGGGCGTCGCCTACGCCATCTGGTCCGGGCTCGGCACCGCCGGAGCCGTCCTCGCCGGGGTGCTGCTCTGGCGCGAGTCGCTGAACCTAGCTGGTGTCATCGGGATAGCGTTGATCGTGGCCGGGGTCCTGATCCTCAACCTCTTCCCCGGCGCCTCCGTGCACTGAGGCCGGCGAGGAGGCCGGCTCGAGTCTTCCCTCGGTCGCAAGAGTCCGCCCCCGGGGCCTCATCCCGGGGGCGGTCGATGGTTCGCGAGGGCGTGGGTTGCCTAGGTGCTTTGCTTGGCAGCCTGGTAGCGGCGCTCCGCTTCATCCCAGTTAACCACGTTCCACCACGCCTCTATGTACTCCGGCCTCCTGTTTTGGTACTTGAGGTGGTAGGCGTGCTCCCACACGTCCAACCCTATCACCGGCAT
>Ga0126312_10002835_pt1 | contig 11650 bp, 11 predicted proteins | sample Plot104A_FD_92537 | JGI IMG/M metagenome (GOLD analysis project Ga0126312, IMG submission 92537) | Serpentine soil microbial communities from UC McLaughlin Reserve, CA, USA - Plot104A | ecosystem: Environmental > Terrestrial > Soil > Grasslands | place: USA: UC McLaughlin Reserve, Lake County... | reverse complement strand
GGACCTGGCAACCGATGCCGTTGCTGGAATTGGAATCGCCGATCGGTAGCTGGAGCGCCGTAGGCGTCCGGGCGGCCAATCCGCGGCCACCTACTCCGTTTTGGATTCCTAAGCAGATTCCGCTTTGGACGACAAGCAGCAGTCGACCGCTTGCTCCCGCTTTGCGCGACGGGGAGCAGCCGACTCGGGTTCAGCAAGTCGCGCCGTAACTCTTGTTGCCTCACGTCGAGGCTCGAGCGACGACGCCGGCGACCAATCCGCTCCCAATATGCCCAACCAGGACTCGCTCGACCGTGAAGTGGGCACCTTCGAGCACCGCGCTGAGCTCCAGGCCGAAACGTTCGGCGTCCCGGGGACGCTTCCATCCGGGAGCCTGGTTGAACAGGTAGAGCGAGCCACCGGCCGCCAAATGTCGGCGCGCCGCCTCAAGCGCGCTGCCGGCCCTGTGTAGCGCCGCGACGTCGACGGCAAAGATCTTGTCGTAGATCTCCTCCCCGAGGTCGGCTTGCTCGAGGCTGGCGATGATGAAGCGCGCCCTGTCGGCATGCGCCGCGTTCCGCTTGCGAGCCAGCTCGATCATCTTCGGCGAACAGTCGATAGCGGTGATGCGACCGCCATCGAGGCGCTCGCAGACCAGCGAAACCGCCACCCCGTGCCCGCATCCAACCTCCAGGATCCGGTCATCGGGCGCGACGTTGAGAACCCCGACCGCCCACGCAAGTCGATCAGACGCCTTGCCCGCCACGGGCGAATTATGCGGTCGCGCCGCCGCCCGCTCGGCGCCCAGACCCGCGCGTCGTTCGCCTCCTCTCTGGCCGAGGACGGGCAGTGAGCTACGGCCGTTCGAGACGGGCGGTTAGTGCCGCCGCCACGCGAAGACGGGAGCGCCCGCGCCCATGCGGCTCGTCCGAAGCTAGGCCCGGGCTGCGGCTGCCTCCAACGTCTGTTTGATCGTCTTTAGGGCCTGGTCCATCGATCCGCCAGTACGCTCCGCCTCCTCGTCTGGAAGCAGGTCGGCGATCCAGACGAACCGAGTCGAACCCGCTGGCTCGTCGAGCACCTGTGCCGATGCGTTGTGGTGTTCGTAGGGGCCCTCAACGATCGACCACACCAGACGCTGCGCGGCGGGGTCAACATCGATGATGCGCTCGCGGTACACCGTGCCGTTGAAGAAGGTCACCAACCGATCGCGTCCCTCGACTTGAACGCCGACGGCGAAGCCGGGGACAAGACGTTCGTGAAGGGCGGCCCAGTCGCGCAGCGCGTCCCACGCTTGATGGGGCGGGACATCGATCAGAATCTCCTTGCGAACTGATGCCATCCGTCGGTCTCCTCTCACTTATGGGCGGTCTCAGGTTTCTCTTCTGCAGCCGTAGCCCCCGCATCGCGATCACGCGTCGATGCTTCGCTTGGTTCTTTCGCCTTGAGGCCGTCTAGCCGCCGCATGCGCGCTTCTTGGTAGGCGGCGTTCTCACGCAGGAAGCCGATCAGGAACTCGAGCTGCTCGGTGGTGTAAGCGGCGAGCGTGGCAGCGCCTTCGTCGGGAGCGCCATAGAGCTCCGCCGCCGTCTGGCGTAGTTCTGGGGTCACCTCGACGAGAACGCGCCGGCGGTCTTTCGTGTCGCGGGTACGTCGCGCAAAACCTCTCTGCTCGAGGCGGTCGAGCAGGGCCGTCATCGCCCCGGGACTGAGTCGTGCCCGCTCAGCGAGACGACCGGCGGTCATCGGGCCCTCCTGGTCGAGGATGTCGAGGCAGCGGTAGGCGGTCCGGTCGAGGCCGACGTAGTCGGAGACGGCGTGGTCGAACGCGTCGGTCGCCGTCTGCGAGGCGCGTATCGCCGCGATGAATTCTTGGATCAGTTCTGTCCTGGAATGTTTTGACACTCGAAGGACTCTCTGCTAAAACCTTTTCAAGATCGAAGTATATAGCTCAGATTGGAGGAAACCTTGCACTCGATCGAAGCATCGAATCTGAGGAAGACGTATCCCGGCGGCGTTCGCGCGCTCGACGGGCTCAGCTTTGCGGTCCAGGCGGGGGCGATCTTCGGCCTGCTCGGCCCGAACGGCGCCGGCAAGTCGACGACCGTGAAGATCCTGACGACGCTCTCGCGCGCAGACCGCGGCGAGGCGCGCGTGGGCGGCCTGGATGTCCGAGAGGCCGAGCACGTGCGTCGCTTGATCGGCGTCGTCGGGCAAAGGCCCGGCCTCGACCCCGACGCCACCGGCCGTGAGAACCTCGAGATGCAGGCGGAGATCTACGGTCTTGTGGGCCGAGCGCGGCGCGAGCGCGTCGAGGAGCTGCTCGATCGCCTCGGACTCGCCCACGCTGCAGGTCGGCTCGCCAAGACCTACTCGGGCGGCATGCAACGCCGCCTCGACATCGCCCTCGGGCTCGTCCACCGGCCAAAGGTTCTGTTCCTCGACGAGCCGACTACGGGGCTCGACCCCGAGGTGAGGGTCGAGCTCTGGCGGGAGATCGAGCGGCTCGCGGGCGAGGAGGAGATGACGATCCTGCTCACGACCCACTACCTCGAAGAGGCCGATCGGCTCGCCTCCCGGCTCGCCATCGTCGACCGCGGGCGGGTCGTTGCCGAGGGAAGTCCCGACGAGCTGAAGCGCGAGCTACGCGGCGACACCATTCAGGTCGAGCTCGTCGAGTCCGCAAACGGTGATGCCACCGCGGCCTTGTCCGGCGTCTCTGGGGTCAGCGAGGTCGCCGTCGCGGGCCGCCTGCTCCGCGCGCGCGTCGCCGATGGTGCCGCCGTCATCCCCCTCGTGATCACCGCGCTCGAGCGCGGCGGCCTGCCCGTGGCTTCGGCGACGATCGCACGGCCCTCGCTCGACGACGTCTACCTGCGGCACGCCGGACGTTCGTTCCAGCAAGCAGACACCGACACGAAGGAGGTGGCAGCGTGACGCCGCTTCGTCACACCTGGCAGGTCGCCCTTCGCTACATCCGGGCGCTCCTGCGCCAGCCGGCCTGGGTCGGCATCTCGCTCACCCAGCCCGTTATCTGGTTGCTCCTATTCGGAGCGCTGTTCAAGCGCACCGCCGAAATCCCCGGCTTCAGCGGCGACTCCTACATCGAGTTCCTCGCTCCCGGCGTCGTCGTGATGCTGTCACTCTCCTCGGCCTGGATCGGGATGGGCTTCATCGAGGACATCAACCGCGGCACGATGGACCGGTTGCTCGTCTCGCCGATCTGGCGCGGCGCGCTCAACCTCGGCAGCGTCGCTCAGTCCGTCCTCAGCCTCGCGGCCCAGAGCCTGATCGTGATCGGCCTCTCGCTCGCGGACGGCGCCCACTTCCACAACGGCATCATCGGGGTCGCCATCCTGATCGGGGTCGCCGCGCTGCTGGGCGCCGTCTTCGCCTCGGTCTCGAACGGGATCGCGGTGATGACCCGCCAGCGCGAGACGCTGATCGGGATTGTCACCATGGTCACCCTGCCGCTGACATTCCTCTCCACGGCGCTCATGCAGGAGAGCCTGCTCCCGGGCTGGGTTCGGTGGGCCGCGAAGTTCAACCCCGTCAACTGGGCGGCTGAAGCAGGCCGTTCGGCTACCGGCGCCGACGTCGACTGGGGCCTGATCGCTACGCGAACCGGCTTCCTCGCGCTGCTCCTGCTCGCGAGCGCCGCCTTCGCAACGCGGGCCTTCAACGCCTACCAACGCTCCGCCTGACGACACAATGACCAGATGAGGCCCGAGCCGCCACGCCACGGTGACCGGGTGACCGTTCCCGAGGCCCCGCTCAAGCCGACAGATGCCGGGCTCGTGCCGGAAGGAGACGGATCGTTCGTCGTCAATGCCCGTGACGCCCGCTGGCGCCATTGCGTCGGGCGGGGGGAGGTTCTGGGTTTCGAGGGTGAAGCGGCCTTCCCACAGGTCGGAATCAGCGTCTTCGTGCTCGCGCCGGCCGAGCCGATGGCGATGTATCACTGGGAGCCAGATCAGGAGGACTTCCTCGTCCTAGCCGGCGAGGCCCTGCTGATCATCGAGGGCGAGGAGAGGCCACTGCGTCAGTGGGACTTCGTGCACTGCCCAGCCGAGACGAAGCACGCCATCGTCGGCGCAGGGAACGGCCTCTGCGTCGTCCTGGCCGTCGGCGCGCGTCACCATCAAGCAAGTGCGGACCGGGGCGGCTTTCCCGTTGATGAAGCTGCGCTGCGGCAGGGCGCGGGAGTCGAGCAGGAGACGGCTGACCCGCAGGAGGCATACGCGCGGTTTCCGGTGCCCGAGCCGACTCGGTACCGCGACGGCTGGCTCCCAAACTAGCCGGCTCATTTGCGTATGTAGCGCACGTAGGCCCGCTGTTGCTCTGCGCGAGAAGGGGAAGCCGCTTCCACGTCGACCGGTTACATCAACAGTACGGCGCTCGCGGGCATGGTCGGCGCTCGACGTCCGTGGACTGCACCGATCACCTCCGCGTTGTCGATTCCCTGTAGGTAGACCGAGGTAACGCCGAGATCGGCATGGCCTAGCTGGCGCTGGATCACGTTCAAGGGCACCCCCTCACGCGCCATCTCGACGGCGTGAGCGTGCCGAAGCTGATGCGGGGCGAACCGGCGCCTGACGCCCGCCCTGTCCACGAGCCGGCGAAGCTGCGTCCGCGCTGAAGGCCCAGACCACGCCGTCCGCGGGTCGGTCCGCTGATCACGCAGAAGAGTGCTCCGATCGGAAGCGACGCACGGTGCGCGAGCCAAGGCCGAAGCTGCGCCCAGCCCCACTCGTCCATCCCGATCTCACGCCGCTTTCCGCCCTTGCCGTGGCGGACGACAATCGCACCACGAGCGGGGTCCAGATCGCGCTCCGAAAGCCCGAGCGCCTCTGAGATCCGAAGGCCGGCGCGCCAGAGAACGACGGTCAGCCCACGCATCCGGGCGCCATGAGCGCCACCGCGAGCCGCCCGCATGACGGCGATGATCTCCTCGACTCGCGGTGGGTCCGCCGGGTAGCGCCATCCTCTGTTTCGGGGCGAACGTCCGGCGTGTTAGCCCGGCATGGTTGCCGGGGAACGCCGACGGCCCATTGCGTCCACTGCGACCAATGCAGACATCCGGTCCTCCTTGAACGTGGCTTGTTCCCATCGGGCACGCCTCACTCAGCTAGGGCGGAGGCAGCTTCTCCTTCTCGCGCAAAGCAGAACTGACCTGGCGCGGCGACCTTCTAAAGGCTGGCGGGCTAAAGCGGCTCGGCGGGTTGACGGGCGCTCATACGTCGGCGGCTCAACGCACGCCGGGCCCGGCCAAGCCGAGCATTGACCACCGCGCGTCCCATCTGCGCCGCCACCTTCATTCGCGGCTGACCGGCCATCAGCACCTGCATCGCCCGGCGCTTGGTCTGAGCGTCCGCCTTTTCGAGGGCGCCAGTGTCGAATGGGGGCTGAGGGTCGTACTCGATGACTAGCTGCAGCGCCTCGGCTAGCTCGGCGCTGTGAACGCGCTCCGTGAGCGTGAGGGCCATGTCGATGCCGGCGGAAACGCCAGCGCAACTGATGTGATTGCCCTGCCATACAACGCGCTCCTCGACCACCTCGACTCCATAAGCACGGACGACATCACGAAAGCCCCAGTGGGTGGCGGTCTTCTTGCCCGCGAGCAGGCCCGCGGCCGCGTAAAGGCTGGCTCCCGTGCAGACCGAGGCGGTCCACTGGCACTGGGGAGCGGTTACCGCGAGCCAGTCGATCAGCACCTGGTCGCCGAGCACGGGAAGCGGATTGCCGCTGCCGGGCACGACCATCAGATCGGGATCGGTCAGCGACTCAGTGGTGTCGGTGGGAAGGACCGTCAGGCCGCAATCGGTACGCACCGGGCCCGAGGCACTGGCTACAAAGTGGACCTCGACGCCGGGCCAGCGGCTGATGACCTCATAGGGCCCGACGAGGTCGAGGGCGGTGAACTCGGGATAGATGACGTAGGCGATTTTCATTCGTCGACCTCGAAACTGAACATCATTCCGCTCTCGTGATGCTCGGCGATATGGCAGTGGGCCATCCAGCGGCCTGGGTTCGTGACGTCGAGCAGGATGTCGACCGTCTCGCCGGTGCGAACGAGGACGGTGTCCTTCCACACGAGGCTTTCCTCGACCTCTCCGTCCCGGGCTAGAACGAGGAACCGACCCGCGCCGTGGACATGGAAGGGATGGTGCATCGGGTGGTCGCCGGCCATCTCATTCAGCAGCCGGATCTTCACCCGCTCGCCGACCCGGAAGCGCCAGTCAATTGCCTGGTTCTCGGCCCCGGTTGCCCGGTCGATGAGCTTCCAGCGCATGTTGGCCGGGGTCGTGAGCCGGTTGACCTCGACCATGTCGTCTTCCCACTCAATCCCGTCAGCAGTGGCATGGTCGTGGCCGCCGTGCTCGTGCTCGTGATCATGCCCGTGCGCGGCGGCGGCCTCGGCCACCAGCTGCGCCGGCAAAAGCTTCATCCCGCACTCGGGACAGTGACCGGGCTCATCGCGAACGACCGCCGGATGCATCGCGCAGGTGTAGGTCATGTCGGGCGCCTCGACGGCCACGAGCTTCATCCCGCACTGCGGGCAGTGGTCGGGTTCGGCGCTGACGACCTCGGGGTGCATCGGACACGCGTAGATGACATCCCCCTCCGGCACGGGCATGTCCATCTCGGCGATGAAGGCCAGGGTCTTGTCGGGCTCGGCATCTAGGTATGGCGCGATCCGCTCGCGCTCGCGGACCATGTCCTCGTTGGTGCGGAGAAGCTCGAACTGATCCTTCAGCGAGGGCTCTGCCCGTTCCTCAGTGATCTTCATGCGCGCGAGGGGATACACCCGACCCGGCGTGCGGTGCTCGAATGTCAGTTCACCGGCGTCTTCGAAGAGGACATCGACGACAGCCCGCTCCGAGGGCGCGAGGATCACCTCCTCGACGAACCGCTCGTGCTCGACGTGGCCGCTGTCACCACCGACGAGCTTCATCCGCGCGCCGGGGAGGGTCACGTTGAAGACCCGGGTGTTGGCGGTGTTGGTCAGGTAGAAGCGGACCGCCTCGCCGAGCTGGCCGGTGAGCGAGAGGTCCGTCTCGCCGTTGACCAGCAACACATCGCCGAAGCGGCCCATCGCCGAGTGCGTGGTCTCGGTCCGGCTGAAGGGCGCGACCCTGCCGTCCTCGAGCAGGATGTCGTCGAGGGTTACGGCGAGCTCGCGATGCGCCGGCGGCCAGTAGGGGGGGTCAGCGGGCTCGACGAGGATGTTTCCGTACAGGCCCATCTCCTGGCCGTAGTCCTGGCGGACATGCGGGTGGTACCAGTAGACGCCTGGATCAGGCAATTGGCAGCGCACCGTGAAGCGCCCGCCAACGTCGATCAGCGGCTGCGTTTCGTGTGTGCCGTCGTAGCGGTTATCAAGGCGGAGCCCGTGCCAGTGAACAGTCGTCGGATGGTCGCCCTGGTTTTCGATGTTGACGACGATCTCCGAGCCCTCCTTGACCTTGAGCAGTGGTCCAGGGATCGAGCCGTTATAGGTGAGCATCCGCACCCTGGCCTCGCCGAGCTGCTTGGACACGGGGGCGATGCGCAGGTCAAACTCGTCGCCGTCAGCGAGTTCGATCACCTCGGGCGCGCTGGCCTCGGGAAGGTCGGTGGTCTCGGTTGGAAACCTGCTCGAAGCCGTGCTCATGCTCTCCTCCTCCGACTACCCGTCTTCGTGGTACTTGTGCATCACCGCGTGCCCCCTTGCCGCGTCGGATCAGATAGCGATTGGCTAGGAAGGCAAACGGATAGGCGATCGCGAAGCCGAGAGCGATCGATTCGTAGAAGAGCGAATCGTCGAGACCGGCGTCCATAGCGCCGGGTATCAGGACGACCGTGAGATTGTCGATCGCCTCCATGGTCGTGATCGAAATCGTGTCGGCGGCGAGGGCCATCGAGACCACTACACCGGCGCCTAACCCTGCCGCTACCGGTGGCCGGGCCGTGAGGCTGAAGCCGAAGGGGTAGGCGAGGCCAACCGCTGCCGCAATCTGCGCCGCGTTGCCCCAGCCGAGCGCCGTGGCCAGGGCCATGCCCGTGAACTCGCCGATCACGCACCCGGTCAGGCAATGGTTGGTCGCGCTGACCGCGAGCCGATTGAGCTCGTTCGCAGTTCCTCCCATCCTGCCGTTACCGAGTTTGCCAGACGTCCCTGGATTGGTAAGACTCACGGCGATGGATCTCGCCAGTGGGGTGCGAGCGCGGGGAGCGACGCCGTCAGACCGAAGCCGCTTGCGCCTGGGCGGAGCGCTGATGGTCGGCGGGTTGCTCTTCAACGCCTTAGTGACAATGGCCTGGCACCCGTCAGGCTCCGAGGACGACCATCCAGCGATCTTCAGCCAGTACGCGGCCAGTGATGGCTGGGTGGCAACGCACTTCGGCCAGTTCGTCGGCGTCGGCGTTGCCATCGCCGGCTTCATCCTCCTCTGCCGCGTGCTGATGGTCGGCGGCGGGGCCAACGCGCTGCCGCGCCTCGCCATCGCTGCCCTGGTCGCGACCGGGGCAGCCTTCGCCATCCTGCAGGGTCTCGATGGGATCGCACTCAAGCAAGCGGTGGACGCCTGGGCCAGCACTTCAGGCGCCGAGCAGGACATTCGCTTTGCCGACGCCGAGACCGTGCGCTGGCTCGAATGGGGGTTTCAGAGCTACTTCCGCATCTTGCTCGGGGTCAGTCTGGGCCTGATCGGCCTGGCCGTGCTGGCGAAGCCGCTTCTTGCTCAGCTGCTGGGTTGGCTTGCCATCGTCGCCGGCGCGATTTCGATCGTCACTGGAGTTGACGTCGCCTACAGCGGCCTGGAGGGCGGACTGCAGGATGCGCTCAGCCCCATCTTCCAGCTCGCTGTCCTCGCCTTCGCCATCGGCGTTCTCGCCACCGGACTGCGCAGTTCAGCGCGATCTGGCGACAGCGTAGACGCCTTGCTCTTCGTAGCCTGACGCGGCAGAGCTGAGGCGCTCGGCGAAGTCGCGGAGGGCCTTCGCGAACGTCGGGCTTGCGGTGCAGATCTCCGGGCAGATCGCGGTCTCGGCCCTGGGGAAGGCGGCGACAATGTCCTCAAAGCCCTCATCCGTCCGCGCTAGACACCCCTCGTGCTTGGCCAACAGCAGCGGCAGGTCGAGCGCGGCGAGTTGCTGGCGGAGGGCGACAGAACCTGATCTGCGCTATCTCGCCTCGGGGGTGCTGGTCGGACTATTGGCCAACACCCTGTTCGCGATCTGGTGGCTCGATCCAGTCGTCGCGCTCGGGATCTCCGGGATCGCGCCTGGGAAGGCCGACGGGCCTGGCGGGGCGAGAGTTGCGAATGCGCTGCGTGTGCGACCCCGCAGGCAGACCGTAACCCGATAAGCGACTAGTTCTGCTTTCGCGTAAAGCAGAAACGTAGCCCGCCAATGGGCACCGAGGGTCCTCCGGCCGGCACGCTCCTTTGTAGGGCCTGAGCCGCAGCACGCCCACACCCGCCAGCAGCACAAGCACTGTTGAATATCGTGCGACGCCAACCGCGTCACGTCCGAATCTTCTTCCCCACGCCGCCTCCATCTCAACTTCTGCTCAGAGGTCATGTCGGCATCTGACCAGTGAGCTAGGCAAGCCGCAGCCGCACTGGGGCTAGGTTTTCCCTGTGTACCACACGCACAGCGGAGCTCACAGGTCCGGAGGGGGAAACTAGGAGCATGGACCGACTGCTGATCTGGGCGGGGGAGCGAGGCTGGACCGGCGGCTGGCGCACCGAGGCCGCGCAAGTCGAGCTCGACGAGGGCGCGCTGCGCGCGACCGGCACCCAGCTCGCGACCGATCCACTCCCGTACCGGCTCGACTACCGCCTCGATACGTCCGGCCCGGCCTTCATCACGCGCTCGCTGCGGATCGCGGCTGCCGGCGAGGGCTGGGAGCGCCGGCTGCGCCTGAAGCGCGATCCCAGCGGCGAGTGGACCGCGGAGAGGGGCAGCGAGGGCGAACCCGCCCTGCCCGCGCCCGGCGGCGATGACCCCGGTCTCGGCGACGCGCTCGACTGCGACCTCGGCTTCTCGCCGCTCACCAACACGATGCCGGTGGTGCGCCATGGCCTGCATCGGCAGCCGGGGCGGGTGGACTTGGTGATGGCTTGGATCTCGGTCCCCGACCTCGGGGTACATGCATCGCACCAGCGCTACGAGCACCTGGGCGCCAACAGCGACGGTGCCACGGTGAAGTACGCCAGCGTGGAGGATGGGCGCGAGACCTTCACCGCCGACCTCGAGCTCGACGGCGAAGGCCTCGTCCGCCACTACCCCGGCTTGGCGCAGAGGGTGACGGCTTAGCCGCGCCCAAAGGGGCGCTCGCGCGCCTATTGCCCTTTTCGCAGGCTGAATTAGCCGTGCGGACTACGGAATGCGGCATTCGCCTCCCGCTGGCGCAGCCCATTACCGGCAGCTCCCCAGTGCTTGACCCGGATGGGCATGTTGCAAATTGGGCGCCTCTATCTCCTATCCCCGTGAACTGCTGGGGGGGAGAGAAGAGAAGGGCCTAGAGAACCGGACTCAAACGGCTCCGCCGGCTTCTGCTTTACGCGGAAGCGAAAGTGCCGCTTCGCATGGAAAGCACAACTTTGCGCGCTCGACGTATGGGTTCTCCGCCGCCGCTCCCTGCGGCCCTTCGCCAACTGCTTGACGCGTTGGAGCAGCGCGGATTCCGGAAGATCCGAGACGACTGTTCTCCCCAATCCTCCGGAAACCACTTCATCGAGCTGTCCGGCCCCGAGGAAGGCGTCACGTCTGGCGTTCGTATGGTGCGGGATCGCGGCCTCTGGGGTGTGGAGATCCACTAGCTGCGATCCCTCCTCGACGAGGTCGCCGCGGCGCTTTAGTTGCCCCGTCCGCGTCAGTACGACCGGGGCAAACGGACGCAGCATTCTGAGAACTGGACCTTATTTAGTCCCTGTCGGCACCCGCGCGTCACGCCGTAATGCACGAGAACTCGCTGTCCATGCGGGCTTTCGTAGTCGCCTTGACCGGACGGCATTGAACCGCGCCGCGCGCGATCGCATCGCCGACCTTCACGAAGCCCTCGGAACTGGACGCGCGAACGAGGCCCCACGGACCCGCCCGTATACGGGGCCCTGACCGGGCATTTCAGCGGGCGGGTCTTGTGGGACATCCCTCGCCGAGCATCCGCGGAAGTTCCTGCATACACGGACTGGTGTGCCGGTTGGAGTTCGTCTTGCGGGGCGTGGATGTCGGACGAGCGGCAGTCGAGATGAGGACGGCTTCAGGTCTCTTCCGGGGCCTGGCACCGCGGCCCGAATCTGGTTCCTTACCATCGAGTACATGACTTTCCAGCGGATCGAGCACGTCGGCATCGTGGTTGACGACCTCGCGGCCGCGACTGAGTTCTTCGTCGAGCTCGGACTCGTGCTGCAGGGCGAGGGGGCCGTCGAAGGTCGCTCGGTGGACCGCGTCGTGGGGCTCGAGGGCGTACGGGCGGAGATTGCGATGATGCAAACTCCGGACGGCAACGGACGACTCGAGCTGGTGAAGTTCCACTCGCCGTCAAACCGGGGCGACAACCGGCACGCGCCGGCGAACACCCCGGGTATCCGCCACATCGCATTCGCCGTCGAGGACATCGACGCCGTCGTCGCCGGCCTGCGAGCCCGCGGCGCTGAACTCGTCGGCGAGCTGGAGCGCTACG
>Ga0126312_10002834_pt1 | contig 11651 bp, 13 predicted proteins | sample Plot104A_FD_92537 | JGI IMG/M metagenome (GOLD analysis project Ga0126312, IMG submission 92537) | Serpentine soil microbial communities from UC McLaughlin Reserve, CA, USA - Plot104A | ecosystem: Environmental > Terrestrial > Soil > Grasslands | place: USA: UC McLaughlin Reserve, Lake County... | reverse complement strand
TCGCGGAGCAGCCCGAGCAGGATGTGCTCGGTGCCGATGTAGTTGTGCTTGAGCGTGCGCGCCTCCTCTTGCGCGAGGACGACGACCTGCCTGGCTCTCTCTGTGAATCGCTCGAACACTTCTCTGCCTTGCTGTTCTCTTTCCGCCTCCGAGGTTAGGGGGTTGCTTGGGGCCCTCCCCAGTATGGCCTAGTGGTTGGTCGACTCCGGGAGCTCAATACGGGGACGCATGAGCGCCGGAGTCCCATCCAATGTCTCGGCTGCACGGTGCCGACGGATTAGACCTCCGGTTGTCGCTTACGGCGAGGTCTCAGTATATCGGCGGCCCCTCGTGGCCCAGGCGTGTCTCAGGCGCGGCGGATGGGAACTGACGCTAATTGCGCGTTGGCCCCGCGACGGGCCTCGAACGACCGCTCATTTGAGCCTGTGGCGCGAGAGGGGGTGGAACCGGCGCACGGTCGATGCGATCCCCATATCGTTCGCGCGCGCATCGGTCGGGCCCGACTCCACCGGGAGTGGCCCTCACAACGAAAGACATGAGGAGGCAACCTTGAGAAAGCTCGTCGGGCTGGCGTGTGCGGTCGGCGCGATCGCCGCCGCGATGCTGATCCCAGCCGTCGCCTCGGCGTGGGCGCCGGCGGCATCGGCCACGGTCCATCCGGGGGTCATGACCTTCACCGAGGGTGCTCAGTGCACCGCGAACTTCATCTACCAGGACGGCTCGAACGTCTACATCGGGCAGGCGGCCCATTGCTCGGGCACCGGAGCGGCCACCGACACCAACGGGTGCACCAGCGAGTCGCTCCCGATCGGGACTCCCGTCGAGGTGGACGGGGCGAGCAGGCCCGGAACGCTCGTCTACAACTCGTGGATCACCATGCAGGCCAGCGACGAGACAAACGCCGACGCCTGCGCCTACAACGACCTGGCGCTCGTCAGGCTCGATCCGGCTGACGTGGCCAACGTCAACCCGTCGGTCCCCGGCTTCGGTGGCCCGACCGGTATCGGATCGGTGGGCGGCCTCGGGTCGACGGTGTACTCATACGGCAACTCGTCGCTGCGTGCGGGCGTAACGAAGCTGAGCCCGAAACAGGGCGTCATCGTCGCCAACGAGGGCAACGGCTGGAGCCACAACGCATACACCCTGACGCCGGGAATCCCGGGCGACTCCGGCAGCGGGTTCATGAACGCGTCGGGCCAGGCGATCGGAGTGCTCTCGACGGTTGAGATCGCCCCGCGCGCCGGATCGAACAACTTCGGGGACATCTCGAAGGAGATCGCCTACATGCACGCGAACAGCTCGGTCGGCGCGGACCTCGTGCCGGGAACGGAGGCGTTCAAGCCGGATCTGGTTGGGGCGGTCCTGGGGGCGTAGCGGCAGACGAATCAACTGGGCAACTGGGGCAGCAACCGGCGCAACCGCCGGATTCTCGCGGCACGGCAATCCGCATCCACCTTCGGATGCGGATTGCCGCGATCGCGCCACGCGGCGCCGGCGGCAGATAATGCACCTATACGGTGGAAAACTCGCCGCTCGCGGGAAGGATTAGGTCCGCATCGCGGGGAACAGCATCACCTCGCGCAGATTGCGCGCGCCCGCCAGGATCATCACGAGACGGTCGATCCCCAGGCCAACCCCGGCAGTCGGCGGCATGCCCTGCTCCAGGGCCTCGATGAATGCCTCGTCGAAGGGCTGCGCGTCCTCGTCACCGCGGCGGAGCTCCTCGGCCTGCTGATTGAAGCGGCGCCGCTGTTCGTCGGGATCGTTGAGCTCGGTGAACGCGTTGCCGATCTCGATGCCGCCTACGAATGGCTCCCACCGCTCGACGAAGCCGTCGAGGTTGCGATGCCGCTTCGCAAACGGCGAGAGCTCGACCGGATAATCCATGACGAAGGTCGGCTGAATCAGGGTGGGCTCGACCAGCTTCGACAGCACAGCGTCGACCAGCTTCCCCCAGCCCTCTGCCGACTCCGGCTCGCGACCCAGTGCGCCCGCCAACTCCTCGCGGCTCGGCCGCGCGCCGATGTCGAGCCCGGTGCGCTCCCTGATCGCATCGCGCAGCGTCACCCGCGCCCACGGGGGCGCCAGGTCGATCTCCGTGCCTTCGCGCTCGACCTTCGTGGTCCCGAGAACGCGCTCGGCGACGTGCGCCACGAGGCGCTCGACACGGTCGGCGGCGTCCGTGTAGTCGGCGTAGGCCTCGTACCACTCCACCATCGTGAACTCGGGGTTGTGGGTGTGGTCGATGCCCTCGTTGCGGAAGTCCTTGCCGAGCTCGTAGACGCGATCGATGCCCCCGACGATGCAGCGCTTCAGGTAGAGCTCGGTGGCGATCCGCAGGTAGAGAGTGCGGTCGAGAGCGTTGTGGTGGGTCACGAACGGCCGCGCCAGCGCACCACCGTAGAGAGGCTGGAGCACCGGCGTCTCCACCTCCACAAAGCCCTCCGCATCGAGCCACTCGCGGATCGCCGAGATCGACGCGGTCCGCTTCGCGAACAACTCGCGGGCCTCTGGATTCGCGATCAGGTCGAGCTCGCGCCTCCGGTACCGGGTCTCGACGTCTTCGAGCCCGTGGTACTTGTCGGGCGGCGGGCGCAGGCTTTTGGCGAGGTAGGTCCACTCCTCGACGCGCAACGAGAGCTCGCCGCGCTTCGTTGAGAACACGGTTCCCTCCGCGCCGATGACGTCGCCGAGATCGAGGCCAATCAGGATCCCGAACGACTCCGCGCCGATCACGTCAGCGCGCGCATGGAGCTGGATCCTCCCCGAGCCGTCAACGAGGTCCAGGAACGCCGCCCTGCCGTGGCCTCGGCGCGCTGCGACGCGTCCCGCCACGCGATACCGGTCGGCGGTCTCCTCCCCGGCCGCGAGGTCCTCGTGGGCCGCCCGTACGGCCGCGATCTCGGTCCGTCCTGCGAAGGAGTGGGGAAACGGCTCGATGCCCGACTCGCGAAGCCGCGCGAGCTTTTCGCGCCGCTCGGCGATCACGTGGGATTCGGAGCGCTCTGTGTGATCGGGCTCGCTCATCGGCCGGCGAGCCTATCGTCGGCCTGCGCGGGCAGCCTTTTATGTGGTTTCGATCTTGGTGATCTTGAGCTTGCGCTTCGGGCCGCGCGGAACCTCGACGGTGACGACGTCGCCACGCTTGTGGCCGACGAGCGCCTTGCCGATGGGCGACTCGTTGGAGAGCTTGCTCTCCGCTGGGTTGGCCTCCGCCGAGCCCACGATCTGGAACTTCTTCGAGTCGCCGGACCTTTGATCCTTGACGTGCACGCGAACTCCGACGCCCACCGTGTCGGTGTTGAGCTGCTTCTCGTCGACCACGGTCGCCCGGCGCACGCGCTCCTCGAGCTGGGCGATCCGCTGCTCGAGCAGCGCCTGCTCGTTCTTGGCGTCGTCGTACTCGGAGTTCTCCATGATGTCTCCGAACTCGCGCGCCTCCTTGATGCGCGCGGCGACTTCTCGACGCTTCACGGTGGTGAGTTGGCTGAGCTCCTCGCGGAGCTTCTCGAGCCCTTCCTGGGTGATCAATGATTCACGAGCCACGGCTGAAACCTCATCCCCTGGTCTGTTATTTCAAGGACCCTTCTACGCGTCCCGAGTAGATGACGAAACAAAGGCCCGAACGCGGCGCATTCAGTGCGCTCGCGGGTCGGGCAGGCGGGCGATTATAGCGATGCCGTTTCGCGACCCCGGGACCTGAGGGATAGGTCCTCAGGCCGCGAGTGCGGGCATCTCAGTCAGGGCCGCCACGAGGCCACGCGCCTCGTCGAGTCCCTCGGTCCGCTGAAGCGCGTCCGCATCCGGCCCCGTGATGCCCAGGCGCTCGAGGTACCACGGGTAGAACTTGCGCGCGTAGCGCGCGGCGCGTCGCTCACCCAGGTGGCGTTCGGCCCTCTCCATCGTCCACAGCAGCTCGCGAAGGATCTCGTCGCGGCCGGGCGGTCCCGCTCGCTGACCCGTGAGCTCCTGGAAGATCCACGGGTTACCCAGCGACCCCCGGGCGATCATCACCGCGTCCGCTTCCGACTCGCGGTAGGCGTGTCGCGCCAGCTCGGCGGTGGCGAGTCCGCCGGAGACGATCACGGGTACCCCGGTCCCGTCGAGCCGACCCACAAGCTCCCGGACGAGCCCGAAATCGGGGGCGCCCTTGTGCTGGACGGCCGCGCTGCGCGGATGGAGAGCGATGCCGGCCACCCCCGCCTCCTAGACGAGCCGGACCGCCAGATCGACGCCCGAACGATCGTCCTGCTCGATTCCGGATCGGAGCTTCACGGTCACCGGCCGGCCGGAGCCCTCGGCCGCGGCCCGCGCCAGTCGCACCGCGAGCTGTGGCTGCCGCAAGAGCTCCGCCCCGGCACCAACCTTGCGGACCTTGCGAACGGGGCACCCCATATTGATATCGATGAGATCGGCCCCAGCCTCCGCGGCGACATTGGCGCCGGAAGCCATCACATCCGGGTCGTGCCCGAAGAGCTGGATCGAGACCGGGTGCTCGGAGGGATGGATCCGTAGGAGCTCGGTCATCGTGCGCTCGTTTCGGTAGTGGAGTCCGAAGCTCGACACCATCTCCGATACCGCCAGGCCGGCACCGTGCCGGCGCGCCTGCAGGCGGACGAACCAGGTGCCGATCCCGGCCAGCGGCGCGAGCAGCACTCGATTGGCGATGTCAACGCCCCCGATCTGAAACGGGGATGTCAGCGGTGGCTGGATCACTGGTTCCGCTCCCAGATCAAGCGTAGGCCCCTCAGCGTCAACAGGTCATCCACCTCGTCGATCAGCTCGCAGAAGGGCACTATCGCGGCGGCATGCCCGCCCGTGGCAACGAAGCTCGTCGCGTCGCCCAGCTCGCGCTGGATGCGTCGCGCAATTGCGTCCACGGCACCGGCGAATCCGTAGGTGATGCCGGACTGGAGGCTCTGCTGCGTGGACTTGCCGATCACGCCGCCCGGCTCGCCGAGCGGTTCTCCCAGCTCGATCGGCGGAAGCTTCGCGGTGCGCTGCGCCAGGGCCTCCATGGAGATCTCCACACCGGGGCCGATCACCCCGCCCAGATACTCGGCGTCCTCGGATACCACGTCGAACGTGATCGCTGTTCCGAAGTCTGCGACAGCGCACGGCCCACCAAGGCGCTCGTAGGCGGCGACCGCGTTGGCGAGGCGGTCAGCACCCAGCTCCCGCGGGTTGTCGAGCTGGATGGCCATGCCCGTCTTGACGCCCGGCCCAAGGATGAGGCACTCGCCCTGCAGGTAGCGCTCGCACATGCCGGAGTACTCCGGGGTCAGCTGGGGGACCACGGAGGAGACGATCGACCCATCGATCCCATCGGTCCCGAGCCCCCGGAGCCCCAGCAGGGTGGACACCCGGACGGCGAGCTCGTCCGCCGTCTGGCTCGCCTCGGTCGCGAAGCGCCAGTGCTCCACGAGCTCGGCTCCGTCGAAGATGCCGAGGTGGCTTTGGGTGTTTCCAACGTCCACGGCCAGCAGCACGCCGGGGATTATCCAGCGCAATACGATGGGCGCGCGATGGCCGCCGAGCGGACGCAGGCGAAGCTGTACGTGATCCCCGGCTCCCACCCCGCGATGGCGGCGCGGAGGATGCTGGAGCTGAAGGGCATCCCGTATCGCCGTGTCGACCTGATGCCGGTCATCTCGCGCGGGGTACTCCGCGCGCTTCGGTTCCCCTCGAACACCGTTCCGTCGCTGGCGATCAGCGGGCGCAAGCTCACCGGATCGAGGGAGATCGCTCGGGAGCTCGACTCGATGCGGCCCGATCTCCCTCTCTACCCCGCCGATCGGGAGCGCCGAGTCGCTGTGGAGGATGCCGAGCGCTGGGGCGAGCAAGTCCTCCAACCGGCCGTCAGGCGGATCCTTTGGAACGCCCTCAGGCGCAACCGCGCCCCGCTCGCCACCTATGCGGAGGGCGCGAGGCTCGGAGTTCCGATCGGGCTCGCCGTCAAGACGGCCGCGCCCATCGTGGCGGCGGCGAACCGCATGAACCGCGCATATGACGATGCGGTCCGCCGTGATCTCGCCTCGCTGCTCGGCTGGCTCAAGCGGATCGACGACTGGATCGCCGAGGGCGTGCTGGGCCCCGAGCGAGCGCCGGACGGCGAGCGCCCCAGCGCGGCCGACCTCCAGATCGGTGCGAGCCTCCGCCTCGCGATGAGCCTGGACGACCTCCGTGAGACGATCGCCGCGCGGCCGGCAGGCGAGCTGGCGATGCGGGCCATCCCCGACTTCCCTGGACAGGCGCCGGCGGTATTGCCGCGCGCCTGGCTAGCCCCGCTGCGGGAGACGGAGCAGGCACCGGCGCCGAAATGAGCGGGCTGCGGCGCGATCGACACGGGCGCCGCAACGCTATGGCCAGCCGCGGCCCCTCAGTCCAGGGCGCCGACTCGCCGGACCCGCTGCCCCGGCGCCAACCGTTCGAGGGCCGCGTCGAGCCGGCCCCCGTCGGGTAGCGCCAGGTCGGGATCGAGCTCGAGCAGCGGCGACAGCACGAAACGGCGGCTGGTCACCTGCGGGTGCGGGAGCGTCAGGCGCCCGCTCTGCAGCTGGATGTCACCGAGCAGGAGCAGATCGATGTCAAGCGGCCGCGGCCCATGGCGCCTGCCGCCGAGCACGCGCCCCCGTTCCATCTCGATCGCTTTGCAGAGGTCGAGCAGATCCTCCGGGTCGAGCTCGGTGCGGATTCGCAGGGCCGCGTTCAGGAAGTCGGGTTGGTCGAGGACCTCGCCGACCGGCTCCGTCTCGTACAGCGACGACACGGCTTCGACGTCGACCCCACGCTCGCGTAGCGCCGCGATCGCGGCGCGCAGGTGGGACTCGCGACGGCCCACGTTCGAGCCCAGGCCGAGGTAGCCGACGCGCTCGAACCCAGCCGCGCCCGTTCCAGACGGGCGCCGAGGCTGCTTACTCGCCCGCTCGCCGTCCCGAGCTCGCTCGCTCACTCTTCGCCGTCGTCCTCCTCGCCCTCGGAGGCACGCTCGTGAACCACCTCCACCGCAACCTCCTCAACGGCGATCGGGAGGGGCGGCTCGGGCTTCGCGGCGCGCACACGCACCGATTCGCACGCAAACCGTTCGATCAGCCGCTCGGCGATCACGTGGCACAGGCGCTCGAGCGTCTTGTAGCTCCGCTCGGTGGCGCCCAGCGCCACGATGTCGCAGACCTCCGCGTAGTCGACGGTGTCCTCGACCCGATCCGTGAGCACCGCGTCGCAATCGGGAACGTCGAACCTGACGTCGATCTCGAGGCGCTGTCCCGTCTCCCGCTCGGCCTCGGTGACCCCGTGATGCGTATAGATAGATAGCCCTCGAACCTCGACTTCGACTGACGCGTTGTCGCCCGGGCCGGCTTCCACGGGCGGACGGTACCAGCGGCGAATCGCATCCCCGCGAGCAGTTCCTATCCGGAGCTCGCATCGAGGACCATCTGGGCAACCCGAACGGCCTGCGCAACCTCGGCGACATCGTGGACTCGCAGCACGCTCGCGCCTCCTCGCAGCGCCATGACATTGCTGGCGATCGTCCCGCCGAGTCGATCGTCGACCTCGCGCCCGGTGAGGCTGCCGATGAAGCGCTTACGCGACGTTCCGACGACCACCGGACGCTCGAGCTCGCGCAGCTCACCTAGCCGGCGCAATAGCTCGACGTTGTGGCGAACGGTCTTTCCGAATCCGATTCCCGGATCGATCCAGATGCGCTCCTCGGGTATTCCCTCGCTCACGGCGAACTCGATCCGCTCGGCGAGAAACGACCTCACGTCGTCGACGACATCGTCGTAGGTCGGGTTTTCCTGCATCGTCCGCGGCGTCCCCTGCATGTGCATCAGCACGACGACGCACCCACGCTCGGCGCAGAGTCCGGCGAGCGCCGGCTCGAGCCGCAGCGCAGTGACGTCATTGACGACCTCCGCGCCCGCGTCGAGCGCGGCCTCGGCGACGCCGACCTTCGAGGTGTCGATGGAGATCGTCGCGTCCACGCCGTCCAGCCCCGACAGGACCGGGGCGACTCGGGCGAGCTCCTCCTCGGCGCTCACAGCGCGGGCGCCGGGCCGCGTCGATTCGCCGCCGATGTCGAGCAGATCAGCTCCGTGGGCCACGAGCTGGCGGCCATGGGCGACCGCGCGCTCGGGAGCGAAGAAGAGACCCCCGTCGGAGAACGAGTCGGGGGTCACGTTGACGATGCCCATCAGCCGGGCCATGTCTACTGCGCCCGGATGAGCTGTCCCGAGGTGTCGAGCTCGACGAAGTGGTGCGCCTCTCCATCGCGGAATCGTGTGCACTGATTAGCGGGTACGTCGTCGACCGGTTGGCGCGGATCGTGAGCGACGTCGACGACCCAGTCGGGCAGGCCAGGGAGCTGCTCGGCGATGCACGGGCCGTCAGCCAGATTCCTTCCGCTCGCCTTCACCTCCTGGTAAGCCTTCATGGCCGCGGCCACGGCCCGGTCCTGATCACTCTGGCCGCCCTCGTCACCGCCACCGCAGCCAGCCATCATGAGAGCGACGAGGAGGGCGACTAGCAGGGGGCAGCGCATGGCGGAAACGCTACCGCCGCAGCCAGCATCCGCTGCACCCGTTTGGCGCGACGGGCGTCTACGCGCGCTCGTTCGGGTCGTCCGCGCGCATGTCCGCGGTGCCACCCGCCAGGCCCGGGCGGGGCCTGGGCATCGGCCGCGGACCCTCGCGGCTGGCCGGCTTGGAGGCCTCGGCCTCGGGCTGGTCCGGGACCCGGGTCTCCTCGTCCTCCTCGGCGCCGAAGACCTCCTCCTCGGAGGCGCCATCGAGGAGCTTGGCGAACTGCTCCGCGTCGATGGTCTCGCGCTCCAGGAGGATCTTCGAGATCGCATCGAGCGCCGGACGCCGCTCGACCAGGAGGTCCTTGGCCGTCTGGTGCGCTTCCTCGACGATGCGGCGGATCTCGTCGTCGATCTCGCGGGCGATCTCGTCCGAGTAGTCCGGCTCCGAGGAGAACTCCCGTCCGAGGAAGGGCTGAGAGCGGTCGTGCCCGAAGACGCGGGGACCGAGGCGCTCGGACATGCCGAAACGCATGACCATCTGCTTGGCCGTCTCGGTGACCTTCTCCAGGTCGTTCGACGCACCGGTCGTGATCTCGCCGAAGATGATCTCCTCCGCGGCGCGGCCGCCCAGGGTCATCGCCATCGTGTCGGTGAGCTCGGCACGGGTGGTGAGGAACTTGTCCTCGGTCGGCAGCGAGATCGTGTAGCCCAGCGCCTGGCCGCGGCTGATGATCGAGATCTTGTGGACCGGGTCGGTGTTGGGAAGGAGGTGCCCGACGATCGCGTGCCCGAGCTCGTGGTAGGCGGTGACTAGGCGCTCCTTCTCGGACATCACCCGGCTCTTCTTCTCGGGGCCGGCGATCACGCGCATGATCCCCTCCTCGAGCTCGTGCATCGTGATCTCCCGCTTGTTGGAGCGGGCGGTCAGGAGCGCGGCCTCATTGATGAGGTTCGCGAGGTCGGCGCCGGTGAAGCCCGGGGTCTGGCCGGCGAGGGCGTCGAGGTTGATCTCCTTCGTGAGCGGCTTGCCTCGCGTGTGCACCTCGAGGATCCGCTTGCGGCCCTTGCGATCGGGCCGGTCGACGACGATCTGGCGGTCGAAGCGGCCGGGCCGGAGCAGCGCGGGGTCGAGGATGTCGGGCCGGTTCGTGGCGGCGATGAGGATGATGTTGTCCTTCATCTCGAAACCGTCCATCTCGACGAGGAGCTGGTTCAGCGTCTGCTCGCGCTCGTCGTGGCCTCCGCCCATCCCGGCGCCGCGGTGTCGGCCGACGGCGTCGATCTCATCCATGAAGATGATGCAGGGAGAGTTCTGCTTGGCCTGCTCGAACAGGTCGCGGACGCGGCTGGCGCCCACGCCCACGAACATCTCGACGAAGTCGGAGCCCGAGATCGAGAAGAACGGCACGCCGGCCTCGCCGGCCACCGCGCGCGCCAGCAGGGTCTTCCCGGTGCCGGGCGGTCCGTAGAGCAGGACGCCCTTCGGGATGCGAGCGCCCAGCGCCTGGAAACGCTTCGGGTTCTCGAGGAACTCCTTGATCTCGTGGAGCTCCTGCACCGCCTCGTCGACCCCCGCGACGTCGCGGAAGGTGATCTTGGGCGCGTCGACCGACATGCGCTTGGCCCGGGACTTGCCGAAGCTCATCACGCGCGAGCCGCCGCCCTGCATCTGGTTCATGAGGAAGATCCAGAAGCCGAAGAAGAGGAGGAAGGGCAGGATGTATGTGAGGATCGACAGGAAGCTCGAGCCGCCGGTGCCCTCGACCTTGGTCTGGATGTCCTTCTTCCCCAGCAGGTTGATCAGCTGGCTCTGCGCGTTCCCCGCGGTGGGATAGCCCGTCGAGTAGCTCTTCCCGTCCTGCTGCTCGACGGTGGCCGAGCTGGACTTCTGGTCGAACGTGACCGACTCGATCGTCGAGGGGTTGTTCTTGACCTGAGAGATGAACTGGTCGTAGGTCGGGGTCGTTTCGGAGGATGGCCCGCTGATCAGCCGCTGCGCGAAGAATGCGAGCACGATGACGATCAGGATCGGGAAAGCCGCGCTGCGGAAGAAGCGCCTCATCTCAGATCACCAAGCCCGCGAACGCCGCTGCCGTCGCGACGCGTGTGTGCTGTGAAGCTGATGGGTATTACGCATGATCGAACGGAGTCTGGACAGCCCCGCAAACGTCGGGATTCAGCGTACCAGGGTGCCTATACCCCGTCTAAGGGGCGTCGCGCGGCTGATCCGTGTCCGCCAATACCGCGACGAAATCGAGGTTCCGGTACCGCTGTGCGTAATCCAGGCCGTATCCGATCACGAAGCGATTCGGGATCTCGAATCCCACGTAACGGATCGGCAGGTCGACCCGGCGCCGGTCCGGCTTGGTCAGCAGCGCGCACACCTCTAGCGACGCCGGATTCCGCGCGTTGAGGCTCCGGAGCAGGTACTGAAGCGTGAGCCCCGAGTCGATGATGTCCTCGACGATCAAGACGTCGCGCCCCTCGATCGAGGCATCGAGGTCTTTGAGGATGCGGACGACCCCAGACGAGTCGGTCTCGGAGCCGTAACTCGAGACCGCCATGAAGTCGATCTCGCACGAGATGGTCATCGACCGCATCAGGTCGCCGAGGAACAGGACCGCGCCCTTGAGGATCCCGATCATGACGAGGTCCCGTCCGTCGTAGTCGCGGCTGATCTCGGCGGCCAGCTTCTGGACCCGGCCCTGGAGCTCGTCGGCGGGGACGAGGGTCTCGCCAATCGCGGGATCGTCCATCGTGGCCTGAGTCTACGTTCAGGGGCGCGTGCCCGGCGACGCGGATTCATGGGGAAAATAGGGCAGCGGACACGGTGACGCGAACGTTCCGTATCACCTTGCGGCGATCGGTCACATACGAGGCTCATCTCGGGGGGTGTCCGAGGGGCTCCTCTCGGGGGGGTGCTCGAGGTTTGCGTCCAATATGAACGCAAAACTCGAGCACCCCCGATGCCGGCCGGGAATGCACACAGTGGCGGCCGGGAATGAACCGAAACGCTGTCGCGGCCGTGGACTTTGCCTTACCCATATCCGCCGGCCTCGCCGCCCCCGCCGGCGCCCGGCGAGTACGTCAACTCAGTCCAGCACCCGGGCCGTCAGCACCGCTACCT
>Ga0126312_10002832_pt1 | contig 11652 bp, 8 predicted proteins | sample Plot104A_FD_92537 | JGI IMG/M metagenome (GOLD analysis project Ga0126312, IMG submission 92537) | Serpentine soil microbial communities from UC McLaughlin Reserve, CA, USA - Plot104A | ecosystem: Environmental > Terrestrial > Soil > Grasslands | place: USA: UC McLaughlin Reserve, Lake County... | reverse complement strand
CGCTCGGGACGCGCTGGACGCTTGGTCGCGAGTACCTCGCCCGAAACGTGCTCGACAGCCTCGACGACGAGCTGCGGACGTTCCTGCTCGACACGTGCGTCCTGACCCGCTTGACGGGACGACTGTGCGACGTGCTGCGCGGGGGCGACGACGCGGCTGCCCGCCTGCGCGAGCTCGAGCAGCGCCAGATCTTCACCTCGGAGGTCGGTGGGGGCTGGTACCGGTACCACGAGGCGCTGCGGTCCCAGCTCGAAGCGATGCTCGTCGAGCGCGTGGGTGAGCGCGAGGCCCGTCGTCGTTTCCGCACCGCGGGCGAGCTGCTCGAGGCCGAGGGAGCCCACGCCGATGCGCTGCGCGCGTACTGCCGCGGCGGCGCGTGGGACGTCGTCGAGCGCCTGCTGGGCAACGGCCACGAGCGAATCCGAAACGGGCGCTCGGACTGGCTCGACGTCTTGCCCCCGAGCCTCGTATCGGACGACGCTTGGGTCGCGCTCGCGCTCGCCCGGCGGGAGTCCGCTGCGGGGCGCTTCGATCGCGCGCTCGCAGCCTACGGCGCGGCGACCGAGCGGTTCGCCGGCTCGGCGGCCGGCGACGAGTGTGCGCGCGAGCGGATGGCGCTGGCGGAGTGGCTCGAGCCGACGCGGCCGCTGCGGCGCGACGCGCTCGGCCTCCTCCGTTGTGCAACTTTCGGTGATCCGGCCGACGCCCGGCGGCAGGCACTGCGCCTGGGAAGCGCGGAGGGTGATGCGGTCGCCGGCCTCGCCGCGCTCGTCGCCGGCGACTGCGCCGCCGCCGTGCCGGCGTTGCGACGGGCGCTCGACGCTCTCGAGCCAGGCTCGGCGTTCGCGGCCGGGGCGCGGGTCGGCCTCGCGACGGCGCTGCTCCTTGCCCGTGACAGCACGGGCGCGGCTGCGGCGGATGCGGCCGCCGACGCCGCCGAGGATGCCGGCTGGGCGTGGCTCGCCCGGATCGCGCGCGCCGCGCTCGCGCTCGCGCCGGAGCCGCGCGAGGGCGCGCTCGAGGCGAGCTTCGCCCGCAGCGCGAGCGAGCACGAGGGCGACGTGTGGGGCGCTGCGCTGGCGGCGCTGCTCGGCGCGCTGGGAGAGCTGCGCTCCGGCGGAGCGCCAGAGACGGCGTGCGAGGAGGCCGCCGACGCGTTCCGCGCCCTCGGCGCCGGGACGCTCGAGGTGTGGGCGCGCGCCGGGCTCGCGCTCGCACGTGCGCGTGCGGACGCTCCGGAGGCCCGGCAGGACGCTCTGGAGGCGGAGAACCTTGCCCGATTGGCAGGGGTACCGGGCGCGCAGGTGCTCGCGTACCGAGCGCTCGCCCGCACCTCCGACGCGCCCGGCGAGTTCGATGCCCTCGCGCTCTCGCTCGCCGGCGAGCTCGGCTTCGGCGCCCCCGCTCCAGCCGATGCGACCGCACCACCGCTCACCCTCCGCTGCTTCGGTGGGCTGCGCCTCGAGCTCGCCGGCCGCCCATTCGACGTGACGGCCGTCAAGCCGCGGGCAAGGAGCCTGCTGCGGCTGCTCGCCCTCCACGCAGGCCGACTCGTCCACCGGGAGGCTCTCATGGTGGCGCTGTGGCCGGACGCGGGCCCGGAGGCGGCGGCGCGCAACCTCCACGTGCTCCTCTCGAGCCTGCGTCATGCGCACGAGCCCGCTGCGGGCCGCGTGCGATCGTCGCTGATCGCGCGCGAAGGCGACGCGTATAGGCTCGTCCTGCCCGAGGGGGCGGTCGCGGATCTGCCGGAGTTCGACGAGGCGCTCACAGCAGGCCGCGCCGCCCGGGCCGCCGGAGACGACGACGCGGCACTCGCCGCCTTCTCTCGCGCGCTTGCCCTCCACGACGGTGTTCTCTTTCCGGAGGAGGGGCCTGCCGAGTGGGTCGTGCACGAGCGGGATGTCCGGCGCGCCGGCGCCTGCGAGGCGGCGCGGGCAACCGGGGAGCTCCTGCTCGCACGGGGTGACGTGTCGGGCGCCGCGGCGGCGTGCGAGCGCGGGCTCGCGCTCGATCGTCTCGACACGGCGCTGTGGGAGCTCTGTCTCGAGGCGCACGAGGCGCGTGGCGACACCGCCGCCGTCGCCCGCACGCGCATCCGTTACCGGGACGCTCTGGCGACGATTGAGGTCCACGTAACCGTGTGAGTCAGCGCTTGTCGAAGAACTCGACCTCGGTCAGCGCCGCGGAGCGTGCCGGGCCCTCGTGGACCGAGCGGATCGTGACGACGACGCGGCGGACGCCGTCGACGTTCAGCTTGGTTCGCTGGTAGCCCGGCTCGTTGAGCAGGTCCATCGGCCGGATCGCGATGAGGCGCCAGCACGGGGTACGCGCGCTGCGCCGCAAGGCTGCCGTCGACTGCCGCCGCCGTGACGTTGCGCCCGTTACGCGATCTCTCCTCTGGCACTGTCTCCACGGTGTCCCGCGGGTCGGCTGCATCCTCGGCGCCCACCGGTAGAACGCGAATTGGACGCGCTTCGGCACCAGCCGGGAGGCGGTGGGGTCACCCGCGAAGACGCCGACCTTGTCGATGTCGCTCGGCGGCTCGAGCCGCACGACCAGCCGCGCGCCGACAGCCTTGCCCGGCTTCGTGGCCCAGAAGGTGTTCCAATCCTTGTCGAACGCCTGCCGTGCGCGATGCCGAGGAGCGAACGTCGTCGCGTAACCGGTGCCCGCCGGGCGGATGGGGTCGTACTGCGGCCAGATGATGTAGCGCGCCGACGTCATTGCGTCGCGGACGGCGCGCTCGACCCTGGAGTTCCATGACCAGAGAACGGCGATCACGAGCGCCACGATCGCGACGATGAGGAGGAGCACCTTGAGGACCGTTCGGGCCCAGTCGGCGGGTGTGCGTACGAGCCGACGCCGCCGACCGCCCCAGCGGCGCTCGCCCGCGCCGAGCGGCTCCCGCCACCCTGCAAGGAAACGCCGCCACCACGGCGGTCTGATAACGGGCACGCCCGCGAGCGGGGTGGCGCAGCGCCGGCAGAAGCGGATGTGTGCGGGATTGCCTGCGGAGCACACGGGGCAAACGACCTGGCCGACCTCGGGCTCGAGCTCCTCCGCCTCGGTCTCGGGCGGCGGCGCCCACTCGACCGACGGCCGCACCGGCACAACCGACAGCGTGGTCGGCCGGGCGACGGCGACAGGCAGCTGTGCCCCCGTCCCCGCTTCGCCGTTGTCGCCGGCGAGCGCGGTGCTCGTTGCACCGGCGTCGTCCTCTCCCGCTCCCGCCGCCGCCTCCTCCTCGACCGGCGCGACGCGCGCACCCGCCCATTCGAGGAACGCGCCACAGCCCTCGTTGCGGCAGAACACCTCGTCGTTGTTGTTCTCGGTGCCGCAAAGGCGGCAGACGATCGTCATGCGAGCACCTCCTCCGCTGAGAGCACCTCGACCTCGGCGTGCACGTGCGCCGGACGGACGGATTCGACGAGCGCGCGCACGCGCCGCACGTCCACCGACGCGCCGGCGGGGGCGCGAACGCGCACGGTCACGCGTGGCTGCGCTTCCCCCGGAAGCGGGCTTTCCGGAGTCGTGGACCACGAGACGCCGCCGCTTTCCTCGATCTCCGGCTCGATCCCGGTATAGGTCCTGATCTGCTCGGCGAGGCCGGCGGCGGTACCGCGCAGCGCGTGCATCCGAAGTGCGTGCGCGACCAGCGCGCGCCGCCGCTCGAGCGGCCACGTCTCGTCCGGGGCTGCCGCGACCCAGCCGGCGAGGTAGTCGACGAAGTCGGCCGGCGCGAGCCACGGGTCGAGGTAGGCCGGGAGGTTGTCGAGCGTCGCGAAGACGGGCGCGATCACCCCGTCCAGTCCTGTGACGAAACGCTCGACGAGCGAGACGACGCTCGTCTCCGCCTGGCGGTAGGGCGCCGGCAGCTCGTCGGCGAACGGGCGCGGGCTCCGGAGGTCGGGAATCGTGCCGCGCATCAGTCGGGCTCCGCGAGGATCCGGTGCTGGTACGAGAAGACGAGGGCGTGCGGCGGGAGCTCGAGGCGGTCAGTCGCCGCGCCGACTTGGTTGGTCGTCGGGTCGGCGGCGAACATACGGACGTCCTCGACCGTCTCGACGCCGCGAACCTTCTGGAGCAGCGAGTAGACCTCGCCCGAAAGAACAGGGCGGCCGAAGGGCCAGCCGTCGCCGTCCGGCCCGCCTAGGAGCGGGTCGAAGTACCCGTTGAGTGCGGCGAGCGCGTCGGCCTCCACCCGCGCCTTGTCCGCACCCAGCGCCATCCGGACGAGACCCGCGATCCTGAGCCCGACGTACAGCGGCGGCTCGACGACGACGCGGACGCCGAGCACGCGACGGGTGTCGAGGAACCGCCCGATCTTGGCAACCGTCTCAGGGTGTGGCTCGAGCTGCTCGAACCGGAGCCGCCCCTCTCGCCGCGGCACCGCAGGGACGACGAGCACCCGGAGGCCGCCGGCTTCGGCCTCGCCCTCCGCGCCGACGGCGGCCACACGTGCCACCTCCGGCGCCGCCTCCCGCGCGAGCTGTTCGTAGTCCGCCGCGGTCACCGCGCGGTCACCCGCACGGAGGGCGAGCGGCCCGCGCACCTTGACGTTCTCGATGGTTTCGCCTGCGACCCCGCCGACAGCCTGGCGGCGGTTCTCAACGGAGGCGACGTACGGGATCGGCTTGCGCAGGACGCTGAGCACGCCGCGGGCGACGTTGCCTCGCGGGCCGCCGCCGGTCAGGTACGAGCGAATACGTAGCATTGCGCCGTTCGGCGGTACGGCGCCATAGCGGCGGAGGGTCCCATCCGGCTCGCGCACCGCCGGCCCGAGCGTGATCTCGCCGCTCGCCGGGTCGAGCATGAAGTGCCGCGAGTCGGCGTCGCTCTCGGAGAAGCTGGGCACCTCCTCCCACTCCTCCCAGCCCTCGCCGGTCGTGACCTCGACGATCGTCTGTAGGTCCTCCTCGAGGACGACCGGCGCCTGTTCGAGCTGGAAGCGCTGGCCGGCCACTCCCTCGGAGACGCCGAGGATCTCGCCGTTGATTTGCCGGGCGTGGGTCGCGTCGACGGTACCGCCGATGGTGAAGGCGGAGAGGCTGACGATCTCGGGCGAAGAGATGTAGAACGGCGCTCCCTCTTCCACGTCTCGCAGCCGGCAGCGGAGCCAGCCGGCCATCTCGCTGGCGAGGATCGAGCGCACGTGGCCGCGCGGGACGTGGAGGAGGATGTCACCGGCGCGGTTCAGCCCGCCCGTCTCGTCACGCGCGACCTCGCACACCTCCCAGTCGTCGCCCGTCCACGCCTCCCACTCGAGCGGCGGGTTTGCAGGATCGACGCCGATGCCTTCGATCCGGGCATCGACCCGGAGAATGACGGCGCACGACGGAACCGCCGCCGAGAGCCCGACCAGAAAGGCCTCGCCGGGCTCGGGGAGGGCGCTGAAGGCGAACACCGCCGTCTCCGGCTCGGGCAGTGGGTGGCGCCGGGCGGTACCGCCGGCGTCCGTCGAGGCGAGTGCGGCGAGCGTGCACGGAGGCATCGCGAGGTCGCGGTCCGTCGTGAAGACGACTGGGTCCTCGCCGTCCACGCGCCGGGTCGAGACTTCGGCGCGCGCGGGCACGCGTACGGTCTCGGGCCTCTGCGACGACAGCCAGAAGGTGAGGTCGGAGCGGGCGCCGGCGGGCGGGAACCGCCGGATCCCAAGGAGCTCGAGGAACTTGAGGTAGTTCAGGTCTGGAACGCGGTTCAGCCGGTAGAGGAGCTGGTCCGTCATCCAGGCGAACACCTCGATCAGCGTCACGCCCGGGTCGGACACGTTGTGATCCGTCCACTCCGGACAGCGCTCCTGGACAAGCCGTTTCGCGTCGTCGACGAGGTCCTGGAAGCGGCGGTCGTCGAGGGAGGGCGTTGGCAGCGCCATGTCAGGCCTCCAGCGCGACGAGGACGCCCGCGGGCTGCGGCACGTCGCGCTCGTCTGGGATCACGTAGAACGGGAAGACGAGATTGCGCGGGTCGTTCGTGTGTCGGACGCTGTAGCGCACATCGATCCAGAGCAGGGAAGGACGATCCATGTCCGGCGCGACGAGCACCTCCTCGACGACGACGCGCGGCTCCCACCGGCGCAGCGCCGCGCGCACCTCGTGGGCGACGAGCCCGGCAGTCGCGTCGTCGGCGGGCGCAAAGACGAAGTCGTGAATGCGGCAGCCGAACTCCGGCCGGTGGGGCCGCTCGCCGGGCGCGGTCGCGAGCACGATCCGAATCGCCTCTTCGAGCTCGCGGTCGCCCGACACGAGCGCGAGGCCGCCCGTCGGGTCGACGCGCGGCGGAAACGCCAGGCCGCGACCGATGAACTCCTGACCCACCTCAGCCTCCGATCAGCACGGTCGGGAAGCCGAGGGCGACCGTGTCGGGCAGCGGCGACGCGCAGGTCGCCATGTCGCCCGTCAGGGCGGCCGGCTGGCCTGCGATCAGGACCGTCGGCATTCCGGGCCCTGTCAGCGGACCGCCGACGTGCGGGGTCGCGGCCGGATCGGCATTGACGAGCGGGCACACGTGCATGTCGCCCACGCGCGCGGCCGGCTGCCCTCCGATCAGCACGTTCGGCGCACCCATGACGATCGTCCCGCCGTGCGCTGTGGGGTCTCCGAGTCGTGCTGCCGGTGGCATCCGTTTCCTCCTAGTTGATCTTCACGAGTGCGCCCTGGACTTGCGTGATCCCGGTCGAGACGACGTCGAGCATGCCCGTGCCCGTGAGCTTGGCTGTGCTCCCCTGGAGCTGGAGTTGTCCGGAGGACTGAACGTTGACCTCGGCGGAGCCGTCGAGCTTGATCGTCGGCGCCTTTAGCTCGAGCGACGTCGTCGCCTCGATCGACATCGTCGTGCCGGCCTTGATCGTCATCGTGCCGGCGTTCTTTGCCTCGATCGTGATGTTGCCGCTCGATTCGAGCGTGATCGTGTGCGCTACCGCATCGATGACGAGCTTCTCCTGTTGCTGCTCGTTGCCCGTCTTGATCGTGATCCCGCCGCCCGCCTCGGCGTCGTCGAACTCGAGCAGGTGCTTCTTACGTGTCTTCAGCTGACGCAGGGTCGTCTTGCCGTCTGCCGCCGAGACGAGCTCCGTCGACGGCGGCTGGTCCCCCGTGCTGTAGAGGCCGCCGAGGACGAACGGGCGCGCCAGGTCACCGCCGCCGAAGAGAACGAGCACCTCGTCGTCGACCTCGGGCACCAGGGCGAGGCCCCGCTCGATGCCGCCTCCTGGATAGACGACACGCGCCCAGTCCGTCTCGATGTCGTCGGCGAGCCACGGCACCTTGACCTTCACGCGTCCGAGGTTGTCCGGATCCTTGCTGTTCGTCACCAGCGCGGGAAACGGCCCGTCGAGGCGCGACGAGGGCGCCGCACCCGCGCCGTTGGTCGCGCCGACCGAGGCGAGCCCCAGCAGCGAGCGCTCTTGGCGGCCCGAGATCGAGAAGTACGTGACATACGCCTCCTGCTCGTCGAGCACGTGACGCACCTGAGTCAGCGAGTAGTCGCCGTCGAACGGGTCGCCCGCTCCGCTGATCTTGATCGGCGAGCCTGCGCGGAGCGTCGCGCGGCCGAGCACGCTGCCCTCGGCCTCGACGACCGTCGAAGTGAGGCGCTCGGCGAGCGCATCCGCGACGTCCTGGGCGGCGTCCGTCTGCGGAGCGAGAGGGTGAGTCGCGCGCGTGTACGTCGCGTCGCCCAACGCCCCAGTTGCGTCGGTATTGCCGAGGCCGACGGACGCAGTGTTCGTCGCCGCGGTCGCGGTCGCGACGACGGCGTCCTTCGTGTCGGGATCCCAGCCGCGTGTCTCGATCGAGCTGGGCTGGTTGACGGCGCTGATCCGCGGCCGGAACGAGAGCAGATCCTCGCGGAGGCTGAGCTCAGCCCCCGAAGACGGCGCCTTCGGCTTGCGAAACGTCAGCGTCCCGTCGACGAGCGCGAGCTCATGGCCCGTCATTCGCGCGCGCTCGCTGACGAACTCCCAATCCGTCTGTGCAGCCTGCGCGAGGTATGGGTGGACGACGCTCGTGGAGGAGACCTCCGCTGACACGCCGGCCGCGCCGAGGACGGCTTCGACCGCGTCGCTATCGGTCGAGTCGGTCCATGTTTGGGTCTTGCGCCCGCGGTGCAGCCGGTGCGCCTTGTGGTAGCCGCGCACGATGACGTGCGTTCCCGTCGCGTCGAATGACGCCTCGAGCGCCGTGATCTCGCCGTCGAAGAGCGTGTCGAGGCGTTGCTCGCCGCGGATGTCGACCTTGAGGGCCGCGCCAAGCGTGAACCCGCCATCCGTGATGAGGACGTTGTCGGCGGCGGCGTCGCGGAACGTCAGCTCGCACATGGACGGGAGGAGGACGCTTTCGTCGACGACGACGCGCTCCAGCAGCGCCGCGTGCTCGTCCCGCAGCTCGCCTCCGTTGATCTTGACGATCGGCTCATGGAGGAACGTATCCGGCATGTCAGGAGAGGCGCTCCGCCTCCTCGCGCGGCGGTATGAGGAGCAGGGACCCGATCGAGACGCGCAGCGGATCGTCGATGCCATTCGAAGCCGCGATCCCGCGCCACAGGCGCGGGTGGCCGTACTCACGGAACGCGATCGAGTGCAAGCTGTCGCCGGCGGCGACGAGGGCCGTACGGTGACCCGGCCGGCCCCCGGAGGTCGGGTTCTGACGGCCCGGCTCGTTCGGCACCTCGACGAGCGTGACCGTCACGTTCGCCCGCAGCGGCTTTCCCTCAGGCGAGAACATCGTGTACTGAGCATCGACGGTCGCGAGATATGCGTCGAACGTCGCGTTCTGCCCCCACGTGAACGCCAGGATCGGCGGGCTCGGCTGGTCTTGCGCGATCGAGTTCGCCGACGGGTTCGTCCAGTCGATGAGCTGGTCGACATAGCTGGACACGTCGTCCGCGCCGACCGCCCAGGCGTCAAAGAGCAGCTTCATCCGCAGCGTGCGCGCCTTCGTGCCCACGAATTCGGGAGTCGGAGCGGTCGCGGCGCCTGCGACAGGCGTCGCGCGCCATTCCGCGCCCGTCGAGATCGAGTACTCGTTCGGGTTGAACGCGCACGCGAGCGAAGCGTCACCCGTCGTCGACCGGATCGTCGCCTTCACGAGCGTCAACGTTCGGCGCCCCCGTCGAGGAAGCCGTGGTGCGCGAGCTCGAGCGTTTCGTGGACGGTCGTGGTGCCGTCCGCTGAGAAGTTCGGACCGGTCCAGCGGGTCGGGTAGGCGTCGACCAGCCCCCAGCGGGCGATCACCTCGCCGTCAGCGTCCAATGCGGTGATCGACGCAGTACGCGTCGCACCGGTACGACCGCCGAGCTCGTGCAGCTTCGAGAACCATGCTGCGACGCTGTTCGGGCCAACCGAGAGGGTGTCGAGCGGGCGCGAGAGCTTGATGGTCGGGTACTTCAGGCGCCCCGGGAGCCGGTGCTCGTACGCGTTCTCTCCGCCCTCGGCGTAGACCTCGATGTCCCACTCGGCGGCGAGGCCTTCGCACGTGGTGAACGCGCCGAGCTCGGTGCCGTCGATCGTGACGGAGAAGTGGAAGGCGGTTCCGGGATCGAGCGGCATCGGTCAGCGGAGGTCAGGTAGGAGGCCGGCCCGCTCGCGGTCGACGAGCAGTTCCGAACGCAGTCGCGTGCGGAGCCGGGAGTACAGACGGTCGGCAAGCCTGTCCAGGTCGAGTGCCGAAGGTTCGGTGGGCTCGAACACCCCGACCGGCGCGCCTTCGTTGCCGATGCGCTGAACCGTCACCTGGGGCACCGTCGCGGGCGGCGGCGCAGGCGGAGCGGCCGGTGGCGGCGCGGGAGCCGGCGCCTCGACGAGCTGCGTTGCCGCGCGCGCGACCGGCGCCGCGGCACGAGGCGCGAACGGCAGTGCCTTCGGCTCGACCGAAGCCCGAGCCGCGGCCTCGGCCGTCCTGGGCTGCGATTCAATTGCCGCTCTCGGCCGGGACGCAAGCGGCGGCCCAACCGTCGCTTGGGCAACCGCCACCCGACCGGCGATCGCGCGATCCGGGGCCGTTAGCGTTCGTCCGACGGCCGGGTCGGCCATGGCAACTCGCAGCTGCGAGGCGGCGCGGGCGAGCTCGCCGTCCGCGGGCGTCGGCACCGGGCCAAACACGGACGGGCGGATTGTTGCGGCCGCACGCTCACCCGCTGCCGTGGTCGTGGGGCGAGTCTCGCCACGACCAGTGTCTGCCGCACGCGCCGGCCGAGCGAAATCGCTCGCGGTTCCGCGTGCGAGCAGCCGCTGCGACGTGAGAGGAGCGCCTCCGTTCGTTCGCGGCGCGCCCTCCCCCGTGCTGCCGGCAAGGCGGTCGGCGTGCGGCGGAGGCGTCGGGACCGTCGCAGCCTCTCCGCCGGCTCGTCGCTGTACTGCAACCGGTGCTCGCGCGACCGTCGCGGCGTGAACGGAATCGCTTGTCGAGGCGCCTGTCGCGAGCCGCGGCGGCTGGGGCTCCGCGCCGCTGACGGCAGGGGTGGCCGGTACCGCTGCGGCCGGCTGGACAACTGTCGGCTCCGCTGCCCGTGCCGCCTCCGCGCCCGGCGCCGGTACCGCCGATTGGGGGTGAGTCGGCTCCGCCGCTGCACGGCTGCTCCGCGCTGGATCCGACGCAGCCCTCGGCAGCGGCGTGTTCGCAAGCCGCCCGACGGCGGCTTCCGGCGGAGTCGCGGGCTGCGGGGAGGGCGACGCCGCCGAGCGGGCTTGCGCCGTTAGTGCCTCGTCTCTCCGCTCGAGCTCTGCCGGCTGCGTTGCTTCGCTCGCAGGCGTCGCTGCCGACTGGGGCTCCGCGCGTGATGCGCCGCCGCTCCGCACGCGGGTCGCGGCCTGCGGCAGCTTCGAGTCGACCACACGTGCAGCACGCGCGGCCGGCGCGGATGCGTCGCGCTTCTGGGACACGGCCTCTCCGGCGCGCTCGACCCTGGCTCGCGCCCGCGGCGCCATCGCCGGCGGCAGCTCCGCCTCTGTGGCGCCCGCGGCGATATTCGGCTGCGGCGCACCCGCGGCGGTATCCGGCTGCGGGGCGCCCGCGGCAATATCCGGCTGCGGCGCACCCGCGGTGGTTCGCGGCTGCGGCGCGGCAGGCAGCGAATCCGCCTCGGTCGCGCCGACGAAAGCCGCCGGCGGCCTGTCGGGGACAGATTGCGCGCGCGCGAGCTGCGCGCTGCTCTCACGGCCGTCCGGCGAGGACGACGGCGGCGACGCCGCGGCGGGCGCCGCACCTGCAACGTCCGCTGCGGGCACGGCTTCGGCTTCCCTGCGCCGCTGGCGCACCGCTTTCGCGGCGCGCGGGACGGCGGCCGCGGGACGCGGCGCCGCCGGCGCATCGGCAGCAGGGGCCGCCAGTAGGTCGGAGGCGGCCGGCGCGCGCTCCAGCTTCGCCTTGGTCGGGCTGTCGTCCGATCGGGGTGCCGACGGATGCGATGCGTCCGCGGCATCGGCCCGCCCAGCGCGGGCCGATGGGAGGGCTGCGTCGCGCCTCTGGCGTACGTCGCCCGCCGCAGGCGCGACGGCGGCGGCCGGCCGCGGCGCCGGCGACGGCAGCTTTGCCTCGGTCGCATCGGCAGCAGGCGCCGCCGGCAGGTCGGAGACTGAAGGCGCGGTTTCCAGCTTCGCCTCGGTCGCATCGGCAGCAGGCGCCGCCGGCAGGTCGGAGACTGAAGGCGCGGTTT
>Ga0126312_10002831_pt1 | contig 11655 bp, 9 predicted proteins | sample Plot104A_FD_92537 | JGI IMG/M metagenome (GOLD analysis project Ga0126312, IMG submission 92537) | Serpentine soil microbial communities from UC McLaughlin Reserve, CA, USA - Plot104A | ecosystem: Environmental > Terrestrial > Soil > Grasslands | place: USA: UC McLaughlin Reserve, Lake County... | reverse complement strand
TCCGAGGCCATCGCCCGACTGGTCCGGTCCTGAGAGGAGATCCCGTGTCTGAAACGTCGACATACCAGGTGCAAGGAATGCACTGCGGCCACTGCGTCGCCTCCGTCACCGACGAGGTCAGCACCATCCCCGGCGTCAGCGATGTGCGGGTTGACCTGGGCAGCGGTGAACTGGTGATCACCAGCGACACCGCCGTCCCGGCTTCGGCAGTCGAGGCGGCCGTCGATGCGGCCGGTTACTCTCTGGCCGCGCGCTGACCGCCAGACCGCTACCGTCCCGATGATCGCTGCCCCCGCCAAAGTCGCTGTCTTCCTGATCGCGCTGACAGCGATTTTCGGCGTGGCCTACCTGACGGGCACCCAGTCGTCGGCCCTGCTCGCGGCGCCGCCGGTTTCGGCGCACGATCAACACCTCAGCACCTTCGGCGGCCTCTCGGCGACGGCGGACGGCTACACCATTCGGCTTCCGGAATCGAGCGGCGGCCCGGGCAACGACCAGTTCGTGGAGCTTCAGATCACCGGACCCGACGGCCGGCCCGTTCCGGACTACACCGAAACCGACGGTGCGCCGATGCACGTGATTGCCGTCCGCCAGGACCTGACGGGATATCAACACGTCTATCCGGAGCAAGGTGACGGCGCGTCCTGGTGGGCCGTCCTCAACCTGACACCCGGGCCGTGGCGCCTGATCTCGGAGTTCCGCCCCGCCGCCCTGGGCCAAGCCGTAGCGCTGGGTGCCGACTTAACGATCAGCGGTGACTACCGCGCACGGCCACTGCCCGAGGTCAGCGAACGCGACCGAGTGGACGGCTACGTGGCGACCCTGTCCCAGCCCCTCACCACGTCGAGCAGCTCGCCAACGGTGGTCACGCTCAGTACGAAGGGACGTCCGGTCACCGATCTGACCCGCGCCCACGGAAGCCTTGGCCACGGGGTGCTCATTCGGCCGACCGATCTTGGCTACTGGCACCTGCACGCCGACCCGGTGGACGAGACCTACCGCGGCCCCGACATCTCGTTCACCGGCGGGGCGCCGGAGCCCGGGACCTACCGGATGTTCACCGAGTTCACTCGCGGCGAGACCTCGCATGTGGCGGAGTTCACCGTGGTGGTGACCTCGTGACCTCGCTGCAGCCGCCCACGACCGTCGTGAACTTGGACGTGCAGGGCATGACCTGCGCCTCCTGCGCCGCCCGGATCGAGAGGAAGCTCAATCGGATGGAGGGCGTCTCGGCCACCGTGAACTACGCCACCGAGAAGGCCACCGTCCAGGTCAGCGACAGCGTCGAGCCGGCCGCCTTGATCGCCACCATCGAGCAGGCCGGCTATGGCGCCACGCTGCCCGCGGAAACAGCGGACCAATCCCAACGCGAACTCGATGCGCTGCGCCGGCGGCTGTTGGTCGCGACCACCCTGAGTGTGCCGGTGATCGCCATGTCCATGGTGCCGGTGCTGCAGTTTCCGGGGTGGCAATGGCTGTCACTGCTGCTGAGCGTTGCGGTTGTCGGATGGGCTGGCTGGCCCTTCCACCGGGCAACCTTGATCAACCTGCGACATGCGCAGGCGACGATGGACACGTTGATCTCGGTCGGCACGATGGCCGCCCTGGGCTGGTCCGCGTACGCCATGTTCACCGGTGCCGCCGGAGAGATCGGCTTCCGTCATGACTTCGAGCTCCGGCTCGCCCGGCATGACGGCACCGCCAACATCTATCTGGAAGCGGCAGTCGGCATCACCACCTTCGTGCTGGCCGGGCGATTCGCCGAACTGCGGGCGAAGCGCCGAGCCGGTGCCGCGATGCGCGCCCTGCTCGAGCTCGGTGCGCGCGACGTGGCGGTGCTTCGCGATGGTGCCGAACGTCGGATCGGGATCGATTCGCTGCTGGTGGGTGATCGGTTCGTGGTGCGTCCGGGAGAGAAGATCGCGACCGACGGTACGATCCTCTCCGGCGTCAGCGCCTTGGACAGCTCGATGATCACCGGTGAATCGATGCCGGTCGAGGTGGGGCCGGGCGCCGCGGTGGTGGGTGGCACGATCAACACCTCCGGCCGGCTGGTCGTCGAGGCGACCCGGGTGGGTGCGGACACCCAGTTGGCCCAGATCGCCCGGCTGGTCGAGGCTGCGCAGGCGGGCAAGGCCGGTGTGCAGCGGCTGGCCGACAGCATCTCCGCGATCTTCGTGCCGATCGTTCTCGCGATCTCCGTCGGCACCCTGGGCTTCTGGCTTGGTCAGGGGTCGGGTCCGGAGTTCGCCTTCACCGCGGCGGTGGCCGTGTTGATCATCGCCTGTCCCTGCGCCCTCGGGTTGGCCACGCCGACCGCCCTGATGGTTGGTACGGGTCGCGGGGCACAGCTGGGCATTGTGATCAAGGGGCCTGAGGTGCTCGAGCATGTCCGCTCGATCGACACCGTGGTGCTGGACAAGACCGGTACGGTGACCTCCGGCGCGATGTCCGTGGTGTCGGTAACCGCGGGAGCGGGGACCGACGAGAGCGAGCTTTTGGCGCTGGCGGGTGCCGCCGAATCGGCATCGGAGCACCCCATCGCCCGGGCGATCGCCGAACGCGCCCAGGCCACCGTGCCGTTGTCGGACGTTGCCGCCCTGGAGAACCGGCCCGGCGCTGGTGTGGTCGCCGACATCATCGGACGCCGGGTGGTGGTCGGGCAGCACACGCTGCTGGAGAACGAAGGGTTGCGCCGGACCCGAGAGCTGATGACCGCCAGCAGAGATGCTCAAGAGCAGGGTCAGATTGCGGTCCTGGTTGGCTGGGACGGCGCTGCTCGGGGAATGATCTCCGTGGCCGACACGGTGAAGCCCACCTCGGCCGAGGCCGTACAGCAGCTGCGCCAGCTTGGCTTGACGCCGGTGCTGCTCACGGGTGATCACCGCACCAGCGCGGAGAACGTGGCCCGTCAGGTGGGTATGGATGAGGTGATCGCCGACGTCACGCCTCAAGGCAAGGTCGCCGAGGTGATACGGCTGCAGGAGTCTGGTCGTCAGGTGGCCATGGTCGGCGACGGCGTCAACGACGCTGCCGCGCTGGCCCAGGCGAACCTCGGCATTGCCATGGGGACCGGGACTGATGTTGCGATGCAGGCCAGCGACCTCACCCTGGTCCGCGGTGACCTGCGGGCTGCGGCCGACGCGATCCGCCTGGCCCGCGCGACTCTGCGGACAATCCACGTGAACCTGTTCTGGGCGTTCGCCTACAACGTGGCCGCGATCCCGCTGGCGGCGCTGGGCTTCCTCAACCCGATGTTCGCCGGCGCGGCGATGGCGCTGAGTTCTATTTTCGTGGTGACGAACAGCCTCAGGCTGCGAAGCAGTATCTAATTGCTCGCGCTGCTCGCTGGAATCGCGGCTAAACCGCGATTCGGGGGCGAGATCTAATTGCTCGCTCCGCTCGCCGGAATCGCGGCTAAACCGCGATTCGGGCGGGCCTCCTCCTAATGCCCAACGACACTGCGGCGGCCACCCCGCACAGCGCCGCGGCGCCGAACCAGGCGAGGCTGTAGGTGCCGGTGGTGTCCCGGATGATCCCGGCCGCCGCCGATGCGACCGCGGCCCCGATCTGGTGTGAGGCGAACACCCAGCCGAAGACGATCGCGCCCGAGGCACCGAACACCTCGCGGCAGAGGGCGGCGGTGGGTGGCACTGTGGCTACCCAGTCAAGCCCGTAGATGACGATGAAGATCAGCATGCTGACCTGCACCCGATCCGACAGCAGCCAGGGCAGCACCAGCAGGCCGACCCCACGGAAGAAGTAGTAACCCACGAGCAGCAACCGCGGGTTGATCTTGTCGGTGAGCGCACCGGAGACGACGGTGCCCGCGATGTCGAAGATGCCGACCAGCGCCAGCAGCCCTGCGGCGGTGGGCACCGCCATGCCGTGATCATGAGCCGACGGGATGAAGTGGGTCCCGATCAGCCCGTTGGTGGTCGCCCCGCAGATGGCGAAGCCACCCGCCAGGGCCCAGAAGGTCGCCGTCCTCACGGCAGCGCGCAGGGCACCGACGGCACGACGGGCGGCACCGGCCGGGTCTGGTCGCGGCGGCTCGTCGACGTCGAGAGGCGCTCCGTACGCACGGACACCCCGATCAGCCGGGTAGTCCCGGAGCACGAGCAGCACGAACGGCACCACTGCCAGCGCGGCCAACGCCACCACGAGCGAGGCCGCGCGCCAGGAAACCTGCTCGGTGAGCTTGGCCAGGATGGGCAGGAAGATCAACTGTCCAGTGGCCCCGGCGGCGGTGAGGATGCCCATCACCAGACCGCGGCGAGCGACGAACCAGCGGTTGGCGATGGTGGCGGCGAAGATCAAGGCCATGGACCCGGTGCCGGCGCCGATCAGCAGTCCCCAGGTGATCAACAGCTGCCAGCCGGACTGGACGAAGATCGTCAAGCCGCTGCCAGCCGCGACCAGAGCCAGGGCAACGGTGACCACCCGGCGGATTCCGAACCGATCCATCAGCGCGGCGGCGAACGGGGCCATCACTCCGTACAAGATCAGGTTCACGCTGACCGCGGTCGCCATGAGGGTCCGCGGCCAGCCGAACTCCTCCTGCAGCGGGATCATCAAGACCCCGGGTGCCGCCCGGAAGCCTGCGGCACCAAGCAACGCCACGAACGCGACCAACGCGACCCACCAGGCGGGGTGGATTCCCGTCCGAGGCGGCGCCCCGGTGCGAGGGAGCGCGGTGGTGGCGAGCTCGGTGCTAGGACCGCGATACGGCATAGCGCAACGTTACAAACGTCGTTCCATGCCGTGTCACGTCAATTAATCGCAGCCGCGAGGAGGGAATCCGCCTTGGCAGCAAGGGAGCGCCCGCACCAAGGAACACCGGCGCCACGCCGAGAATGACCTCGTCGAGGAATCCTTGATCATGGAACTGGCCCACCAGACTACCGCCGCCGACCAGCCAGACGTTCTTACCGCCGGCCGCCTCGACCATCTCCGCGTGCACCGGAACCACGTCACCGGAGACGAAGCGAATGTCGGGACCCTCAACCCGTGGTAACTCTCGGCTGCTGAACACCCACGTCGGAATCGTGTACTCCCACTTGCTCGGATCGTCCAGAAACCCGGTGTGATAGGCAATCCAGTCATACGTCGTCGACCCCATGGCCATCGCTCCCACATCGGCCATGAAGCGCGGGTACTCCTGGTCCATGCCCTCGGCGTCCCCCTCGACCTGAAACAGCCATTCCAGTGAGTTGTCGGCGTCGGCGATAAATCCGTCGATGCTGGTCGCGGTGTAGTACTGGGTTTTCACTAGGCCATCCTCGCCCGAACCTGTCCTTCCATCACCTCCTGGAGCAACATCACCGTCTCCGGATCAAGATCGATGCCGAGATTCCGGGCCTGGGCCGCCACCTGGAGGGTGAGCCGTTCGGTCTCCACCGTGTTTCCGGCCTGATGCTCTGTCCGGATCCGGGCCACCATCAGCAATTCGTCACCCGGTGCCGCCACCAGCGCGCGGGACGCCGCCCACCGAGCAAGATCGCAATCGTTGTCGTGCAGCGCCCGGTTGGTCAGCTCCACGCCGAGGTCCCGGATGGCCGAAATCATGTCGGTGCGAAGTTCCTCGGCCCAGTGCCACTGTCCGGGCGCGGCATCGGCCAGCGGTGCACCTTTGATCATCTCAAGAGCTGTGCGCAAGGCCGCCGTCGACGAGCGGTTGATGCCGGGCGAGGTGATGATCTGGAACTGCAGCCAGTCCGAGCTGACGGCCGGATGCAACGCGATCCGCCCGCTGTAGGCGTCCGGGAGATACGGCTGCCCGTCCGGATCCGAGCCCAGCCAGTTGCGGAGCCGGCTCATGTTGGAGCGCCGAGTCCCCTCTGCCACAGCCAACGCGGAAGCCATTGCCTGCGCAGTCGTACGAGGGTTCTCCAACAACCACGCGCAATACTCCAGGCATTGCTTGCCCGCTCGCGGCGGAATCACCCCGGCAGCGTCCATCAGCTCGATCGGCCCCAGAAGCTGAAGCATGGGATGGCTGTAGCCGACACGGGCCTCCACCATCCGCGTTTCCATTGGTTCATCTCCGTCCGTGCCTGCGTTGATCCAACCTCCGAATCGCCTTCCGAGGTACGTCACGTTGTCGGGTGGTGGGTCCGGCGGCTGCCTTCCATCACGCCACCACGGCGCTGGGGTCGTCTCGTCACTTCCCGCCGCGGAGATCAACTCAACGACCGCCCGCTGCCCAGGTGGCGTGATCAACTGAGGTACCAGCTCGAGTCCGAGTGGCTGAAGAGTTGCGCGCACTGTTGCGTCGGGAACGGATGCTTGCAACTGCAGGCTCCAGGGAGCCCCGGTGAGTGGAGCGGCGAGGACCGCCGCCATGGTCACCCGGGGCGGGCGGGTCAACAGGTCGATCAGGCGCACCGACTGTTCTGCTGTTGGCGTGCGATTGATCAACGCGACTTCCGGAACCCACGGATCGGCCAGGTCAGGATCGATCCGACGCTGCCCGACCACGGCCGACGACCGGTGTGCCCGTTGAGCCGCCGCCCGTCGCTCCCATCGCTCGAGCAAGCCGTCAAGATCATCGGTCGAAGTGACGTTGTCCTTCGCGACGGCTTCGGCGAGCCCGGTGCTCTGACCGATCAGGGTGAGCACGAGCTCATCGGCCGATGGCGAGAAGGCCAGTTCGATCGCCATCGCGGCGAGCGCCGCGCTCGACAACCCGGGGTCTCCGTCGAGCGTCAACAGTCCGAGGCCCTCCAGGTCGAGGAGCACCTGTTGATCTTGATCATCTCTACCGATCGACACCAGGCTCGGATAGGGCCGCAACGCCTCCTCGACACCAGGTACCGCTCGCAACTGCGGTCGATGCTCCCGCTCGAGCAACCACGAAGCGCCACTTACGGTGAATCCGAGGGGCGCAGGCACTGCGCCGGAGGCCAGAACCAGCTCGATCTGATCATCACCAACCTTGGCCAGCCGGAGCGGCGGCAAGGGCATATCGTGCGCGCGGCAATGGGCGGAGATCGCGCGAGTCGCCAGGTCGAGGGTGCGCAGGCTCAGCGGTGCTTGCCGCCGGCCGAGAAGCTGCTCGGCCGCAACCGCGCGGTCTGGCGGTGAGGTTATTCTGCGGCCGACCGGGCGGGTCTGAAGCTGCACTCGGCGACGAGCTGCCAAACCAGCAACTACCCCGGCCGCCATCAGCGACCCCACCGATGCGAATCCCAGCGCCACACTGCCGTGCTCTGCCGGTAACTCCACCGGGGCTGGGTCGACCGGGCGTGCTGAAGGTGAAGCCGTCGAGCTCTCCCCTGGTGGCGATGCTTCGTGCTCCGGTGCTCCACGATCGGCATCTTTCGCCGGTTCGCGGTGATCGGCGATTGGGTTGGCCGTGGGTTTCTTTCCGGGTAGTGCCAGACGCACGCCGGGCACGATGTCGTCCGCGTCGCTCAACTGCGCGCGGTTGGCGCGAAGGATCCGCGGCCACAGTGACTCGCTGCCGTAGACCTCCTTGGCGATCGAGGACAAGGTGTCACCCCGCTTCACCACGATGGTCCGAGCGTCTGAGCCGCCGTCGGGACTCTCAACATCGGGGATGCGAAGCCGCCACCCCGGTTCAAGCCGGTCTGGCCCTCCCGTCAGCAGTTCGGGATTGGCCATCGCGATCTTGCGCCACTGGCGCCCGTCACCGTAGTAGTGCTCGGACAGGCTCCATAGGTCGTCGCCGCTCTCCACCAGGTGAACGTGCCCGCGGTCTCCTTCCTCCGACACCCGCTTGGGTATCGACTGCTCAGCCTCTCGGTTGGCGGATTCGTCCGGAGGCGCGGTAGGAGTGACGCCGAGCGGATCGGCCTGGACTGTGGGGGAGGTACCGGCCATGGCGATTACGGACAACATCAATCCAGCCACCACCCGCCGCGGGCCAGCGAGCCCCGGAAAGCGGAACGAAATACGGTGGCTCGACACCAGCTCGATCACTTCCGCGAGGGCCGAGACCGCGAAGACCAGCCATGCGATCCAGCCGACAACGGCAATCAGCCGGACGAGCAGGGTTCCGTCGTCAGGTCTGAGCAGGGCCCGCCGCATCGCCTCCCAGCTGATCTCCGCAGGCAGTGGGTTGCCACTCAGCGCAATCAGGGCAAGAGGCACTCCGGCCAGGAGGAGCAGGAGGGCAGCCAAAGCGCCGAAGCCGCGGATAAGGCGCATACGGTTCACGATGCCGGGAGCCCCGGCCGATCGGAACCAGTCAGGTGTTGTCCGTTCCGTCCGAGTGTTGTCCGTCGGCCACGTTGCCCCATCGCGCTAACCCTGCATGATCCGAAGCAGGGCGGCGACGAGGAAGATCAGGCCGAAGATCATCGCTGGCACGGTCATGAAGATCGTCATGCTCTCGGCGGCGGCACTGGCAGCCGTCTGTTCCCTGCTCAGATGGGCATCACGGAGTTCGCGCAGCCGGGCTCGCAGGGCACCGGATAGGGCTGCTCCACTCTCGTCCAGCTGCATGATGTCCGCGAGATCCTTCAGCTCCGGCAGGTCCAGTTGGTCGGCCAGTCGGCGAAGTTGGGCGTACGGCGATTGCTGTTCAAGTCGAGCCCGGTCGAGAGCAAGTCGGATCTGTCGGAAAATGGTGACATCGCTCAGGCTCGCCGCGTGCTGAAGTGCCTGGCTCGAGGATGCGTTGGCGAGTCGTTCCAACGTCACCAGATCGATGAACACCAGGAGTGACTCGACGGCGTCAGACCGCACGCCAGCCGTGGTCCGGCGAAGCAGCAGATCCGGCAGGAAGAAGCCGACCATCGACCCGAGGATGCAAAGGATCGCAGGCAGCGTGCTCGGGCGGCCGTTCACGCTCCACAAGGCGAGGCCGACCAGCGCCGGGAGGAGCGCACCTACCAGTGCCATCACCGCCTTGTCGGCGTAGAACTCGGCAATGGATTTGGCTTGCAGTCGCAGGGCCTTGCGCTGACCGTCGGTCAGGGGCACGGGGCTGAGCTGATACAGGCGGCCGCCCAGTCGCTCGGAGACACTGCTCGGAAAACCGAGGTCCACCGCGCGTTCGCTGGTTTCGGCGTCGACCACAATGCGCGCCAGCGCATCGGCCAGCCGAGGCGTGGTTGGGACGAGTGCGACGACCAGGCAGATCACACCACCGGCGAGCAGGGCGCCGGCAAGGAGGACGATCGACAGCGTCACGACCGCTGCCCCACCAGGATGCGCTGCCGCGGATGTTGTTGCGCGCGGCGCCGCATCAAGATCAACGAACCCAAGTACAGACACACCAACACCGACAAGATCAGCTGACCGATCGGCGTGCGGTAAGGCTCGAAGAATTGCGGATTCAGCACCAACACCAGAGCGAGTGTGGTCAAACTGATCACCGTGACCTGGCGCACGACGACGTAGGGCTTGGAGCGCTCCCTCTCGATTGCTCGCCGGCCCTTGAGTTGCGCCTGGATCGAGTCGGCGAGCGCGTGCAGGGTAGCCGACGCGCCGTTCGTTCCGCGGTTGGCCGCCAAGATCAAGGCCGCGACCACCGCGTCGGCATCGGGTGAATCGAGGTCATCGGAGAACCGCAGGAGAGCGTCCTGCGTCTGCCAACGGTTGTTCAGGCGGGCCACGAGGACGCCGATCTCCTCTGCGATGGAGGAGGGGGCGGTCCGCCGCGACACCCGGATGGCGTCGGTGACCGACTTGCCGGTAGTCAGCGTGGCGGTCAACGATCGCACCCAGCGATCCAGCGCCTCGAGCAGATCAACATCACGTGGCTTGGGCAGCGCCAAGAGGTAAGGCAGTCCGAGCGCGAGAACCGGGATCGCCACGATGGCGATCAGCCAGCCGGAGAGCGTCGCCACCCCAAGCCCGACGAGGATTCCGGTCAGCAGTGTCGCGTCCCGTCGACGCCCTGCGCGGCCGATGGGCCGCCGGGTAACGCGCGCCCAAGACCCTGAGAGTCGCTCACGAGGTGGCCGCTCAGCCGGCCCGGTTCGCTGAAGACCCCGGATGATGGCCAGCACGCCGCCTACCAAGATCAGCCCGATGGCAGCGGCCAGCACGCTGTCCATCACGCCATCTCCCGCCTGAACGGCAGCAGTTCGGCCTCGAAGTCGGCGTCGGGGAAGAACCCGGCCGCCTGGCCATGACCCCCGGAAGCGCTGTACGTCAGGTGGGTGACCGGCCGACCGTTCTCGATGGCACGCGTGACCTGACGGATCTCGGAGATGAACCGCCGCCTACTTCCGCCTTTCCAGGTCTCGTCGAGGAGCTTGACGTAGATCAAGAGGTGAATGTTGTGCGCGATCTGCCGGTAGGCCTCCTCGATGGTCAGGACACCTCCTTGCGCGACCCGGGACGCCAGCCGATCGATCGTCGACTCCGCGGAGTGGGAATGGGTCGTGCTCAAGGTTCCCGTGCCGGCTTGCATGGCCTCGAACATGGCCGCCGCCTCGCCGCCGCGTACCTCGCCGACGACCAGTCGGGACAGGTTCTGGCGGAGTGCTTCTGGCATCAAGTCCGAGATCATGAAGTCACCGACCCGGCTGCCGCCAGAGGTCTCACCGTGGCCCACACGAGCCTGCAGCGCGAGAATGTTCTCTCGGCCGCGCTGGAGGTGTGTCATCAGCTCGTAGTCGGTTTCCAGGGTCCCGAATCGCTCGTTCGGTGGGATGGAGCTGATCAGGGCCCGCAGCAAGGTGGTCTTCCCGGCTCCCTGATCACCAGAGATCACCATCGACTTGCGGGCCAGGATCGCTGCGTCCAGAAACTGCGCTACTTCGTACGGCATGAGGCCAGTTGCGGCAAGATCGGCCAGCGAGACATCGGTGAGGGTGTGCTGCCGGATCACCACACTGGGCCGGTAAGAGAGGCCGAAAGCAATGGCGTGCAGCCGGAACCGATCACCCAGTGCCAGCGTCATCGTCGGGTGAGCATCGTCGAACGGGCGTGACGGTTCGGTGTTCTGTCCCAAGAAGCGAATCGTTTCGACCAACTCTTCGTCGCTGGCCGCGACCGGCGGCATACGTTCCCGCCGGCCGTTGCCGTACTGGATGACGACCGAATCGAAACCGTGGATTTCGATGTTCTCGACGTCTGGCCTCTCCAGCAACGGCTGTAGCCGTCCGTAACCGAAGACTGCGTCCTCGACCGCGTGGACGTACGCCTGCTCCTGCGCTGTCGACCATAAATCGGCTCCTTCACGGTGGAGCGTCCGGACGTGGTCAGCGACAACGCGCTTGATGATCGAGCGGCCGAGCAGCAGGCGGTCATCACCGGCCAAGCCAGCGCCCACGGTGCGCAAATGATCTTCGGTTTCCTCGGTGATTGCGGCCGACGCCAGTCGACGGAGTTCGATGACCTTCGTCCAGTCGACGCCAGCGGTCGGAAGCGCATCGCGGGCATCGTCGAGCTCTCCAATGGAGTAGATGCCGAAGGCTGCTGCTCGCTCCCGCCGTACGGCAGGGGCTTCCGCCCCTGGGCCCGACATCGACTCATGGTCGTACTCGGCGAAGACAGGGATCTCTGCCAGCGAGGTGGGAGCCTGAGCAGTCCCTTTCTCATTCATGATCAACTCCGAATCAAGTCAGCCGAGCGCTCCAAGCGGACAGCTAATGTTGCGGCCAGATCGGAAATCGAGGTGATCAGCGCAGATCGGTCGAACTTGCGCGGTCGCGGCTTCCCGTCAGACAGATGTGC
>Ga0126312_10002830_pt1 | contig 11656 bp, 9 predicted proteins | sample Plot104A_FD_92537 | JGI IMG/M metagenome (GOLD analysis project Ga0126312, IMG submission 92537) | Serpentine soil microbial communities from UC McLaughlin Reserve, CA, USA - Plot104A | ecosystem: Environmental > Terrestrial > Soil > Grasslands | place: USA: UC McLaughlin Reserve, Lake County... | reverse complement strand
GCCGTCCTCGGCTGCGGGATCGACCGGGACTACCCGGCGTCCAATGCACAGTTGTCGCGCCGGATCGAGGAACTGGGAGTAGTGGTTTCCGAGTACGAGCCCGGCGTCGAGCCGGCGCCGTGGCGCTTTCCCGCGCGGAACCGCATCATCGCCGGCCTCTGCGAAGCGGTCGTAGTCGTTGAGGCGCGTGAACGCAGCGGCGCCCTCATCACCGCCGACTTCGCGCTCGAGGAAGGGCGTGAGGTCTTCGCGGTGCCGGGCGAGATCACCGCGGCCCTCTCGGTCGGAACGAATGCGCTCCTGAAGCTGGGGGCGACGCCGCTGACCTCCGCCCAAGACGTGCTCGACGCCCTGGGCATCGAACGGGCCGAGGCGAGTGAAAGCGTCGACGTGTCGCCGGCCGCCGCGCAAGTCCTCGAGCTCGTACGCGAGGCACCGTGCGGAGCCGACGAGCTCACCGCGCGCGGGGTGCTTGACGCCGGCGCGATCAGCGTCGCGCTGACGGAGCTCGAGCTCGCCGGCCTCGTCGCCGCGGCCGACGGGGTCTACCGGCCAGCGAAATGACGATTGGTCTAGCTCTGCTGCTCCGCCTCAGTAGCATTCTCGTCGGTCTGCCAGAGCGAGAATGAATTGCCCTCGGTGTCCTCGACGCGGGCATACCAGCCCATGCCGGGAACCGGAGCCTTGTCCTCGGCTTTTCCTCCCAGCTCCTGGACCTTCGCCCGGGTAGCGTCGATATCGTCGACGCCGAAGTACGTGATCAGCCCTTTCTCGCCCTCCTGCCGCGGATAGAGGCCGCCGCCGGACTGATCGTCGTTCTGGAACATGTGGTACTCGACCGGCCCGTCGTACGTCTTGAACTCGACGTCGAAGAGCGAGCTCCAGAACTCCTTCGCGCGGCGCGTGTCCTCAGCGGGTATCTCGAAATGGACGATCTTGGACATCCCAACGTCCTCCTTTGCCTCTAGCCGATATCGATTTCCTGGACACTCGAGAAGCTACCCTCGCCGATGCCCGCGCGGTAGCGGTTCACGACCTCGATACCGACTGTCAGATCCTGAATCGCAAGCCCGGTCGAGTCGAAGACCGTGATCTCGCCGGTCGACGCTCGCCCGGCAGCGTTCCCGGCGAGCACGTCGCCGAGCTGTGTCACGTCGTCCCGGCCCACCACGCCGGCCTCGACGGCATGCACGAGATCGCCGTTGTGGCTCGCCTGTTCCCAGTCGTCGCAAAAGACCCGCACACGCCCCAGTTCCTCGACCGAGATCTCTGCCTTGCCCGGGCCGTCGGCGCCCATGAGGCTCGCGTGTTGTCCCGGAAGCAGGCTCCCCTCCGGAAACAGCACCTCGTGGCCCGGCGTAACGGTCACGACGAGATCGGCGGCCAGCGCGGCGTGTCGGCTCTCTGCGACCTCAGCGCCCAGCTCGACCGCGAAAGTCTCCGCCCGGTCGAGATCGATGTCCCAGATCGACACCGGCCGCCCTCGAGCCAGGAACGTCCGCGCTGCCGCACGACCGTTCACGCCGGCGCCGATCACCGCCGCGCTCTCGGCGTCCTCGCGGCCGAGCGTCTCCGCGGCCAGCACAGCCGCCGCACCGGTTCTCAGCGCCGTCACCGCCCCGGCGTCGAGGACGGCAACGGGCATGCCGTTTGAAGCATCGGAGACCAGGACGAGCCCGGTCACCGTCGGCAGCCCGAGCTCCGGATTCCCAGGGAAAGACGTCACCCACTTGAGCAGCGCATAGCCGCCGCCCAGCGCCGGCATCGCCCGAAAGTCTCCGGCTGGGTAGGCCGGGACGTACACCTTCGACGGCATCGACCACTCGCCCCGGGCGTACGCGATGAATGCGTCGCGCACGACCTCGACCGCTCGCTCCGGCGAGACCGCGGCCTCGACGTCGTGGGCCGCGAAGACCGGAACGGAGCTCAAACGGCCTTGACCGACCCGATCAGCTTCTCGAGCGCCACCTTCGCGTCGTCGAAGAGCATCACCGTCTTCGGGTCGTAGAAGAGCGGATTGTCGACACCGGCGAACCCGGGCGAGAGGCTGCGCTTGATCACGACGACGTTATGGGCCTTGTCGACGTCGAGGATCGGCATGCCGTAGATCGGATTTCCGGGCTGATTGCGAGCCGCAGGATTCACCACGTCGTTGGCACCCACGACCACGACGACGTCGGTCTGTGGGAACTCCGGGTTGATCTGCTCCATCTCGAAGAGCTCGTCGTAGGGGACGTTCGCCTCGGCCAGGAGCACGTTCATGTGCCCCGGCATCCGGCCGGCGACCGGATGGATCGCGTAGCGAACGTCCACACCCTTCTCCTCGAGGAGCTCGCCGAGGTTGCGGACGTCGTGCTGTGCCTGCGCCACCGCGAGTCCGTAGCCGGGGACGAAGATCACTCGGCGCGCGTACGTGAGCATGTACGCGATGTCATCCGGCGAGGCGGTGCGGACATTGCCGTCGCCGCCGCCCGCCGCAGTCGCAGCGGCCGCGGCGGCCGGAGCCGCCCCGAAGGCGCCGAAGAGGGTCTGCCGGAGCGGGCGACCCATCGCCTGGCCCATCTTCAGCGTCAGCAGCGTTCCGGAAGCCCCGACGAGCGTTCCGCCGATGATCAGCGCCGTGTTGTCGAGCACGAACCCGGTCGAGGCCGCTGCCAGCCCCGTGAACGCGTTGAGCAGCGCGATCACGACCGGCATGTCCGCGCCCCCGATCGGGAGGACGAACAGCAGGCCGAGGACGAGCGCGGCCGCCATCAGCAGTACCAGCCAGACTCCTGACTCGGTGGTCGCCGTCAAGACAATCAACGCGACCAACGCCAGCGCGAGTACGGCGTTGATCGCGTTCTGGGCCGGGAAGACGATCGGCCGGCCCGGAACGAGGTCCTGCAGCTTGCCGAACGCGACCAGGCTCCCCCAGAAGCTGACGGAGCCGACGAGCGTCGAGAAGAGGATCCCGACGAGGTGCTCGGTGTCGAGGTGGCCGCCGAGGGGTGCGAGGCGGTGGAACTCGGCCGCTGCGATCAGCGCCGCCGCGCCCCCGCCGACGCCGTTGAAGAGCGCCACCATTTGTGGGATCGCGGTCATGCGCACCATCCGCGCCGAGGCCACCCCGACGACCGACCCCACCGCGATCCCGGCCAGCATCAGCCAGTAGGTGTCGATCTCCTCGATCGCGAAAGTGAAGCCGACCGCAATCGCCATGCCGGCCGCGGCGATCAGATTCCCCGACCGAGCCGTTCGCGGATGGGACAGCCGCTTGATCCCGATGATCAGGCAGATCGCGGCGACCAAATACGCGAGGTCGATCCAGGTACGGCTCATGAAGAGTGCTCGTCCTCGTCCGGGCGGCGCTGCTTGAACATCTCCAGCATCCGGTCGGTCACGAGGAAACCGCCGACGATGTTGATCGTCCCGAAGACGACGGCGACGAACGCTAGTACTTGCTCGAGCGTCGAGTCCGCGGTGCCGGCGATGAGCATCGCCCCGATCAGGACGATCCCGTGGATCGCGTTCGTGCCGGACATCAGCGGCGTGTGCAGCATCGCCGGCACCTTCGAAATCAGCTCGAGGCCGAGGAAGACGGCAAGTGCAAACACCGTCAGCTCCAAGACCAGCTGGACGTTCACGTCGCGACCGCCTCGCGCGTGACGCAAGCGCCCGCCGTAATCTCGTCCTCCCAGTCGAGCGCGAGCTCGCCGACCGGCGCGAGATGTACCAGCAGCGCCTGGACGTTGCGCGCGTACAGCTGGCTCGCGTGCATCGGCACCGTGCTCGGCAGATTCGTCAGCCCGACGATCGTCACGCCGGCGCGGACGACCTCCTCGCCGGGCGCCGTCAACTCGGCGTTTCCGCCGGACTCGGCGGCGAGGTCGACGATGACCGATCCGGCGCGCATCGCCTCGATCGCGGAGGCGGGAATCAGCTTCGGCGCCGGCCGTCCAGGGACGAGCGCGGTCGTGATCACGACGTCGAACTCGGGAATGCGGCGCTCGAGCTCTTCCTGCTGGCGCCGCAGCTCCTCGTCGGTGAGCTCACTCGCGTAGCCGCCCGCCGTCTCCTCGCCGACGACGCCGAGGTCGAGGAACGTCGCACCGAGGCTCTCGACTTGCTCTCGCACGACTGGGCGCACGTCGTAGCCCGAGACGATGGCCCCGAGCCGACGTGCGGTCGCGATCGCTTGCAGACCCGCGACACCCGCGCCGAGCACGAGCACGTTGGCAGGGCGAACGGTTCCCGCCGCGGTCATCAGCATCGGGAAGAACTTCGGCAGCCGCTCGGCGGCAAGCAGGGCCGCCTTGTAGCCCGACACCGTCGCCTGCGACGACAGCGCGTCCATCGGCTGCGCCCGTGTGATGCGAGGGACCGACTCGAGCGCGAAAGCGATCACTCCGCGGCGCGCCAGGAGCTCGATTCCCTCGGGATCGGTGAGCGGCTGCAAGAACGCGATCAGGATCGAGCGGTCGCGGAGCAGCTCGATCTCCCCGGCCGTCGGCTTCTGCACCTTGACGACGCCGTCCGCCTGCCCGAGCAGCTGCTCCCGCGAGGAGACGATCGACGCACCGGACTCCTCGTACTCGCGGTCTGCAAACGACGCCTCCGCGCCGGCACCTGCCTCTACGAGGATCTCGAAGCCCGAGTCGACGAGCCTCTTGACGACCTCGGGAACGAGTGCGACGCGGCGCTCGCCCGGGGCGATCTCCTTCGGGACGGCCACCTTCACGCCGCGCGAATCCTAAAGAGGGAAAGCGCGAACGGGGCGCGAAGACCCTCGCCGTGGTGCTGGCCTCCCTCTCGCAGGCGATCGAGTCGCGTGACCCCTATACCCGTGGCCATTCGGATCGAGTCAGCTCGCTCGCCCACGTCGTCGCGCGCCGGCTCGGCTGGAAGAGGTCGCGGCTCGGCCCGCTCAGGCTCGGGAGCCTGCTGCACGACGTCGGCAAGCTCAATCTCGACGCTTCCCTGCTCCGAAAGCCCGGCCCGCTCGACAAGCGCGAGTTCGACGAGATCAAACGCCACCCGCTCGCCGGTGCCCGCCTGATTCGCGGCTTCGACGCGCTGCGACCGGCGCTCCCGTACATCCTCTTCCACCACGAGCGCTGGGACGGTCATGGGTATCCGACTGGGCGCGCGCGCGAGCAAATCCCGAGCGGCGCGCGCCTCCTGGCCGTCGTCGATGCCTTCGACGCGATGATCTCCGACCGGCCCTACCGGACACCGCTCTCGATCTGCACTGCCCTCGCTGAGCTCGAGGAGGGAGCGGGAACGCAGTTCGACCGAGGCGTGGTGCGAGCGTTTCTCGGCGCCTGGAGCGAGGGCGAGCTCGACCGGCACCTGCCGGACGAACGGCTCTCCGCTAGTCAGGTGGACATCGGCAGGCAAACGGCGCTCGTCACAGGCGGGGCTTCGGGCATCGGCAAGGCGATCGCCGACCGGCTTGCACGGGAGGGGGCAGTTGCAGTCGTGGCGGACGTCGTTCGGCCCACAGCGGGACGCGGCCCGTTCCTCGACGTCGACGTCACCGATCCAGCCGCCGTGCGGCGGATGATCGAGGGGGTCGACCCGTCGATCCTCGTCAACAACGCCGGCGGCTATCAAGCACCGGTGTTTCCGGAAGCGCCGGTCGAGCACTGGCAGCGCACTATGGACCTCAACCTGGGCTCGGCCATGCGCGCGATCCAGTTCGCGGTGCCACTGATGGCCGAGCGTGGGGCCGGAGCGATCGTGAACATCGGCTCCTCAGCAGGGCTCGGATTCGGTCCGCATCCAAGCCCCGAGTACGCCGCCGCCAAGGCCGCCGTCATACGACTCACCGCCGCGCTGGCTTCGCTGGAGGAGCGCGGGATCCGCGTCAACTGCGTCTGCCCGCATACCGTGGGAACGTCTTCCGTACGCGCCCGGATCGCCAAGCTCGAGTCGCGCGGCGAGCCGCTGCCTCCGGACTTGGCTGTTGAGCTGATCGAGCCCGAGGAAGTCGCCGACGCCGTCCTCGAACTAATCGCCGACGAGGCCTTTGCAGGGCGAGTCGTCGTCCTCAGAGGAGGTAGGCCGCGGCACCTGCTTCCGAAAGAGGCCTTCGCCTAGAGCGCGGCCCAGACCTCGAGCTTCTGCTTCGTCCGGCGGATCACATCATCGGTGAACTCATCCGTTGCGGCGTGACCGCCGAGGTCGGCGGTGCGCATACCGTCGGCGACAGTCTCGAGACAGGCTTCGCGGATCGCGCGGCCCGCCTCCTGCGCCTCCTCGCCGCCGTAGGCGAGCAGCGACGAGGCGGCCAGGATCATCGCCATCGGGTTGGCGACGTTCTTCCCCTGCAGGGCGGGTGCCGTTCCATGGGCAGCCTCGGCCATGACCGCATCGGGCACGTAATCCTCATCGAAGGCGACGAGCAGCGACTCGGCGCCGGCAATCGAGCCGAACAGCGGCAGTACGAGGTCCGAGAGCACGTCCCCGTCGCGGTTCAGCGCTGGGATCACGAGCGGCGCGCCGCTCGACGTGACGAGGTAGGCGAAGGTCGCGTCGATCAGCTGCGGCTCGTAGGGCAGGTCCGGATGGCGCTCCGCGGCCGCGTCCATCTCCTCCTTCAGCATCCCCTCGTAGACCGGGCTGACCGTGTACTTCGGGCCCCCGAAGACCTTCGCGCCGGTTCGCTCGGCGAGCCGGAACGAGAACTCGGCGACTGCGCGGCAGATGCGACGCTCGATGCGTTCCGTGCGGAAGGCGACCTCGTCCTCGCCTTCGCCCTCGCGCCACTCCTTCGCGCCGTAGGCGTCCCCGACCGCCATACGGACGACGGAGATTGGCGCATGGACGCCGCCGAGTGGCACCACGCCCGGAATGCGGCGCCCGGTTCGCACGATCACGCGTCCGCCGATCTCCTCGCGGAGGATGCGGTTGGGCGATCCGACGTCGTCCGCGCCTTCCGGCGTGATTGTCGCTGCCTTGAGGCCGAGTCCGTGCTCGCGAATGGCCACGGCCGCCTCGTGCACGACCGCGTTGTCGGTCGCCCGGCGGGTCTCGAGCGAGAGATCGAACCGCGGCAGGTTGAGCTCGAGCCCGATTACGTCGGGAGCGAGGAGGCGCAGCGATTCCTCGAGCAGCTCCTGTCCGGTCTCGTCCCCCTCGAGCACGACGATCGTGTCGGCGTCCATTCGCGGGGCGGATTCTAGGCCGGGATTGAAAGCCCGCCGCGGTGGAGAGAGAACGGAGACGATGGCAAGAAGGGGAGGATGGAGGCGCGTCGGGTCTCGACGCCACTTCCGCTACGAGGACGCGCGCGGCCGGCGCATCACCGACACGGCTCAGCTCGAGCGGATCGAGTCGCTTGCGATCCCACCGGCGTGGAAGGACGTCTGGATCTCGCCCCGGCCCTACGCGAAGCTGCAGGCGACAGGAGTCGACTCAGCGGGCCGGATGCAATACCTCTACCACCCGGCCTTCCGGGCGCAGCAGGAGAAAGTGAAGTACGGAAAGCTGATCCGCTTTGCCGAGCGCCTGCCGGAGCTTCGAGCGGTTATGACGGAGCACCTCGAAGGTGAGGAGTTCACCTTGGAGTGGACGAGCGCTCTCGCCGTTCGGCTGATCAATCTCGGCTGGTTTCGAATCGGCTCGGAGCGCTACGCCAAGACGTACCGCACGTTCGGAATCACGACCTTGAAGAAGCGCCACGTCACGGTCCGCGGAAGCCGCGTCGCGTTCAAGTACCGCGGCAAGCAGCGCATCTGGGTTCGCACAGCGCTGGTTGATGCGGAGCTCGCTACCGCGATGCGCGCATTGCTGGCCCTCGAAGGCGGTGCGCAACTGTTCCGCTACCGATCGGGCGAAGACATCTTCAACCTCACCGCGCGAAAGCTGAACGAGTACATCCAGGAGCATATGGGGGACGAATTCACGGGCAAGGACTTCCGTACCTGGGGCGGCACGCTGACGGCCGCCATCAGCTTCGCCGAGCGAGGGGTCTGCGAGACCGAGAGCGAAGCTAGGCGCGTGGTCACCTCCGTGATGCGCCTCGTCGGAGAGAAGCTCGGAAACACGCCGGCAGTGGCCCGATCCTCGTACGTCAGCCCGGCGGTTGTCGAGCAGTATCTCGACGGGCGTACGATCGACGACTTTCGCCCGCGGCATTTACGCGTCGTCCGAGCGCGCGATATCGACCTCGAACCGGAGGAGCGCGCACTCCTCTCGCTGCTCCGTTCGTGGCGCATTCGCGAGTCGCAGGCCGCTGCGTAGAATTCCTGTTCGGATTTCGTTATGGTCCGCCGCAATATTCCGGTAAAGGAGGCTTCCCCTTGGCCCGTAAGACCGTTCTCGTTTGCGACAACTGCGGTAAGGAAGTCGGTGAAGGAAAGGGCGCGACTCTGCGACTGACGTTTACGGACGCCCGTCGCGGCGCCAAGCAAGCTGATCTCTGCGACAACTGTGCCGGCGACATGCCCGGTCGCGCAGTCGCTCGTCGAGGCCGACGACCGAAGGCCGTAGCAGCTTAGAAGCCGTTTCTCTTCGACATAGCCGCGTCGACCGGTCGTTTCAGACGGATGCCGGGCTGAGCCCGTCACCTGAGGGCGGCGCCGCAAGCACAAGCTCGTAACGGCCCCGAGGGGTCGTCAGAAGGCAGGTCTACGATAGGTCGATGGCCTTGATGCTCCTCGTCGGGCCGGCGAATGCCGGCAAAATCGAGCGGCTGCTCGATCGGTACCTGGCCGTGCTCGACCGGGATCCGATCCTCATCGTGCCGAACCGGCCGGACGTCGACTGGGCCGAGCGGGAGCTCCTCGCGCGCAGCCCGGCGCTGCTGGGCGGCTCGATCGTCACATTCCCGAGGCTTTTCCGTCAGATCGCCGAAGGGCATCCGGAGCCCCGCCGAGTTCTCTCAGAGCCTCAACAGGCCCTCGTGCTTCGGGGCGTGATCAGCAAGACGTCACTGAATGGATTGACCGAGTCCGCCCGATCGACCGGCTTCGTCGATGCCCTGCGCGGCGCAATCGCCGAGGTCGAGTCAGGTCTGATCTCGCCGGACGAGCTTCAAGGTCCGCTTGCACGCCTTTACGCGTCGTACCGCGAGGAGCTCGAGCGGCTCAGGGTCTGGGACCGGCACCTGATCCGCGCCGCCGCAGCCGAGCGGCTCGCAGCCGACCTGGACGCCTGGGACGGTCAACCGGTCTTCGCTTATGGCTTCGAGGATCTGACCGCCGCCGAGTGGGCACTGCTCGAGACGCTGGCGGGGCGCACAGAGGTCACGGTCTCGCTTCCCTACGAACCGGGTCGGCCGGCATTCGAGTGGCTCCGCGAGACGTCGGAGGAGCTCCAGCAGCTCGCTGCCGGCTCGCTCGAGGAGCTGACCCCGCGTTACGCCGACGTCGCGCACGCCGCGCTCGCGCACCTCGAGCGGGCGCTCTTCGGCAGCCGGGTGGACGAGTCGCCGCCTCTCGAGGGTGCAGTCCGGTTCTTCGAAGGCGCCGGCTCGCGCGGCACGCTCGAGCTCGTCGGCGAGGAGATCCTTGAGCTCCTCCGCGAGGGAACCGCGTCCGCGGAAATCGGCGTCGTCGTGCCGGCGCTCGAGCGCTGGCGGGGTCCGATCGAGACCGCCTTCGGCACGCTCGGGATCCCCTACTCGGTCGACGCCGAGGCGGACGTGCGCTTCGGGCAGACGGCGTACGGCCAGGCGCTGCTGGCGCTGCTCCGCTTCGCGTGGAGCGAGGCGGAGCGCGGTGAGCTCTTCCTCTACTTGCGCTCGCCCTACTCCGGCCTCAGGCGCAGCAGCGCCGACTTCGTCGAGGGGCGGCTCCGCGGCCGAGCGATCTCGTCGTCCGAGCGGGTCGAGGAGGAAGTGGAAGCGCTCCGCGAGGCTCGCCTTCCCGCACTAGACGCGATCAGATCCGCGTCTTCACCGATCGAGGCCGTTCGCGAGCTCTCGGTCTCGATGCTCCGCGCCTCGTACGGCCTCGAGCGCCCTCCCGCCGACGAGCAGTCCCGGGATGATCTCCGCGCGTACGAAAGCTGCCGCCGGTTGCTTGACGATCTCGAGGGCTGGGAACGGATCGCGGAGCCGGTTCCGCGCGAGGACCTCGTGACCGCGCTCGAGCGGACGACGGTGCGACAGGCGTCTGCGACCGATGCGGGTCGCGTTCCCGTCCTCGATCTCATGCGCGCCCGCACCCGCCGCTTCGAGCACGTGTTCGTCCTCGGGTTGGAGGAGGGGAGCCTGCCGCGACGCTCTCCTGCAACCCCGTTCCTCGACGACGACGAGCGCCGGCGCCTCGGCCCCCGCCTCCGGCGTGCCGATGCGATCTCCCGTGACCGCTACCTGTTCTACACAGCCTGCACGCGACCGACGGAGCGCCTCTACCTCGTCCGCGAAGCCGCGTCCGACGAGGGCAGCCCGCGCGAGGCGAGCCCGTTCTGGGAGGAGGTCGCCGGCCTCTTCCCGGCCGACGAGGTCGCGCGGTGGACGACCCGGCGTCCGCTCTCCTCGCTCACCTGGCGGCTCGAGTCGGCGCCGACCGAGCGGGAGCGGCTGCGCGCGCTCGCAATCCTCTCGGCCGAGGAGGAACGGCGCGACGAGGCCGGCGCGATCGCCCGCGCAAACGGCTGGGAGCGGCGGCTCGACCGGGCGCACCAGGCGCTGCGGCGACCCACCAGCCTGATTCACCCGCTCGTCCTCGAGCAACTGAAGGATCGGCGTGCGTTCAACGTCACCGAGCTAGAGCGCTTCGCCGACTGCTCTTCGGCCTGGTTCATCGACCGGATGGTCGACCCCAAGACGATCGATCCGGAGGTCGACGCCAAGCTCCGCGGCTCGATCGCCCACAGTGCCCTCCATAGGTTCTTCACCGGCTTCCCGAAGGTACTCGGCAGCGACCGGATTCGCCCGGAACAGGTCGAGGACGCCGTCCGCTTCATGCGTCAGTGCCTCGAGCAGGCGCTCGGCGGCGTCCGGCTCGAGATGACAGAAATGCAGCGGCAGGAGCTCCACCAGACTCTTTCGCGCGACCTCGAGCGCCTCGTTCGCGCCGAAGCGTCGGATGACTCCCCGCTCGAGCCGCGGCAGTTCGAGGTGTCGTTCGGGACGGAGCGCTCGGCGCCCGAGCTCCAGCGCGGCCTAAACCTCGGCGACGGCACCGTCCTGGCCGGGAAGATCGATCGGATCGACGTCGAACCGCTGAGCGCGCGGGGGATCGTCCAGGACTACAAGGCCGGTAAGCACGCGCCGTCTGCCCGCGAGATGGAGAAGGAGCTTCGGCTTCAGATCCCGCTCTACATGCTCGTCCTTCGTGACCTGGTCGGGATCGAACCGCTCGGCGGGCTCTACCGGCCGCTCGCCGGCGGACGGCGGCCGCGCGGGCTCCTGCGCGCCGATGCGAAGGGAGACGTGCTGGCCGGTTACTCGAAGAACGACTACCTCGACGAGGAGGCGTTCTGGGCGCAGGTCGAGACGGCGCGAACGACGGCGCGCGAGCTCGCCGGACACATCCGCGCCGGCAACGTCCGCCACAACCCCAAGGGCGGCGAATGTCCGACGTGGTGCGACCTCTGGCCGATGTGCCGGGTAGAGCGGCCGTGATCTGGCAGCCGAACCCAGAGCAACGTGAGGCGATCGAGGCGAAGGGGCGCGTGTTCGTCTCGGCGGGCGCCGGGACGGGCAAGACGGCGGTGCTCGTCG
>Ga0126312_10002829_pt1 | contig 11658 bp, 12 predicted proteins | sample Plot104A_FD_92537 | JGI IMG/M metagenome (GOLD analysis project Ga0126312, IMG submission 92537) | Serpentine soil microbial communities from UC McLaughlin Reserve, CA, USA - Plot104A | ecosystem: Environmental > Terrestrial > Soil > Grasslands | place: USA: UC McLaughlin Reserve, Lake County... | reverse complement strand
GACGTGCCCGAGTTCATCGGCCCCGACGACGTGATCCTCCTCTACCTCCCACTCGCCCACAACTTCGGGCGCTGTCTCCATTTGCTCGCCGCCTACGTCGGCTGCACGATCGCCTTCTGCCCGGATCCGCTGCGGGTCGCGGAGGTCGCGCCCGCCGTGAAGCCCACAGTGCTGCCGAGCGTGCCGCGGGTCTACGAGAAGGTGCACACCGCGGTTCAGGCGAGCTTCGACGAGGCGACGGGCGTCAAGCGGCGGCTGATCGACTGGGCGCTCGAGGTCGGCAAGCGTGTGAGCGAGCTCAAGCAGCAGGGGAAGCCGGTGCCGGAGTGGCTGGCGTTCCAGCATCGCCTCGCCGACAAGCTCGTCTACTCGAAGGTCAAGGCGAAGCTCGGAGGCCGGCTGCGGCTCCCGATCTCGGGCGGCGCGCCGCTCGCCAAGGAGATCGCCGAGTTCTTCCACGTGATCGACCTCCTGATCATCGAGGGCTACGGGCAGACGGAGTGCACGACTGCCTCGAACGTGAACATGCCGACGCACTTCCGCTTCGGCACCGTCGGTCCCGCCGTCCCGGGCGTCGAGGTTCGGCTCGCTGAGGACGGCGAGATCCTCGTCCGCGGACCGAATGTCTTTGCCGGGTACTACAAGGACGAGGAGGCGACGCACGAGGTGCTCGACGAGGAGGGCTGGCTTCAGACCGGCGACATCGGCCATCTCGACGACGGGTTCCTGACGATCACGGACCGCAAGAAGGACATCATCGTCACGGCGCAGGGGAAGAACGTCGCGCCGCAGAACATCGAGAACGCGCTGAAGGGATCGAAGTACGTGTCACAGGCGCTCGTGATCGGCGACCGCCGGCCCTATCTCACCGCACTGATCACGCTGGACGAGACCGAAACGGCCAAGGTCGGCGACGGCGCGGAGGTACAGGCGTCCGTCCAGGAGGTCGTGGACGACTGGAACCGCAACAAGGCGTCGTTCGAGCAGGTGAAGCGCTTCACGATCCTGCCGCGTGACTTCTCGGCGGAGGAAGACGAGGTCACGCCGACCATGAAGCTGCGGCGAAAGATCGTCGCGGAGCACTTTGCCGACGAGATCGAAGCGCTGTACGCCCGGCGTGACTCTGGCGCCTAGGGGATCCTGCGCGTCGGGCGACGGCATGGCGCCGCGTGACCGCGTACGTCTGTCAATGCGATAGCAGGCGCCCGACGGCGCCCATGACCTCGTCTGCACGCTCCGGGCTCGCCGCGTCGCCGACCAGGCAATGACGGACGTGGTCGTCGACCAGCCCCAGTGCGATCTTGTCGAGACCGCCGCGCGCAGCATTGATCTGTGTCACGACATCGATGCAATACCGCTCGTCTTCGACCATTCGAGAGATCCCGCGAATCTGACCCTCCACGCGAGCCAGGCGAACGAGTAGCTCCTCTCTCGATGCGGCGTACCCGCTCATCAGTGGTATGCGTGAACGACCGCATGGCCCTTTCCGCGGGCTATCAGCCACCGGTTCACTGGAAAAGCCGCGAAGAAGGCGACGATCAGCGAAAGCGCGAGACTTGCCCAGAAGAGGCCATCGTCCAGTCCAGCCTCCATCGCCCCTGGGATGATCAGGATGATCGCGTTGTCGACGATCTCCATTACGCCGATGGAGAGGGTGTCCGAAGCCAACGCAAGCGGAATCACCGTCGCAAGGGCAAGACCGGCCCGCAAGAGCGGCAGCGTCGTCAGGGAGTAGCCAAAGAGGAAGGCGAGCACGATCGCCAGCACGATCGTGACGAAGTTCCCCCACCCAAGGGCCGTCCCGATGATCACGCCGAGAACCTCACCGATGGCGCAGCCGGTCAAGCAATGGGCCGTGGCCATGAAAGCGGTACGGTTCAGCGACTCGTCGGCATGACCGTGGTGATGCTGCAGGTGTTCGTGTGGCATACCCCCCTAGGGTATACGAACTCGCAGCGGCGTCGTCGTTACAGCCTGCGGGCGCCCACAAACGTGGACGCGTACCAGCCGGTCATGCTCGAGATCTTGACGACGTCGCCCGTGTGCGGCGAGTGGATGAACGAGCCGCCGCCGACGTAGATCCCGGCGTGGCCGAGGCCGTTGAAGAACACGAGGTCTCCCGGCTGGAGCTGGCTGCGGTCGACGGGGGACCCGTAGCCGTACTGCGCGGCGGCGTTGTGCGGCAGCGAGACGCCGATCTGTGCGAAGACGTACATGATGAACCCGGAGCAGTCGAAGCCTGAAGGCGTCGCTCCGCCGTAGACGTACGGGATGCCCAGGTACTGCATGGCGATCCCGACGACGCCGCCGTAGCGTGAAGGCGGCGCCGGCGGAACGGCCGTCGGCGTAGGCTCCGGTGCCGAAGGTGCTGTCGCCGCGAGCTGCGGGATCAGCGGCTGCGGCGCCGCGAGCCGCGCGCGCGCCTGGCGCTCCAGCTCCGCCTGCCGGCGCTGCTCCGCAGCGCGGATCTGCTGGATCTCCGTACGAATCGATGCGAGCATGGTGCGGCGGTCGGCGAGCCGGCCCTCGATCGACGCCTTGTTCGCGGCGCGCTCGGCCAGGAGCTGCTCCTGGCGCGCGTGCGCGTTCTTGAGGAAGGCGCGCCGCTCACGGACCTGCGCCCGGAACCGCTTGACGTCGTTCAGCACCTGCGCGTCCTGCTCGGATACGCGTGAGACGGCCTCCAGACCGTCGACGAGGTCGGCGAGGCTGCGGGAGCCGACGAGGACGTCGAGCGTCGAGTCCGTCTCGCCGGACGTGTAGATGGCGACCACTCGCGTCGCAAGCGCGCTCTGCGCCCGGTTCAGGTTGGCGGCGGCGATGTTCAGCTCGGCGCGGTTCTGATGCAGATCCGCTTGGATCGCCTTCAGCCGATCGTTCGCGGCGTTGTACGCGTCGATCGCGTGCTCGAGCGACGCGTCGAGGCTCTGGATCTGCGCCAAGACGTCCTGCGCCTGTGCCTGCTTCGACGCCTCGTTCGACGGTTCGCCCGCGGCGGAGCCAGCCGCGGCCAGCGCAACGGCGGAAAGGGCGAACAGCGTCCTGAATACGCGCTTGTACTTCAAACTTCGAGTGCCCCCGGCTTGGGCGAGACCTGGCGCCGGAGGCGTCCCTCCCGGAACGTCACAAGTAAGTGCGGCACCCTAACAACCGCGGCGGACAGCCGCAAATGGCGCTGTGGTACGTTCCTGCCCTCGTGCGCGGGCCTGGGAGGGGGTTGCGGACGCTCTGCCTTGCCATCCTCGGGGGGACGGCTGTCTGCGCGACCCTGCCGGCAGGCGGCTCCGCTGAGAACGCCGGCGAGCTCGAGCGTCACGCGGACGCACTGCGTGCCGAGAACGCGCAGCTCCAGGCCGGCGCTCACTCGGCTGCGACCGGTCTCGTCGTCATCGACGGTCGGTTGTCTCAGGCGCGGGCCGAGCTGGCGTCGTTCCGCGCGCGCGCGGCACAGGTACGAGCGCGCCGGCACGAGGTCTTCCGGGAGCTCCGGATCGCGCGTGCGACGCTCCACGTGACGCAGCGTGCACTCGCGAGGCGGCTACAGGCGCTGTACGAGCAGGATGATGCGGATGCGCTCGCGCTGATACTCGGCTCGGGCTCGCTCGACGACGCGCTCGACGCGATCGAGACGCTCGATCTCAGCGCGGCGCAGGACAAGGAGCTGATCGACAAGGCGCGGTCTGCGTCGAAGCGGCTCGCCCGACTCGGCCGCCGCTTGGCGGCTCGGGAGCGCGAGCTACAGCAGCTCGCCGCCGCGCGTGCCGCGGCTGCGGCCTCGCTCGCGGATGCACGGGCGCAGCGGCTCCAGACGATCGCCGCACTCCGCTCGACGAGCAATGCCCACTCCGCCGAGATCGCAGCCCTCGACGCCCGCGCGCGAACGCTCGCCTCGATGACTCCGTCCAGTCCCGTCTCCGGGCAGGTGGCGGGCGCGCCGCTCCTCGCCGCCTCACCGGGCGGCGGTGTCAGATCAATGACCGTCGTCGCTACGGGCTACGCGCTGCCGGGACAGACCGCCAGCGGGCGCGCCGTCGGTTGGGGCGCCGTCGCCGTCGACCCGTCGGTGATCCCGATGGGCTCTCGGCTCAGCATTCCCGGCTATGGGCTCGGCGTTGCCGCCGACACCGGCGGTGCGATTCGCGGCGCCAGGATCGACCTCTGGTTCCCCAGCGTGGCGCAGGCGCACGCCTGGGGCAGCCGGGTCGTGACGATCACGGTCTACTCGAATTAGACAAGGGCGCGGAGGGTCCTGAGAATAGGCGCGATGGCAACGGAAGCGGCAGGTCCTTCCGAGACCGCGGCGAGCGACCTGCTCAGGGTCATGCTCGTCGACGACCACGACCTGTTCCGGACGGGGCTGCGCAACCTGCTCGAGGAACAGGGCGTCCACATCGTTGCCGAGGCCTCTGACGGCGCCGCGGCCCTGGGGCTCGTTCGGGAGCTCGCGCCGGATGTCGTGGTGATGGATTTGAACATGCCCGGGATGAACGGGATCGAGGCGACGCGCGAGATCGCGCGGCTCGCTCCGCTGACGCGGGTCGTCGTGCTCACGATTTCGCACGAGGACGACGACGTGATCGAAGCGATCCTCGCGGGGGCCTGCGGCTACCTCCTGAAGGACTCGTCGATCCAGGACCTGATGCAAGGGATCCGGGCCGCCTCGATCGGCGAGGCGCTGATCTCACCGCACATCGCCGCGAAGGTGCTCCAGCGAATCCGCGCCCATGGCGTCACGAGCGACGACGCCGCGCCGGGCCCGGAGCTGTCGGAGCGCGAGACGGAGGTCCTGCGGCTGATCGCGAACGGCAAGGACAACGCGCAGATCGCGCAGGAGCTCCACATCAGCCCGAAGACCGTCAAGAACCACATCTCGAACATCCTGATGAAGCTGCAGATCGAGAACCGCATCCAGGCCGCGGTCTACGCGGTCAGGCGAGGACTCGTCTAGCGCGTATTAGGCGACCCGGGTCTGCTGAACGCCGGCGCGCAGCATGCTCAGGAGCTCTCGGAGCGAGGCGAGCTCGCATCGGCGGCGCGCCAGCAGCCGCGCAAGCGCCGCGAGGTCGCGCGCCTGCTCAAGGGTGTCCTCGTCGCCGAGATCGGCGGCGCGCTGCGAGATCCTGCGCTCGAGGCGATCGCACTCGGCGTCGAGCGCGAGGGCCCACGCGTACCCGTCCGTAAGGGTGTGCTCCACGCCCGCGCGCTCGTGGTTCTCGCCGCGCTCGAACTCGTCGAGCAGGCTCTTGAGGCGGTCACTGACTGATGCGAGTTCGTGGCGCACGTTGCGACTCCCGACGCCCGATTATCACGTTCTCCACAGCCGTTGCCTATAGGCCGAACGGCCCATCTTTCCGCGTGACAGGACCTAACTCCCGCGGAGGGACCTACAATGCGGCGGTGCCGCGCAGGGGCTTGGTCGCGTTCGTCACGTGGCTCGCAGCCGCGGCGCTCGCGGCGGCCGCGGCGGCGGATCCGCATGCCTCACGCCTGACGGTGCGCCTCGCGCGCGCGCTCGCGGTCCCCCATGTCGCGGCGTCCCGGTCCGCGGCAGTCGCCGTCGAACTGAGCGACGGCAGGACGATCTTCGCGCGGCACCAGGCGCTCGCGCTCGTCCCGGCGTCCAACCAGAAGCTCGCGGTGGCGTTCGCAGCGTTGGCGCTGCTCGGGCCGGAGCATCGTTTCGACACCGCCGTCTACGGCGAGGGTCAGCTCGTCGGCCGTACGTGGAAGGGCGACCTCGTGCTCAAGGGCTTCGGCGACCCGACGCTGACGCACGGCGACCTCCGGGCTCTCGCCTACCAGGTGCGCGCTGAAGGCGTCCGGCGCGTGACAGGCGGGGTCGAGGCAGATGAGTCCTACTTCGACTCGATGCGGACCGGCCCGGCGTGGAAGTCGTACTTCTACCTGAACGAGTCGCCGGCTCTCTCGGCGCTGACCGTCGACCGCGCGCATCTCCGCGGCTGGCTCACGCGGCAGCCCGCTCTCTCCGCCGGCAAGCAGTTCAGGTTCGCGCTCCGCTCCGTCGGCATCCCGGTCAGCGGCCCCGCTCACCTCGGCGTCGCCGGCCCGCTGGCCGAGCAGCTCGCGAACACGGAGTCGGAGCCGCTGTCGCGCATCTTGCGCTACATGAACCGCGAGAGCGACAACTTCACGGCCGAGTTGCTGCTCAAGCAGCTCGGCGCAGTCGACGAGGCGGCAGGGACGAGCGCCGGCGGCGCGAGGGCCGTGCGCCGCGCCCTCCGCGCGGCCGCGATCCCGCTGGCAGGCGTGCGGATCGTCGACGGGTCGGGACTCTCACCGAGGAACCGGCTCACAGCCGCGGCGCTGATCGGGATCCTCGTCGCCGCCTGGCACGACCCGGTGATCCGGCCGGCCTTCGTCCAGTCGCTGGCCATTGCGGGCGTGAACGGGACGCTGGAAAAGAGGCTGCGCGCGCCGCCAGCCAGAGGCGCGGTACTCGCGAAGACGGGGACGACTTCAGACTCCTCGGCGCTCTCCGGCTACGTCCGAGGCCGCTTCGCCTTCGCTCTGCTGCAGAACGGACGACCGGTGTCGCACTACTGGGCGCGCCGCGCCCAGGATCGCTTCGCCGCGGTTCTAGCCGCGCAGTAGCTCGACCAGGGCCGCTTCCTCGAGCAGGGGCACGCCTTCGCGCTGCGCCTTCGTCAGCTTCGAGGCGCCGGGCTCCTCGCCCACGACGAGGCCTGTCGTCTTCTTTGAAACCGAGTTCGTGACCTTTGCGCCTCTGGCCTCGAGCTCCGCCTGCGCCTGCTCGCGCGACCAACGCTCCAGCGTCCCCGTGATCACGTACGTCCGCCCGGTCAGGGGCCCCTCGACTGGCCGCTCCTCCTCGCCCGTCTCGAGGCACAGCCCGAGCTCGCGCAGCTCCCCGATCAGCGCGGCGTTCTCGTCGTCGGCGAACCACTCGGCGATCGCCTCGGCCCGCTCGGGCCCGATCCCGTCCACCTGCTCGATCTCCTCCTGCGGCGCCGAGGCGAGCTTGTCCGCAGACCTGAAGTGGCGCGCCAGGTTCTGCGCCGTCACCCATCCGACCATCGGGATGTTGAGGCCGAAGAGGACGCGGCGGAACGGCCGCTGCTTCGACTGCTCGATCGACGTGATCGCGTTCGAGGCGGAGATCTCGCCGTAGCCGTCGAGCTCCATCAGCTCCTCCTTGCTCAACCGATAGAGCGCCGGGATGGACGTGACGAGGGCCTCGGCCCAGAGGCGCCGGACGAGCTGCTCGCCGACGCCTTCGATGTCCATCGCCGCGCCGACCCAGTGGATCAGCGTCTCGAGTCCGCGGGAGGGGCAGCGCCGGTTGGGGCAGCGGTGCATGGCCTCGCCCTCGGGCTTGACGATCTCGGCGCCGCAGAGCGGGCAGTTTCTGGGCATCTTGAACGGCTTCGTCTTCTTCGTCCGCGGCAGGACCGGGCCGACGACCTGCGGGATGACGTCGCCGGCGCGCTGGACGATCACCAGGTCGCCCTCGCGGATGTCCTTGCGGTTGATGTCCTCCTCGTTGTGCAGCGTCGCCGTCTGCACCGTCACGCCGCCGACCTCCACGGGCTCGAGCTGCGCCCACGGGTTCAGCGCGCCGGTCCGGCCGACGCGGATGTGGATGCGCTTCAGGAGGGTCTGGGCGGTCATCGGCGCCCACTTGAAGGCCCGCGCCCACCGAGGCCGGTCGTGGAGGCTGCCGAGCCGGCGCTGCTGCTCGAAGCTGTCCACCTTGATCACGAGCCCGTCGATCTCGTAGTCGAGCTCGATCCGCTTCGTCTCCCACTCACGGCAGGCGTCGTACGCGCTGTCGATTGCCTCGTGGCGTTCCGCCAGAGGATTCGTGCGGAAGCCGCGCTCGCGAAGCCACTCGAGGGCGTCCCAGTGGCTCGCTGCGGGCAGCCCCTCGTGGTGGCCCATCCCATGGATCCAGATCGAGAGCGGGCGGTCAGCGGTGATCGCAGAGTTGAGCTGGCGCAGCGAGCCGGCGGCGGCATTGCGCGGGTTCGGAACGGTGCGCTTGCCTTCGGCCACGAACCGCTCGTTCAGCTGCTGGAAGCCGGAGAGCGGCATGTAGACCTCGCCGCGGATCTCGAGCAGCGGGGGCGGGCTCTCACCGTCCGGGAGGATCATCCGCGGGCAGATCGCGCGAATCGTCCGGAGGTTCGTCGTGACGTCCTCGCCCCGGTAACCGTCCCCACGGGTCGCGCCGCGAACGAGCTCGCCCTGCTCGTAGATCAGGTTGACTGCAGAGCCGTCGATCTTCGGCTCGGTGACGAACGCGATCGGCTCGTCTGTGCCGAGACGCTTCCGGACGTCGTCTGCCCACTTTCGCAGAGAGTCCTCGGTCGTGACCTTATCGAGTGAGCCCATCGGCGAGAGGTGCTCGGTCTTCTGGAATCCCTCCGAAGGCGGCGCGCCGACGCGCCGAGTCGGCGAGTCGGTCGTCGCGAGCTCCGGATGCTCGTCCTCGAGCGCCTTCAGCTCGTCGAAGAGGCGGTCGTATTCGGCGTCCGAGACCTCCGGATCGTCGAGGACGTGGTAGCGGTAGAGGTGGTACTCGAGCTGCTTGCGGAGCTCGTCGGCCCGCGCCACGAGGTCGGTCGTCCGGGTCGACATCGGCTTCGATCGTATCGGCGGGATTCGGGCTCGCCGCGTGGAAGATGACGTTTGGCGGGTGGACTGCCTCTCCCCTCGCCCGCCGGGGGCCCGGCGGCTCGCTGCAGGCTGTCCGGGCCCCTCTAGTACTCGACGCGCTCGAGGTACAAGCCTCGCGCCGGAGCGGTGGTGCCGGCCTCGGCGCGCTGCCGGCCCGCGAGCAGCTTTTCGACGTGGGTCGGCGGGAGCTCGATCATCGTCCCCACGAGCGTCCTCACCATGTGTCGCAGGAAGCTGTCCGCAGTGATCTCGAGCTCGAGGAAATCGCCATCGTCCACCCACTGCGCCTCGAGCACGTCGCGACTGAGGACCCTGTGGTGGGTCTCCGTGGGCGTGAAGGCGCGGAAGTCGTGTTCGCCGACGAGGAGCGCCGCCGACTCGTCCAGCGCCTCTCGGTCGAGGGGCCGCGGATACCACCACGCGCGATGGGCCTCGAAGGGCGACGGGGTCCGCCGCCTGAAGATCCGGTAGCGGTAGCTCCGCGCGCGCGCCGAGTGGCGCGCGTGGAAGTTGGGAGCCGCTTCTTCGGCAATCAGCACCGAGAGGTCCTCCGGGAACAGCGCGTTCAGAGCCTCGACAGCGCGGTCGGGCGGCGGACCGCCGTCGGTGTCGAGGCTCGCGACCTGCCCGAAGGCGTGGACGCCGGTGTCCGTTCGACCCGCCACCGCGAGGCCGTCCCAGGACGGGAAAACGCGGGTGAGCGCGGCCCGCAGCTCTCCCTCGACCGTCCGCAGTCCCGGCTGCGCCGCCCAGCCGCGGAACCCCGTGCCGTCGTATTCGAGTGTGAGCTTGAGACGCGTTGCTACTGCGCGACCGGCGCGACAGCCTCTTCGGCCGGCTGCTGCTCGACCGGGCGCACCACCGGCGCGGGCGGGACGTAGTCGACGAGCTCGAGGTACGCCGTCTCCGCGCCGTCACCCGGCCGCTGGCCGAGCTTGACGATCCGCGTGTAGCCGCCGTTCCGAGCAGCGAACCGCGGGCCGACCTCGGCGAAGAGCAGGTGAACGACCTCCTGCGAGCGGAGGTACGCGAGCGCCTGCCGGCGCGCAGCGAGGTCGCCGCGGCGGCCGAGCGTGATCATCTTCTCGGCGATCGGCCGGACCGCCTTCGCCTTGGCCTCCGTCGTCTTGATCCGCCCGTGCTCGATCAGCGACGCAGCGAGGTTGGCGTAGAGCGAGCGCCGGTGTGCCGAGTCGCGGCCGAGCTTCTTCCCCGAGCGATGGTGCCGCATCGGAGCGTCTTATTCCTCCCCGCGGAGGTTGAGACCCTGCGTCGCAAGCGTCTCCTTGACCTCCTCGATCGACTTCTTGCCGAAGTTCGGGATGGCGGCGAGCTCACCCTCGGTCTTCGTCACGAGATCGCCGATCGTCTCGATGCCGACGCGCTTCAGGCAGTTGTACGAGCGCACGCCGAGCTCGAGCTCCTCGATCGGGAAGTTCTCCATCCCGTGCGCGAGCGGCGCCTCCGCCGCGGCCTCGCGAGCAGCGGCGGCCTCGCCGAAGCCCTCGATCCGCTCGGGATCGGCAAAGATGCGCAGCTGGTTGATGAGGATCTCGGAGCCGCGGGCGATCGCGTCGCGCGGGTCGATCGAGCCGTCGGTGGTGACATCGAGCGTGAGCTTGTCGTAGTCGGTGCGCTGACCCACACGTGCGGCCTCGACGTCATACGAGACGCGGCGGACGGGCGAGAAGAGCGAGTCGATCGGGATCACGCCGATCGTGTGCTCCGGCCCACGGTTGAGCTCGGCGGGCACGTAGCCGCGACCCCGCCCGATCGTCATCGTCATCTCCAGCCTGCCCTTGTCGGACAAGTTCGCGATCACGAGGTCGGGATTGAGGACCTCGAGGTCGGCAGGCGCCTCGATGTCCGCGGCGGTGACCGCGCCGGCACCGCGCTTCGTCAGCCTCACCTCCACCTCCGGGGACTCCCCATGGAGCCGGCAGATGAGGTTCTTGAGCGCAGAGATGATGTCGACGACGTCCTCACGGACGCCGGGCAGCGTCGTGAACTCGTGCGCAACGCCTTCGATCTTCACGGAGGTGACTGCGGCGCCCTCGAGCGACGAGAGCAGCACGCGGCGCAGCGAGTTGCCGAACGTGTGGCCGAAGCCGCGGTCGAGCGGCTCGACCGAGAAGACCCCATGGCGCTCGTCGACTTCCTCGTGGACGATTCGCGGGATCTGGAACTCCATCAGGCTGGTGCTGGTGGCCAAAGTGCTCCTTCCTTACTTCGAGTAGAGCTCGACGATGAGCTGTTCCTGGACGGGTGTGTCGATCTCGGCCCGCTCCGGCCACTTGAGCACCTTGCCGGTGAGGCCGTCGTGGTCGGCCTGGAGCCAGGGAGCGACGGACGCGGTGAGGTCGGTGGCGTCGCGGATCACCTGCTCGGCGGGCGAGCCCGGCGTCAGCGTGACGATGTCGTCGGGCTTGACCTGGTAGCTCGGGATGTTCACTCGGCGGCCGTTGACATGGAAGTGACCGTGGCGGACGAGCTGGCGCGCCTGCGCGCGCGAGGCGGCGAAGCCCAGCCGGTAGACGACGTTGTCGAGGCGCGTCTCGAGCAGCCGCAACAGGTTCTCGCCGGTGATCCCGGAGCCGCGGGCGGCCTTGGTGTAGTAGGTGCGGAACTGCTTCTCGAGCAGGCCGTAGTAGCGGCGCGCCTTCTGCTTCTCACGCAGCTGAAGCAGGTACTCCGACTGCTTGATCCGGCCGCGGCCGTGCTCTCCCGGCGGGTAGCTGCGGCGCTCGACCGAGCACTTCTCCGTCAGGCAGCGCTCGCCCTTCAGGAAGAGCTTCATGCCCTCACGCCGGCAGAAGCGGCACTTCGGCCCGAGTGCTCTCGCCACTAGACTCTCCGCCTCTTCTTCTGGCGGACGCCGTTGTGCGCCTGCGGCGTGACGTCCTTGACACCGAGGATCTCGAGGCCCGCCGCCTGGAGGGAGCGGATCGCCGTCTCGCGCCCGGAGCCGGGGCCCTTGACGAAGACCTCGACCTTCTGAAG
>Ga0126312_10002828_pt1 | contig 11658 bp, 8 predicted proteins | sample Plot104A_FD_92537 | JGI IMG/M metagenome (GOLD analysis project Ga0126312, IMG submission 92537) | Serpentine soil microbial communities from UC McLaughlin Reserve, CA, USA - Plot104A | ecosystem: Environmental > Terrestrial > Soil > Grasslands | place: USA: UC McLaughlin Reserve, Lake County... | reverse complement strand
CGAGGATGAACGCCGGCGACGACGGGTCCCAGGCGGTGTAGCCGCGCGCCTCGAACGTCGCCCGGATGCCGCCGGTCGGGAACGACGACGCGTCCGGCTCGCCCTGGATCAGCTCCTTGCCGGAGAACTCCGCCAGCGCGTTGCCGTCGCCGGTCGGCGAATAGAACGAGTCGTGCTTCTCGGCGGTCGAGCCCGTCAGCGGTTGGAACCAGTGCGTGAAGTGCGTCGCGCCGCGCTCCATCGCCCACTCCTTCATCGCGGACGCGACTTCGTCCGCGAGCGCCGGATCGAGCGGCAGCCCGCTGTCCAGCGTCTCCTGCAGGTGCTTGAAGGCGACAGGCGAGAGCCGCTGGCGCTGGACGGCGGGCGAGAAGACGTTCTCGCCGAACGCGTAGGCGCCGGCCTGCGTCAGGTCGGACTGGCCCATCGCGCCGCCGTTGGGGCTCCACTGCGCGGCAGAGACGTTGGTCATGCGGGTACGGGGCATTGCGTCGAGCATCCTCCTCGAGATCAGGGCGAGCGGCGTCCAGCCTAGTTGCGCCAGCGGGCGGCGGTGTTGTCCAACCGTCGAATATCCGCGCGCGGGATCTTTGGCAGATGGACAAACCGGCCCCGCGGGCCATAGTTCAACCTGAGTCACGCCACCCTCACGGAGGTTCCCCAGGTCATGAAGAAAGTCGAAGCGTTCGTACGGCACGAGGCGTTCGAGCCGATCCGGATGGATCTGCTCAACCTCGGCTTCCCCTCGCTGTCGATCATGGAGGTGAAGGGCTCCGGGCGCCAGAAGGGCATCACCGAGCGCTATCGCGGCGCCGAGCTGACGAACTACCTGCGCCCGAAGGTCAAGATCGAGTGCGTCGTCGCGACCGGCGACGTCCAGACGGTCGTCGACACGATCCTCAAGCACGCCCGCACCGGCTCGATCGGCGACGGCAAGGTGTTCGTGCTGCCGGTCGACGAGGCGTACCGGATCCGCACCGGCGAGTCCGGCGAGGAGACGCTCCAGGCGCACCCGGGTGCCGCGGCCGAGGCGGAGCGGGTCGCGTAACGGGCGCACAGTGGCCCGTCCCGCAACGGTCGACCGTCACGAGACGGACCACTGATGGCCGGCGCCCAGCCGATCGAGCCCGGCGGCGCCGCGATCGTCGAGCGGCTGCGGGCCGTCCACCTCGAGATGGTGGACGCGGTGCTCGGCGGCGACGGTCTCGCGCGCGTCGCGCAGCTCGCCGCCGACGCCGCCGGCGCGGCGGTCGCGATCGTCGTGCCGCGGCTCGGAGCCGCCGCGGCGTCGCGTGGGGCGCAGGCGGACCTCGCCGCGCTGCGCCGCTACGTCGGCGACCGCGCGCGCGACCGCCCGGCGCCGGTCCCTGCGGGCGTGATCGCCGAGGTCCCGATCGCGTCCGGCGACGAGGCGATCGGCAGCGTGCTGATGCTCGGCGAGCCGGGCGCGCCGATCGCGCCCGACGCGACCGAGTTCCTCCACCTCGCCGCGGTCGCCTCGCTGACCGAGGTCGCGGTCGAGGAGGCGAAGGACGCGGTCGAGCAGAACCTGCGCGGCTCGTTCCTCGAGGAGCTGCGCGAGAAGGCGACCGAGCTCGAGGCGCCCGACGTGCTGCGGCGCGCCGCGCGGCTCGGCTGCGACCTCACGCGCGGCGCGGTCGCGCTGTGCGCCGAGCTGACGACCGATCGCCCGCGCCACGTCGTGGCGACGATCGCGGGCGAGCACGCGGGCGCGCTCGCGCAGCACATGGAGCTGCCGGGCGACGTGCCGCGGGTCTACGCGCTGCTCCCGGCGGGCGACGGCGCGGCGCCGGAGGCGACGCTGGCGGCGGCGCGCCGGCTCGCGACGCGGCTGCAGCGCCACGGGACCGTCGGCGTGTCGAGCTTCTACTCCGACCCGGCCGAGCTCGGCCGCGCGATCCAGGAGGCCGAGCTGGTGCTCGACGTGCTGCGGCGCTCGGAGGTGCCGATCGCCGAGGACATCGGAACGGGCACGTACCGGCTGCTGTTCCGCGTGCTCGCCTCCCATCCGGAGGAGGTGCGGTCGTTCTTCGAGGACACGGTCGCGCCGATCGTCGCCTACGACGACCAGTACGCGACCGACCTCGTCGGCACGCTCGAGTCCTACCTCGAGCAGAACTGCAACATGAACGCGACCGCGGCCGCGATCTACGCGCACCGGCACACGGTCGCCTACCGGCTCGAGCGAGTGAAGGAGCTGACCGGCCTGGACCCGATGCAGTCCGAGGATCGCGAGCGGCTCGGGCTGGGACTGAAGGCCTACCGGATCATCGCGCCGCGCCTGCCGCGCTGAGCGCTCAGTACCGTGTACGCGCGATGGGGGCTCGTTTCGTGGCGGCCGCGGCGATGGCGGCCGTGTTCATCTGCGCGGCACCGGCTCAGGCGGTCGAGACCGGCGTCAACGAGACGCTCGGCCAGAACGTGTCGACTCCGGCCAAGGCGGCGCGGCTGGGCGCCGATTGGGTCCGCGTCTGGGCGCTGTGGCAGGACCTCGAGCCCGCGCGCGGCGTCTACACGCAGCATCTGATCGACGGGCTGAACGCCAAAGTTGCCGCGCTGCACGCGCGCGGCGTCAAGGTGGTGGTCGTCGTGCACCGCGCGCCGGACTGGGCGTCCGGCGGCGGGATCGCGCCGCCGCGCGACGCGGAGAGCTTCGGCCGCTTCATGGGCGCGCTCGCGCAGCGCGCACCGGGCGTCGACGCCTGGGAGCTGTGGAACGAGCCGGACGGCTCGGAGTTCTGGGCCGGCGGGCCGCAGCCGGGCGCGTATGCCGCGCTGCTGAAGGCGGCCTACCCGGCGATCAAGGCCGTGCAGCCCGGCGACGTCGTCGTGACCGGCGGCATGGTCGGCAACGACATGGACTTCCTGTCGGCGCTGTACGACCACGGCGCGCAGGGCAGCTTCGACGCCGTCGGCGTCCACACCGACACCGCGTGCCTGACGCGCAGCCCGCACGCCTACTACCGCGACGAGCGCGGGCGCGTCGGCCGCTACACGTTCTCCGCCTACCGCGAGGTCCACGCCGTGATGAGCGACCACGGCGACGGCGCGAAGCCGATCTGGATGACCGAGCTGGGCTGGAACACGCAGTCGACGCGGCCGGGCTCGTGCAACACGGGCGCCTACGCCGGCCAGAAGCGGATCGGGGTCTCCCCGCGCCGGCAGGCGCGCTTCCTCCGCGCCGCCTACCGCTGCCTGGCCGCCGATCCGTTCGTCGGCGTCGCGCTGTGGTTCGGTATGCAGGACATCCCGTCCTCCACGCACGCGCGCGGCTACGGGCTCTACCGCGCCCACGGCAAGGGCAAGCCGGCGGCGAAGGCGTTCAAGCGGCTGGACCGCGGGATCCGGCCGCGGCGCGGCTGCGGCGGCTACGTCGACCGCACGCCGCCGACGATCCGCGTCGCCAAGCCGGTCCAGGGCAAGCGCTTCGCCGGCAGGATCGCGGTCCGCGTGCGCGCGTTCGACAACAGGGGCGGCGCCGGGCTCGGCCGCATCTCGCTCGCCCACAACGGCCGCCACGTGCGCAGCTGGGGCGGCCACGGCGGCTCGATCGCGCCGTGGTGGGAGTCCGAGCGCTGGCGCCCGGGAACGCACACGCTGACGTTCTCGGTCCGCGACCGCGCGTTCAACGCGGCGTCGGTCACCGTCACGGTCGAGAAGCTGCGGCGCTCGTCCAAGCGCTGACCCGGCGGCTTGAAGAGTCGCGGCGCCCCGCCGATGAGGTGGGGAGGCATGCGCTCCCTGCTCGCCACGCTTGCCCTGCTCGCCGCGCTCGCAATGGCCGCGCCGCCCGCCCACGCCGTCGAGACCGGCGTCAACGAGACGATGGCCCAGACGCGGCCGACGGCGCAGACCGCCGCCGACCTCGGCGCCGGCTGGGTCCGGCTGTGGGCCAGCTGGGAGCAGCTGCAGCCGGCGCCCGGCGCGTGGGACCAGCACCTGCTCTCCACCACGAGCGACAGCGTGAACGCCGCCAAGGCCAAGGGCCTGAAGGTCCTGATGGTCGTGCACCGCTCGCCCGCGTGGGCGTCCGGCGGCAAGGGCGGCATCCACCCGCCGACGGACCCGTCGACGTTCGCGGCGGCGATGAGCGGGCTTGCCCGCCAGCTGCCGGGCGTCGACGCCTGGGAGCTCTGGAACGAGGAGGACGAGGAGAGCTTCTGGGCCGGCGGCGCCGATCCGGCCAAGTACGCCGCGATGGTCAAGGCGGCGTATCCCGCGATCAAGGCGGTCCAGCCGAACGACGTCGTGGTCACGGGCGCCACGGTCGGCAACAACTTCGACTTCATCGAGGCGCTCTACGACCACGGCATCAAGGGCAGCTTCGACGCGGTCGGGGTCCACACCGACACGGCGTGCCTCGTCAACGGCCCCGACGTCTACTACCGCGACGAGCGGGGCAAGGTCGGCCGCTACACGTTCACCGGCTACCGCGAGGTGCATGCCGTGATGGCGCGTCACGGCGACGGCGACAAGAAGATCTGGATGACCGAGCTGGGCTGGAACACCCAGTCGGACGCGCCCGGCTCCTGCAACACCGGCATGTGGGCCGGCCAGAAGCCGCTCGGCGTCTCCGAGCAGCAGCAGGCCGAGTTCCTCACGCAGGCGTACCGCTGCCTCGCGGGCGACCCGCTCGTCGGGGTCGCGCTGTGGTTCGGGCTGCAGGACATCCCGGGCTCGAAGTACGCGGCGGGCTACGGCCTCTACCGCGCGAACGGCTCCGCCAAGCCGTCGGCGGCCGCGTTCGGGGCGCTGGCCGGCGGGATCGCGCCGCTCTCGTGCGGCGGCATCATCGACAAGAGCGGGCCGGAGATCGTGATCCGAAAGCCGACCGACGGCGCCAAGTTCGTCGAGATGTTCCCGATCGACGCCGAGGCGGTCGACACCGGCGGCGTCGGCGTCCGGCGGATCGAGATCTGGGCCGACGGCAAGTTCTCCCGCTCCTACGGCAGCGGCCGCGCGCTGATGCGCTGGTTCTGGCCGTCGCGCGAGTGGCGCGCCGGCAGCAGGCACAAGATCACGTTCTGGGGCGAGGACGAGGCCGGCAACCGGACGTCGAAGACGATCACGGTCAAGAAGGTGCGGCGGCTGCCGAAGGTGCGGACCGCGGCGTCGGTCGCGGTGGCGCAGCTCGATCCGTCGACGGTCCAGGTGACCGGGCGCGTCACGCGGGGGCGCGGCAAGGCGTTCGTCGTGTTCCAGAAGAAGGTCGGGGGGAAGTGGAAGACGTCGCGGCGGGTGCGCCGGCGCGCGGGTCGCGCGATCGCGGTGACGCAGACATTGAAGTCCGGGCGGTGGCGGGTGTTCGTTGCGTATCCGGGGCGGAAGGGGTTCAAGAAGTCGCGCTCTCGGCGCGTTTCGTTCGTGCTTTGAGCGCCGTGGCGGGGCCGGTGAGCCGATCCCCCGACCGGGGGCGAACGGCCGGGTGAGGTGCCTCCGGTCGGGGGACCGGTCACCGGCCTCGATCGTGTGTGGTTCACGCTGGCTGCCGAGCGTGGCTGCCAGATTGGATGGATGTGGGTTGTCGTCCTCGTCTTGGCGTTTTTCGCTTTGTGTGCGCCGGCGTCGGCTGCTAGGTCGGATGAGATTTCGGCGTTCGCCGATCGCGCCGCTTCGGTTTGGGCCGGGCGGCAGGATTCGCGCGGCTTCTTCCTTGATCCGCGGTCTGGCGCTCCGGTCGAGGGCTACGGAAACGCGATGCTCGGCTACGCGCTGCTGCGAGCGGGCGAGCGGGCCGGCGACGAGCGGCTGGTGCGGTCCGGCGTGGACGCGATCGAGACGACGCTCGACGAGCCGCCCGGCGTCCGCGGCGTGTTCGACCTGCTGGCCGTTGCGACGGCATACGACTTCGCGCGCGAGCGGCTCGAGGACGACCCGGCGTTCGCGGCGGCGCGCGGGCAGTCGGAGGCCTACCTGCGGACGACGGTCGCGCCGAACATCGACAACGAGGTACGGGACTGCATCGTCTCCGACTCCTGCTTCCACAACCACGAGGCAGTCGGCGCGGCAGCTGAGCTGCAGCTGCTCGCCACCGGGCTGGAGTCAAGCGAGCCGGGCGCGCTGCTCGCCGACCGCGACGCGCTGCGGCGGGCGGCGCTCGAGGAGGTCGGGGTCGTGCTCCCGTCGTTCGCGCGCGGCGACGCGGCGGAAGGGCCGGCGCTGCTGTCGGACACCGGCAACCAGCCGCTCGCCTACCACGCGCTCTCGACGGCTATGTTCGCGCGCGCTGTCGAGCTGCTCGGCGACGAGGCGCCCGAGGCCGCGCGGGCAGCGCTGCGGCGCACGACCGGAGCGCTCGCCGGGCTGATGGCGCCGGACGGGACCGTCGCTTACATCGGCAAGCGGCAGGAGAGCCTGTGGTCGCTCGCGGGCGCGATCGCCGCGGCGGAGATCGCCATCCGCGCGGCGGACGCGGGTGACGAGCGCGCGCTCTACCGCGCGGTCTCGGACCGCGCGCTCGCGCGGATCCGCGCGCTCTACCCGCTTACGCCGCGCGGGCTGCCGATCGTGCCGCGCAGCGGCCTGGACGCGTTCGCGCCTGACGGCGTCGACGGCGATCCGATGACGTTCAACGGCCTCGCGCTGTTCCTCCTCAAGCTGGCGGCGGACGGGGCCGAGGGCGGCGACGCCGCCGCGCTGCCCGCCGACGCGGACGGCGCGTTCGTCGACCGCACGCAGAACGGCTTCGCGGCGGTGCGGCGCGGGAACGTGTGGTTCGCCGTCCATCGCCGCCACTCGCCGCGCGACGTCCGCAACGACTTCGGCCTGGTCGCGGCGAAGTGGCGCGCGCCGTCCGGCGGCTGGGTCGACGTGCTGCCGCCGCGGCCGATGCGGTTCGACGTGGCCGAGAGCGCCGGGCCGGTGGTCGAGCGCGACGGGCGGCGGTTGGTGCCGCTCGAGGGAACGCTCGCGGTCGGCAGCGACGGCGAGGTCACCGTGCGGGCGTCGCTCGGCGGTGAGCCGGTCACGTACCGCTTCACGCCGCTCGCGCGCGGGGTGCGGATATCGCTGCCGGCGCGCGCCGGGGACGTCGTGACCTACACGGCGTACCTGCCCGCTGACGAGGCGCGCGTCGAAGGTGACACCGTCGCGAGCGGCGACGCCGCGGACGAGGCGCGCCTCGTCGACGCCGCGACGGTGACGACCCGCGACACCGTCGTCACCGCGTCGCCAGCGCCCTCCTCGATCCGCCTCGATGGTGGCTTCGCCTCGTGCTGCGACGCGCGCATGGTTGCCGCGCGGATCCGCGTGCCGGTGCGCGCCGACGGCACCGTCTCGTTCACCGTCGCCGCGCGCGCGGGCGCGCGGGAGCCAGCGCCGATCGGAGCGCCCCCGGGCGGCGCCGACGGCGGCACGCCGTGGTGGCTCGTCGCCGCGCTGGCGCTCGCCGCCGTCGCGGGCGCGCTCGTACTGCGCCGCCGCGCGGTCGTCCGGCGGCGCCGGCGCCGTCGTGCCGCTAGGACAGCGGCCGCGCGCCGAGCGTCCAGCTCACGCGCCCGTCCGCCGGCACGGTGACGTAGCGGCGGTAGCCGAGCAGGTCGACGGAGCTCGCCGACGCGAACGTCGACCCGTACTCGAGCGCGGCGGGCGGCACCGAGAGGCGCGACGTCGCCGTCGGCGTGCTCAGCTCGACGGCGCCCTCCCCGACCTCCGTGAAGCTCTGCGGGAAGAAGTCCTGGAAGCGCAGCGTGCTGCCCGCGGGGGCCGTCGCGGTGATCCTCACGCCGCGCGCGGTCGGCTTGAAGCGGAACTCGACGCCGCGCAGCGCCCAGGTGCCCGCCTCCGTGCGATAGCCGCCGTGTACGACGACCTCGCCGGCCTCGTCGTCGACGCTGAAGCGCTTGCCGCGCGGGAACGCGAGGCCGCTCGCGCTGACGAGCGCCGGGCCGCCGCCGTCGAGCGGGCCGCCCGACTCGTCGAGCGGCCGCGGCGGGAGGACGTCGACCCAGCGCTTGCCGCGGCGGTACTTGAGCGCGACCACGCCGAAGTCGTAGCGCATGTCCTTCACGCCGACCGGGCCGATGGTATGGACCGCGAACCAGATCGAGTCGCGGCGGACGACCGCCAACCGCGCGCGGTCGGGATCGACGAACGAGCCGCCCTCGTCGAGCGGGAGCGGCGCCGGCTCGACGCGCCTCGCGCCGTCGGCCTCGTCGCTCGCCCAGCCGAGGAACATCGCCGTCAGGCCGTTGAACGTCATAACGCGCGCGTAGTGCTCGAGCCCGTCGCCGGTCAGCGGCAGGTTGGCGAAGCGCGGCACGATCGCCAGCAGCCCGGCCTGGAACCCATGCAGCCGCGCCAGGCGGTCGAGCGAGCGGATCGCCAGCGTCGCGCACATGCCGGCGGTGCGCGGGTGCGACTCCTGGAACATGCGCGCGCACGCCTCGCCGGCGTACGACGTCGCGCCGAGCGCCCACGACTCGCCCTGCGCGCGGCCGAGGAACGCGATGTCGCCGTCCGGCCCCATGTACGACGCCTGCGCGAGCATCGCGCGGCGGAAGTGCTCGCGCGCGGGCGCGGGCGCGTCGTCGCCGAGCACCTCGAGCGCGCGCGCGAGCGCGGCGACCGACATCGCGTGGTAGGCCAGCGGGTAGGTCGGCTCGTCGGCGAGGATGCCGAGGCCCGACAGCGTGCCGGAGCGCCCGCGCGCCTCGGCCTCGCGCCCGATCGCGCGCGGCAGGTCGCGCGTGAGGATCGAGACCGCGGCGGCGCGGGCGCGCTCGGGGTCGGCGAGCCGCGATCGCGGCGAGGCGGGCTCGAGGCCGGTGTCGAGCAGCAGCAGCACCGCCGCGGCGTCGACGATCTTGTAGTTGTTCCAGCACGACGTCGACGCGAAGCAGGTCCGTGCGGCCTCGCCGACGGCGGCCGACTCCCACGTGCGCAGGTAGCGGCGCGGCCCGGCGGAGTAGCGCTTCCAGTCGGCGTCGTCCGCGAGGTTGCGCTCGGCCCAGCGGTAGGCCGAGGCGGTCGCGAACAGCTCGAGCGGGTTGCCCGGCTCGCCGTCGTCGACCGCGCGGGTCGAGTTCGCCGACAGCGCGCGCAGCCCGGCGCGCAGCATCTTGCGGTCGTCGAGCTGCGCTCCCTCGCGGACCAGCGACTCGGCCAGCATCGCCGGCCCGTAGCCGTGCCCGGCCCCGCCCGTGATCGGGTCGACGAACAAGCCGGTCTCGGGCCGCCGGCGATCGACCCACGGCGCGGCGATCTTGCCCGCGAGCCGCAGCATCTTCTTCCCGGCGTCGACCTGGGCGGGGACGTCCTTCTCGCCGCCGGCCGCGATGCTCGTAATGGCGGACGGGCCCTTGGACAGAGCGAGACCGAGGATGATCGCGATCGCGAGCAGCAGCGTCCCGGCGACCAGGCGCCGGCGCGCGATCACCGCCCTGCTCGGACGCGGCGCGACGCCGTTGCGGGAGCGCCGCTCGGCGTCGCGGCCGGGGCGTCGCCTGACGTCACTGCCGTCGCGCTGCGCCGCCCGAGCCGGACGCGATCGCGGGCGGGTTTCGATCGCGCGCCTCACTCGGCGGTGAAGGATAGGTCGCCGCGCGGCGAGCGAAGACGCGTCAGCGGGGGAAGGGCGGGCAGCTGCGGCGCAAGTGCGGCCGCGGGCGCGTCACGCCCCGGCGCGCCTTCAGCCGCTGGACGCGCGCGACCGACGGCGTGCCGCTGGTCGCCCATGCCACGACGCCGCCGCCCTTCGGCCCGACCGCGAGCCGGATCCGCCCGGGCTGCTCGGCGTCCTCGAGCGTCTGGTGCAGCGAGGCCGCGCGCGAGAACCAGCGCCGCTTCGAGGTGCGCGCGTAGGCGATGCAGGAGCGCTTGCCGGAGTCGGAATAGCCGACCACCGCGGCGTGCAGCCGCCCCCGTCCGTCCTGCGCCAGAGCGGTGCGGTCGGTGTTCGCCGTGACCTCGTAGAACAAGCCGCGCGGGCGGCCGAAGCGGCCGTGGCGCAGGCGGCGCACGACCTGCGGTGGGCTGCCGTAGACCTGGTCCAGGATGTGCTGGCCGTACATGACGTATGTGCCGCGCGGTCCGGTCGCGCCGCGCGGGTCGTCGGACTCCTTCGACACGCGTGCGGCCGGCCACGGCTGCCATGACGGGTCGGCGAACGGGTCGCCGGCTGCGAGCATGCGGAAGGCGAAGCCGGCGCCGGAGCCGCCGAGCAACGCGAGCGTGCGGCCGCGCGAGATCCGCAGCAGGTCGCCGGGGTCGGTGAAGTCGGTCGTCGTGCCCGCGGGCGTGGTCGAGAGGTTGAGCACGGACGCGGCCGGCGGGCCGCCGAGCGGCGCGCGCTGGAACAGGTTCCCGAAGAACTCGGACTGCAGCAGGTCGACCGCCTGGCCGTCGGCGGTCAGGACGGCGGCGTCGGGCGCGTCGAGCCCGAAGCCGATCGGCACCGGCGCCGACCAGCTGACGCCGTCGGCCGAGGTGAACGCCCACGTGGACTCGTCCGGGTCGTCGCTGAACTCGTCGCGGCCGGCGACGATCACCAGCAGCCCGTCCTGCTCGCGCTGCAGCAGGATCGGCCGCCCGGCGCGGGCGTCGAGCGCGAGCTGGGCGGTGCGCGCGCACGCGCGCGCGCCACGCGGGAGGGCGCAGTAGCCGATCAGCTCCTCGGCGATGCCCCAGGCGATGTGCGCGGTCCCGGCGGCGTCGACGACGGCGCTGGGGCTATCGCCGTCGCCGGGCCCGAGCTCGACCGGCGCGCGCTTGAACGCCGCGGGAGCGGGCGCCGCGGCGAGCGCGCACAGCAGCGCCACACCCGCGACCGTCCACGACGACCTCCGCACGGCGGCGACTCTACAGCCGCGGCGGAGGTGCGGGCGCGCTCAGCGCCCGGCTTCTTCGTCGCGGACGACGTCGCCGTCGCCGTCGACGCGCGCCGGCACCGGCGCGTCGGCGATCGTGACCGCGAACTCGCCCTTGGTGCGCCCGCCGGCGAGCTCGACGTCGCCTTCGAGCGATGGGGCCAGGCGCCAGGCGACCGTGTAGCGACCGGCCTGCAGCGCGGTCACCTTCCACTCGACCGTGCGCGTCTGGCCCTTGAAGAGCGGCCCGACCGTCCAGGTGTTCGCGTACGCGGACTCGCCGCCGGCCGGGCCCTCGTCGACGATCCACACCGGCCGCGCGCTGTCGGCGAGCGTCGGGTCGTCGCGGTCCTGGGCGAACGAGGCCGGCGCCTGGCCCTCCTCGCCCGGCTGCGTCTCGACGGTCACCGCGAGGTTGGGCACGGTGCGGTCGCCGCGGTTGGCGACCTCGAGCTTGAGCGTCGTCGGCTCCGCGATCTGCTGCTTGGCGGGGAACGAGGCGTCGGTGACCTGGACGTCGAACCTCCCCGACGGCGCGTCCGCGTCCTGGCGATCCTCGCCGCAGCCGGCGCCGGCCAGCGCAAGGGTGGAGACAGCCAGCACGGCGAGGCGTCCGCGCGAGTTCCCCATTCCGCCGGCGACCATACCAGCGGGAACGAGCCCGTACGGTGGATCTGGCGGCCGCGCGATCCGCCCGGCAGACCGCAAGTTTCGGGCACGGTTCCCGTTTGCGGCTAGAGAACGCCGTCCGTAGTCTGTCCGCGGCGAAGGGTCGCGCCGACAAACGGCGCAACGCAGAGGGGAGCGAATGGTAAGAGGCGTCGCCGATAGG
>Ga0126312_10002824_pt1 | contig 11662 bp, 11 predicted proteins | sample Plot104A_FD_92537 | JGI IMG/M metagenome (GOLD analysis project Ga0126312, IMG submission 92537) | Serpentine soil microbial communities from UC McLaughlin Reserve, CA, USA - Plot104A | ecosystem: Environmental > Terrestrial > Soil > Grasslands | place: USA: UC McLaughlin Reserve, Lake County... | reverse complement strand
TGCTCGGCTATACCGCTGAGGAGTGGTTAGAGGGTCGTCTATGGTCAGAGTGCCTTCACCCAGTCGATAAGGAGCGGGTCTTGGCCGCCGACGAGCGCTTTGAGAGCGGGGGCGAGCGTTTCAGCGAGGAATACCGCCTTTTCGCCAAGGACGGGTCGGTAGTGTGGGTACGCGAGGACGCAGTGTTGACCAGGGACGATACGGGTGGGCCCTTGTACTGGCAGGGCGTACTGTTTAACATAACCGAACGCAAGGCATTGGAGGAACAGCTCCAACGCCAGGCGCTCCACGATACACTGACTGGCTTGCCCAACAGAGCCTTGTTTTCGGATCGCCTTCAGCACGCCGTAGCCCGTACGCAACGCCGTGGCGGCAAGGTCGCGGTGCTGTTTATGGACCTCGACAACTTCAAGGTCATAAACGATAGTCTAGGACACAATGCCGGTGACGAACTTCTCGTGGGGGTGACCGGACGCTTACGGGCCTCCCTCAGGCCTGAGGATACTGCCGCCCGCTTGGGCGGGGACGAGTTCGCCATACTACTCGTGGACTTGAACAACGTGGATGAGGCCACGCTGGTAGCCGAACGAATCGGAGACAAGCTGCGCGCCCCCTTTGAGCTCGCTCACCGAGAGACGTTTGTCACAGCGAGCATCGGCGTCGCCATCAGCGGCACCACGGGCACCCCAAGGTGGCCGGAGGAGCTGTTGCGCCACGCTGACCTGGCGATGTACCGGGCCAAGCACTCGGGCAAGGCCCGCTACGCCATCTTCGAGGAAGCGATGAGCGCCAGAGCGATGGAACGCTTGGAGTTGAGCAATGATCTCCGTCGGGCGCTCGAGCGAGAGGAGTTCGCAGTCCACTACCAGCCCCAGGTGTCGCTCGCCACCGGCAAGACCATGGGCTTCGAAGCGTTGGTACGCTGGGAGCATCCGGAGCGCGGACAGCTGCTACCCGCCCGGTTTATACCGTTGGCAGAGGAAACAGGGCTAATAGTGCCGATTGGACAGTGGGTGCTCCGAGAGGCCTGCCACCAAGCCAAAGAGTGGAATCGGCAATACCCTTCCGATCCGTCCCTGATCGTATGCGTCAACCTCTCGGCGAAGCAGCTACGAGACCCCAACCTCTACCGGGTCGTCGGCCAGATCCTCGAAGAGAGCGGGCTCGAGCCTGGCAGTCTGGAACTGGAGATCACCGAGAGCGTTGCCATGGAAGACGCCCCTGCAACCGCCGCGGCGCTCGAGGAGCTACATACCTTGGGCGTACGGATGATCATAGACGACTTCGGCACGGGCTACTCCTCACTCTCCTACCTTGAGAAATTCCCGATGGACTACATCAAGATCGACCGCTCCTTCGTAGGCGAGCTCGAGGGAGAAACCGGGTCCAGAGTGCTCGTCAAGGTCATGATCGACCTCGTACACACTCTAGGGCTCGAGGTGATAGCCGAGGGCGTCGAGACTACCGGGCAGCTCGAACGGTTGAGAGAGATGGGGTCCGACATAGCCCAAGGACGTTATTTCTCTAGACCCCTTCCCAGCGAAGCAGCCGCTTCGCTGCTCGAAAAGCAGCACCTATAGCAAAGGTGCCCGCGTGTAGCACTGCATGTTTGTCTCATCACCAGCGCGAAACTGCACTTCTACTTTGGTACAGAGAAAGTGCAGTAGAGGGCGTCTCTCCGACCATGCTGTTGCCTTTGGCCGTCGGCGTTAGGTACTCTATTACACTCACTACTGAAGTGAACGTCAAGAAAGTAGCCAACCATAGTCGATGATTCGATGATCTCCATGACCCGACGGTATGGGCTCTGGACGCTCGTCATAGGGGGTGTCAGCCTAATACTACTGCTAACGGGCGTTAGCTTCGGCCTTCAAAGCTCATTCAAGCCGAAGAGCTACCCGGCGGGTCCCACCGCTGCCAAAACGCAAAGCAAGCTGTGGTTCAACGATGGCACTTGGTGGGGGATCCTCTTCGACGGATCCACCGAAGAGTACCGCATCTACCGCTACGATCGCACAAGGGATGCTTGGAGCGACACCGGCACCGTCGTCGACAGGCGCAACACCTCAAGGGCCGACGTCCTTTGGGATGAGCCCCACCTCTACATGGTCAGCGCCGGAACGGAAGCTAGCTTAGAGGAGCATAGCGCCCGCTTTCTGCGCTTCACGTACGACCCCTCGACCGAGCGCTACTCTCTTGATAAGGGCTATCCGGTAACCATCGCCAGAGGCGGTATGGAGGCTATCTCGGTTGCCAGGGACTCAACCGGTAAGCTCTGGGCTACTTACACTCAAGGCGACGAACTGCTTAAGGTCTACGTGACTCACACGCTGGGAGACGACTCGAACTGGGTCGAACCGTTCATACTGCCGCTTCGGGGCACGACCGTGAGTTCCGACGACGTCTCTGGGATCGTGGCCTTTGGCTCCCAAATCGGCCTGATGTGGGGTAACCAGTAAGACGAATCCGGCCTCGCTGGCTATCATTTCGCCACTCACACCGACGGGGAGCCCGACGACGTGTGGCTGTCCGACAATCCTGTCCTGAGATCGGGCATGGCCAACGACCACCTCAACGTCAAAGCTGACTCGAAGGGGCGCGTCTTCGCCGTGACCAAGACCCGGCGCGATCGTATAGATCGGGATCTGGACGTCCCGTACGGCGTACTATGGGTACGGGACCGGCAGGGGAACTGGACAAGCCACACCTATAGCAAGGTGAGGGACTCCTACACGCGTTCGCTCGTGCTCATGGACGAAGAGCGTCGCCACCTCTACATATTCGGCACCTCTCCCACGTGCTGGGGCGGTGAGATCTACTACAAGCGCCCATCCCTGGACGACATCTCCTTTGAGAATGGCCGCGGTACCCTATTCATGCGAGGCACCGACGGGACGGAGATCGGCGACGCCACCTCGACAAAGCAGAACCTCGACAACCTCGGCGGGGACGTAGGTCCCATGGTGGTAGCCTCGGACGTAACCCGCGGATATTACTACAATGCCCTCGACCCTCGTAACCAGGAGAAGATGTTCCCGAGCGGAGCCCGCACAACGAATGCGGGATGGCAGTAGAGCTGATGCCCATGTTGCCCGGGCTGCTCTCTCTGTCTAGTCCGACCTCGCCGGTCGTCTTCGAGGTCGGGCCATTTACCCTACGCTACTTTGGGCTGTTAATCGTGCTGGGCATAGTAGTTGGTATCTGCCTCACAGGCAGGGAGCTCGATCGCAAGGGCTACGACGGCGCCCTTGCGATCGAGTCGCTCTTCTTCGTAATTCCCCTGGGCGTCGTCGGCGCTCGCCTCTACCACGTCGCCACCGAGTACGATTCCCAATATGCCGCTAGCTCGTTCTCCTCGGTCCTGGAGATCTGGAATGGGGGCTTAGGAGTCTACGGCGCCGTGGCGGGTGGATTTTTGGGTGTACTTCTCTTTAACTGGTACCGTGGCATAAGCCCGCTCACCTTCGCCGACGCCGCGGCCCCCGGCCTCATCCTTGCCCAGGCTATCGGCCGATGGGGCAACTACTTCAACCAGGAGCTCTTCGGACGCCCCTCCGACCTGCCGTGGGCCATACAGATAGCTCCCCACAATCGTCCGGCGCAGTTCGCCGACGCCAGCTCCTTCCACCCGACCTTCCTCTACGAGTCGCTGTGGGACCTGCTCCTGTGCCTGGCCCTGCTCTGGATCGCCCGCCGCTTCGCGAGTCGCTTCAGAGACGGCGACGTGGTGCTGCTCTACGTGAGCCTGTACTCGGTGGGACGCTTCTTTGTTGAGACCCTGCGCATAGACCCAGCCTTACTTATTGGAGGCTCCACCCGCGGCAACCTTCTCGTCAGTGGGACGCTCGCCCTTGGCTTCGCTCTGATCCTGTTCGTAAGGCATTCCCGCCCTCCCCACAAACGATTAGAATCCGGCTGAACGACCCGAATCAGGTGTCGGGATTCGCCCTCCGAACTTCCCCTCATTCCCTGTGGAGAGCGCAGCACTGTAAACAAGAGTCCGCGAGTTTACTTCGGTTCGTACGCCTTCCTGGGAGGTTCTCCTCGGCCGTCGGCAGACAAAACGGCGCCGCGATCTGCCACACTACCTGCACTGTCGTAACCTTCCAGGGTCATGTTCCCGTCTCTATGCATAAGTAAAGTCGATTGCCTGCCCCACGCCCGTTACGGCAATGCACCGAGATGCTTTCTCTTACGAGGTCTGGCTGTCCTCCCGCATACCCGAGACTCGCCGCGCAATCAGGCTCAGTCAAGCTTGTTGCTGCGTCTGCTCGCCTTTCAGGGCCGAAGCGTAAATTGCCACTAGCATACGATAGTTCCGCTCGGCGGTGTACCTAGCCTCGAACTCAGCCCGCGCTTGCCGGCGCATCCGGGCGTGTACCTCTGGGTGGAACAGAAACCAATCTACCTGCGCTGCCAAGTCCTCCGAATCTCCTGGGCGGAACCGGAGCCCAACGCGGCCGTGCTCGACGAGCTCGGCGATTGCTCCGATGTCCGCCGCGATCACCGGAGTGGCTGTTGCGAAAGCCTCTGCCGCCACACGCCCGAAGGTTTCGTACCAGCCCGAAGGGAATATGAGCACGCTGGCATCTTTCATCAGCTCGTGGACTTCTTCCGCCCGTTTATGCCCCAGATATACCACCCAGGGATGTCGATCGGCAGCCGCTACCACCTGTCCCTTGAGAGGTCCGTCTCCTACTATCTTAAGGGGAACCCGTCCTCTAAGGCGTTCCCAGGCCGCAAGCAGCGTGTCCACCCCTTTCTCGGGCGAGAGGCGACCCACGAACAAGGCGTGTCCGTCGTCGCTTGTGCCCGGGCCGGGATCGGGATCGACGAAGTTAGGCTTCACTGTCATCCTCTCCTCCGGCAGGCCACCTTCTATGAACTTGCGCCGGGCAAACTCGGTGAGCGCGATGTACACGTCTACCATGTCCGTCCAGGTGCGCAGAGCCCGGTGGGTAGCGAGCATCGCTGTCACAAGCCCGCTAGCCGCCCGGCTTCCCCGGTAGCATTTGTGCACCACTCCCGGCCAGGTGATCGCCTTGCCCATACAATCCTCGCAAACCCCACCATCGCGGAAGAAGAGAGCGTTAGGACAGAGCAGGCGGTAATTGTGTAGGGTCTGGACTACCGGTACCCCTTCGGCCTTAGCGGCGTAATAACCCGCCGGAGAAACGAGGGGAAATGTATTGTGGAAGTGGGCTACATCTGGCCGCTCCCGACGGATGAGCACGCGGAGATCACGATAGGTCGAGTTGTTCCACAAAGCGGTGCCCGCCAGGGCTAAACGGTTCATACCCGCCGCCCGATCGTTGTGCTTGCTGTAGCGTACCACCTGATGACCGTAGCGTTCCAAGAGGGAAGCCTCAGCCAGGAAGACCTGATCCTCTCCACCTGGCTGCTGATAGCTATTATGAATCGCCAGAATCTTCATCGGCCACAAAATACCATACACAGCTTGTGCAGGAACGATCCTCCCAAGGTCACAACCGCTTCATGCCTGACCGCCTGATGTGTCGCGATCACGTTCCGCTTGTTACTGCATGAGCGTCGCGCCTTATCGTTGGGTCCGGGCACCGCGCTCGGTTACCATCCGCGGCACCGCACTAGTAGTGGTCGATAGTAGCTCTCGTTATCCCGCGCCTCAGTATATGGATCGCTCACGCGCTGCTTCACCGCTGCCGGGTAATCTATACCTCATGACCAACGCTCTGACTGGTGTGAGCGTCACAGGTTGGGGTGCACCCCTTCCACCGGACCACGCGGAGCGTCAACTTCTTCCGAATGAGGCTGTAGATTTACAGCCACGGGAAGGAACCATAGCCGCCAGTTCAAGCTGGAGTGCGTCCGCCAGGTTGCAGCCGGCCACAAGCGCCCGCCCAGCTCTGCCGCGAGCACAACCTCTCCGAGAGCGTGCTGCTGAGATGGCGCAAGGAGTACGAGGCCCGTGGCGAAGAGGCCTTCACCGAGAAGCGGCCCTCCTCCCGCGAGGAGGTCCTGGAGGCGAGAATAGCGGAGCTGGAGCGTTTCTGTGGCAAGCTCGCACTGGAGCACGAGGTCCTAAAAAAGATGACATGAAAAGGCTCCGGGGAGAGGCTCGATGAAGTGAGGCCTCCCCAGCTCAGAGGCGGGAATGGTGAGACCATAGCCGTGTTGTGTCAACTGGACGGAGCTTGAGAAGGCCCCTAAAGTGGACTTTGTAGGTGCTTTCGACGTGCATAGGAAGCAGATCACCTTCCACTACGTACGCGGTTCATAGATGCTCGACTGACGCTCTCGGCACTCGAGATGGCGCTCGTCGCTCGCCGCCCGATCCGGGGTTGATCCACCATTCCGATCAGGGCGTGCAGTACGCTTGCGGTGAGTACATCCTGCAGCTGGAGGAAGCCGGCGCCCGGATCAGCATGGCCGCCGTGGGGAACCCCTACGAGAATGCCAAAGCCGAGAGCTTCTTCAGAACGCTGAAGATGGAGGAAGTCTACGTAAAGGACTACCGCGACTTCGAGGAAGCAGAGGAGAACATAGGCGAGTTCATAGAGGAGGTCTACAACAAGAAGAGGCTGCACTCGAGCCTCGGATACCTGCCTCCGGTAGAATTCGAGGCGATTAATGTCCTGAAGACCAGAAGTTGACTTGATCGCTGGTCCGAAATATGGGGTTCATACCAGGTTCGCACCCTGTGCCCCTTAAGGGTTTGCTGAGGGATACGCTCTGGTGCAAGCTCATTACTTCACGCAAACGCGCAGAAGCTACAACGGCGACCCTTCCTCCAAGAAGGCCTTGACCCGCTGCATGAACCAACCCCATACCCGCTGCTCGCCAACACCGGGGGCTATCACCTGTGCCGCGCCGTAAGTCAAGCTCATGTCTAGCAGGTATGCCAAGTATAGCCAAGGTAAGTATTGTTGTGCTCCAGGCCACAGGCTATGCAATAAATCCTCCATAAACCGACGATCCGGGAGCCGCCGCCGCCGCTCGGATAAAGCGGCCTGTATGGCCCAAAAGTGGAACACATCATAGAGTGGGGTGACTCCTTCCGCGGCGTGTTCCCAATCAAAAACGAACAAACCTCCTGACGCGAGCTTAGTATTCCACGGAGCGAAATCGCGGTGAGCCAACGACAAAGGCAGCGTAACTGAGCCTAACTCCGTGCTGAGTCGCTGGAGAGCATGGCCGCAATAGGCGGGCAATGGATCGGGTAAGTCACGGTTCAATCGATGTAAGGTTTCCGTCATACGGGTCCACATGGGACTCTCGCCGAAAACATACTCCTCACCAAAGGAGAGAAAGACGTTCTTGCAGAACTGTGAGTGCAGACCGGAGAGTTGTCTGGGACCAGGACGCCCTGGAGCACTCGTGACAAGGAGAACTTTACCCCCCTGCCAGCTAAACCAGCCCAGGACCTCGGGCACCTTGCCGCGCAAGATCTTGCTCTCCGACAGTCGTAGCAGGACGCGACGCTCGCCTTCAACAACCGCCTGAGCCGGCGGCGACATGCCTATTTTGCCGTAAGTCAGCGTCCTCCCGGTAGGCGTCATCACCTGTGCCGTGACTTTTTGGTAGGCGCCCGCCGTCCCTACATAGAAGGCTACGCGCACATCCCTTTCTCCACAGGTTTGGGCGAGCTCGCCCTCCAACCGGACCAGGGGATCGTTTTCCAGCCTTACCCGCTCGCCTCGTAGCGCCCCGACCTCTATCAGTTTCTTTAGCAATCCGCCCCGTACGCTGCCCGGGCTAAAAAGTCCTCTCACGCCTGCGCGGCGCATGACGGAGTTGCCAGCGGGAAACAGCCAGCGAACTCTACGAAGGTTCGGGTAGGCTACGTACGTGCGGCCTGGACTTCCAGACTCGGGCTGCATTCCCAAGAGAGGGAAAATAGGGGATTGCGAAGTGTATAACCGCGAACCTGTCCATCGACCCACCAAACCGAGTCCTTTCCGAGATCCAAAAGCCTAACCTTCCTTGCTGTTGGGCGTCCTTAAACTACGAAGCTCGTGCGTACTTCTGATGACGCTCTTGTGGCTAATTGTAATCGACACCTTAGAGAGAAACACTGTTGTGATTGTACCCGCTGGCACATACAGATTTACCTTACGCGACCCTAGCTTCTCCGATTCTATCCTCTTCGAAATCGGCGGGACTCCTGTAACCCGGAGCTAAGTGCTGCTGGCGAGTGTTGTAGAAGGTTTCCAGATACTCGAAGACGGCACTCTTCGTCGCGCCTGTCTGGTCGGGAAGTCCAGTCTCCTCAACTACTTCCGTCCTAAGATGGCTCTCCATCGCCCCCAGACGATGCGCCTAGAGTAGACGTCGAGGACGAAGGCCAGATACAGGAAGCCTTCACCGGTGGCGACGTACGTGATGTCCGCCACCCAGATCTTATCTACCTCCGTAGCCACGAAGTTCAACCGCAGAAGGTCCTACGCGACAGCTGATCTCTTGCCCAGACGGGTGGTTGCTCTACTGTGGACACACATGCAGCCTCGTAGTCCGGCTTGGCGCATGAGCCTCTCGACGCGTTTGCGATCACAGAGGATCTCAAGCGTTCTCAAAGCTAGATGCACCCTAGGAGATCCGTAGGTTCGGCGCCTGCGTTCGTGGATTTCGCGGATCTTCTCCCTCAGAGCTGCATCTTCCCGGCTCCTTCTTGAGGGCGATCTGCCTTTCCAGTCGTATTACATGCTCCTCGAAACACCCAGGACCCTGCACAAAACGCGGACGGGGAGCAAGCCTTCTCCGCATCGATGAGATTGGCAACTCACCTGATCCCGTCTTTGAACTGGCCGAGTACGCCGAGCGCTGCAAGGGCAGCACGCTGGGCATCGATCTCCATCTTCCTGTTTGCCTGCCGATGGAGACCGCCACTTCCCATGCGCGACCGTTACGGGTGAGGCTAGTCGCATGGGCGCCGCATTTACGGTACCGATAAGGTCCGCATCGTGACGAGTTCTCATCGCCGCGGAGATCGGCATTACTACCGTCCGGCACAAAGCTGGGAGTGAGAATGATCCTGGAGGGTGGGAACAGAGGACTGATAACATCGCTCATTCTAGTGGTACACTCTTGGGCTCGTGAAGGCTAAGATGCCGCTGGTCCGGCTTCTCTTTTGAGGAGACGATGTTCGTGGACAAGCTTTCGGAGCTACTTCCATTTCTCACCCTCGGTGCCCTTGGCGTCGTCAACCTCGTCGCCGCCTTAGGCGCACCGCGGGGCGCGCGCAGGTCCGAAGAGCTCGGAGAAGGGCGCTTTGAGCTACTGCGCGATCAACACGAGCGCCTCGAGCTGCTGCGCGAGGAGCGCACGATGCTGCTCGACGAGCTCGAGCGTGAGCGTCGGGAACGGCTGGAGGCGCAAGGGAGGGTCAAACAGCTCATGCGGGAGCGTCCGCACTTGGAGCTTGAGCGAGAACTCCAACGCCTCACGGAGGAGCTGGAGTTGGAGCGCCAGGGACGTACGCACAACCACCACGAGCGCAAGCGCTTGAGTGAGGAGCTGGAGCGTGAACGCTTGGCTCGCTCAGGGGATCAGAGGAACCTCAAACGCCTTGAGCGAGACCTTCGGGAACTGCAGCAGGCACTCGAGGCTCCGATGAAGAGCCTATGGACAAACCTCTTGAAAAGCAACAACCATTAGATCACACTGGAGTATCGCTCGATATCAGAGGAACACCCTTTGGGTATGAAAGAGCAGCGCACTTGCGCGTTACGTCGCGGGCAGCATAAAATAGCTAGATTAGAAACCGAAAGTATTAGCACCTTCGGCCAGTGGGAGAGAAAAATTGACCACGGAAGCCTACATAAGGACGGGAATCGGATCGAGCAGGTTGACCGCGCCCAATAGGGCGCTCACAAGAAGCTACTTCCCGTTCGCTGCACCAACGAAGGGCAGTCGCAAGATAAGGAATGCACGGCATATAGTGGATGCACCATTCCCGCCTGTCCGCGTGGGCAAATGACATGATGCCATGATGCGCGAGCCGAAGAACACTCTCAAGCCGCTGGGCTTGGTCTGGGTCGACTGCCCTCACTCGATCGTGAGCGCCGGGCTCGTACGAGCCCTGGAGAAGAGGGCCTGGGTCCACCAGGGACCCAGGCCGCCAGAGGAAGAGGTTCCCTCCTGCGTCATACTCTGCGCCAACGGCAATGAAAACCTCTCCGAGCGTATCGAAATCTACCAGGGGGTGAGCCCTAACGCACCCCCGATTGTGGTCTTCGGCCCCCAACTGGACCTGCCGCTCGCCCGCGACGCCTTGCAGGCAGGAGCCTCCGGTTTCGTCCACGCCGAGATGATGCCCGACCAGCTCGTGCGCGCCCTGGCGGTGGCCGTCAGGGGGGAGCTCGTCGCGCCACGGGAGCTGCTTCGGTACGTGTTGACCAAGGATCACTCCGGCGACCTCGCCGCCCTCTCGGCTCGCCAGAGGGAGATCTTGGGTTACGTGGTCGAGGGACTCTCGAACGCCGAGATAGGCAGGCGCCTTTACCTCTCGGAGTCAACCATAAAGCAGCACCTGCGCGCTGCCTACAAGCTTCTTGGGGTGAGCAACCGCATCGAGGCAGCCAATCACTTCCGTCGCGGGGACTGAACTCTCCCTAGAAACAGTTTGGAAAATCGGGATGGGTCCCGAATCGGGACTTCTATAGGGGCCGAAGGGGGTCCAAGGAGTCTCGATCGGTCACCACTTGCCGCCGAGAAGGCGCGGTCGAGAGGCCTTCAGCTATTTTCCAAACCGTTTCTCCACGCACTCGAGTGCATAAGGGCGATGGCCAGGGCTGCTAGGCCCCGACCCTCTCCACTCTCCTTCCTTTCGCAAGCGCGAGATTAGTCGCCACTACTCGGGAAAAGGTGCCAAACCTCTGTAGAACCTCGGCAGGATGGACTCAAAGAAGTCCCCTTCCTGAGCAGCCGTGCGAATTATGCCCACCTTCTCGCAGTTGGGGGCTACCACGTCTTCGGGATCGGCACCCAGCCAGTCGAAACCCTCACCGCATGAGACTCTGTCCTCGAACGAAGGTGTGGTTGACGATGATCACGTCGTTGCCCTCACCCCCAGCGAAGTCGTCGTGTGATGACTCGCTCAAGCTACCGTCTATCAGTAGATCATTACCTCCTCCGCCCAATGCGTGGTCGGAACCTTGACCGGCGTGAATTCCATCGTCGCCGGGTCCTCCCACCAATTTCTTGTCGCCACTTCCGAAGAAATGCTGGTTGCCGCTAAGGACCCAATCTTTGCCCGGCCCACCCAGCAAATGGTCGCGTCCAGCCAACCCCGAGAGCACATCGCTGCCGCCCTTGCCCACGAGGGTGTCGGTCCTGTTGGTCCCCCTCAAAGTGTCCCGACCATTTGTGCCGTTTTTTGTTGACTGCCAGAGCAACCCCACTAGCCACGACCAGCGACACGGCCATCACCGTAAACAACAATAGGATGCGCTTAATGAGGTCGCAACCTCCTCTCCCACAAGAGCGGTACTCCTCAGCCCCGCTGCTATAACGCCCTAAGTGTCAAGGAGGCATCGGTTTCGGCGCATCCCCCAATGAGTGATTTTTGTGTTAAATATTGTTAATCTGGATTTCTCACAAGTGTCATAGGGCTCCCGAAAGGACGCGCCATGAGTCTTGTCCGGGATGGCCCGAGGCAAGAAACACGCGGATCTTTGTGAGGAGC
>Ga0126312_10002823_pt1 | contig 11663 bp, 9 predicted proteins | sample Plot104A_FD_92537 | JGI IMG/M metagenome (GOLD analysis project Ga0126312, IMG submission 92537) | Serpentine soil microbial communities from UC McLaughlin Reserve, CA, USA - Plot104A | ecosystem: Environmental > Terrestrial > Soil > Grasslands | place: USA: UC McLaughlin Reserve, Lake County... | reverse complement strand
TGCAACTGTATGTCCATCAGGTTCTGGCCAACCTTGAGCAATCGAGGTCGGCTCCCCCGCTGATCGTGCTCGACGATGTCGAGGATCTGCCGCAGGTCAAGCAGGAGTGGGAGTGGCGCAAGAACTACCGCGTGTGGGAGGCGAACCGCAAGGTCTTCCTGTTCCCCGAGTCCTACATGGACCCGGACCTGCGCGACGACAAGACGCCGGTGTTCAGCGACCTGGAGGACAACCTCCTCCAGCGCAAGATCGACGAGGCCAGCGCCGCGGATGCCTACCAGCGCTACATCACGCAGTTCAGCGAGCTCGCGCACCTGCGCGTGTGCGGCACTCTGTACGACCCCGCGAGCGGGACGTACTACTTCTTCGCGCGCTCGCAGAGCGACCCGCCCGCGTTCTACTTCCGTCGCTGGGAGAAGCAGACGACGTGGACGCCGTGGCAGCACATCGAGCTGGCCATCGACGCGCCCTACGTCGCCGCGGAGATCCACCTGGGCCGGATCTACCTGTTCTGGGCCGAGAGCAAGGTCAAGGAGAAGAGCTCGATCAGCGGTGGGAGCTCGAGCTTCGGCTGGTACGAGGTCAAGGTCAACCTCACCTACTCCGTCCTCGACCCGGACGGCAAGTGGCGGCCGCCGCAGAAGATCGACTGGCTGTACCCGTCGCCCTCCGAGACGATCTCGGCCACCGAGAAGATCTTCCAGGACGACGACCTGGCCGAGATGCAGGTGTCGAAGACCTTCAGGAAGATCTACCCGCAGCACGTCGGCCCCGCGCTGATCCTGCGCTACTACAACGCGCAGCTGAACGGCAACTACTACTTCGACCGCCGGCTCGACCTGTTCCGCAACAAGCTGCGCGGCGCGACCGGCGCCAACCCTGACGTCAAGGCGCGCACGGCCGTGCTGCTGTTCGGGAGCTCGAACGACACCGCGCAGCTCGGGCTCGAGAAGAACGACTTCGGCACCGAGCTGTACTTCGACCGGGTGCTCGAGTCACCGGCCAACGTCGCGACGCCGCACAGCTACATCACCGACCCGTTCCCCAAGAAGGCGTGGACCACGACGGACCCGGGGCGCGAGGACGACATGCACCACGTGCACAACGCATACCCCGAGTCGGTCTTCACTTTCGGCGACCAGCAGTACCTGATCCACGAGCGCGGCATCACGCTCCGCGACTACCTGCTGAGCGATGTCAGCGCTGTGGCCACGACCCTGCAGACGCGTTCGGACGGCTCGATCAAGGACCGGATCTACTCGAGGTACACCCCGGCCATCGCCGGCATGCTGGTCAACCGCACCCGACGCTCGCGCCGCGAGCTCGTGCGGCTGTCGACATCGGTGGCCGACGACCTGGGCGAGAAGCTGATGTCGGAGGGCCTCGAGGCGCTGTTCTCGCTGGACACCCAGCGGCTGCGCGAACATCCGCTGGGCATCACGATCACCGACGTGGGTGAGCTCGCACCGCCCGCCGACGACCCCAACCACCTGCCGTTCAGCGGTGCGTTCGGGACCTATTACCGCGAGTGCTTCCGCGACGTGCCCTGGATCGTGGGGTTCCACCTGAACGCCAACGGCAAGTTCGAAGAGGCCAAGTGGTGGTACGAGCGGATCTTCGATCCCACCGCCAAGGAGTCGCCGCAGGACAAGAAGCCCGCCGACCGCAACTGGCGCTACATCGAGTTCCGCGACTTCACGGTTCCGAAGCTGAAGGCGATGCTGACCGACAGCGCGGCGATCGACGCCTACAAGACCGACCCGTTCAACCCGTGGGCGATCGCCCGCCTGCGGCCGAGTGCGTTCCAGAAGGCGATCGTCATGCACTACGTCGAGAACCTGCTCGACTGGGGCGACTCGCTGTTCGCGCAGGACACGATGGAGTCGATCAACGAGGCGACGATGCTCTACGTGCTCGCCGCCGAGATCCTGGGGCGACGGCCGGTCAAGCTCGGGACGTGTGACACGGCGCCCGATCGCGACCTGACCTACGAGAAGCTCGGGCCGGCGGTGGACAAGGGCTCCGAGTTCCTGCTCACGCTGGAGAACTGGACGTTCCAGGCCGGCTGGCAGGCCGGCGCGCTGGCCGACCGGGCGAGCGCCGCGATCAACGCGGAGTCGAAGCCCGTCGCCGCCGCGAAGATGTTCGAGGAAGCGCGGATCGCCGCGGGGTCGCGCCCGCTGTCGGCCGCCCGCGTGCAGGCGGGCCACGTGGCCTCCCAGGACCGCGTCGCCGTGGCGGTGGCGGACGCTCGCCCCGACCCGCCGCTGCGCGCCCTCGCGCGCAAGGCGTCGAGCGCGACGCTGCGGCCGTTCGCCGAGGTCGTCGCCGACCGCCGCTGGATCACAGAGGTCCCCGAGCGTCACACGGCGCCCGACCCGCCGGTCGTGCGCACGCCGGGGATCCATCTGGCCAAGCACTCGACGCTGGTCTTCTGCGTGCCGCAGAACGAGGAGCTGCTGGCCTACTGGGACCGCGTCGAGGACCGGCTCTTGAAGATCCGCAACTGCATGAACATCAGTGGCGTGCGGCGCTCGCTGGCGCTGTTCGCGCCGCCGATCAACCCGATGGCGCTCGTGCGGGCGCGCGCTGCAGGCCTGAGCCTGGAGGAGGCGCTCGCCGGGCTCGCGGGCGGCGTCCCGGCACACCGCTTCACCCACATGCTCGAGCGCGCGCGCCAGGCGGCACAGATGGCGCAGTCGTTCGGCGCTGCCCTGCTGACCGCGCTCGAGAAGAAGGACGTCGAGAGCCTGACCCTGCTGCGCTCCACCCACGAGCAGGAGATCCAGCGGATGACCCACGACGTCAAGACGTCGCAGGTCAAGGACACCCAGCACGCGCTCCAGGCGATCGTCGAGAACCAGGCGAACGTCCACCAGAAGATCGACTACTACAACGGCCTGATCGAGGAGGGCCTGACCGGCTGGGAGATCACGCAGCAGGTCACGCGCCACGTGGCCAGCGGCATCCGGATCGTGGAGAGCGGGCTGCACCTGACCTCGGCGATCGTCTACCTGATCCCGCAGGTCGGCAGCCCGTTCGCGATGAAGTACGGCGGCAAGGAGGGCGGCGACAGCGCGGGCGCCTGGGCGCAGTGGACCGCGTCGATGGCGGGCGTGCTCGAGGCGGTGTCGGCCTCGGCCGGTCTGGAGGCGACCTTCCAGCGCCGCGCCCAGGAGTGGGGTCACATGCTCGCGCAGGCCCAGCAGGAGCTGGCGCAGCTCGAGCAGCAGCGGCTGGCGTCGACCGACCGGGTGGCGATCGCCGAGCGGGAGCTCGAGGTCTTCGAGAAGCAGACCGAGCACATGCAGGAGGTCTACGACTTCCAGCGCGAGAAGTTCACGAACCTCGGCCTCTACAACTATCTGTCGTCGACGCTCACGCGGCTGCACCGCGAGGCCTACAACGTCGCCCACGACCTGGCCGTCCAGGCCGAGCGCGCCTACCGGTTCGAGACCGACGACGACGACGCCTTCGTCGCCCCGGACAACTGGCGCTTCGACCGGGCCGGCCTCCTGTCGGGCGAGCAGCTGAGTCTCCAGCTGACGCAGCTCGAGTCGGCGTACCTGCGCAACGACAAGCGCCGACACGAGATGACGCAATCGTTCTCGCTGGCGCTCAGCGACCCGGCAGCGCTCGTCGAGCTGCGCGACACCGGAAGCTGCGAGTTCACGCTGCCCGAGGTGCTGTTCGACGTCGCCTACCCCGGTCAGTACAAGCGCGTGATCAAGTCGGTGAAGGTGACGATCCCGTGCGTCGCGGGGCCGTACACGAACGTGAGCGCGACGCTGTCGCTCACCCAGAGCCGGGTGCGCGCGAAGCCGTCCACTGACCCCGCCGACCTGGTGCTGGTGCCGCCGACGACCCCGACGCAGTCGATTGCGACGAGCAACGCGCAGAACGACGGCGGCGTGTTCGAGCTGACGTTCCGCGACGAGCGCTACCTGCCCTTCGAGGGCGCGGGCGCGGTCAGCACCTGGCGGCTCGACCTGCCCTCGCAGATGCGGATGTTCGACTACGACACGATCTCCGATGTCGTCATGCACGTGTCGTACACGGCGCTGCGCGACGGTGCGCTTGCCGACGACGTCGAGTCGCAGATCGTGGACGCGCTGACCGAGCAGGCATCGACTCAGGGCCTCCAGCGGCTGTTCAGCCTGCGCCACGACTTCCCGGATGCGTTCCATCTGATGATGCATCCGGCCGACGGCGGCGCCCAGAAGGCTGAGTTCGACCTGCGACGGGAGCACTTCCCGTACTTCCTGTCCCACACCGACGTGACCGTCAAGGGCGGCACACTGTTCATGCAGCCGCGCAACGGCGAGCCGGTGGACACGACGGGGCTGACGCTGAAGGTCAACAACACCGCGGGCGGGCCGTGGAGCAACCCGCCGGCAGCTGGGCCGGGGACGCTGCGGAGCTCGGAGGTCGCGCTGTCCGGGCCCGCGTTCAAGCACTGGAAGGTCGAGGCGACCGGTGCCGCGCTCGACCCCGACGAGGTGGAGGACGTCCTGCTGCTGGTCGACTACTCGGTGGCTTAGCGCTCGTCGACCGACAGGACGAACGACCCCTCGGCGCCGCACAGCGGACAGCCAGCGCCGGGACGAGCGACTCGCGCACGCGCGGCGGCGTCTACTTCACGAACGGCAGCCGGCGCAGGAGCCACAGCCCCAGCGTCATGAAGCGGCTCCACAGCCGCCCGCCCACCATCGGCAGCGGCGCGATCGGCATCAGCTTCTGCACCGCGACGGTCTGGGACTCCGTGTACTTGAGCAGCCCCTCGACCCCGTGGCGGCGACCCAGCCCGGACGCCTTCATGCCGCCCATCGGCGCGTCGACCGACGCCCACGCCGCGGCGTACGCCTCGTTGACGTTGACCGTGCCCGCCTGCAGCCGCGTGGCCAGCTTGCGGCCGCGCTTCGTGTCCCGCGTCCAGACGCTGAAGTTCAGGCCGTAGTCGCTGTCGTTGGCCCGCTCGACCACCTCGTCCTCGGAGGAGAAGCGCGACACCGACACGACCGGCCCGAACGTCTCGTCGCGGAACAGCGTCATGCCGTCCTTCACGCGCGCGAGCAGCGTCGGCTCGTAGAAGTACGGGCCGATGTCGGGCCGCGCACGACCGCCGGCCAGGACCTGCGCACCCTTCTCGCGCGCGTCGTCGACGTGCTCGTTGACGGTGTCGAGCTGGTCCTGGGAGATCAGCGAGCCCATGTCGGCGCTCCAGTCGAGCGGCGTTCCGAGCTTCATCTCGCGCACCCGCTCGAGCAGCCTGCGCTCGAACTCGTCGGCGATCGAGTCGTGCACGTAGAGGCGCTCGATCGAGATGCAGAGCTGGCCGGCGTTGGAGAACAGCGCGCGCTCGGCGCCCTCGACGGCGCGCGAGATCGACGCGTCGTCGCAGACGATCATCGCGTTCTTGCCGCCCAGCTCCATCGACGAGCCGATCAGCCGCTCGCCGGCCTGCTTGGCGATGTTGCGCCCGACGCCGGTGCTGCCCGTGAACATCACGTAGTTCGAGCCGTCGATCATGTGCGGCCCGAGCTCGGAGCCCGACCCCGTGACGACCTGCATGAGCCCCGCGGGCAGGCCGCACTCCTCGAGCGCCGCCACGCCCCACAACGCGGTGAACGGCGTCTGGCCGTCGGGCTTCAGGACGACGCCGTTGCCGGCCATCAGCGCGGGCAGCGCGTCGCCGATCGACAGCGTGAGCGGGTAGTTCCAGGGCGCGATGATCGCGACCACGCCGACGGGGTGGTGGTACTCCCACGCCTCGGTCAGCGCGGGTATCGCACCCTGCCGGCGCTTCGGCTTGAGCGCGTCCTCGGCGATGTTGGCGTAGTAGCGGGAGACGACCGACTGGTCGAGGATCTCCTCGAACGCGTGCCGGCGGGCCTTGCCGGCCTCGAGCTGGATCAGGTCGAGGAGCTCCTCCTGGCGCTCGAGGACCAGGTCGTGGTAGCGCATGAGCACGGCCTTGCGCTCCTCGTACCTCACCTCGCGCCAGCGCTTCTGCACCTCGCGGGCGCGCTCGATCGCGAGCTTCACGTCCTCCTCGGTGCACTTCGGGACCGAGCCCAGGGGACCGCCGGTGAACGGCTGGTCGACCTCCATTCGCTCGCGCTCGCCTGCTGTCTGCACGCGCTCGGACAGCGCGGCGATCTGGGCGGCGGTGATGCGCTTCGACCGGATCTCGGCGGGCGCGGCTGCCGGCGCCGATCCGTTGGCCGAGTCGATGGCAGCGGAAGTGGTCGACACGGTTTCCTCCCTGGCTGACTAGGTGATCGACGATTCTAGGTGGCAGCGACCGGCAACGCTGTACGACCTGCCACCAGGATCCTTACCCTCTTCCAACCGGTCGTATCGCGTGTTTTCCGCTGTACGCGGGGTATTTCTTGACCAATGCGGTTGCATGCGGCAGGGAATCCGCGGCGCGGACGGCTACTGCACTCGCTCCAGTGGCTGGTCGCGGCGGGCGCGTTCGGCTACCTGATCTGGACCCTGCCGGGCGTCCGCGGAGACGCCGGCTACTCCGCCATGCTGGACGCTTGGCTCGGCAACGCCGTGCTCGTGGGAGCGGCCGGCGTCTGCCTGCTCCGCGGCCTCCTGATCCGCGCCGAGCGCACGGCCTGGCTCGCGCTCGCCGCCGGCATCGCGCTGTGGACGTCCGGGCGCGTCGTCTACCTGCATCTGCACTCCAGCGGCGACGTGCCGATCCCGTCGCTGGCCGACGTGGGCTGGCTGGCGTTCTACCCGGCTGTCTACCTGGCCATCGTCCTGCTCGTCCGCAGCCGGATCCCTCGCTTCCACGCGAGCATGTGGCTCGACGGCCTGGTGGCCGGGCTGGCCGTGGCGGCGGTGGTGGCGGCGATCCTGCTCGACCCGATCGTCGACGCGACCGGCGGGGACGCGGCCGAGGTCGCGGTGACGCTGGCCTATCCGCTCGCGGATCTGCTGCTGCTCGGTGTCACCGCGGGAGTGGCGGCCGCGGCGGGCGGTAGACCGGGCCGCGGCTGGGCGCTGCTGGCAGCGGGCCTCGTCGTCTTCGCGGCCGGGGACGGCATCTACCTCTACGGCGTGGCCGGGGGCTGGTACCAACCGGGCACGCCGATCAGCGCGTCCTGACCGATTGGCGCGACGCTGCTGGCCTTCGCCGCGTGGCAGCGGTCGCGCACCCTGAACGTCCAGTGGACCGGCGTCCACGCGGTGATCGTCCCGGCGGTGTGCGCGACAGCGGCGCTAGGCGTGCTGGTCTACGACCACTTCGCCGGCACCACGACCGTGGGCTTCGCGTTCGCCGTCGCGGCGCTGGCCGCCGCGGTCGGGCGGACGCTGCTCACCTTCCGCGAGGTCAGGCAGCTGGCCGAGAGCCGCGTCGAGGCGCGTACCGACGACCTCACCGGCCTGGCCAACCGGCGCTACCTGGTGCGCCGGCTGGAGGACGAGATCGAGCGGCGCGAGGGCGAGAGCGAGGTCGCGCTGCTGCTGATCGACCTGAACCACTTCAAGGAGTTGAACGACACCTCGGTCACCCCGCCGGCGACGAGCTGCTGCGCCGCCTGGGCCCGCGCCTGCAGCAGGCGCTCGGCCCCGACGACCTGATCGCGCGCCTGGGCGGTGACGAGTTCGGCGTCATGCTCCGCCACGGGGACGTGGAGCACGCGCTGCGGTCGGCTCACCGCGTCCGTGCCGCGCTGGAGCAGCCGATCGAGATCCACGGCATCTCGTTCCAGGTCGACGCAAGCATGGGCGTCGCGAGCAGCCCGCACCACGCCGCCGATGCGGCGACCCTGCTGCAGCGCGCCGACATCGCGATGTACCAGGCCAAGGACCGGCGCACGCCGATCGAGGTCTACGACGCCGGCCGCGACCGCCACGACCGCGACCGCCTCGCGCTGGCCGGGCAGATCCGCTCGGCGATCGCCGCCGACGAGCTGATCGTGCGCTACCAACCCAAGCTGGACCTGGAGACGGGCCGCATCACGTCCGCGGAGGCGCTGGTGCGCTGGCAGCACCCGGTCTACGGACTGCTCGCGCCGGACGTCTTCCTGCCGCTCGCCGAGCAGACCAACATGATGGGCCCGCTGACCGAGGCCGTGGTCGACCAGGCGCTGGCGGACTGCCGCGAGTGGCACGACGCCGGGCTGGAGATCGAGGTGGCGGTCAACCTGTCGACCGCGAACCTCATCGACCGCGCGCTGCCCAGCGGGGTGGCCGAGCGGCTGACCGCGCAGGGCCTCGCGCCCAGCCGGCTGCGCTTCGAGGTGACCGAGAACCAGGTGCTGGCCGACCCGGAGCGGGCGATCGCGGTCCTGGACGAGCTGCGCGAGCTGGGCGTCGGGCTGTCGGTCGACGACTTCGGCACCGGCCAGGCGTCGCTCGCCTACCTGACCCGGCTGCCGATCGACGAGCTGAAGATCGACCAGGTCTTCGTCCGCGACGTCGCCCACAACGAGACGAACGCCGCGATCGTGCGCTCGACCTGCGACCTGGCCCGCAGCCTCGGCCTCGAGGTGGTCGGCGAGGGCGTGGAGGGCGCCGACTCGCTGGCCCGCCTCCGCGACCTGGGCTGCACGCGCGCGCAGGGCTTCCACATCGGAGCGCCCGCACCGGCGCGGGCGCTCACGCCGATGTTGGCGGCTCGGACGCTTACCGCGGGGGTTGCGCGCTAGGGAAGGCCGTCCTACGGTGGCGCCGTGCGCCGCCCCTGGATCGCCCTGCTCGCCCTCGCGCTCGCGCTCGCGGCGCCCTCGTCGGCGCTCGCGCTGGCCGGCGGCTCGACGGGCTCGAGCGGTGGGTCGTCGGGCGGCTCGTCGTCGAGCTCGAGCTCCAGCTCGTTCTCGTCCGGCAGCTCGTCGTCCTCGGGCAGCAGCACCACCGGCACCGGCGGAGGCGGCGGCTGGGTCGCGGGCGTGATCGTCCTGATGATGTTCGGCGGCTTCGTCGCGATGGCCGTGGGCATCGTCGTCGTCGCGGCCAAGGCGCAGAGATCCGGCGCCGGCGGCGGCGCCTACGCGGGCCGCCTGATCGGCAACCCGTTCGCGCGCCGCAAGCGGGCACAGGAGGTCGAGACCGCCGCGCGCCACGCCGACGTGGGCGACGGCTACTGGGACCCGGACGACCTCAAGCACCGGGTCTACGAGTGCTTCTACCCGATCCAGTGGTCGTGGGAGAAACGCGAGGTCGAGTCGTCGCGGCCGTTCGTCTCGGACGCGCTCTACGAGCGGCACAAGCTCCAGCTCGACGGGCTCGAGAAGCAGTTCCGCCGCAACCGCATCGCCGACCTGGCGCTGCACGAGGTCGAGCTGGTCCGCCTGCACAACGTCGAGGAGGACAGCGACGACCGGTTCGTGGCCTACGTCGGCTGCAGCGCGCGCGACTGGGTCGAGGACGTGCGCACGGGCGCGGTCGTCAACGGCAACGCCGCCGCCCCCACGTACTTCCAGCAGTACTGGAGCTTCTCCCGCAACCCCGAGCGCGGCTGGGTGCTGGACGAGATCCAGCAGGCCTCCGAGGCCCAATACCACGAGAGCTCTCCGATAGTCGACGACGACGACGGCCCGCCCGCCGGCCAGCCGGTCGCCACGGCCAACGGCCGCCCGCCGGCGCCGGACGCCGCCGTCACGCTCCCGGACGAGAAGCCGCCCGCCAAGCCCGCCAACTGGTACCCCGACCCGTGGCAGCGGGCGAAGTGGCGCTGGTGGGACGGCGCCGATTGGACGGGGCAGACGTCGGTTTGACGTAGGGTCCGGGCCGTGCTGCGCCGGCTCTTCGGGATCTTCTTCGTCTTCGCGGGCGCCATGCACTTCGCGCGCCCGCGCTTCTACCTGGCGATCATGCCCGACTATCTCCCGGCCCACCGCGAGCTGGTCTACGCCAGCGGCGTGGCCGAGATCGGCGGCGGTCTGGGCACGCTGCATCCCGCCACGCGGCGCGCGGCCAGCTGGTGGAGCATCGCGACGCTGCTCGCGGTCTTCCCGGCCAACATCCACATGGCGATGAACCCGGACCGCTACAAGCGCATCCCCGGAGGGCGCAACGCGCTCTACGCCAGGCTCCCCGTACAGGGGCTGTTCATCGCCTGGGCCTGGGCGGCCGGCAAAGACTGAAGCATCGCGGCCGGCTGCCGATGATCAGAGGAGAACGCCAAGGAGGCACCTCTGATGTACGCACTGACGCATACCGAGCCGCGCGAGCGGACAGAGTCGCGCGACAGTCGCGCCGACACCGCCGAGCGCTCGCTGTTCCACGAGGTCTGGACCTGCGGGACCTGCGGCCGCCATTTCCCTGACGCCACCAGCTGCTGCTCGCACGAGGCGCAGTGTGGCGGTCTGACGCACTGCTAGCTACGCTCGCGGCATGAGCCGCCGATTCCCACTTCCCCTCCTCGCGGTGATCGCCGCGATGGCCCTTCTCGTCCCCGTCGCGATCGCCGGAGGCAACGGCTGCGAGCGCGGGGCCACCGTCTGCGAGGGCACCGATGGTCCCGACAAGCTCACCACGGGCGACACCGACGACATCATCCACGGACGCGGGGGCAACGACCGCCTGAACGCCCAGGGCGGCGACGACCAGCTGTTCGGCGACGCCGGCAACGACACCCTCCACGCCGGCACCGGCGACGACATCGCCGAGGGCGGCACCGGCAACGACATCATCCTCGGCGACGAGACCGGTGCCGGCGGCAAGGACATCATCAAGGGCGGGGCGGGCAACGACCGCCTCTTCGGCATGGCCGGCAACGGCGACGTCATCGACGGCGGCTCGGGCGACGACGTGATCCACGGCGGCGACGGCACCGGCGACATCCACCGCGGTGGGCCGGGCAACGACACACTCGACGACGCGCCGCGGCACGGCGCCACCGCCGGCGACGTATTCGAGGGCGGCAGCGGCAACGACGACATCTTCTCCCGCGACGGCAAGCGCGACCGGGTCGACTGCGGCGCGGGCCGCGACATCGTCAAGGCCGACAAGAAGGACGTCATCGCGCGCAACTGCGAGCGCGTCGTGAAGATCGGCTAGCCGGTCTCCGTGCTGACCGTGAAATCCGGTTGAGACTGGACTGGTACTGCGGGACACCCCTCGCGGGGAGAGGATCGCTCCAGTCAACGTAAGGAGCACCCCGTGGTCTACTTCGCTCGCAGCCCCCTGGGAATCATCATCGCGTCGCTCTGCAGCATGGCGGTCATCGCCTTCACCTACTTCGTCATCGTCAAGCCGCAGATCGACAACGCCAACGACCAGGTCGACCGGTCGCTGCGCGAGTTCGCGCCGAGCAACAACAACGACACGAGCACGCCGAGCATCAGCGACGCGCAGAAGCTCCAGGCCTGTATCGCGCGCGCGGGCACCGACACGATCAAGATCCAGCGCTGCACCGACAAGTACCGCTAGGGGTCCGGGGGGACCCGCTCGGGGGTGCGTGCCGCGTCACAAAGGCGCGGCACGCGCGTTTTCACTCGTGGTCGGGCCGGCGCCGGCAATGCGCGCAGCCCTCGGCGCGCGCTTGCGTCCCTCGGCGCCCGCCCGGCCCCGTGCGACCGTCACCGGCGCGCGATTGACTGCGCTCGGTCGCCCGAACTAGGGTCGCCCAACATTGTCCGCGCAGACGCTGGTCCGAATCGCTCGCTGGCCGCTGCTCGGTGCGGTCGTAGTCGGACTTT
>Ga0126312_10002822_pt1 | contig 11671 bp, 10 predicted proteins | sample Plot104A_FD_92537 | JGI IMG/M metagenome (GOLD analysis project Ga0126312, IMG submission 92537) | Serpentine soil microbial communities from UC McLaughlin Reserve, CA, USA - Plot104A | ecosystem: Environmental > Terrestrial > Soil > Grasslands | place: USA: UC McLaughlin Reserve, Lake County... | reverse complement strand
GAGGTCTGCCCCAACGTTGTTGTCGGTGAACCCGCACGCGCTTGGGAAGCGGCAGACGCCAGGGGTGGCGAAGTTGCTGATCAGCGTGGCGGCGTGGAAGTCGTTGTTTCCGACCACGGACTGAATCTGCACCCTCGTGTGGCTACGGGCACCGCCGCTGCGGATCTGGACGGATCCCGAGGAGGCCTTTGTCTTGCTGCCGTCCGTCGCGGACGCCGCCTGTGCGCCTGCACCTACGGCGATCAATGCGACCAATGCCGCAATAAATGCGAGTCGAATGCGCACGGGCGGCGCTCCTTTCGGCCAGACGGGGGGTAGGCGCTTCAGGGAGGGGTTTGCGAGTTTTGGCCGAGTGCGTTTACGCTGGGCCACACCCGGGCTCGGTGCTAGTTGACCACGTCTCAGACAAAACCGCAAGACGTCGTTCTCGGCGTGGTCGGCGACGGCTTCGGGGCACTGCTCGTGTACACCACGGCGATGTACCTGGGCTTCCGGCCGGAGCAGTTCGGAGCCTTCGGGGAGAACCGGGATCCGGTCCAGACCTACCTGGGATTCGCCACCAACCTCGGGCAGACCGTGCTCCGCTCCGAGTCGGAGTCCCACTTCCTTCCCGCGGACTGGCCGACGTTCGCACAACTGGACGCCTGGGCCCGCTTCGACCTCTCGCCGTTGTTCCGCTCCGCGGGCCGGAAGTTCAACCCCGGAGTGCCCGACATCATGTACGAGGCCCGTCTGGTGGCGGAGCGCCTCGGGTTCGCCGATCGCATCCTCGGCGGGCGCCGGGTCGGTTGGGTGATCCGCGAGCCGGGCCCCCCGGCTCACTTCTCGCTGTACGACGAGGACGCGAACCTGCTCGGCCGCGCTAAGCACGTGATGGTGGCCGTCGGCCACGGGCCGCTGAGCTTCCCGGGCGCGTACGGGAAGGCGCGCGAGGACCCGCAGACCGCCGACCGCATCGTGCAGGCATACGAGGGCAAGGAGTACTACCCGGGAGGCCGCTACATCGTCATCGGCTCCGGGATCGCGTCGGTGAACGAGTGGGTGAACGTGCTCGAGGCCGGAGCGTCGTGCATCGCGCTGCGCCGCAACCCCCAGCCCGAGGAACAGGACCTCAACGTGCCGCGCTGCCTGTTCGACGGCAGCGGAATCGACGCCTACCAGGGGCTCTCTTTCGACGAGCGCGTCGAGTTCCTGGGCAAGGCGCTGCGCGGCACCTCGCCGGAGCGGCGCAACTGGCAGGACATCGTGCAGCGGGGGCGCGCCGAAGGGCGCTTCGAGGAAGTCATCGCCGAGACCCTCGACGTGCGGCCCGGCCCCTCCGGCCTCACGGTCTCGCTCGAGTCGGTGAACGGCGGCGGCCGCTTCGACCTCGACGTGACCGGGGTCACCTGCGGCACCGGCTTCGTCAAATCCGCCCTCTCGCTGCCGCTCCTGCGCCGCCTCGCCCAGCTCTACGACGTGCCGATCGAGCACGACCGCGTCAAGCTCAAGACCAACTGCGGCATCCCGCCGCTCGATCGCGACGACTCGCGTCTCTGCATGATGGGCCTCAACGCCAGCACCGTCGTGCCCAACGGCGACACGATCGCCGGACTCAAGTACATCGCGCGCCGGTTCGTAGGAGATGTGGAGCGCGCCGAGCAGCTGCGCCGGCGCTCCTTCGCCTCGCGGCTGGGAATGCAGCTGAGCATGGCGCACGGAACCGTGAAGGGCCTGCGCCGGATCGCGAAGACGGAGCAGCTCGCCTAGCCATGTGCCCGACGCCGCTCGGCCGTATACACACGCGCGTGGCGACCATCTGGGGTCCCGCGCTGCTCGGACTGGGCGCCTCGATCGTGACCGGCAGGTGGGACTGGCTCGTGCTGATCGGGGTCTACCTGCTGCTCGGGGTGACGCTCGACACCTGCGTCTACTCATGGCTATTGCGCTACCAGCCGCCGTGGGTGACCTTCATGCTCGCCCTGGGCGAGTTCGGGCTCGTCTACGTCCTGGCCAACGTGCTGAAGCTGGATCTCTCGCCGGGTGAGGCGATCGCCCTCTACTGGGCCTCCTGGGTCTTGGCGGCCACCACCCGGATAGTGGTCCTGCCGCTCATCTCGCTCACCTACTACGAGTCGTCGTTCGAGTTCAGGCGGGCCGCCTGGTCCCTCCCGCCGGAGCAGGTGCCCTTCCCGGTGGTCGCGGCGGTCTCCGAGCCGGGCCCTGTGGTCCGGGCGGCGTCGGGCGTCCACGCAGTGCCGCTCGAGAAGCTCCCGAGCCCCTCGGGCGCGCACGCGATCCCGGATCTCCAGGGCCAGCCGTAGGAGGTCTAAGCTTGCGAATGGGAGTGGCTCGCAGCCGAAACTTCGAGCAGGCCGCGGAACTGGACCCCGGTGACACCGTGGGCCCGTACACCATCGAGGCGCGCCTCGGCGAGGGCGGGATGGGCCTTGTCTACAAGGCGATGGGTCCGGACGGTCAGCGCGTGGCGCTCAAGCTCGTGCGGGGCAAGCTCGCCGCCGACAGGGTCTTCCGCAAGCGCTTCGACCGCGAGGCCGCCACCGCGCGGCGCGTGAGCCATCCGCACGTCGTCCCCGTTCTCGACACCGGCGAGTACGAGGGGATCCCCTACATGGCCCAGCGGTTCATCGAGAGCGGCACCCTCGAGGACAAGATCGATCGCGAGCGCCAGCTGGAGCTCGACGCGACGGTGGTCCTTTGCCTCCAGGTCGCAAGGGGGCTCGGCGCCCTGCACGCCGAGCAGCTCATCCACCGCGACCTCAAGCCCGCCAACATCCTCCTCGACGAGCGAGACCACGCCTACATCGCCGACTTCGGCCTCGCGAAGGACCGTGACGCGAGCGCGCTGACGGAGCCGGGTCAGGCGGTCGGCTCGATGGACTACATGGCGCCGGAGCAGATCCGCGGCGAGGAGGTCAACCACCTCACGGACGTCTATGCGCTCGGCTGCGTGATGTACGAGTGCCTCTCGGGCGAGGCGCCGTTCGCGGACCGCGAGGGCATGCAGGTGCTGTGGGCGCACCTGCGGGACGAGCCCACGGAGCTCGCCGCCAAGCGGAAGGACCTCTCCCAGGACGTGAGCTGGGCGCTGATGCGGGCACTCGAGAAGGACCCGGAGCGGCGCCCGCCGACCCCGACGGCATACGCACGAATGGTCCAGGTGGCAGCCGGGGTGCCGCCGCTGAGCCCCGGGGAGGCGTGATGGAGTTCGTGTTCGTCGAGGAGACGCCGGTGGCGGGCGCCCAGCGTCCGGTCCAGGCGGGAACGACAGTGGGCCGCGCCGGCGCCGACGTGGCTCTCACCGACCCGGAGGTCTCCCGCCGTCACGCCGTGTTCCACCAGGTCGACGACGGCCTGGGCGTCGAGGATCTCGACTCGAGGAACGGCACCTACGTCAACGACCGGCGGATCCGGGGGATCACCACGCTGTCGGACGGCGACGTCGTTCGCTTCGGGAACACCGTATGGCGCCTCGGGGCGCCCGCGGAGGCGTCACCGGACGAGCCCGTGCAGGCGACCGCCACGGCCGACCCCGACCGCCTGCCGACCGCACTGCGGCAGGTTGTGCCCCAGGCCGCCGTCTACGGCGAGATGTCGACCTTCCAGGCGGCCGCGGTCCCCAGCCCGGTGCTCGGCTTCTCCGCCGCCCGCCGGTTGGAGGCCACCGTCTTCTGCTACATCGTCATCCTCGGGACGGCGATCGGCGTGGCGTTGTTTTTCGTTACGAGATAGTCAGCGGACGCCGAAGAAGATCAGCACCGCTAGCCCCGCCGCGGAGATCATCGCGATCACGGCGACGCTGGTCTGACGCTTCACTCGGGCGTCGACCAGCCGCGCCAGCGCCAGGTAGGCATCGCCCGGTTGGGGCTCGTCCTCCGTGAAGGCCACGGATCCTGCTTCCGAGGTAGGCGGCAATGCCGCGCTCGGGACGGGCTGGAGCACGCCGTCGCCGACCGGAGCGAAGGGAGGCGTCGGCCGGACCGCCGAGGGTTGGGCCCTGACATCTCCCGCCGTACGAAGCTCGAGCACCGAGAGGCCGACCCTCACGCGGTCGCCGGGGCGCAAGGCGCGCGCCGTGTAGATCGGCTGCTCGTTCACGTAGGTCCCGTTCGTCGAGCCGAGATCCGATACCACGGCGCCGTCACCCGAGGGCTCGAAGCGCGCGTGGTGGCGGGAGACCTGTGTGTCGTCGAGCGTCAGGCCGGCGTCGGAGCTGCGTCCGGCCTCGAACGGGACCGTCAGCGGAAGCTGCCGCCCGGCGAGGGGACCTTCGATGACCTCGAGCACCAGGTCGCTCATCGCGGGCCAGCCTAACCCCGCTCCGCCGATCGCACCAGGGGCGCCTAGAGTGGCCCTTCTGGACGAGTGGGTCAGCCTCCAGGCGCGCGCGCGCCCCGAGCATCCCGCCGTGGTCGCGGACGGGCGTGTCGCTACATACGGGGAGTTGGATCGGCAGGCTGTCGTGACCGCGCGCCGGCTCGCGGCGGCCGGTGTGGGCGAGGGCGACCGGGTGGCTACGACGATGCCGCCGAGCATCGAGTTCGCGGTGCTGCTGCACGCGCTGCCGCGCCTGGGCGCCGCTCTGGTGCCGCTGAACGCACGCCTGACAGCGGCCGGTCGGCGCCGGCAGGAGGAGCAGGCAAGCCCGAAGCTCGTGCTCGACGAGCCACCGTCCGGCGAGGAGGCGGACGCGCCGCTTCGGACAACGCTCGATCCCGAGGCCGTGCACACCGTGCTCTTCACCTCCGGCACCAGTGGCGCGGGCAAGGCGGTCGAGCTGAGCTGCGGCAACCACCACGCGAGCGCGACCGCGTCGGCTCGCAACCTCGGCGTCGAAGAGGACGACCGGTGGCTCTGTCCGCTGCCGCTGTTTCACGTTGGTGGTCTGGCGATCCTGCTGCGCTCGGCGATCTACGGGACCACGGCGATCGTCCACGCGGAGTTCGACGCCGGGGCGGTCGCGGCCGAGCTCACGAGCGGCCGCGCGACGCTCGCCTCACTGGTGCCGACGATGCTTCGCCGGCTGCGCGAGCACGGCCTCGAGCGAGCGCCGGCCCTGCGCGCCGTGCTGCTGGGAGGTGGACCGGTGCCGGCCGAGCTGCTGCGGTGGGCGACCGCGCGCGGGCTGCCCGTGCGCGCCACCTACGGGATGACGGAGACCGCCTCCCAGATCGCGACGGCCGCTCAGGGCGAGACGGCGGCAAGGCCGCTGCCCGGAGTGCAGGTCCGGATCTCGCCCGAAGGCGAGATTCTCGTGTCCGGTCCGATGGTGGCTCCCGCGGCGCTGGCCCCCGATGGCTGGCTGCACACCGGTGACGAGGGCCAGGTCGACGCTGAAGGCCGGCTGCGCGTGCGCGGTCGGCTGAAGGAGCTGATCGTGACCGGCGGTGAGAACGTGTCCCCCGGCGAGGTGGAGCAGGCGCTGCTGGCGCACCCCGCCGTGGCCGACGCCGCCGTGGTCGGCCGGCCCGACCCCGAGTGGGGGGAGGCGGTGACAGCCTTCGTCGTGCTGGACGGCGAGGCGAGCGGCCAGGAGCTCGAGGGCTGGTGCCGCGGGCGGCTGGCGGGCTACCAGGTGCCGAAGCGCATCGAGCGCGTCTCCGAGCTGCCGCGAAACGCCGCCGGCAAGCTGATGCGTGACGAGCTCGGCTCGGCGCGCTAGCGTCAGGGGCGGACTTGCCCGACGACCCCCGCATCGGCACCGTGCTCGGCGGCTATCGGATCGAGGCCGGCATCGGCCGCGGGGGCATGGGCGTCGTCTACCGCGCCGAGCAGGTACGCCTCCAAAGGCAGGTGGCGATCAAGTTGATCGCCCCGGAGCTCTCCGAGGATCCCGCCTTCCGCGAGCGATTCGAGCGTGAGTCGCGACTCGCCGCCTCGATCGACCATCCCAACGTGGTTCCGGTGCATGAGGCCGGTGAGGCAGACGGCGTGCTGTTCATCTCGATGCGCTACGTGGACGGGACCGACCTGCGCTCGCTGCTGGCGACGGAGGGGCGGCTCGAGCCCGGCCGGGTGGCCGAGATCGTCGCCCAGGTCGCCGCGGCGCTCGACGCCGCGCACGCGCGCGGGCTGGTGCATCGCGACGTCAAGCCGGCCAACGTGCTGCTCGCCTCGGCCGGCGGGCGCGAATACGCCTACCTCACCGATTTCGGGTTGACCAAGCACACGAGCTCGCTCGGCGGCCTGACCAAGACGGGCGAATGGGTCGGGACCCTGGACTACGTGGCTCCGGAGCAGATCCAGGGCGGAGGGCTCGACGCCCGCACCGACGTGTACGCGCTCGGCTGCGTGCTCCATCAGGCGCTCACGGGCCAGGTCCCCTACGTGCGCGACTCGGACGTAGCGAAGATGTACGCCCATCTGAACGAGCCGCCCCCGTCCGCACGGGCGGTCGTTCCGGGGCTGCCGCCAGAGCTCGACGAGGTAATCGCCAGGGCGATGGCAAAGGACCCGGAGGAGCGCTATCCCTCCGCCGGCGATCTCGGCCGGGCGGCCCACGCCGCGGCCCAGAGGCTCGTTCCGGCGGAGCCCGAGCGGAGCGTGGCCAGGGGGGAGGCGGCGCCCACCACGGCCCTTGCAGCCGCGCCCGCTCCCACCGCCCCCGCGGCGCCGCCCACCCAGCAGCTCCCTCCGGAGCCGCCCCCGCCGCCACCCGCGCCCGTCACCCGCGGCCTCCCGCAGCGCCGGCGCGGGCGCGGCTTTGCCGTCGGCATCGCGGCCGCCGTTCTCGGCGCCGGCATCCTCGCCGGCGCTCTTCTGGCAGCCGGCGTCTTCGACCAGGAGTCGACCAAGCCGGCCGGCAAGACGACGACCGTCCCGGCCCCGGCCAAGGGCGGCGACGGCGGCGGCAACGGCGGCTCGGGCAGCAAGGCGGTGGCGAGCGACTTCGCGACCTACACCACCGACGCTTACAGCGCCGACTACCCGTCCGGCTGGAGGATCGCGGAGGACAACGTGCCGAAGAAGGGCTACAGCGAGACGAAGTTCGTCGAACCGGGCGGGTCGGCATTCGTGCTGATCGACCGCAGCCCGACCCAGGACCAGCCACCCGAGGTCAGCGCAGCAGGCGTCGAGAGGCAGACCGCGGCCAAGACTCCGGGCTACACCCGCCTCAGCTTCGAGCCCACGACGGTCAACGGGAAGGACGCCTTCGAGTGGACCTTCAGCGTCGGCTCCAAGCGCCGGATCGACATCTTCCTCGCAGAGGGCGGTGACGGCTACGCGGTGCTGGGCGAAGACCCCGACTTCGAGTCGGCGACCGGCATGGCCCGCCACGTCGCCGGGTCGATTCAACCGCGCGGGTAGATTCCCGGCCGATGATCTACGACAAGGACGCCGACCTCGCCCGCCTCGACGGCAAGACCGTCGCCATCCTCGGCTACGGCTCGCAGGGCCACGCGCACGCGCTCAACCTGAAGGACTCGGGCGCCGAGGTCGTCGTCGGGTTGCGCCAGGGCTCGTCCTCGGCGGGCAAGGCCGGCGCGGACGGGCTGCGGGTGGAATCGATCGCCGACGCCGCGAGCCAGGGAGACCTGGTGATGGTGCTGCTCCCCGACGAGAAGCAGGCCGAGGTATGGGAATCGGAGATAAGCGACGGGGTCGCGCCGGGGAACCTGCTGCTGTTCGCGCACGGCTTCTCGATCCACTTCGGGCAGATCGAGCCCGGGTCCGAGGTGGACGTGGGCATGGTCGCGCCCAAGGGGCCGGGGCACCTGGTTCGCCGCCAGTTCCTCGAGGGCAACGGCGTGCCGGGCCTGATCGCGATCGGCCAGGACGCCACCGGCAGCGCCCGCGAGCTCGTGCTCGCCTACGCGAAGGGGATCGGCTGTACGCGCGCCGGAGTGATCGAGACGAGCTTCAAGGAGGAGACCGAGACCGATCTCTTCGGCGAGCAGGCGGTTTTGTGCGGGGGTGTCACCGAACTCGTCCGGGCCGGCTACGAGACTCTTGTCGAGGCTGGCTATGACCCGCGGCTCGCCTACTTCGAGTGCCTCCACGAGCTCAAGCTGATCGTCGACCTCATGTACGAGAAGGGCATCACCGGGATGCGCTACTCGATCTCGAACACGGCGGAGTACGGGGACCTCACGCGCGGGAAGCGCGTGATCGGCGAGCCGACGCGGGAGGCGATGCAGCGGATCCTCGGCGAGATCCAGTCCGGGGAGTTCGCTAAGGAGTGGATCGCGGAGAACCGGGCCGGGCAGGAGAACTTCCAGCGGATGCGCGAGGAGCAGAAGGACCACCAGGTCGAGCGCGAGGGCCGCGAGCTCCGCTCGATGATGGACTGGATCGACCAGGAGTTTTGAGTGGAGCGCGAGGACGAGGGCTTCCTGCCGCCCGAGCCCTCCGGGCCCGAGCCCGATCTGGGGGGCAGCGAGGCTCCCCAGCAGCCTCCCCCGCAGCCGCCGCCCCAGCCGCCGCCGAGCTATCAGCAGCCGCCCCCGCCTTACCAGCCTCCTCCGCCGGGGCAGCCGCCGCCCGTCTATCCGGGCTGGCAGCCGCCTCCACCCGCCTATACGCCGCCGCCGGGCTACTACGTCCCGGCCCCGGCGGCCGTCCCGCGGCAGCCGGACAACGGGCCCGCGCTGGCGGGTTTCATCGTGTCCATGGTCTCCGGTGGCCTGTGGCTGCTCTCGGCCGGGTTTCTCACACCCTTGTCGATTCCGGGCGCAATCGTCGGCATGGTCCTGGCGCGCCGCGGCAAGCAGAAGGTCGAGTCGGGGGAGACCCAGAAGCACAAGGACCTCGCGAACGCCGGCTGGTGGATCGGGATCGGAGTGATCGTGCTCTCGGCGCTGTCCACGATCGCCTGGGTCCTGTTCATCGTGCTCGCCTCGGCCAACGACAGCTTCGACGACAACATGCGGCACGAGTTCCAGGACTCCGAGGTCTCAGGCCGGCTGCGTCTCGGGCTCGCTGCAACACAGCTCACCGCGCGCCTGGTCTGCTGAGCGCCCGGGCCGCCCTGGCGGCTTCGTGCGCGCTCCTCTGTCTCGCCCTGGTCCCGCCGGCTCCCGCCGCGGCGAGGCCCCGGCCGCCCATCGTGCTGGTCGTGTTCGACGAGTTCCCCTCGACCGACCTGATCGGAAAGCAGCGCCGGCTCGACGGCACGCGCTTCCCGAACTTCGCCGCGCTGGCCGGGGACGCGACCTGGTACCGGAACACCACCACCGTCTACGACACCACCTCCTCGGCCGTCCCGGCGATCCTCGAGGGCCGGGTGCACCGCTACCGGCCGGGCGGCCTGCGTCACCCCCGCGCCAGCGTGCTGGACGTCGCCGCGCGACACGGCTACCGGGTGCACGGGTCGGTCGACGCGAAGAACCTCTGCCCGCCCAACTTCTGCGGGCGGCAACGGCCCACCCGCTACTACCTGGTGCATAACCGGCTCAAGCGGCTGACCGCGTTCATCGACTCGATCAAGCCCGCGAAGCGGCCGACCATCTGGTTCAAGCACACCCTGCTACCGCACCTGCCCTGGATATACCTGCCCTCGGGAAAGCAGTACATCCGCGGCGTCCGGGCTCCGATCCGGGGGATAAACGGCGAGCTCGGGGTCTTCGACCGGACGCTGGAGCGGCTCTCCTACCAGCGCCACATGCTCCAGGTGGCCGCCGTCGATCGCGTGCTGGGGCGGCTGCTGCGCCGTCTGAAGACCACCGGCCTCTACGACCGCGCCCTCCTGGTGGTGACCGCCGACCATGGCATCTCGTTCCGGCTGGGGGAGAGGGACAAGCGCATCGTCACGCCGGCGAACGTGCAGGGCATCGCGCCCGTGCCGCTGTTCATAAAGCGTCCCGGCCAGCGGCGGGGTCGGGTGAGCGGGCTGTGGACGCGCAACGTGGATGTGGCGCCCACGGTCGCCCGCTACGCGCGGGTGCGGCTGCCGTGGCGGACGTCGGGCCGCTCGGTCTTCTCGCGGGCTCTCCGCCGGCGGCACACCGTGCACGTGGGCAGCCGGCTGCCTCACCTGAACGCGGTCAAGCTGGGCGTCGGCGACTTCCAGGCCCGCTGGGGACGGACGATCCGCAACACGCACGCCCTATTCGGGATCGGCTCGCTGGCCAGGCTGTATGCGATCGGCCCGGTGAGACAGGTGATCGGACGCCCGCTCACCGGCATCACCCGGCTGCGGCTGGGTGACGAGCCCGTGTCGCCACCCGGCCGGCTTCAGGCCAGCGTCATCAAGGCGTTCGAGATCCGCAACGTGAACCCCCTGTCCCGCCTCGTCCCGGCGCTCGTGTCCGGCCATATCCGCGGCGGGCGGGGCGGGCTTCGACACGACCTCGCGATAGCCGTCAACGGACGCGTCGTCGCGACCGGTCGGAGCTTCTTCCTCCGGGGCAGCAGCCACGAGGGGTACGCCGTGATGGTCCCGGAGACGGCGTTCCATCCAGGCCGCAACTCGCTGCACGTGCTCGCCGTCGGACGGCGCGGCAAAAGGCTGCGTTTCCGCCTGCTGGCGCGGGTGTAGCGCGGACCCCCTTCGATATTCTCGGCCGCCAATGGCCGACCCGTACGTCAAGCAGTACCTGATGACCGCCGGGCCCACGCCCCTGCCCCCGGCGGTCTCGCAGGTGATGGCGGAGCCGATGCTCTATCACCGCGCCCCGGCCTTCGTCGAGGTGTACGCCCGGGTGCTCGCTGGCCTCAAGCGGGTCTTCATGACGTCCGGCGACGTGCTGCTGTTCGCCGCCTCGGGCAGCGGGGCGATGGAGTCCGCGGTGGCCAACCTGGTCCGGCCGGGTGAGCCCGCGCTCGTCGCCTCGTGCGGCAAGTTCGGCGAGCGCTGGGCCGAGCTCTGCGACGCCTACGGCGTCGCCACCGTCCACTACGAGGCCGGCTGGGGCAACAAGGTAGAGCCGGCCGATCTCGATCGCGAGCTCGCCGATCACGGTGGGGTCGGAGTCGTCTTCACGAGCTTCTCGGAGACATCGACGGGGGTCGTGAACGACGTGCAGGCGTTGGCCGAGGTGGCCCATCGCCACGCCGCCGTCCTGGCCGTCGACGCGGTCTCCGGCATCGGCGCCGTGCCGCTGCCCCAGGACGAGTGGGAGGTGGACGTGGTCGTCGGGGGCTCGCAGAAGGCCCTGATGTCGCCGCCCGGCCTCGCCTTCGTGAGCCCCAACGAGGCCGCACTTGCCCGCGCTCGGGAGCGCGCCGGCGGGCGCTACTACTTCGATTGGCGGCGCACGCTGGAGGGGCAGCGCCAGGATCCGCCCGACTCGCCCTTCACCCCGGCAGTCGGCCTGGTAATGGCGCTCGACGTCGCGCTGCGGCTGATCGAGGAAGAGGGCCTCGAGGACGTGTTCGAGCGCCACCGGCTGCTCGGGCGCGCCACCCGCGAGGCCGCCAAGGCGCTCGACCTCGAGCTGTTCGGCCCCGAGGATCCGGGCGCCAACGTGGTCACCGCGATTAAGCTGCCCGAGTCGATCGACGGAGCCCGGGTCCCCAAGCTGATGCGTGATCGCTACGGAGTAGCGATCGCCGGGGGCCAGGGCAGGGTCAAGGGCAAGATCGCCCGCATCGCCCACTGCGGCTACTTCGGCGCCTTCGACATCGTGGTCACGATCTCGGCCTTCGAGATGACGCTCCGGGACCTCGGCCACGACGTGGACCTGGGCGCGGGCGTGGCCGCGGCGCAGCGCGTCTTCCTCGAGGCGGGCGT
>Ga0126312_10002821_pt1 | contig 11672 bp, 21 predicted proteins | sample Plot104A_FD_92537 | JGI IMG/M metagenome (GOLD analysis project Ga0126312, IMG submission 92537) | Serpentine soil microbial communities from UC McLaughlin Reserve, CA, USA - Plot104A | ecosystem: Environmental > Terrestrial > Soil > Grasslands | place: USA: UC McLaughlin Reserve, Lake County... | reverse complement strand
GCGAACGCGAGCGCCACGGTCAGATACCGCGTGTACTGGGTGATCTTCTGCTGACCCACCTCGCCCTCCTTCTGGAGCCGCTCGAGCGAGGGCACCACCACGGTCATCAGCTGCAGGATGATCGAGGCGGTGATGTAGGGCATGATCCCCAGCGCGAACAGCGACAGCCGCGAGAGGCTCCCGCCCGAGAACAGGTTGAGGAAGCCGAGGATGTTGGAGCCGGCGAAGTTGTTCTCGAGCTGCTGAACCGAGTCGAGGTCGACGCCCGGGGCCGGGATGTAGGCGCCGAGCCGGTAGAGCGCCAGCATCGCCGCCGTGAAGAGCAGCTTGCGCCGGATCTCCGGGATCGCGAACGAGTTCAGGATCGTCTGGAGCAAGCGCTACCCCTCGATCGGCTCGGCGGTGCCTCCCGCCTTCTCGATCTTCTCCCGCGCCGAGGCGCTGAACGCGTGGGCGCGGACCGTGAGCTTCTTCGAGATCTCGCCGCGGCCGAGCACCTTCACGGGATGCTTGCGCTTCGCGAGCCCGGCGGCCCGCAGCGTGTCGGGCGTCACCTCGTCGCCCGCGTCGAACCGCGCCTCGAGGTCGGAGACGTTCACGGGCTGCGTGTGCGTCCGGAACGGCTCGAATGCCATCGACATCTTCTTGTTCGGTCCGCGCAGCTTGCGCATCCGCATGTGGATCGGGTTCTGCCCTCCCTCGTAGGCGACCTTGCGCTTGCTGCCCGCGCGGGCGCCGGCGCCCTTGTGGCCGCGTCCGGAGGTCTTGCCGTGGCCGGAGCCCTCGCCCCGCCCGATGCGGCGTCGCGTCTTGCGCGCGCCCGGCTTCGGGCGGACGCTGTGGAGCCCGATCTCCTCGGGGTCCAGGCGGGCCATCAGCCGTCCACCTTCACGAGATGGGCGACCACGCGCAGCATTCCCGCGGTCTGCGGCGAGTCGGTCACGGTGTTCTCGGCGCCGATGCGTCCCAGCTTCAGCGAGCGCAGCGTGTCGCGCTGCGCGGGGCTCGCGCCGTTGGAAGAACGAACCTGCTTCACCTTCAGATCAGCCACCGGTGTTCCCTGCGTCTGTTGAGGGGTCAGACCCCTCGCCGTCTGTTGAGGGGTCAGACCCCTCACTGGCGATGGGCTCAGGCTTTGCCTGGTGCTCGGGGTCTGACCCCGCCGCGACAGCCTCCGGCGTCACCGCCTCGGGCTGGCCCTCGATCGTCTCCTTGGCGCCGTCCTCCTTGTGGATGCCGAGCACCTGGTTCACGGAGAGGCCGCGCAGCTTGGCGACCTGCTCGGGCCGCCTGAGGCTGGTGAGGCCGTCCATCGTCGCCTTCACGAGGTTGATCGGGTTCTGGGTGCCGATGCTCTTCGAGAGCACGTCGCGGATCCCCGCGAGCTCGAGCACCGCGCGCACGCCCCCGCCGGCGATGACGCCGGTACCGGGGCTGGCCGGGCGAAGCACGACGTGCCCGGCGCCGTACCGGCCGATGATCCGGTGCGGGATCGTCTGGCCGTACTTGGGGATGCGCACCAGGCTCTGGCGGGCGTTCTCGACCGCCTTCTGGATTGCGAGGGGCACCTCGCGGGCCTTGCCGTAGCCGACGCCGACCACCGAGCTCTCGTCGCCCACGGCGACCAGCGCGGTGAACGAGAAGCGACGACCGCCCTTGACGACCTTGGCCACGCGGTTGATCTCGATCACGCGCTCCTGGAGGTCCAGGCCCTGCGGGCTGACGGTCTCTGGCTCGATGTTCGTGGTCATGGCTGGCGCAAGGTAGCGGGTTGGTTCAGAACTTCAGACCGCCCTCGCGGGCGCCCTCGGCGAGCGCCCGGACGCGCCCGTGGTAGCGGTAGCCGCCGCGGTCGAACACGCACGTCTCCACGCCCGCGTCCTTCGCCCGCGAGGCGAGGAGCTCGCCGGCGCGCTTCGCCTGCTCGCCGGGGTCGAGTTTGCGCAGCTCGGGCTCGACCCACGAGACGTGGGCGACCGTGTGGCCGCGGTCGTCGTCGATCAGCTGGGCGAAGACGCCGCGGTTGGAGCGGAACACCGAGAGCCGCGGGCGCTCGGCGTTGCCGCGGATGCCCGCGCGCACGCGGCGGCGGCGGCGGAGGCGGCGCTGAGGCTTGGTCTGGACCGTCATGCGCGCTTACCCACCTTCCGGCGCACGTGCTCGCCCTGGTAGCGGATGCCCTTGCCCTTGTAGGGCTCGGGCGGGCGCAGGCGGCGAATGCGCGCCGCGGTCTCGCCTACGAGCTGCTTGTCGATGCCGCGCACGATCACCTGGGTCGGCTGCGGGACCTCGAACTCGATCCCGTCCGGCGCGGGCATCGCGACGGAGTGCGAGTAGCCGACGCTCAGGTCGAGCGACTTGCCCTGGAGCCGGGCGCGGTAGCCGACCCCCTGGATCTCGAGGGTCTTCGAGTAGCCGTCGGTGACGCCCTCGACCATGTTCGCGATCAGGCTGCGGGTCAGCCCGTGCAGGGCGCGGTGCTCGCCGCGGTCCGTGGGCCGGGTGACCGAGACGGCGCCGTCGTCCACCGACACGCTCATGTCGGTATTGACGTCCTGGCTCAGCTCGCCCTTCGGCCCATTGACCGAGACGCGCCCGGGCCCGACGTCGACGGTGACGCCCTCGGGAATGGCGATTGGCTGTCTTCCGATCCTGCTCATGCGATCACCAGACGTACGCGACGACCTCTCCCCCTACGCCCTTCTGCGTCGCCTCGTGGCCGCTCATCACTCCGGAGGACGTGGAGACGATCGCGGTGCCCATGCCGCCCTGCACGCGCGGAACCTCTCTGCCCGAGACGTAGCGGCGACGACCGGGGCGCGAGACGCGCCGCATGCCGGCGATCACCGGCTGGCGGGCGTCGGTGTACTTGAGGTCGATCTTGATCACCTCGCCGACGGCGGTCGGCTCGACCGTGAAGCCGGTGATGTAGCCCTGCTCCTGGAGGATGCGGGTCATCTCGCGCTTCAAGCGCGACGCGGGGATCTCCACCGCGGTGTGCTCGGCGGCGAGCGCGTTGCGCAGCCGCGCGAGGTAATCGGATACGGGATCGGTCATCAAGGTCGGATCACCAGCTCGACTTGGTCAGGCCGGGGACGTAGCCGTTGTGCGCCGCCTCCCGCAGGCACAGGCGACAGAGCCCGAACTTGCGGTAGTACGCGCGCGGCCGTCCGCAGCGCCGACAGCGGTTGTGGGCGCGGGTCTTGTACTTGGGCTTGCGGCCCTGCTTGACGATCTTCGAAGTCTTTGCCATCTCGTTTCGCTCTTTGTTGTCGTTTACTCGTCGGAGCTCTCGGCCTCTTCGCGGCCGCCGCCCTCGGGGGTCTCGGCGCCGGGCTCATCCTCGGTGCCCTCCTCGCCCTCCTCGGGCCGCACGCGCTTCGCGTAGGCCTCGGGATTCTCGGCCTTGAGCTGCTCGAGCGCAGCCTGCTCGGCCTCGGCGCGCTGGCGGGCCTCCTCGCGGCGCCGCTCCTCTTCGGCCACAACCTCCTCGTCCTCGGCGCCGGGGCGTCCCTCCTGCGCGAAGGGCATGCCGAGCCCGAGCAGCAGCTCGAACGCCTCCTCGTCGGTGGTCGCGGTGGTCGCGATCGTGACGTCGAGCCCGCGGACCTCGTCGATCGAGTCGTAGTCGATCTCGGGGAAGATCAGCTGCTCGCGGACGCCGACGGTGTAGTTGCCGCGGCCGTCGAACGACCGCGGGTTTAGGCCACGGAAGTCGCGGATCCGCGGGATCGCGATCGTGATCAGGCGATCGAGGAACTCCCACATCCGAGTGCCCCTCAGCGTCACCGCGACCCCGACCGGCATGCCCTCGCGGATCTTGAAGGACGCGATCGACTTGCGGGCGCGGCGGACGTTGGGCTGCTGGCCGGCGATCGTCGCGAGCTGCTCCGTCGCGGCCTCGAGGACGGGCGTCGACTGCTTCGCCTCGCCCACGCCCATGTTCAGGCCGATCTTGACCAGGCGCGGAACCTCCATCGGGTTGGCGTAGGAGAAGCGCTGGGTGAGCGCCGGCACGACCTCGGACTGGTAGCGCTCGCGCAGCCGCGGCGGCGGGGCCGCCTGCTGCGACTCGGGGGCGGTGGCGGTCTCGGCCATCAGTCGATCACCTTCCCGGTCTTCTTCGCGACGCGCACGCGCTTGCCGTCGTCGCCGACCTGGATGCCGACTCGTGTGGGCTTGTTCGTCTCGGGGTCGAGCAGCATCACGTTGGAGACGTCGATCGGCCCCTCCTTCTCGATGATGCCTCCGGCCTCGCCACCCCGCTGGGTGTCCTTGATGGAGCGTGGGCGCTGATGGCGCTTGACGAGGTTCAAGCCCTCGACGAAGACGCGCCGGCGCGCCGGCTCGGTGCGCACGATCCGGCCGGTCTTGCCCTTGTCCTTGCCCGCGGTGATGACCACGTGGTCGTCCTTGCGGATGCGCATGCCCTTCGACATCACAGGACCTCCGGGGCGAGGGAGATGATCCGCATGAAGTTGCGGTCGCGCAGCTCGCGGGCGACGGGGCCGAAGATGCGGGTGCCTCTCGGCTCGCCCTGCGGGTCGATCAGGACCGCGGCGTTCTCGTCGAACGAGATGTAGGTGCCGTCCGCGCGGCCGAGCTGCTTGCGCGTGCGCACGACGACGGCCTGGACGACCTCGCCCTTGCGAATGGCGCCGTTCGGCGTCGCCTGCTTGACGGTGGCGGTGATCACGTCGCCGACCCCCGCGTAGCGGCGGTGCGAGCCCCCCTTGACCCGGATGCAGAGGATCTCCCGGGCGCCGGAGTTGTCGGCCACCTTGAGCCGTGTCTCCTGCTGGACCATTGCGCTATCGGACTCTCTCCACGATCTCGAGCAGGCGCCAGCGCTTGGTCTTCGACAGCGGCCTCGTCTCGACGACGCGCACCGTGTCGCCCTCCTGCGCCTCGTTGCCGGCGTCGTGGGCGTGAAGCGTCGCGCTGCGGCGCACGACCTTCTCGTAAGTGGGGTGGCGGCGGGCGACCTCGATCTTGACGGTGATTGTCTTGTCGGCCTTGGTCGAGACGACCTGGCCCAGGCGGACCTTCTTCGGGCCCGGCGGACGCTCGGCCGGCGCAGTTCCCTGGCGCGGCTCGCCGCGCCGTGAGCGGCGTCCCTGGCGGTAGCGGCGGCGGTCGGCGGCGGCGCGGCCGCGAACCTGGGCGCGCTCGGTGGCGCGCTCATCCGCGCCGCGCTGCGGCTGCGCCGGCCCCGTGGCGCGCGAGCGGGCAAGCTTGCGCTCCTCCTTCGGGCTCAGAGCTTCCTCCTCCTCAGCGTCGCTTCCGGGGGCGGACGGGTCTGCGTCGGGCTGCTCAGCCTCAGCGCTGCCAGCGTCCTCGGCCGGCGCCTCCTCCGGGGCAGCCTCGCGCGCGTCCGCGTCGTCGGCGGCCTCGGCGGTGTCGACGTCGTCGTCGGACACCTGCTCTTCGACTTCGTCGACCTGGTCCTTGTTCTCTTCGTCTGCCATCAGTTCCGGAGCTCCTTGCCCACGTCGATCCCGCGCTCGCGTGCGATCGTCAGAAGCCGGGCCACGTCGCGGCGCGACTCACGCAGGCCGGCGGAGTTCTCGAGCTCGCCGGTCGCGTGGCGGAATCGCAGGTTGAACGTGTCCTGCCTCGCCTCGCGCAGGGCCTCGACGAGGTCCTGGTCGGACAAAGCGTGCACGTCGGAGGACTTCACGTCCCCACCTCCTCGCGCCCGACGACCTTGGTCTTGATCGGAAGCTTGTGCCCGGCGAGGGTCATCGCGTCGTGCGCGAGGTCCTCGGAGACGCCGGCGATCTCGAACACCACGCGGCCGGGCTTGATCACCGCGACCCAACCCTCGGGGTTTCCCTTGCCGGAGCCCATGCGGGTCTCGGCGGGCTTCTTCGTGTACGGCTTGTCGGGGAAGACGTTGATCCAGACCTTCCCGCCGCGCTTGATCTTGCGCGTCATCGCCACACGGGCGGCCTCGATCTGGCGGTTGGTGATCCAGCCGCGCTCGAGCGCCTTCAGCCCGTACTCGCCGAAGGCGACCTGGCTGCCGCCCTTGGCGTTCCCGCGTCGGCGGCCGCGCATCTGCTTGCGGTACTTGACCCGCTTGGGCATGAGCACTACGAACCACTCCCCTCATCCGCCGGCGGGGTCTCGGGGGGCGCCTCGGCCGGGGCCTCGGGGGGCTTCGTCTCCTCGGCTGGCTTCGCCTCCGCAGCGGGCTTGTCCGGGGCAGGGGGCTTTGCCTCCGCGGCAGGCTTCTGCGCAGCGGGCTTTGGCTGCTGGGCGGGCTTCCCCTTCGACGGCGCGCTCGACGCGGCCGCGGGCCTGCCGCCCTGGTCGGGTCGCTGGCCGCCGCGGCCCTTGCGTCCGGGGCGGGGGCCCAGCGAGTCGTCGGACTCCTCGGCGCCGCTGTGGAAGCCCTCGGGCATCACCTCGCCGTTGTTGATCCAGCACTTGACGCCGATGCGACCGGTGGTCGTCCGCGCCTCGATGAAGCCGTAGTCGATGTCCGCGCGCAGCGTGTGCAGGGGCACGCGGCCGTCGGAGTAGCCCTCGGTCCGCGCCATCTCGGCGCCGCCGAGCCGGCCGGAGACCTGGACCTTCACGCCCTGCGCGCCCGAGCGCATGGCGGAGGTCAGCGCCCGCTTCATCGCGCGGCGGAAGGCGACTCGGTTCTGAAGCTGCTCGGCGATCGACTGCGCGACGAGCTTGGCGTCGAGCTCGGGCCGCTTGATCTCGCGGATGTTGACCTTCACCGGCTTGCCGGTGATCTTGTGGAGGTCGCGGCGAAGCGCGTCGACCTCCGAGCCCGACTTGCCGATCACGATGCCCGGCCGGGCCGTGTGGATGTCGACCTCGATCTCGCCGCGCTGCTTGGTGATCTTGATGTCGGACAGCCCGGCGTGGGAGAGCTTGCCCTCGATGTGGTCGCGGATCGCCAGGTCCTCGAGCAGGTAATCGGCGAACTCGCGCTTGTTGAACCACGTCGCCTTCCAGTCGTGGATGTAGCCGACGCGGAAACCCTCGGGATGGATCTTCTGGCCCATGGCTCAGTCCTCCATTGGCGTGAGCACGACGCTCACGTGGCAGGTCTTCTTCTCGATCCGCGTCGCGCGGCCGCGCGCGCGAGCGCGCCAGCGCTTCAGCGTCGGCCCCTCGTCGACCCGGATCTCCGCGACCCGCAGGTCGTCGGCGACCAGCTCGTGGTTGTTCTCGGCGTTGGCCGCCGCCGAGGTGATCAGCTTCGCCAGGCCGCGGGCGGCGCCGCGGCTGGAGAACTCCAGCAGCGTCTGCGCCTCGGTCACCGGCAGGCCGCGGACCTGGTCGGCGACCAGCCGGGCCTTGCGCGGCGCGGTGCGCAGGTAGCGGGCGCGGGCGCGGACGGCCGGCGCCTGGGTGTCCGTCGCGGGGGTCACGAGGCCCTCTCAGCGGCCTTGCTGCCGCTGCCGGAGTGCGCGCGGAAGGTCCGCGTCGGCGCGAACTCGCCGAGCTTGTGGCCGACCATCGACTCGGAGACGAACACGGGCACGTGCTTGCGGCCGTCGTGCACGGCGATCGTGTGCCCGACCATCTCGGGGAACACGGTCGACTGTCGCGACCAGGTCTTCACCATCTGCTTCTGCCCGGACTCGTTCATCTGCTCGATGCGCTTCATCAGGCGCTCCTCGACGAACGGTCCCTTCTTCGTAGATCTGCCCATGGGCTAGCGCGTCCCTCCCTTGCGGCGGCCGCGCCGGCGGCCACGGACGATCATCGAGTTCGACTGCTTGCGCTTCTTGCGGGTCCGGTAGCCCAGCGTCGGCTTGCCCCACGGGGTGACCGGGTGCCCGCCGGGCGTGTGGTGGGCCTCACCGCCGCCGTGCGGGTGGTCGACGGGGTTCATGGCGACGCCGCGCGTCTGCGGGCGCTTGCCCTTGTGGCGGTTGCGGCCGGCCTTGCCGACCGTGAGGTTCTGGTGCTCGGAGTTGGAGAGGCTGCCGACCGTCGCCCGGCAGTCGCCGCGGACGAGGCGCATCTCCGACGAGGGCAGCCGCAGGGTCACCATCGGCCCCTCCTTCGCGACCACCTGGATCGCGGAGCCGGCGGCCCGTCCCATGCGGCCCCCCTGGCCGGCGACGAGCTCGACGTTGTGAACCACGGTGCCGGTGGGGATCGCCTTCAGCGGCAGCGCGTTGCCGGGCTGGATGTCGGCGCGATCGCCGGACTCGACGGTGGCGCCGGGGCGCAGGCCCTGAGGCGCGAGGATGTAGCTCTTGTCGCCGTCGGCGTAGTGCAGCAGCGCGATGTAGGCGCTGCGGTTGGGGTCGTACTCGATCGTCGTGACCTTCGCGGGCACGCCGTCCTTGCGGCGCTTGAAGTCGATGCGCCGGTAGCGGCGCTTGGCGCCGCCGCCGCGATGCCGCGAGGTCACGCGGCCGTGCGAGTTGCGGCCGGCGGTCTGCGGCTTGCCCTCGGTGAGCGGCTTGTGGGGGGCGTTGCCGCCCGACAGCTCCTCGCGCAACGGGTACGTCGCGAAGCGCTTGCCCGGGCTGGTCGGCTTTGTTCTCCGGTTCGCCATCGTCTACCTCACTCCGCGACCGCGGCTCCCTCGAACAGCTCGATCCGGTCGCCGGGAGCCAGCTTCACGATCGCCTTCTTCCAGCTGCGCGTGCGCCCCGAGTGAAGGCCCCTCCGCTTCGGCTTCGAACGGACCTGAAGCGTGCGCACGTCCTTCACGGTGACGCCGAAGATCTCCTCCACGGCGTGGGCCACCTGCGTCTTGTGCGCCCGGGAGTCCACCCGGAACGTGTACTTGCCGTCGGCCATCAGCGCGTAGCTCTTCTCCGAGACGACCGGCTCGATGATCACCTGGCGGGGCAGCATCTAGCCGTCCTCCTTCGCGTCGCCGGCGTCGCCGGCGGCCTTGCGGGTGACCTCGGCCGCGCGTGCCTCGAGGACCTCGAGGGCGGACTCGGAGACGACCAGCGACGCGGCGCCGAGCACGTCGGCCACGCCGGTTGAGCCGGCCGCGATGACCTGCACGCGCGGGATGTTGCGAAAGCTCTTGGCCACCGTCTCCTCGCCGTCGCCGAGGACGACCAGCGTCGGGAGCTTGGCGCCCCACTTCTCGAGGGCGGCGGCGGCGGTCTTGGTGGCGGGCTCGTCGTAGGCGGAGGCGTCGACCACGGCGACGCTGCCGCGGGTGGCGTGGACCGAGAGGGCCGAGCGCAGCGCCCGGCGGCGGGCCTTGCGGTTGACCTTGACCGTGTGCGTACGCGGCTTGGGGCCGAAGGCAACGCCGCCCCCGCGGCGGTGAGGCACGCTGAGCGCGCCCACGCGGGCGCGGCCGGTGCCCTTCTGGCGCCACGCCTTGGCGGTCGTCATCGCGATCTCGCCCCGACCCAGCGTCGAGGCGGTGCCCCGGCGCGAGGCGGACTGGTCGGCGCGCGCGGTCTCGTGCACGAGCGACTCGTGAAACTCCTCGCCGAACACGGCGGCGGGCAGGTCGGCCTTCGACTGCTTGCCGAGGACCGGCGCCTTGGCGGTGGCGCTAGGCATCGCTGCGCACCTCCACCGTCCCGCCCTTGGGCCCTGGAACGGCGCCGCGGACCAGGAGCAGGTTGCGATCGGCGTCGACGTCGACGACCTGGAGCCGTCGCTGGGTCACGCGCTTGCCGCCCATCCGGCCCGGCATCCGCATGCCCTTCCACACGCGGGCGGGGTCGGCGCTGGCGCCGATCGATCCGGGGGCGCGCACGTTGTGTGAGCCGTGGCTCACCGGGCCGCGGCTGAAGCCGTGGCGGCGGATCGTGCCCTGAAAGCCCTTGCCGATGCCGGTGCCCGAGACCTTCACGAGCTGGCCGGCCTCGAAGTCCCCGACCGTGACCTTGTCGCCGACCTGGCGCTCGCCGACCTCGTCGCGGAACTCGACCAGGGTGCGCGACGACGGAGCCCCCGACTTCGCGAGATGGCCGAGCTGGGCCTTCGTGAGCTTGCGCTCCGCGACCTCGTCGAAGGCGAGCTGAAGCGCCTCGTAGCCGTCGCGCTCGGACTCGCGCAACGCGGTCACCGTGCATGGCCCGGCCTCGATCACGGTGACGGGCACGCGGGCGCCGTCCTCGGTGAAGACCTGTGTCATGCCGACCTTCCTGCCGATGATCGCCGCCACGCCAGCCACCTCACGTCTTGATCTCGATGTCGACGCCCGCCGGCAGGGCGTCGAGACGCTGGAGCGAGTCGATCGTCTTCGGCGTCGGCTGGAGGATGTCGATCAGCCGCTTGTGGGTGCGGATCTCGAAGTGCTCGCGCGAGTCCTTGTCCTTGAAGGGCGAACGGATCACGCAGTAGACGTTCTTCTCCGTGGGCAGCGGGACAGGGCCCGACACCGTGGCGCCGGTGCGCTGCGCCGTCTCCACGATCTCGCGCGCCGCGCGGTCGATCGCGTCGTGGTCGTACGCCTTCAGGCGGATCCGGATTCTCGTTGCGGCCAGGGAGGCCATCTCGTTCGCTTGCTGTTCCTCTTCTTGTCTCTGTCTCTGGGCGTAAACGGGGCGCCGCCCCGTGTGGGTGGGGCCGGCGCCCCGGTCGTATCGGAAACTGGATTGAAAAGGGCCGGCCCTTTGAAGGACCGGCCCCGGTACTGGCCTACTCGACGATCTCGGAGACGACCCCCGAGCCGACGGTGCGACCGCCCTCGCGAATCGCGAATCGCAGGCCCTTGTCCATCGCGATCGGAGCGATCAGCTCGATGGACATCTCGACGTTGTCTCCCGGCATCACCATCTCCGTGCCCTCGGGGAGGTTCGCCACCCCGGTCACGTCGGTGGTCCGGAAGTAGAACTGAGGCCGGTAGCCCGAGAAGAACGGGGTGTGACGGCCGCCCTCCTCCTTCTTCAGGCAGTAGACCTCGGACTTGAACTTCGTGTGCGGGGTGATCGACCCGGGCTTGGAGAGCACCTGGCCGCGCTCGATCTCCTCGCGCTTGGTGCCTCGCAGCAGGGCGCCGGCATTGTCGCCGGCCTGGCCCTGGTCGAGGCTCTTGTTGAACATCTCGACGCCGGTCACGACCGTCTTGGTCGTCGGCTTGATGCCCACGATCTCGATCTCGTCGCCGGTGTTGACGATCCCCTGCTCGATGCGGCCCGTGGCGACCGTCCCGCGGCCGGTGATCGAGAAGATGTCCTCGACCGGCATCAGGAACGGCTTGTCGAGCTCGCGCTCGGGCTCGGGGATGTACGTGTCCATCGTCTCGGCGAGCTCGAGGATCGCCGCCTTGGCGTCCTCGTCGCCCTCGAGCGCCTTCAGGGCCGAGCCCTTGATGATCGGCGTGTCGTCGCCCGGGAAGTCGTACTCGTTGAGCAGGTCCTTGACCTCCTCCTCGACGAGCTCGACGATCTCCTCGTCGTCGACCATGTCGACCTTGTTCAGGAAGACGATCACGTACGGGACGTTCACCTGGCGCGCGAGCAGGATGTGCTCGCGGGTCTGCGGCATCGGGCCGTCGGCCGCCGAGACCACCAGGATCGCGCCATCCATCTGGGCGGCGCCGGTGATCATGTTCTTCACGTAGTCGGCGTGCCCGGGACAGTCCACGTGGGCGTAGTGGCGGTTGTCGGTCTGGTACTCGACGTGGGAGGTCGCGATCGTGATCCCGCGCTCCTTCTCCTCCGGAGCGTTGTCGATGGACTCGAACGACCGCTCCTCGGCGCCGCCCT
>Ga0126312_10002819_pt1 | contig 11674 bp, 10 predicted proteins | sample Plot104A_FD_92537 | JGI IMG/M metagenome (GOLD analysis project Ga0126312, IMG submission 92537) | Serpentine soil microbial communities from UC McLaughlin Reserve, CA, USA - Plot104A | ecosystem: Environmental > Terrestrial > Soil > Grasslands | place: USA: UC McLaughlin Reserve, Lake County... | reverse complement strand
ATGATCAACTTATCGGATCTTTAGAATATTTTATTTTCAAAATTAATAAAATTGTATTAATGCATACTGCAATAGAATTTGCTATAATTATGACTAAATCATTAATTCCTATTCCATAGACAATCCATAAACTAAGACCAATTATTAATACTATTACTAACCATATTGATACATCATCAGTTTTTCTTGTTTTTATTGATTTAACTATCTGGGGGACACTACTGGATACCGCAAAAACAGTTGCCATGATACCTATAAGAGTCACTATTATTGTTGGCAATGCTCAACTATGATTATAACATTTATTATATTTTATCTCTCAATAAAATGTAGTATATTTTTTCTCAATCTTCATCAATTTGACCAATTATATTAAGATTGATTATTGTTAAGTGAAATCAACTCCATAGATACAAGGTAGTACTGAATTGCCAAATCGGATGTTCTGGCAAGATGAACTACTAACAATAAAATAGAAAACGAAAAAATAAAGAAGATACAAGAGTTAGTAGAATAAATAAGTAAAGCTGGAGCTTGATTTTGTCAATTAATCCTACTTAAATGATTTAAATGAGGATGTACAAATGAAATACCTTGACTCTTAATATTGCTGTACTAGTAAAGCTGGAGCCTGATTTTTCTGAAGGTAGTGTGAGTTATAATCCTGATGGGACTTTAAATAGAGCAGAAACAAAAAGTAAATTAGGTGCTCATAGTGCTATCGCATCGCTGGCTGCATTTTATACAAAAGTAAAATATGGCGGTTACATTTCTGTTTGTTCCATGGGTCCTCCAATGGCAGAAATCGCATTGCAGGAAGCCCAATTAATTTGTGACGCTGATGAGCTACATTTATATAGTGACCGCCTTTTTGCGAGTGCTGATACTTTAGCAACGGCAGAGGTTCTAAAACAAGGAATTAAGAAAATGAATACGGGAAAGGAAATGGACATTGTGTTTTCTGGACATCGTGCTTCTGACGGGGAAACAGGTCAAACAGGTCCTCAGACTGCATGGAAATTGGGATTTACTTTTTTAGGAAATGTGATTGATTTTTCTGTGGACCTAAATAATAGATCGATTATTGCTAAAAGACTTGTTGCATTGCCAGGTTTTTATGATATAGTAGAGGAAATTCAAGCACCGCTACCTGTATTTATTGCAATAGATCCTTTATACAAAGCAACATTTGATACTATCTCGCTTCGATTAACTTCCTCAAGATATCTTAAGGAGGCAAAAGAAAGAGCAGAAAGATATAAAACCTATCTCAAGGTTCTAGATCACAAGAAACTCGAATTGGATCCTCGACTTGTGGGTCTACCAGGTTCTCCAACAATTGTTCATAAGGTAGAAAAGATTCCAAAAGCAAGAACAACTAGAACGGCCGAATTAATAGAAGGACACGATCGAGAAGGTATAATAAATAGCATAACAAAAATCCTTCAATTAATACAAAAATAAAGGACCATAATGAAATGATTACTATAAACAATGTCCAAAATAATCACATAACAAACAATGAGGAAAGATATAGACACTTATTTGTCATAATTGAATCTATTAACAATGAATTGATTCCATCTAGCCTCGAAATGTTAGGAGAAGCAAGAAGATTGATGGACCATTTTAACCAAACCTATAACTTAAATGAAAAAGTTATCGCTATTCATTTGGGAGATAGTATAAAGAATTTATCACAAGATCTTATATACTATGGTGCAGATGCCGTAATATATGTAGATAATCCACATTTAAAATATCCCATTAATAAAATTTATACCAAAATAATATCTCAGATAGCAACGGATCCCAATTCTATTAGAGAAATCTCACCAGAATATTTCGCCACATTTAAAAAACCTCGTTATATGTTCTTTTTAGCAGATAGTATAGGTAGACATCTATCTTCTACCGTATTAGCCGAATTAGATTCTGGTCTGGCTTCAGATATAAATAAGCTGGTAATAAGCGATTTAGATATTAAACATCAACATAAAACAAAAGGAGAAACTATTACATATGAGAAAATCTTGGAGATGTATAGACCTGATTTTTCAGGATTTCTTTGGACTACAATCTTATGTCTTGATAACAAGAATTCTGAAATTGAAAAAGAATTTCATCCACAAGCATGCAGTATTATTCCAGGAGCTTTTCAGCCTATTATGAAAGATACAAAAAGGACCGGAGTAATATCTGAATACCGTCCCCAGTTTAATGAACAGGATCTCAAAATAAAAGTATTGAAACAAGAACTTGTAAAAAATCCTGTCCAGTTTGAGAATTATAAAATTATCGTGAGCTTTGGTAGAGGTATCAAAGAAAATCCAGAGGATAATATAAAAATTATAGAAAAATTAGCTAAAATTCTCGGCGCTGAAATTGGTATATCATTACCCATATCAAAGAAAATATTCCATTTAAGTGACAAATATGATTCTATTTATATAACCCCTAATAGAGTCATTGGAACGAGCGGCAGAAAAGTCACGCCTATTATTTATATCGCTGTTGGAATTAGTGGAGCAATACAGCATTTAGAGGGTATGAAAGAATCTGACTTTATCGTTGCTATAAATCCAGATGAAAATTCGCCCATCAAAGATGTATGTGATGTTTTTATTAAAGGACGGATGGAAGATGTCATCCCAATTATTATACAAGAATTAGAAAAAAGGTCAGGGAAAATAAAAGAAGAAAAAGAAATCCAAGTGAACACATATGGAAAATTTTGATATAACTATAGTAGGAGGTGGGTCTGCAGGCTTAGCTGCACTCAAACACTTGTCTAGCTTAGGTAAACAAGCTATTTTGTTAGAAGCCGGCAAGGACGTTGGCTCTAAGAATGTTTCAGGAGGAATTTTATATTCTAAAAAATCAAATAATGGGAAAATATACAATGTTGAAGACATTTATGGAGAAAGTTTCCTAACCGAATCGCCTTACGAAAGGCTCATTACTAAATATATTTTGAATGCTACATCAAAAGATAAAGTATTTTCTCTAGACCTTACCGATGCTCATAATTATCAAACAAATTTTGGTGTTTCTGTACTTTTAAATAAATTAAATTCCTGGTTTGCAAAAGAAGCACAAAGTGTAGCAGAAAAACTAGGTGGAGGCATTATTACCGGTGTGCATGTAAGATCTCTAAGTTGGGATGATAAAAGTTCAAAAATAATAGTGGAAACGGACGAACTAGAAGAATTTGAAACAAAAGTAATGATTGCTGCAGATGGTGTAAACTCTGAGATAGCAGAAATGGCAAACGCAAGGGAAAAATTTTCTCCTAGTGAATTATATCAAGGTGTAAAGGTTGTAGTAAAATTACCAGAAAAAATAATTGAAGAACGTTTTAATATAACCAACTCGAATGAAGGAGCCGCTTACCTTTTTGCAGGAGACGTATCGTTGAATCTTATCGGTGGTGGATTTGTTTATACCAACAGAGACTCACTTTCTATCGGAGGGGTTTATCATTATGATTCTTTACTAGAGAATCCAATAGAACCTGCAGAAATTGTGAATGCAATGCTTAGAAATCCTCTGATCAGTGAATTAATAAAAGACGATGTTCCTTTAAAAGAAATAGATAAAACTCTCTCAAAAGAGGAACAAGTAAGAAAGTCCTTTGCAGTTACAAAGTTACTAAATAACTGGAATGAATTAAGGCAAATTTATTTTTCCCATAAATTAAAGATGAAATCAATCGAAGATAGAAAATACAACTCGGAGGAAGAAATAAAATCAAAGCTTGATAATTTAACTCAAAAGCTTACTAATGAATATCATACTAAATTTATGACCAATTATATAGAACTTGAATACACGACAAAATTAGTCCCAGATGGCAAACGAGGAAGGATGAAAAAACCATATAATAAAAATATATTATTTATTGGTGATGCAGCTGGTCGCGGTCTATTCTTTGGGCCGCGAATAGAAGGATTAAATGTAGGAATAGATGATGCAGCTAGAGCTTCCATTGCTATTGCTAGATCTCTCGATAAAAATAATTTTGGATCTGATTATTTAGGTGAGTTCTATACTCAATCAATAGAACAAAGTCCGTATAGTATTGACATGAAAGAAATTGATAAACAATATCTTAGTGTAATTTTAAATAGTACAAGAAAAAAAATATCATCTAACGCTTTGGGATTAAAACATAAAATACTTTTAAATCTTATATCTAAAGACAGTTTAAGGAATTTTTTTATTACATTGATTAATAAATATGGATATACACGTTTACTTTCATTTATTGAATCTGAAGATGTATACTTTAAAATTCCAATTAAAATCGCCGACAAGTTAGGAACAGTAAAGACGTCTACTTATATACCACAAATACCAACGGTTCAAGATAGAGTTGCAAAATTATGTTACCATGAAGATTCAATATCTCATATAAAAATTCTAAAATCTGGCCAAAATTTTCTTAAAAAAATGGTAACTCTTTGCCCAACAAAATGTTACAGCTTAGAGGGGAATGAGGTTATATTACAACATGAGGGATGTATTGAATGTGGTACTTGTTCCAAAGAAACGGAATGGAGGCATCCTAGAGGTGAAAAGGGTGTAGAATTTAAATATGGCTAATGTTTACTGAAATTTCTTTATTTTACGATAACTATCTTATTCTATAACCAATTATTTCCAATGTAAGATTATTCTTTGTTAATGCAAATTTAATACATATATAAAGGATAAAAATTTTTTAACAGAAGATTTTATTATTATATAATAGTGATAATATTAAAGTAATTCATTTGTGTCAACTTTTCTACAAATTACAACATGAGTATATTGGTTGTAGGATGTTTCTTTAAACTATCTAAATACTTCGTTTATTATATATTATTTATTTTCGATATTCTAATTTCTTTTTTTCTGCAATAAATTCCTCGTCATTTCTTGTATCATTTTTCTCTGATTTTTCTTTATAAATACCCTCGTGGGAATCTTTATAAATGACTATTGCTGAATGTTGAAAGTCATTATCTAAAGGTGGAGATTCTCTATAGTAATATTTCAGATCAATAAATTCAAAGGAATTTCTGGTTTTGTCTTGCTTGTAACTTAACCATACATTTACTTTGTCTATTAAGTCATCAAATAAGTGGGTTTGAAAGGATTTAATCCTAATCTCTTTTTTTGAATCTCCCATTCTAAATACTTCTCCTTTATTAATAGAATGTTGATTGTTGTTTATGAATTTTTTCAGATATCTTTTTTATTTGAATCCAATATTTGTGATTATGTATTATGGAATTTTTTTCATAGATAGGCAAATTATAATTTTTCTTATGGTCATAATATTTTGGTAAACTGATGAACGCAATTATACAAAAGTTAAATTTCTAGTTGAACATCACTACTATTATTATCGAGAATAAAACTAGATACACCTGTTTAGCTTGTTGTTTCTGCCGTTTTTTTATGCACTTCTAGATTAGTTTCGTCTACCTTTATTGCTTGAGTTGGACAAACGGTTACACAAGCCATACACCAAATACAATCATGTTCCCTAACAGGGTCTGATTTATCAGTATAGTCTTTTCTTCCCTCTCGATCATGATTTTCACCTATGCCAGCACTAGTAGCATTTGTCATTTCTACTGCGGGTAAATCATGCTCACTTCTGTACCACTGGAATACTTGGACAGGGCATGCTTCTATACACGCTCCATCTGCAATACATGAATCCCAATCCACTCCAACAAAAGTACCATGAACTCCCAAGGGGACATATTCTTCCCCTCTTGTTTTGTATGACTCTTGAACTTGATCGTTTGAGGAGGACTCAGCATTAGATCGTCCAGGCCCCCAGACAAAGTGAAATTGGCCATCTTCATTTTTATGTTTCCCTATAACTTTGTGGTTCTTGGGAAATGCTGGATCTATTGGCATAATTATAATAACTATATATATCTTAAAAGTATTAGGGATACAAATTCAAATTGAGAGTAAGTGAATTTGATAAAAAAATTTCAGGATAAAAAACAATCTATATCATATTTACTAAATCTTTCTAATAAATAGATATATATCTATCTTTTTTTATCTTCTTATATATTCATATTACTTCATACATTTCGATTAGCCATTATTATAAATTAATATACATTTTGTGAGAATGATGAAAATGTAGTAAGTCTATAAAAAAATTCAAGAAAAAATTTTAGTTCCTTTCTTAAAACTGTTGCATTTAATTTTTTTCCTTATTTTGCTTGTGTTTTAAATGTGACTGAAAACTCTTAAATCTTTCAGGAATATGGTCCATTGATAGTGATGTACCTATTTCCATTGTATATGGCTGTCCTCTCACAAATGATTCCGCAATATGGGTTGGAAATTCCATATTTAGTTTTGGTGGAAAAGGAAGCTCGAACGGATCTATATATGCTTCCACAATAGAAGGAAATTCATTTTCTTCATTCATTGCCATATGAATTACCGATTTTACCTCGTCTATTTTTTTTATAGTATAGCCTTTCCCCCCACTTGCTTCTGCAAATTTTGCATAATCTATAGGTGTAAATTCTACAGCATATTCAGGATTTCCGAGAAATGCCATTTGTTCCCATCTTATCATACCTAGAAGATTATTCTTCAATATTATAATTTTAATTGGTAACTTGTACTGAACTGCTGTAGCAAATTCTCCCATTAACATTGTGAATCCTCCATCACCAACAAATGCTACGGATTGTCTATCAGGAAAGGCAATCTTTGCAGCTATTGCATAAGGTAAACCACATGCCATTGTTGCCAAATTACCTGAGACTGAAAACTTCATTCCTTTTCTCATGTTCAAAAAACGTGCAGCCCAAACTGTATTATTTCCACTATCTACAGACACAATTGCATTCTCTTCTAATTCTTCAGAAACTGCATTTGCAATAACTTGTGGTTTGATCGGAATATCTTCTCTGTTGCTTTGTTCTTTTAGAATTTTTTTCCACTTTTCCATAGATTTTTGCATAGCATGTAAGAATTGTAAACTTACATTGGAAATATCCAGTTTACTATTATTATAATAATGATTTTTTAAATCGTCTTTTATATTATTTTTATGTGTTCTTTCTTTTAATAAGGGAATTAATTCTGACAAAACCGTTTTTGAGTCACCAACTAATCCTACCTCTACAGAATATCTAAGTCCAATTTTCTCTGGCTTCATATCAATCTGAATTCCTTTTGCCTGACCTGGTTTAGGAAGATATTCCATATAAGGAAATGATGTTCCAATAAGAAGTAACGTATCAGTTTGACTCATGGCCTCACTTGCTGGTTCGGTTCCAAGCATACCCAATCCACCGAGGTTTAATGGATGATCATCGGGAACAACTGCTTTTCCAAGTAGTGCCTTGATTATTGGTGCATTTAATTTTTGTGCTACTGCTACTACTTCTGCTGAGGCATTTAATGCGCCTTGACCAATCAATATTACAATTTTGTTACCTGTATTGAGTATTTTAGCTGCTTTTTCTATTAATTTTTTATCGGGTAGTGCAAAAGAATCAAAAATATCGGATGTATGACCTGGAACCTTATGTTTGGAATAGTCACCTTTAAGCTTTTTTTCCTGAACATCTACAGGGATATTAATATGACCCACACCTTTGCGAGCAAGACAAGTTCTGCATGCAATATCTACCGCCATTTCAGCCTGCTCAGGAACATGAATCATTGTATTGTATGAAGCAACATCTGAAAAAAGTTGTAAGAGTTTTACATCTTGAAGAAAACTAGAATTCATTAAATCTGAAAAAGTACTACCAGTAATGGCAAGGACTGGAACATTATCAGCCTTAGCATCGTAGAGACCATTTAAGAGATGAATTGCTCCTGGACCAGACGTTGAGACACAAACGCCTATCTTGCCTGTATATTTAGCATATGCACAGGCCATCAGCGCGGCTGATTCTTCATGCCTTACTAGAACAAACTTTATTTTATCTTGTCTAACTCTCAAGGCTTCAATAAATCCATTAATTCCATCTCCTGGTATACCAAAAACCACATCCACATTCCAATCAATTAATGATTCAGCTACAATATCAGCTGTTTTGAGATCCTGGTATTCATCATTCATAATTGATAATAAATGTTAATACTTAAATATCCAACTGAAAATACAATTAAAAATTAAATAATACTAAAGAATCATTCATTCCTTTCATTTAATTAATTAATTGTCACAGCCTCCTCATTATAGAAGTAAAGAGTAGTAGTAGGAGCAATTGAGTGAGACTATGTATGAGTCCAACGATGCGATTGTTGATTGTTAATTAATGATGAAAATTCTATTTAATAATTTAATATAATTTATTCAATTCAATTATTAATTGCCATCATAGCCTGAACTCAATCAATGAGGTTGATCGACATTATTATTCAGACTATGACAACAACCTTGACTTGATGGTTCTTGTTTGTTTGTTTGTTTGTTTGCCTATTATGAGTTCTTTGGACAGTATGACAAAATTGATTGATGCAAAGATATTTATAAATTTCTGAAATTCTTAGTATAAGTTTTGAAGTTGATTGATATATTATTCAACAACAACAGCAGTAGTAACAGCAGATTGATCAGATTGATCAGAGACATATATCATAATTTAATAATAATAAAGCCATAACCTATGTTTGATTGCATACATTTTCCTATTAATCGTTATATAATATGTCTTCAAGTTTTTTTTGATGTACAAGGAAATATTATTCAAACAAAAGTTATTCATGTCTACATTAGTGGTTGTAGTTGCTATTTCTTCTCTATTATCATTCTTGCCGCCAATCCAATACACAATGCATATTCAATAAACCCAACAAATCCTACTAATGATGTAATTAAGGGATCTATATCCAGTATTTCTAATGATCCTTCTAATTCATCAACAGCATGGATTATTACCGGTGTATATAAAATGGAAAATGTAAAAACATCTCCAACATTTAATTCTACTTTCTATATGATAAAAACTGATGGAAGGAGTAAACATACTCATTCTATTTATGATTTCAAGGTGAATGCAGATCCTATTGTAAATACTAGTAATAATTCTACTATATTAAATGGGACTTCTACAGTAACCATGAAAGGAGTACCAATAAATGATGTTCCTACGCAGATTACATTACTAGGAGATAGTGCTATCAGTATATTTTTAGAACCGATCAAGGTCAAAAATCATTTTGGTAATGGACCTATATATGGCAATCAACATTTGATTTGTGTAGAAGTTCCTAGTTATTGCAAATAATAATCTACCCTCATTTTTTTCTCCTTTTTTTGTTTTCTGGATCTTTTAAAAAAAATCCTAGAAAGTTTGATTAAGAAAATACTACAATATAATATCGCTAGATAATGGATTAATTAATTGTAATAGCCTGAACTCAATTGAGGTTTGTGGACATTCAGACTAGATAACACACTGACTTGATTGGTTATTTGCCTTTTCATTATTTTTAATTTGTCAAACTCATATACTAGCATATAGTTCTAATTACTCAATAAAAAACACTAGAGATATACAAGTTTTATGACTAGCACATTTTAAGGGTACTCTTTACTAATCTTATGTGAAATAAAATTTTAGTTATTGTTTACGAGTGGTGGAATGTTGATGATAATAATAGTTCACACGGATGAGAATGTAAAGAAGTAGAAAATTATGATCAAGTTATGGAATCACATACTAACCATCTAACTATATTCTATAATCGTGCTTTAGTGTATAAGCAACGGTTGAAGAAGGTTTATTTAACAAAGATAAAGAACATTCTTTAAATATAGAGGATATCGCTAAATTATTAGATTAACAATTAAAATCAAGAAAAATTTCGGTATTCTTTGCAGGTAGAGAAAATATTTACCGAAATATTTGTCTAAATTTGTTTTAAAATTCTTTTATTCAAATATGCCGTATATTATATTGAAGGAAAATATATGAAAAATTCAGTTATTGCAATTCAATCTTTTGTGATAACAATAATAGTATATGCGGTTCTAGTCCCTATATTTTTTGAAATGGATAACGCTCATGGAGAAGGAGGAAACTTTGCTGTTGATGATATTGATGAAACATATACTCAAGAAATAGATACACCTTGTAAATCTCCTTGTTCATCTAATGCAGAAATGTGCATCGCAATGTGTGCTTAAAAATATCATTTTTTATTTCATATTGTTAATTCATTGCTATAATCCTCTCCTTACTTCGGAGAGATAATAGGAGAGGGCTATACCTTCATCAAATATCTTATAATTTGCCTATGATTGTATGTATCAATATATATTTTAATATTTAATAATTTGAGATAACTTATTTATTTATTTATTATTTATTTTAGAGTTAATAGTCATAGCCTCTTCTTCTCGGGGGAGAAACACGAAGACTATGACTAACCAATTGTATAATTGCTTACAAGATTGTAAATATCAATTGATTTTATCATATTTAATAATTGAAGATGGTAATTTAGTTTTAAAAAGCCATAGTCTTCTATATATAAGCCAACTAGTGTGAAATACAGAAGGCTCTGGTATGATGTTTACATCGTTCTTTCTTTGGACTTTTGGTTTGTTTATGGAATTAAGGAGCCTTGTTATTTATAATATATAAGAATGAAGATAATTTAATTGTAATAGCCCTCTAAAAATTGGGATAATAACAATAGAAGGCTATGTTGGAATCCAACGACGATTGGTAAAATTAGTTATGAAATATTCTATTTAATAATTTGAGATTAATTAATTAAAAAATTAGATCTATTTGTAAATTTTATTTCTTTATTTATTTTAACTATCTATAATGTTAGATATTAAGAAGAGGATTCTGTTTGGAGTTCTTTGGACTGAAAAAACCAGACTAGGGGACATGTGAGTTACATGAGCCTCAATGAACCTTTTGTTGTTTGATGATTAGAGTTTATATCGCTAGAGTAATCGATTAATTTAATTAATTAATTATAATTTATATAATAAAATATATCCTTCTCTTCATTATAACGAAACTGAATCTTGTAGTTATCAAATGTATATTTATGGAATTCTTTATCGTTTAATACTAAATTTTTAATCAAATTATAAAAATAATCTTGAATGGGGGTTAGTTTTCTTGTTGTTGTTAAATCAATTTTAAATTTTTTAATTTCATAGATATACTTGCTTATCACATAACCTGCTGCTTTGTTCATCATATCCTGTTCATAGGAATTATTATTGTCATCGTTATCATAATCATAGTTATTGGATATCATTTTATTTTCTTATAATAACTATTGCCATAATTGTTGTAATTGCCATTATACCATTCAGCCAATGCATTTGAAAAAAGATTTGTGTTAGCAAAGGGTACTAACTTTAGCAATGAGTCCATCAAAAAAAGACTTATGGTTAATGCTGTCTTATGCATAACATTGTTAAACACTTAAAATATAATTGAAATTGGTAGGTACACTTGGTAACATGGTATTACTAAATTAGATTAGTAAATTAAATCTGTGAATAAGATAAGTTAATCTTTATTATAATTTATAGTTGCTAATTTTTATTAATTAAACCAATTCTGAAAATAATTTATAGACTTTTTTGTTACTAAATTTAAGAACAGTTTTACTCTACAATCTTATATCTTATCTTGGATAATTATGCTTCTAT
>Ga0126312_10002818_pt1 | contig 11674 bp, 10 predicted proteins | sample Plot104A_FD_92537 | JGI IMG/M metagenome (GOLD analysis project Ga0126312, IMG submission 92537) | Serpentine soil microbial communities from UC McLaughlin Reserve, CA, USA - Plot104A | ecosystem: Environmental > Terrestrial > Soil > Grasslands | place: USA: UC McLaughlin Reserve, Lake County... | reverse complement strand
GTCCGAGTCGCCGAGGTCCAATCCGCGGTCCAAACTGAGCGCAACTGAGCCGCACCGAGTCGCGCCGGACGCCGCTCTACGCCGCCGAACCGCACCCCACAGAACCGTTTCGGTCGGGCTGGGGGCCGGGCGATCGCAGGTTCAGATCCTGTCTCCGCGATCAGCCAGAAGGCCGCTCACCGCGACGCGAGGCCGAGCGTGGTCTTCGCCGGCTGATCGAGGCCGAAAGCCTCCGGCCCGCGGTGCCGATCGAGGACCGGCCTCGCTCTGTCGACGACGTTGCGGACGAGCTGCGAGCGCGCTTGGCGATCGAGGGCGCGCGTGTCTCGTACCGGCAGAACTGCGAGTAGTTGCATAGCGCTCGTACGGGCCTTCGATCACGCGCACTCCCGAGATGAACAAGCGGGGCGCTCGCCAGCGCGGTCGAGCAATGGACTCCGCGGCGCGCGGCTCAGACGCGGACGGCGATCAGCTCGGCGCCCGCACCAGTCCCGAGCCGACGTCGCGCGCGGTCAGCGGCGCCAGCTCGCGGCTCTTCCCGCGCAGCTCACCGAGCAGGATGTCGGGGTCGAGCCGCTCGTCGCCGGCGAGCTTCTCCGCCCACAGCGCCGCCACGCCGGCGACGTGCGGCGTCGCCATGCTGGTGCCGCTCTTGGACGTCAGCCCGCCGCCCGTCTTGGCCGACACGACTCCCACGCCGGGTGCCGCGAGCGTCGCGCCGGTGTTGGAGAACGACGCGATCCCGAAGCCGCCGGCGCCGTCCTCGCCGAGCGCGCCGACGCGGATGAACCCGTCCGACGCGGCGGGCGGGGCGACCCCGATCGTGTAGGGCGGCGAGGCGTCCCGCTCGCTCTCGTTGCCGGTCGCCGCCACGACCACGGCGGCACGGCCGAAGGCGTTGCTCGCCGCGATGAGGCTGGCCACCGAGCCGAACAGCTTGAGGTTGTCGCGGTAGGCCTCGAGCGCCCGCGAGGTCGCCGGCTGCACCTTCAGGCCCTGCGCGGTCAGGCGGTCGACCAGGCCTGGGAAGTCGACGCCGAGCGACATCGAGAGCACGTTGGCGCCGTTCTCCAGCGCCCAGACCATGGCGCTCATGATCGCCGCGGTCGAGCCCCCGTGCCGGCCCAGCACCTTGCCGACGAGCAGCTCGTCGATCCCTTGCGCCACGCCGAACCGGATGCCGTCGACGTCGCGCCCGGCGATCGTCCCCGCGCAGTGCGTCCCGTGGCCGTTGGTGTCGCCGTCGCCCTCGCCCGTGAAGTCCTCCTCGGTCACCGTGAGCGCAGCGAATGCGGGATGGCTCGCGTCGATGCCGGTGTCGAGGACCGCGACCTTGATGCCCTTGCCCGTGAAGGAGCTCTCCGCCGCGCCGACGGCGTGGATGCCCCAGGTCGGGCCCGCGTCCAGCGGCTGCGCGACGTCGGACTCCTCGACGGGCTGGATCAGCTGGGTCGGAAGGGGCTCGGCCACCACGACGCCGGGCGCCCGCCGGGCGTCCTCGGCGTCCTCTGGCGACAGGGTCTGGACGTCCATGACGGCGGTTGGCGGCTCCTCCGCGTCCTCCGCCGCGCCGAACGAGAAGTCCTCCTCGCCCGGGCCGGTCGAGACCACCTCGAAGACGATGTACTCCTGCTCCTCCATTGGGTGCTCACCCTCCTGTGGCCCGCACCGCGGGATCGCCGATGATCACGTAGCTGCGGGCGTCGTTGTTGGCGGTCCACCATCCGCTGAGCTCCCGCGCGTCGATGCGCTTGCGCTCGTTGTCGCGCTTGTAGAGGAGCTGCGCCAGCTCGCCGGCGATCTCCGCGGCGCGCGCGTTGAAGTACTCCATCGCGTGCCCGATCCGCTTGCCGTCGGTGAGCGCGAGCAGCGTGCTCGTGAACGTCTCGATCTGCGCGCCGGCGCCGGGCCACGAGAACGACCATCCCCAGGCCCGATCGACGTGGCCCACGAACGCCAGGGCGCCCCCGGCCGGGTGCGCGAGCAGCTGCTGCGGCAGCCGGGAGACGAAGGCGTCACCCGGCACGACGACCGGGCTGCGCCCGCGGCCGCGGTGCACGAAGTCGTCCTCGTCCGGCGTCCCGGCGCCGTAGCAGGCGAAGGCGAAGACTACGCGGGCGCGCACCGGCCCGGCCTCCGCGACGTCCGCGCCGCTCAGGTACGTCGCGGGGTCGACCGGGGTGTCCTCGCGCGGCGGTCCCGGCCAGTCCGCGCACAGCAGCGCGCCTTGGGCGTCGTGGCGCTCCGGCGCGTCGTGCGGGAAGCCCACGCCGTGGCCGGCGGTGACCAGCAGGGCGGGGGCATCGTCGCCCCACAGCAGCCGCTCGAGCCGCTCCTTCGTCGCGCCCGCCCCGACGACGGCGTCGACGTCCCAGCCGTCCGCCTCGCCGCGCAGCTCGTCCTCGAGCGGCCGCACCAGCCGGCTGCAGCTCAGCTCCGTCGCCGCGTCGCCCGCATGCGTCGGGCCGAACAGGCGCAGCGCGCGGCCGTCGTCGTGCGCGCCGTCCTCCGCGCGCAGCACGCTCTCCGCGTAGCGCCGGTACTCCTCCGGGGTGTCGAAGCAGACGCGCCCCACCGCGTACTGCACGTCGAGCTCGTACTGGAACCGGAACGAGACAGCGCCCGGCGGCCCGACGATCAGCACGTAGTACGGCACCTTCTGGGGGTTGGCGGTTCCCGGCCCCATCCCGTTGCGCTGCAGGAACGCCTGCTTCGTGTCGCCCGGTGGGAGCTCGAAGCAGCGGAAGCGGTCGCCCGCCTGCTCACGACGGCGCTCGCAAAGCGGGGCGAGCGCGTCGAGCACCGCGCGGGGCGTCCCCGCCGGCACCGCGAGCGCCCAGCCGGCATGGGCAAGGTCGTCGGCGCGCTCCTGGCGGCGCACGCCGAACGACCGCTGCGCGGCGGTGCGCCGGAGCCGCAGGTCGCCCTCGTGCCCCTTGCCCGACGAGGCGGCCGCGGCGGCCGCTTCGGCCACCGTGAGCGGCGGGTGCAGGTATCCGCCGGTGGCTCCGTCGACGCCGCTGAACCGCAGGTGGTCGTCCGTCAGCGGTTCCACAGGTAGACGATGTAGACGAACTCGAGCACGGCGATCACCGCAAGCAGGAAGGCGAGGGTGCTCACGCGGGCCAGCAGCAGCTCGCGGGCCGTGACCCGCCTGCGCAGCTTCTCGTTCGTGGCGGCCTCGTGCGAGGCGTCGACGTACTCGCGCACCAGCTCGCCCGCGTCCACGGGGTGCTCCGCGACCCAGCGCGTGGCCTCGCGCAGCGCCTCGCCGCGCAACAGCAACCCGCGGTCCTTGTCGGCCGCCCGCCAGTCCCACGCGAACTCCATCCACGGCCCGGCCTGCTCGCGGAACCAGCGGCGGTTGTCTTCGCGGATCGGCTCAACCAGCCCGTCGTGGCTCAGCTCGTACCAGTGCTTGTCGCCGACGTGGTCGCCGCGGATGAGGTAGCGGCGCTCCAGCGTGCTGAGCAGCCTGTCCTTGTTGCCCCCGTTGTGCGACGGAGGCTCGAACGTCTGGCTGCGGAAGCCCCGCGCCGTGATGAGCTGCTCCTCGAACCAGCGGCGGATCACCGACTCCGGCACGCGCGACCGCTGCGCGGCCTCCCGGACGACGTTCGCGAAGTAGCTGCCGAGCGCCACCTGGAAGTCGTTGTAGCCCTCGACGTCCTCGCGGCCGATCCGCGTGAACGCGCGCCCGCGCTCCTCGGCGAGCCGTGCCCACACGGTGTGGCAGACCACCTGGAGCTGGACGGGCTCGACGAACCACTCCTTCTCCTCGTAGTGGCGGCCCGGGCGCTCGATCCGCCGGCGGACCAGATCATGAACGAGCACGTCGGCCGCCTCCGCGGTGAACTCGACGCCGCGGCGCTCCGCCGGCTGCCGCGCCGCCTCCTTGGCCGCGTCGCGGTCGAGGAAGTCCAGCCGGTAGCGCACGCGCAGCTGCGTGGGGATCAGCTCGAGGTAGCGATCGAGCCCGCCCATGTAGTCCTCGCGCATCGAGAACAGCGCCCAGCGGTGATGTGCCGCCAGGGCGCGACCGACCTGCCGGCAGAACGCGCGCTGGCCGGCGCGGTCCGTCGGGTCGAGCACGATCAGCTCCTCGAACTGGTCGAAGATCAGTACGTGGTCCGTGATGTCGTTGAGTTGCTCGAGCTCCGTCAGCCACGCGTGGAAGGCGCCCCGGTCGGCATCCGTATCGAGCGCCGGCGGGGCATGGCGCCCCTTGGCGAGGCCGCGCATGACGCTGTGCAGGTAGGGGTTGACGCGGCTGCCCTGGGGCGGCACGGCGTTGACCCGCAGCGGTCCGGAAACCTTGAACTCCTGCTCGAGCGACGGGATCAGCTTCGCCTGGATCAGCGACGTCTTGCCGGCGCCGGAGGGCGCGTGGAGCAGCACGATCCGCTCGGCAATGAACAGCGTCTCGAGGTCCTGCGCCTCGCGCTCGCGCCCGAACAGGGTGTTATTGCGCCGGAACGCCCGCGGCCCGACGTACGGGTTGTCCGATGCCTTGTGCGCCCGCCCCAGCGTTCCAAGGCCGCGGGTGGTCATCCCGCCTCGTCGAGCTTCGTGCGCAGCTGCGCGATGAACTTCTCGAGCTTGCCCCAGTAGATGGTGACGTTGTCCCCGCCGAAGTAGGACTCGAGGTACTCCTGCGCGGACTCCGGCTCGATCGACTGCACCTCGGGGTTGAGCTGCACGCCGACATGGGGGCGCCGGCGCATCGAGGCGTTGCCCTCGAACGCCTTGATGCCCTGGAAGAGCACGCGGAAGTCCCAGTCGTCGAGCTCGTAGCCGACGAACAGGAGGGCCCGCGTGGTGAGCGCCTCGCGGACCGGGGTGGGCACCACCTTAGTGTCCCGCTTCTTGATCCAGGCCTGGAGCCACTCGAAGTAGTCGTCCTGGGACAGCACCAGCGAGTCGGGGTTCGCCAGCCTCCCGAACATGTGGTAGACGAGCGGGGTCTCGCGGCTCGCGGTCACGTCCTCCGGCTCGTCGGTCTGGCTCGCCCAGTCGAAGTACATCGACACCGGCGTGCGCCCGGCATCCTCGATGGCGTCCTCCAGGAGGTTCGTCCAGTTGGTGGTGACGTACACGCTCGCGCGCAGCGACGCCGCGACCCGGTACGGGTCGTTCTCGTCGGCCTGGCGGCTCCGGCGCGCGATCGCGCGCACGAGCTCGTCCGCCGTCTCGTCCGCGAACAGCTCTTCGGGGAGCTCGCCGCTCTGGCGCTCGGCGGCGTAGCGCTCCCGCAGCAGCGTGGTCACGTACCGGCGCAGCTCGTGCGCGGGTTGATCGGGGGCGGTGCGCACGCGCAGGTACTGCGCCACGGTCGCGAGGTCGCGCCGGTTGGTGTTCACGAGCGGCATCTGCCAGCGCGCGGCCCACTGCAGCGCGATCGCCTTGCGCGAGCCCACCAGCCGGTCGGACATGCCGGGACCGACCACCGGCGTGCACGAGCCGGAGCTGATCCGGTCCTTGAGCGCGCGCCAGGTGTCCTCCTTGTGGCCGAACTCCGGCAGGTAGTACGTGCGGCCGCGCTTGAGGCGCGAGAAGAGCACCGGGACCCACCAATCGTCGTGCTGCGCGATCGCGTACCGCGCCACCGCCATCGCCCGGTCGACCGCACCGTCCTGCTCGAGCTCCTCGAAGAAGCGCGGCATGAACTGCTCGGCGGTCGCCATGCTGATCCGGCCCTGCATGGCGACGACGGCCGGCACCCCGACCTGGGCGAGCCGCGGTCCGAGCGCGGCCAGCGGACTGCCGTCGGACAGGAGCTCCTCGTCGCCCGCGCCGGCGGACGCGCACGAGCACAGCACCGCGAGCGTCGGGCGGCGGTTCAGCCCCGCAAGGCCGGCGATCAGCTTCTCGCCGTCGACCACGTCCGCGGTGCCGTCCGCGCCCTCGAGGTAGAGCGTCGGGCGCCCGTCGACCATCTCGCCGTGGCAGACGAGGTAGAGCACGTCGATGCCGCCGTCCTGGCCGTTGCTGCGGCCGCCCTCCAGCGCGTCGAGGACGTTGCCCAGCGTCGCGCGCGTGTCGCCCCGGGGCAGCTCGGTGACCTCGATGTGCCGGAGCGCCTTGCGGGCCCGTGCGAGCTCGTTGTCGACGTCGATCGGCGCGAGCGGCTCATCGCCGTAGTCCTCCACGTCCGACGGGTTCGCCACCACCACGAGCGCCTTGAGCTCGTGCTTCGGCGGCGGCGAGATGATGTCCCACGAGTCGCTGTTGAGGAAGCGCGAGAACAGCATGTTGCGCCGGACGGCGATCGGGGTCCCGTCGTCGGGATCGCGCAGCGACTCCCAGCGCACGGCGTGAAACGACGCTGGCGCGTCGGGGTCGACGAGGAGCCGGAAGTGGACCGGGATGCCGCCGCGCTGGCCGACCCCCCGGGCGCGACGGAAGAACTCCGCCACCTTCTGGGACGCGAACAGGCGCCTCCGCAGCTGCTGCCCGTATTCGTCCTCGTCGACGACGAGCTGCGCCAGCTCCGCTGGGTCGAGTGTGACCGGAGCGTCGCCGTAGTCGCGGCGGTCGCCGGTGTCGTTCGGGTCGTCGAAGTCGAGGTTGACGTCGAACTCTCCCGGCCCGTTCTCCCCACCTCTCCAGTGGAGGCCAATCTCGAGATACGCGTCCCTACGTTCCATCGCAAGCTCCGGTCGAACTCACAGCAAGTGTCTCGGCGGGTTCTCCGCGCGTCAATGCGGCGTGCTGACTGACGCGAGCGGGCGCACGTACGTTGGCTTGCGAGCGCGGGTTCGAAGCGGCCGGGCGCTCGCCCGCCGGCCGCCGATCCCCTCCGTCAGTGCGCTGACATGCTACCCGGTCGAGGCGTGCGCGGCATATGCCTCGAAGTCCACTTCCTCGAGCTCGCCGTCGTCCCCGCCCAGCGGCTGGAAGTCGTTGTCCGGCCGTCCGCTGCACGGGTTGCGCCCGAAGCCCATGATCTTGAACAGCGGCGTCAGCTCGGCCTCGGCGACGTACTGGGTCGCCAGGTCGCGGCTCGTGACGATCGAGCGCTCCGCGTCCGCTCGGGCGAGGGTCGGCGATGCCGCCCAGCGCGATGTCCGGGCCCGCTTTGAGCGTGATGGACGCGTTCTGGTTGCGGGCGATCAGCACCGCCGCCGACTTTGCCGTGATCAAGGAGGTCACGACGACGTAGTTCGGTGGGAACGCCCCGGACTCGCGATGTGTTTCGAGAAGATCGATCGACATGGAGTCTTCAGGGCGGCGCTGGGCGGGAAGAACACCGTCATGCTTGCTCTGCCGGATGGCATCACGACGTGCCTGTTCGACCTGGACGGCGTCCTCACACAGACGGCGAAGATCCATGCCCAGGCGTGGAAGGAGATGTTCGACGGTTTCCTGCGCGACTGGGCGCAGCGGACCGGGGAGCCGTTCGAGGAGTTCGACCGCCCCACCGACTACGACGAGTACGTGGACGGTAAGCCACGGCTGGAGGGCGTCCGCTCGTTCCTGGAGTCGCGCGCGATCCACCTGGAGATGGGCTCGCCGTCCGATCCGCCGGAGGCGGAGACGGTGCATGCCCTCGGCACGCGCAAGAACGAGCTGGTGCTCGAGCTGATCCGCCAGCAGGGGGTCGAGCCGTACGAGGGCTCGGTCCGCTTCGTGGAGGCGGCGCGCGATCAGTCGCTGCGTAGAGCCGTCGTCTCGTCGAGCACGAACTGCCAGGACGTGCTCATCGCCGCCGGGATAGACCACCTCTTCGAGGCCCGCGTCGATGGCGTCGTCGCCGAGCGCGAGCAGCTCGCCGGCAAGCCGGCGCCCGACACCTTCCTCTACGGCGCGCGGCTGCTCGAGGCCGAGCGGGCCGAAGCGGCCGTCTTCGAGGACGCGCTGGCGGGCGTCGAGGCGGGGCGCGCCGGCGCGTTCGGCTGGGTGGTCGGCGTGGACCGCACCGGTCAAGCCGAGGCGCTGCGCCGCCGCGGGGCCGACGTCGTCGTGCAGGACCTCGCGGAGCTCCTGGAGCGCGCGTGATCGGGCAGGACGTCTTCGCGGTCGAGTCGTGGGCCGTGCCGGAGCGCGAGATCCACCTCGAGCTGCTTCCCCAGACCGAGTCCATCTTCGCGCTGTCGAACGGCCACATCGGGCTGCGCGGCAATCTCGACGAGGGTGAGCCGTCCGGTGCGCCCGGAACGTTCCTGAACGGTTTCTACGAGGTGCGCCCGCTGCCATATGCGGAGGCCGGCTACGGCTATCCGGAGGCGGGGCAGACGATGATCAACGTCACCAACGGCAAGCTCATCCGGCTGCTCGTTGACGACGAGCCGTTCGACGTCCGATACGGCCAACTAGTGCGACACGAGCGGGTGCTCGACCTGCGCGACGGCGTGCTCCGGCGCGAGGTGGAGTGGATCTCCCCCGCCGGCCAGGCCGCCCTGGTGCGCACGACACGGCTGGTCTCGTTCGTCCAGCGCTCAGTCGCCGCGATCCTCTACGAAGTCGAGCCGCTGCGAGCGCCGGCGCGGATCGTGGTCCAGTCTGAACTCGTCGCCAACGAACCCGTCCCCGGGCCCGAGGATGATCCGCGCGCCGCCGCCGCGCTCCGCGCCCCGCTCATCGCCGAGCGACACGGGCATCACGAGTTGCGCGCCGGGCTGATCCACAAGGCCCGAGCGAGCGGGCTGCGGATGGCCGCGGGCATGGATCACATCGTCGACGGCCCCGAGGGCACGACAACGGCCGCGGAGAGCGAGCCGGACCTGGCACGGGTGACCGTCGGCACCGAGCTCGAGCCGGGTCAGACGCTGCGGATCGTGAAGCTGCTCGCCTACGGCTGGTCCAGCCAGCGATCGCTGCCCGCGCTGCGCGACCAGGTCGACGCCGCGCTCGCCGCGGCCAGGCGGACCGGCTGGGACGGGTTGCGGCAACGGCAGCGCGATTATCTCGACGATGTCTGGGATAGGGCGGACGTCGAGCTCGAGGGCGATCCCGCTCTCCAGCAGGCGGTGCGGTTCGCGCTGTTCCACGTGGTGCAGGCGGGCGCTCGCGCCGAGAAGCGGGCGATTCCGGCTAAGGGACTGACGGGGAGCGGCTATGACGGCCACACCTTCTGGGACATGGAGACCTACACGCTGCCGGTGCTCACGTACGTCGCGCCCGACGCGGCGCGCGACGCGCTGTGCTGGCGACACGCGACGATGGATCTCGCGGAGGCGCGCGCGCGCGAGCTGGGGCTCGAAGGAGTCGCCTTCCCGTGGCGGACCATTCGCGGGCAGGAGTGCTCGGGCTACTGGCCCGCCGGTACGGCGGCGTTCCACATCAACGCCGACGTGGCAGATGCCGTCCGGCGCTATCTGCGCGCCACCGGTGACAAGGATTTCGAGCAGGGGGTCGGGCTCGACCTGCTCGTCGCGACGGCGCGCTTGTGGCGCTCGCTCGGCCACCACGACGCCGATGGCGGGTTCCGCATCGACGGCGTCACGGGGCCTGACGAGTACACCGCGATCGTCGACAACAACGTCTTCACGAACCTGCTGGCCGCGCGCAACCTGCAGGCGGCCGCGGAGCTGGCCGTCCGTCATCCGAAGCGCGCTGCCGAGCTCGACGTCGACCAGGAGGAGATCGCCAGCTGGCGCGACGCGGCAGACGCCGTGGTGATCCCGTTCGACGACGACTTGAAGGTAACGGCGCAGTGCGAGGGGTTCACGCGCTACCGCCAGTGGGATTTCGAGACGACGACGTCCGACGAGTATCCGTTGCTGCTGCACTTCCACAACTACCTGCTCTACAGCAGCCAGGTGGTCAAGCAGGCCGACCTCGTCTTCGCGCTCTACGCGTGCGGTGACTGCTTCGACGCCGAGCAGAAGGCGCGCGACTTCGACTACTACGAGCGCATCACCGTCCGCGACTCCTCGCTGTCCGCCACGATCCAGGCGATCGTGGCCGCGGAGGTCGGGCAGCTCGAGCTGGCCTATGACTACTTCGGCGAGACGGCGTTCATCGACCTGCGCGACCTGGCGTTCAACACGCGCGACGGGATCCACCTCGCGTCGTTGGCCGGCACGTGGCTCGTCGCGGTCGCGGGCTTCGGCGGCATGCGCGACCACGGCAGCACGCTGGCCTTCGCCCCTCGGTTGCCGGCGCGACTGTCGCGGCTCAGCTTTCGCCTGCTCTATCGAGACCGGCGGCTGCGCGTGGAGGTGCGTCCGGGCGCCGCTCGCTACGAGCTGCTCGACGGACAGCCGCTCGAGCTGCTCCACGAAGGCGAGCGCCTCACCGTCGCTTGCGGCTCGCCCCAGACCCGCGACTGTGCTCCTCCGCCGCGCCGCGCCAGGTGCGAGCCGCCGCCGGGCCGCAGGCCGCCGCGGCGGCACCGGGAGGCGTGAGCGGCAAAGTCTGTCATCGTCTTCGACATGGGCCTGCCGCGGCAGCTTCCACCCCGCGACTCCGGCTCCGGGCACGGCCCCTTCGGAGAGAAGGCCTTCAAGGGCGCGCTGATCGGCTGCGTGATCCTGGTGATCGGGGGGCCGCTGATGATGCTGCTGGGCGGCGGCGCGGTGAGCTCGGTCGGGACGTCCTTCGTCGTCTTGGGGGTACTCGGGCTGGTCACCTCGGGCGCCGGCCTGCTCGCCGAGCGCCTCCTCGGACGCCGACCGCCGCCGCCGTCCGACGTCCGTGCCGCGAATGGCCGCGGCCGCTATAAACCGGACGCCTCGCGCATCGAGCGGCAAGTTCGAAAGCGCCCCTAGGGGATCCCGTGTGCCGCGCGGCGCCGGCGGCGAACCCGCCGGCGCTCGCACTGCCGGACCTTCCTAGTCCGCGGCCGCGTAGCGGTTGCGGCCGGCCTTGCGGAAGGCGCCGCGCTCAACGCCCTGCTTGAGCGCGCCGCGGAAGCGTGTCGGGCCCCAGTACTTGCATCCGAGCTTGTCGCCGATGTCGCCCTTGTCCATCTCGCCCTCCTCGCGGAGGAGATTCTGGATCAGCGAGATCTCGCGCCGGAGCCACCACTCGTTCTCGTCGGCATCGGCCACGGACCCGCCGGGCCCGGGGAAGGGGGCAAGGCTTGCGCGACTCATCGGTCACCTCCCGTGGGACGGCGGGACACCGGCTTGGCCGGCGCGTCCCGCTGCTGATCGCGGTCGAAGCGCGGGGCGTGCTCGGTGCCCCGGCCTTCGTCGCGGCCGATCGTGTACTCGTCCGCCTCCTCGCCGGGCTCCTCGAGCTCCTCCTGCGTCGCCGACAGCGGTGGCGCGATGTCCTCGAGGTCGCGTTGGGCCGCCTCCACGCCCATCGTGGCCTGGATGATGCCGCCGACGATCATGACCGCGGCGCCGATGAGGTAGCCGATGAAGATCTGGCCGGGCTCGCCGCTCTGGATCAGCGCGCCGAACAGCAGCGGTCCGCCGAAGCCGCCGACGATCGTGCCGGTCGCGTAGAAGAACGCGATCGCCATCGCACGCGTCTCCATCGGGAATATCTCGCTCACGGTCAGGTAGGCGGCGCTCGCCCCGGCGGACGCGAAGAAGAAGATGATGCACCAGGCGATCGTCTGCGTCGTCGCGTCAAGGGTGCCGTTGTTGAAGAGGATGCCGGTGATGATCAGGAGGATCCCCGACAGGATGTAGGTGCCGGCGATCATCGGCTTGCGCCCGATCGTGTCGAAGAAGCGCCCGAGCAGCAGCGGCCCGGCGAAGTTGCCGACCGCGAACGG
>Ga0126312_10002817_pt1 | contig 11676 bp, 10 predicted proteins | sample Plot104A_FD_92537 | JGI IMG/M metagenome (GOLD analysis project Ga0126312, IMG submission 92537) | Serpentine soil microbial communities from UC McLaughlin Reserve, CA, USA - Plot104A | ecosystem: Environmental > Terrestrial > Soil > Grasslands | place: USA: UC McLaughlin Reserve, Lake County... | reverse complement strand
GACGCCTCCAACAGCAGCTGCGCCTCGTCCTCGGTCGCGCCGGCGAGCGCGTCCACGTCGGAGCCGATCGCGGGATCGGCGCAGAAGCCGAAGCCGAGGATGCCCGCACAGGAGACGACGGCGACGCGAAGGGCGTGGCGCTCGCCGATCTCGGCCAGCGAGTAGAGCTCGCTCACGGGAGCGTCTCCGACGCTGACCTCCGCGCGCGGCCCGGGGACGTTGGAGACGTTGAGCGCGAACCGGCGCGGGCTGTGCTCGAGGGTGTCGCAGAACGCAGCGAGGCGCGGCGAGACGTGGGCGAGATCGCGGTGCAGGTCCTCGACCTCCTCGGCGTCGCGTCCGTGCTTGCGGGTCGCCGTCGCCGCGGCGACGGCGCGCAGCCGGGCCACGGGGTCGGGCTCGTTGAGCGGGAGCGGGAGGGTGAAGAACGAGTCGCGGTTGCCGGCGTCGTCGCCCTCGTGATGAAGGCTGACCGGCACCTTCACCCTCACGTCGCCCAGCGACCCGTGCTCGGCCTGGAGCCAGTGGCGCAGCGCCCCGGCGAGGACGGCAAGGACTCCGTCGTTGACCGTCGCGCCCGCCAGCTCGTGGGCCGCGTCGTGAAGCTCGGCCAGCGGCACCGTCGCGAAGGCGACGCGGCGCTCGGTCCCGATGCGCCCGTCGAAGGGCGACGCGGTGTGACCACGCGCGTATTCGCGGCGGAGGAACATGGCGAGGTGGGCGCGGCGGCGGGCGTCGTCCTGTTCATGACCACTCGCGGCGGGCCCCCGCGGGCGGTGCTTCGGCTGGTCGGGCTCGCCCCACAGCAGCAGGCGGGCGTAGCGCATCGCCGTGGTCCCGTCGGCGACCGCGTGGTGAAGGCGCCAGACCAGGGCGGTGCCGCCGCCCTCGAGAGGAGCGACGTCGATCCGCCACAGCGGACGCTCGCGGTCGAGGCGCGCGGCGAACAGGGTCGCCGTCAGCGCGTTCAGCCCGGCGCGATCGAGCGGGCCCTCGGCGTTCGCGACGACGACGTGCTTCGCCATGTCGAACCCGTCGTCGGCCACCCAGGCCGGCTCATGGTCCGAGCCGCCCAGGCGGCGGCACAGGGCCGGGGCCAGCTCGACCCGCTCGCCGATCAGCCCCCGCAGCTCGTCGACCCCGGGCGCGCCGTCGCCGAGAACGATCAGCTTGCACGTGTGCCCGGCGACCGTCTCGCTCTCGAGAGCGAGGATCGCCCGATCCTCCTGGCTCAGCGGAATGACCTCGTCGCCCACGCATGGGTTCTACCAACGGCGTGTGAGAGGGTGGTGGCGTGGCGGAGCGCAACCTCGAGACGATCCGGCGCTTCTACGCGGCGTTCGACGACCACGACGCCGAGGCGATGGCCGCCTGCTACGCGCCCGACATCTCGTTCTCGGATCCCGTCTTCCCCGACCTGCATGGCGACGAGGCCGGCGACATGTGGCGGATGCTCACCGGCCGCGCCGAGGACCTCCGGGTCGAGCTGGCGTCATCGGACGCGGACGACGGGACCGGCCGCGCGAACTGGATCGCGCACTACACCTTCCGCACCGGGCGCAAGGTCGTAAACGACATCGATGCGACGTTCACGTTCGACGACGTCGGCCGCATCACCGAGCACCACGACCGCTTCGACTTCTGGAAGTGGACGCGGATGGCACTGGGCCCGATCGGCGTAGCTCTCGGATGGACGCCGATCGTCCAGGGCAAGGTCCGACGGGAGGCCGCCGCGGGCCTCGAGGAGTTCCGCGCGGGCCGGGCGGGCTCTGGGGCTTAGCCGCCGCCCGCCGCCGGCGGGGCCGTAAGGTCGTCGCCCTCCTCGCCGAGGGCCTCGCGGGCGATGTAGTCCTCCACCAGCAGCAGGTTGTCCTCGGCGCGCTCGACGACGTTGAAGAGGTCCGACATCAGCGCCACCTCCTCGACCTGTTCCTTGACGAACCACTGCATGAACTGCTCGGCGCGGTAGTCCTTGGTGTCGCGGGCGAGCTCAAAGAGCGCGTAGATCTCCTCGCCGACCCGCTTCTCCTGCTCGAGCGCCATCTTCACGGGCGCTACGCCGTCGTCGAAGCTCGTCTGCTGGCCCTTGATGTCGGGGATGCGCACCTCCTCGTCGACGTCGAGCAGGTACTGGGCCATCATCATCGCGTGCTCGCGCTCCTCGAGCGCCTGCCGGTAGAAGAACCCGGCGAGCCGCGGGAGGGTCTCGGAGTCGTAGTAGACGGCGGCGCCGATGTACTGCATCGCGGCGCTGAATTCATTCGCTATCTGGGCGTTGAGGGCGGCGGGGAACGATCGCTCGGGCATCGGGTCTCCTGGCTCGGTTGCCCGAGCGACGCTAGCGAAGAGCCGGGATTCGGCTCGCCGAAGCGGCGGTTCGGCGCTCCTAATCCCAGCGGAAGCCGGTCTCGCTCGGCACCGGGTCCATCGGGCTCGTCGGCATGCCCTCCGGCACCGCCGGGTCGTTGTAGCCCGAGGGTGCGGTGTCGTTGGGGGTGTCCGGATGGAACAGCGAGGCCAGGTACTGGATCTGGCCACGGCCGACCTGCAGCTCGCCCTGCCCGCCGCCGTAGATCGCGATGCCGTTCGCCGCGCAGTACTCGTAGATCGAGAGCAGCTCCCCCAGCGAGCCGAAGCGCGACGGCTTCGAGTTGATGGTCTTGCGAGCGTGCTCCTTGACGTCGTCGAGCGAGTGCAGGTTGGCGTCCCAGGTGACTCGGTCGGCGTGCGGCTCGAGCACGGGCTCGGTCTCGTCGTTGAGGTCCGGGTCCTCGAGGTAGGCCTCGGGAAAGGCCTCCGCCGACATCCGGTAGAGCTCGGGGTCGGTGTCGACGTCCACCGGGGTGCCGCGGTAAAGGCCCTTGAGGTCGAGCACGCGCACCGGCGCGAGGTCTGAGATCTCGGCGATCAGGCCGGCGTCCCAGTCGTTCTCTGGGTCGAGCTTGAACGCGAGGTCCGGGTACCTCGCGAGGCGGTCGCGCAACGGCTTGGTGCTCGAGACCGTCCGGTCCTTCTCGACGGCGCTCAGCCGGGTCGAGCACACGAAGCTCAGCGGCTTCGGGTCGCGCCCGAGCGCCTCGTGCAGCGAGACGCCGTTCTGGCGCAGCGCCAGGTCGAGGCCCGCCGACTCGTAGGCCCAGCGGCGGTAGTGGCGCGAGGCGTCGCGCTCCGGCGGGGCGCCCTTGAAGAGGTCCGCCTCGCCGAGCAGGTCGCACAGCTCGCCCAGCGTCCGCGGCGCCGTGAGGTCGTGCACCGGGCCGGCGTCACGGTGCGCCATGTGGTCGAGCACGTCGTAGACGACATCCTCGCCCAGGCCCTCCTGGCCGTCGCCGTGCAGGTGGATCACCGTAGACGGCCGCGTGAAGCTGCCGTACTCGCGGTCGTGCCCGGTGAGCTCGTAGCGCTCGACGCGGACGGGCAGCCCGGCGAGCGTGTCGTAGAGGCTCATGCGGTCAGCCTAGAGACCGGCCCGCGCCGGCCGGAGGCTATGGCCTGATGCTGCGAGCGCCTACCGATGCTCGGGATTGGGCCAGGCGGGCTTGCAGCCCGCGTCCCACCACGTGCGCTGGTTGCCGTAGGCCGGGATGCCCCCGGCGTCCTTCAGCATCCGCGCGAGGTGCAGGAGGTTCCAGGTCATGAACGCGGTGTTGCGGTTGGTGAAGTCGTTCTCGGGGCCGCCTGAGCCCTCGTCCAAATACGACGGCCCGGGACCGGCCTCGCCGATCCAGCCCGCGTCGGCCTGCGGCGGGATCACGTAGCCCAGGTGCTGGAGCGAGTAGAGCGTCTCCAGCGCACAGTGCTTGATCCCGTCCTCGTTGCCTGTCACCAGACAGCCGCCCACGCGGCCGTAGTAGGCGTACTGGCCGTCGTCGTTGAGCAGGTGCGAGTTGCCATAGAGGCGCTCGATCACCTGGGTCGCGACCGAGGTCTTCTCGCCCAGCCAGATCGCCATCCCGAGCACGAGGATGTCGGCCGCCATCACCTTCTCGAACAGCTCGGGCCACTCGTCGGCCTCCCAGCCGTGCTCGGTCATGTCGGGCCAGACGCCGGTGGCGATGTCGTGGTCGATGGCGCGGATGCACTCGACCTCGACGCCGACGCGGCGCATCATCTCCATGGAGATGTCCATCAGCCCCTGGGTGTGCGACTGCTCGGGACTTCGCTTGAGGGTGCAGTTGATGAAGTACGCCTTCAGATCCGAGTAGTCGGCCGGCGGGTCCTGGCAGAGCTCGGCGAGCTTGGGGTCGATGTCGGTCACGCGAACCTCCTTGGGGTCGTTGTCATGCGTTCATCAGAACGCGGTTGGCGAGTAGGCCGAACGCCTCGATCCCCGCGGCGAGATCGTCGTCGGAGGTGTTCTCCTCCTTGGCGTGGCTGATGCCGTCGATCGACGGGCAGAACACCATCGCCGCCGGCAGCACGCGGGCGACCTCCGCCGCGTCGTGCAGCGCACCGCTGGTGAGCTCGCGCTCGGTCCCGGCGATCTCGGCGCATGCCTCGCGGGCCATCGCCACCAGCCCGGAGTCGAACGGGGTCGGGTCGATCCGCCAGATGGGCTCGGTGGAGGGCACGCACTCGCGCGCCGCGGCTGCGTCCTCGACGATCCTCCGGGTCTCGGCGAGCATCGTTGCGAGGACCGCGCCGTCGGGATGGCGCAGGTCCGCGATCAGCTCGGCCTGTCCCGCGACGGCGGTGGGTACGCCGGGCTCGAGGCGCAGAACGCCGGTCGTCGCCATGCCGTCGTGCTCGCGTCCCACCGCCTCGATCCGCAACGCGGCATCCGCGGCCGCGAGCCCGGCGTCGCGGCGCAGCTCCATCGGGGTCGTCCCGGCGTGCGAGGCCTGGCCCGAGATCCGGAACCGGTGCCGCTCGATCCCGACGCAGCCCCGGACGGCGCCCGTCGCCACATCCTCGCGCTCGAGGACGGGGCCCTGCTCGATGTGGAGCTCGAGGTAGGAGCCGATTCCGTCGCGCCGTTCGCCGGCCTCGAGCGCGCGCTCCAGCTCGACGCCGTTCTCCGCCAGCACATCGGCCAGCGCGTTGCCGTCGGCGTCACGGAGACCACGAGCGGCGCCGACGTCCAGGCTCCCCGAGAAGGCCGAGCTGCCGAGCAGGCTGCGCCCGAATCGCGCTCCCTCCTCGTCGGCCCAGTCGGCGAGCGTCAGCGTTCGCGGCGGCGCATCGCCGCTCTCTGCCCATGCGCGCAGGACGCCCAGGCCGCCCATCACTCCGTAGGCGCCGTCGAGCCAGCCGCCCCCCGGCACCGAGTCGATGTGCGAGCCGACCGTGAGCGCAGGCCCGGCGCCGCCCTCGAGGCTCGCCCACACGTTGCCGGCGGCGTCCCGCTCGGGCTCGACCCCGATCTCGCCGAGAAGCTCGGTCAGGAACGTCCGCGCCTCGCGCCAGACGTCGCCCCAGCACACGCGCTGGGCGCCCTCGGGGCCGCCGGTGCGCCGGTCGAGCTCGCGCAGGTCGGCGATCACGCGTGCCGCGTCGATCGCCGGGCCTGCGCCGGAGCTCATCCCACGCGGTCGCGGCGCAGCGCCTGGCCGAGGCAGTGGGCGCCGCCGCCGCCCAGCGTGAACATCTCGAGATCGGGCGCCAGAAGCTCCAGGCCGCGAGCTGCCATCTGCTCGTTCAGCGCATTCGCCTTGGCCCCCGTGAGCACCCGGTCGCCTCCCAGTGAGATCGCGTTGACGCCGAGCGTCCAGGCGTCCTCGACGGGGACGTCGAGGATCTCGAATCCCTTGTCGCGCAGCCACGAGACGAGCCCGGCGGGCAGCACCTCGGTGCAGACTGCAGCGACCTTCTCGGCGACGACGGCCATGAGCACGTCGATGTGGACGAAGACGCCGGGGATCGGCTGCACGCGCGCCTCCCAGCCCTCGGCCTCGAACAGCGCCGCGAGTTGCCTCGCCGCCTTCAGCTCGGTGCGCAGCTCGCCCGTGCCGATCACGATCGCCCCGGGCTCGACGATCATCACGTCCCCGCCCTCGATCGATCCGGCGGTCGCCACGTTCCAGATGGGGATGCCGGCCTCGGTGTAGAAGCGCATCACCGCCCCATACTCGCCGCGTCGTACGGTCTGGGCCGGCGCCGTCACGAACCCGCCCCACGGAGTGCCGACGCTGGAGTCGCGGGTGAACACCTGGTACGTCAGCGCCGGGTCCGGCTCGAGGTAATGACAGCGCACGCCGGCGTCCTCGTACGCGGAGACCAGGTCGGCGTGCTGGGCCTTCGCTGCTGCCGCGTCGAAGGGACGGCCGCTCTCCAGCGTCGCACGGGAGATCGCGCTGGTCGGGCCCCAGTGGAAGTTGTCCGGGGGGCAGAGCAGGACGTCGCGGAGGACTCCGGTCTCAGAGTCGACTCCCCAGGGCTGCTCGGCCTGGGACGGGCCCCCGGAGCGCTCCGTGCTCGCGGTCAGATTGCTCACCTCGACGACAACCCTAATCGTCTTGAGGCTCCGGTCGCTGGCACCGCGCACCCAGCCCCCGTGCGCTATCGAGTCGGAGATGTAGCCGAGCGTCGGCCCGGTGAGCCGCTCGCCGGGCAGGACGTTGGGCACCCCGGGGGGGTACGCGGCCAGGGATTCGGCCGCGATCCGGCCCTCGGCGTCCTCGAAGGGGACGACCTCCTGCCGGCCCAGGAACGCCTCACGGGGGGAGAGCTCGGTGGGCCCCCACGGCGGCGGCTCGGCGAACCGCCCGGACGGGTCGTCGGACTCGCCGACGCCCTCGACGGCGTGGCGCAGCGCCGCCACGAGGCGCTGCCCCGTTTCCGCGACGTGCTCTCCCATGCCGAACAGGGCGACCACGACGTTCTCGGCGAACAACTCGACGTCAACGTCGTCGGCCTCGCGCAGCAGGTTCGCGATGCGGTGGCCGGTGGCGCCGGTGCCCCGCACGTCCACGACCAGCCGCAGCGGGTCGTAGGCGAAGACGCCGGGTCGACCGGCGAGGCGCTCGTCCAGCACGTCAAGCCCCGGGATCGCGCTCACCTCCTCACGGATCTCGCCCAGCGACGAGACGGTCTCGGCGAGCGACTCGGCGCCGTGGGTCACGGCCTGGCGCCTGGCGGCGTCGAGCGACGCCGTGATGAGAGCGTTGGGGCTGGTCGACTCGATCAGGGTGACCGCGCGGTCGACCACGCGCTCGTCGACGCGATCGCCGGCGTCGCCCAGGTGCAGCATCGCCGACTGGGTCAGGCTGCCAACGATCTTGTGGGTCGAGGAGAGGACCAGGTCGGCACCGAGCTCCAGCGCCGAGGCCGGGACCTCGGGGGAGAACCGCAGGTGCGCGCCCCATGCCTCGTCGACCACGAGCGGCAGGCCGGCGGCGTGGGCGATCTCGGCGAGCGTCGCGACGTCGGCCACCGCGCCGAAGTAGGTGGGTGAGGTGATCATCACGGCCACGGCCTCGGGGGTCTCCGCGAGCGCCCGCTCGAGCGCCTCGGGAGTGAGGCAATGCGCGATGCCCAGCTCGGTGTCCACCTCGGGCGAGACGAAGCGCGGACGCAGGCCCCCCAGGATCAGCCCGTCGATCGTCGACGAGTGCGCGTTTCGCTGCACGACCACGCTCTCGCCCGTGTGCGCGAGGGCGAGGCAGATCGCGTGGTTTCCCCCGGAGCCTCCGTTCACGAGAAACCAGGTGCGCGTGGCGCCCCATGCCTCGGCGGCGAGTTCCTGAGCCTGCTGGAAGAAGTTGCGGCTGGGATCCGAGCCGACGTCGATCCCCTCCACGCCGGCCGGGATGTCGAGGCTGAGTGCAGCTTCGCCGATCGCCTCGCGCAGGCCCGGGTCGGCGGCGGTGCCCCCCTTGTGGCCGGGGACCATGAACAGGCCCGGGCCACGCTCTCGATAGCGGATCAGGGCGTCGAGGTAGGGAGTCCGCTCCTGGTCCCGATCGGCCGCCATCGGGGCGACGCTAACACGCGGCCCTGGCCGCGCGGCTACCCCTGATCTTTTTTCAGTCGGCCCGGCGGAGGGCCCTGCGGATCGCGTGCAGGTCCGCGAGGCGCTGCGGGTCGACCATCGCGAGCCAGCGAACGCGGCGGTCGCGGATGCCCGCGAAAAGCCGTCGGCGATGCTGGCGGTCGGCCTCGGCCACCCGGGTGCCGTTGAGACGGAAGCGGTGCTCGAGCCCGAGGCGGTCGTTGGCGCGCTTTCGCTTGGAGCCGCGCCCGACGCCGTTCTCGGTATGGCTGCGGCTGGTCGTGCGGATCAGGGCGGCGCCGCGGGGCAGGCCGTGGCGCGCGTACGCGACCCTGAGGTTGGCGTTGCCCACAACGCACCACCGGTCGACGCGATGGCGGTGCGACTGTGGCCTGCCCAGCTGCCTGCGGACCTGTCTGCTGCTGGTGCCCAGCTTGACCTTGCCGACCTTGCGACCGCGCAGCTCGCCGCCCGGCGAGATGCAGTTGCCGAAGTCCGGGTCGTTGCGGTAGACGTCCTTTCTCTCGGCCATCTCGGCGCACTGGGGATCGGGCTCGGTCGCCTGGATGACCATCACGCCACCACCACCGCCCTGCTCGAGGAAGGGCTGGTACTCGGCGGGCGCGTAGGGCGTGAAGTCGGCCGGCTGGCCGCCGACGTCGAAGCTGCGAACGTGCATGCCACCGATCCCCTTCGCCTTGTCGAAGAAGTAGCTGCCGATCCAGTTCCAGAGCACCGGTGGCTCGCCCTGCACGACCGAACCGGTCCAGTGGTCGCGCTGGTAGTAGAAGCACTTGGGCGCCGCGGTCCCGACTCGAGCGGGCTCGTTGGCGAGGAAGTCGATCAGCCCTGCGTCCGGCGCGAGGCTCTGCGACGTCTTGTCGAACTTGACGCAGAAGGGGTCGGTGTCGGGGTGGGGGACGTCGGTGCCCGTGCCGGCGTCCTGAAGCTCGCAGTTGAAGGGGTTCGTCCCATCCCAGGGGGCGATCGGGGTCTGCGCCGCGGCCGGCGACGCCGCGCCCAGCGCGATGCCCAATGCTGCGGCCACCCCCAAGCTCGCGATCCGTCCCATCGCCAGCAAGGTAGCGACGCCCGGCACCGCGTGCGACGGTCCCACCTTCGCCGCTGGTACCTTCTGCCCGGTACTTAGTGGACGACGACCTTCCTCGAAGTAGCCGCGGAGCAGGCGCGTGACGGCCCTGCTCCTGTTCTTCTTGTTCGTGCTCGTTGCCATCAACGGGCTCTTCGTCGCTGCCGAGTTCGCCTTGGTTCGCAGCCGTCGCGGGCGTCTGGAGTCGCTGGCCAAGAAGGGCGAGGCGGGCGTGGACGAGGTCCTGGAGCAACTCGAGCGCATCGACGAGGTGCTCTCGGCCTGTCAGGTCGGGATCACGATGGCGTCGATCGGCATCGGCTTCCTCGGCGAGCCGGCGATCGCCGACCTGATCGAGCCGCTGATCGACGGGCCCGCGGGCGAAGGCGCCGCCGTGGCGATATCGGTGGGGCTGGCGTTCGTGATCTCGACGTCGCTCCACATCACGATCGGCGAGCAGGTCCCGAAGATGCTGGCGATCACACGGCCCGAGCCGGCGGCCCGCTTCCTCGTTCGTCCCGTGAACTGGTTCCGCATCGCCAGCCACCCGTTCACCCTGGTGCTGACGAAGATCTCGAACGGGATCCTGCGCCTGTTCGGCGTGCGCCCAGGCGACATCGAGGTGAAGCACACCGCGGAGGACGTCAAGGAGATCATCCGCGGGTCCGCCTCGGGCGGCACGCTGGACCCCGGCGAGGCGGTGATGCTCGGTGGCGTCTTCCACCTGCACGAGCAGGAGGCACGTGAGGTGATGACCCCGATCCCGGCGGTCGTGACCGTCAACGCCAACGAGCAGGTCGAGGAGGCGCTTCGCAGCTGCGTGTCGTCGGGCCACACCCGCCTGGTCGTGGTCGAGGACGACAACCCCGACAAGGTTCGCGGCGTCGTCCACAACAACAGCCTCGTCCGCCTCTACATGAACGCCGGCTCCGACGCCTCGCTCGAGCCGGCGATCCGCGAGGTCCCGATCTTCCCCGAGACCAAGCCCCTGGACGACCTGCTCGCCGAGCTCCAGCGCCAGCGCAGCTCGATCGGCGTCGTTTCCGACGAGTACGGGCGCACGGTCGGGGTCGTGACCATCGAGGACATCCTCGAGGAGGTCGTCGGCGAGATCGAGGACGAGACCGATCCTCGGGCGACGTCGCTGCGGCGGCTTACCGACGGAGACTGGTATGTGCGCGGGCACGTGCCGATCGGCGACCTCGAGGATGCCGGCATAAGGCTCCCGGTCGACTCCGACGCCTTCAACTCGGTCGGCGGCTACGTCTTCTCCGAGCTCGGGCGCCTGCCGAAGCGCGGCGACACGATCACCGCCAACGGCTACGAGATCAGGGTCGAGTCGGTGCGCGAGAACCGCATCGTCGCGGTGCGGATCCGCACGGTCACCGGGGAGCTCCCGGCGGTGCCCGCACCGCCGCCGGAGCAGGCCTCCTAGCCGCTATTTGCGCACGCGGAGGCCTCCCGCTTCCGTCCGCGCCCGGATCTAGTTTCCGCGGCAGTCGTTTCATCCGGCGAAGGGGCAGCTATGTGGGTCGTGAGGCTGACCGAGAAGCAGCTTGAGGTGCTGAGGGCGGTGCTTCGCTCCGAGGAGCATCTGGGCCCGGCCCTCCGAGGAGCGCTGGAGGCGCTCGAGCTGGCGCGATGGGACGACCTTCCCGACGCGCAGCTCCCGTGGGAGGACGTCATCGAGTCCGCCCGCCGCCAGGGGATCTCGGAGGCGGACGTCATCTGGGACCTCTCGGGCAAGCGCAAGCGCGCCGCCGCGTAGGCGCTAGTACTCGAAGAAGCCGGCGCCGCTCTTGCGGCCGAGCCTGCCCTCGCTGACCATCGAGTGCAGGAGCTCCGGGGGCGAGTGGCTGCCGTCGCCGGACTCGGCTTCCAGGCTGCGGCCGATCGCGACGGCGACGTCGATGCCGACGAAGTCGAGAAGCGTCAGCGGTCCCATGGGGTGCCCGGCCCCGAGGCGCATGCAGGTGTCGAGGTCGCCCGGGTCCATCCCCGTGCGCTCGAGCACCCGCACCGCGTCGAAGAGATAGGGAAACACCAGCCGGTTGACCACGAAGCCGGCCTGATCGGGGACCTCGACGGTGGTCTTTCCGAGCGCCCGGCACCATTCGCGGACGCGGTCCGCGGCTCCGGCTCGCAGCCCCGCCGGCAGGCAGAGCTCGACGAGCTCCATGCGCTGCGGCGGGTTGAAGACGTGCAGCCCCAGGAGCCTCTCCGCGGTCCCGCTTCGCTCGCCCAGCTCGGCCACCGAGAGCGAGGAGGTCGTGGTCGCGAGGTCGGCCTCCGCGGAGATCTCGGCGAGCGTCGTCAGCAGCTCTGCCTTGGCGCCGGCATCCTCGACGATCGCCTCGATCACGAGGTCGCACTCGGAGAGGTCCGCCGGGTCGGTGGTGACCTTCACCCGCTCCGGCTGCCCGTCGTCGACCTTCCCCGCCGCCGCCTGCGCGCTCTCCTCCGCCTTCCAGGCCGAGGCGTCGCTGCGCGCGAGCAGCTTCACGTCTCCCAAGGTCGACGCGGCGGCCGCGAGCCCGCAGGCGATCAGGCCGCTCCCGGCGATCCCGGGGCGCTCGTATCCGTTGGGGCTCACGCTCGGGGGACGGGCCGGTCGCAGCTCACGACCGCGAGTGCTATCAGGGCGTCGGCGGCGCGG
>Ga0126312_10002816_pt1 | contig 11676 bp, 8 predicted proteins | sample Plot104A_FD_92537 | JGI IMG/M metagenome (GOLD analysis project Ga0126312, IMG submission 92537) | Serpentine soil microbial communities from UC McLaughlin Reserve, CA, USA - Plot104A | ecosystem: Environmental > Terrestrial > Soil > Grasslands | place: USA: UC McLaughlin Reserve, Lake County... | reverse complement strand
GGCTGAATCCGTTCCACGCGCCCTGCGGCATCAGGCTGATCGAAGACAACATGCCCTACAGCGCGTGCGTGCGCTGCGCCACCTGCGACGGCTTCCCGTGCCTGGTCCATGCAAAGTCCGACGCCGAGGTGCTCGCCGTGCGGCCGGCCCTCGAGCACGACAACGTCACGCTGCTCACCGGCGCGCACGCCGTTGCGCTTCGCACGAGCTCGTCGGGCTCGGAAATCACGCAGGTCGACGTGGAGCTGAACGGCGAGCCCAGCTCGTTCTCCGCCGACCTCGTCGTCGTCTCGTGCGGGGCGGCGAACTCGGCGAAGCTGCTGCTCGCATCGGCGAGCGACAACCACCCGAACGGCCTCGGGAACGGCTCTGACCAGCTGGGGCGCAACTACACCTTCCACCAGAGCCAGGCGGTCCTCGCCCTGTCGAAGGAGCCGAACCCGACCGTCTTCCAGAAGACGCTGGGGCTGAACGACTTCTATTTCGGGAGCGACGACTTCGACTACCCGCTCGGGAACATCCAGATGGTCGGCAAGTCGTCCGCGCCGATGTACCGCGGCGAGAAGCCGCTCGAGACGAAGCTCGCGCCCACGCGCACGCTCGACAGAATGGCGCGCCACGCGGTCGACTTCTGGCTCTCGACCGAGGACCTGCCCATGCCCGACAACAGAGTCACGCTGAATCGCGACGGGCAGATCGAGATCAGCTACACGCCGAGCAACCACGAGCCGAAGGAGCGCCTGTACCACCGGCTGAAGTCGATGCTCGGGCACGCCGGCATGGAGCCGGAGCATCTGATTCCGCGGCACGCGTACCTGAAGAACGAGATCCCGGTCGCCGGGGTCGCCCATCAGGCCGGCACCTGCCGGTTCGGCACCGACCCGGAGAGCTCGGTGCTGAACAGCGACTGCCGCGCGCACGAGCTCGACAACCTCTACGTGGTCGACACGAGCTTCTTCCCCAGCATCGGCGCCGTGAACCCGGCGCTGACGGCGATGGCGAACGCGATCCGCGTGGGCGACCACCTGCTGGAGCGGATGGGCGTGTCGCAGTCGCGACGCGAGTACGCGCATGTCGGCTAACGGCAGCTCGGGCGGGCGACGCCGGGTGGTGATAGTCGGCGGCGGCTTCGGTGGCCTCGCGGCGGCGCGCCGCCTCAAGCACGCGGACGTCGACGTGACGGTGATCGACCGCAAGCATCACCACCTCTTCCAGCCGCTGCTCTACCAGGTGGCGCTCGGGTCCGTGGCTCCAGGCGAATGCGCGTCGCCGATCCGTGTCTCGCTGCGGCGCAATCCGCGTGCCTCGGTGCTGATGGCGGAAGTCGTGGGCTTCGACGTCGACCGTCAGGAGGTCATCCTGGAGCGCGGCGAGCGGGTCGGCTACGACAGCCTGATCTTCGCGTGCGGGATGGAGACCTCCTACTTCGGTCACGACGAGTGGAAGGACGTGTCGTGCGGGCTGAAGACGCTTGCAGACGCGGTCGACCTGCGCGATCGGATCTTCGGCGCATTCGAGCACGCCGAGCGGGCAGCCGACGCGGAGAGTCGCGCGGACTGGCTGACCTTCACGGTCATCGGCGGCGGCCCGACCGGTGTCGAGGTGGCGGGCGCGCTGGCGGTCCTGGTGGCGCGGTCGGTTGCAAAGGACTTCGCACGCATCCGCCCGGACGAGGTGAAGATCATCCTGCTGGACGCCGGTGACCGCGTCCTGTCCCCGTTCAGTGAATCGCTCTCGGCCAAGGCGGCGAAGGGGCTGACCGACCTCGGTGTGCAGGTGCGTCTGGGAGTCCGCGCGACGTCGATCGACTCGCGCGGAGCCACGATCGAGGTCGACGGGAGGACCGAGCGGATCGACAGCCGGACGGTGGTCTGGGCGGCCGGCGTCCAGGCCGTGCCGGTCGCCCGCGCGCTCGCGAGCGCTACCGGGGTGGAGACGGACCGGGCCGGACGCATTCCGATCAACCCCGATCCCACTGTGCGCGGTCACCCGGAGATCTCGGTGATCGGCGACGTGGCCAGCCTCGCCGGCAAGGACGGCACGCCTCTTCCGGGCCTTGCGACGGTTGCGATCCAGCAGGCCGCGCACGTCGCCAAGGCGATAGACCATGGCGCGGCAGGGGCATCTACTCCGTTCCACTATCTCGACAAGGGCGCGCTCGCCGTGATTGGAAGGGGCCGCGCGATCTGCGAGATTCGCGGGGTGAAGCTATCCGGCTGGCCGGCCTTCGCCACCTACCTCGGTGTGCACCTCTTCTACCTGGGCAGCGAGGGCAAGCGCATCAAGCTCTTGGCGGACTGGGCGACGACCTGGTTCGGCGTGCTCGGCAACGAGGTGATGGAGGGCGAGCTGTCGACGATCGAGCGCGCGCCGCCCAGGGTCGAAGCCGCTCGATGATCCGGGCGGCGCGATGCTAGACAGCGCCATCCCGATCGCGTCCGAGCTCGAGGCGGCTCGGAGCCAGATGGCGTTCACGCTGGGCTTCCACATCATCCTCGCCTCGCTCGGGGTCGGCTTCCCGCTGGTGATGCTGATCGCCAACTACCTCGGCTTGAAACGGAACGACGAGGTCGCGCTGCTGCTCGCGCGCCGCTGGTCGAAGGTCGTGGCCATCACGTTCGCGGTGGGCGCGGTGACCGGCACCGTGCTCTCGTTCGAATTCGGCCTCCTCTGGCCTGAGTTCACGGGTCGGTTCGGCGGGGTCTTCGGGGTGCTGTTCGCGATCGAGGGCATCTTCTTCTTCCTCGAGGCGATCTTCGTGGCGATCTACATATTCGGCTGGAAGCGCCTGTCACCGTGGACGCATTTCTGGTCCGGCGTGCCGATCGCCATCTGCGGCATCGGCGGCGCGTTCTCCGTGGTCGCCGTGAACAGCTGGATGAACCAGCCCCAGGGCTTCACGCTGAAGGGCGGCGAGGTCACGGACGTGGAGCCGCTGAAGGTGATCTTCAACCCGGCCGTGCCGTACGAGGTGCCGCACATGATCCTCGCGGCCTATCTCGTCACCGGCTTCCTGGTCGCCTCCGTGTATGCGGTCGGGATGCTGCGCGGGCGGCGCGATCGCTATCACCGCCTCGGCCTGCTGATCCCGCTCACCCTGGCGTTGATCGTCACGCCGATCCAGTTCGCCGTCGGCGACACCGCCGCGCGCGCGATCGCGAACGACCAGCCGATCAAGTTCGCGGCGATGGAGTGCGTGCAGGAGACCTCGACGGACGTCACGGAGTACATCTACGGCCGCTGCACGAGCGAGGGGGTCAAGGGCGGGATCGGGATCCCGGGGCTCGACTCGTTCCTGGTCGGTTGGAGCACGAGTACCCAGGTGACCGGGCTCGATACGGCGCCGGCGGACGACCGGCCGCCCGCGAACACGATGCTGCATTGGGCGTTCGACACGATGGTCGGAATCTGCTCGGCGCTGATCCTCCTGGGCCTCTGGCTCGGGATCAGCTGGTGGCGAAAGCGTGAAATTCCGGCATCGCGCTGGTTTCTGCGTGCCGTCGCGATCTCCGGCATCGCCTCGGTCACCGCGCTCGAGTGCGGCTGGATCGTGACGGAGGTGGGCCGTCAGCCGTGGGTCGTCTACGAGATCATGCGGACAGAGGACGCCGTGACCGGCGCGAGCGGGATCTGGGTCACCTTCGCGCTCGTGTTCGCTCTGTACACGCTGCTGGGGGCGGCGACCGTGATCACCCTGAGGACGATGGCGCGGCGCTGGCGGGAGACCGGCGCCGATGACGAGGCCGACGTGCCGTACGGCCCGTCCGGTGAGTCGCCGCCGGCGCTCGGGGGCGCGAGTTGAGCACGGCGGACGCCGTCGCGGCCGTGCTCTGGGTCGGCGTGACCTTCTACACCGTCTTCGGCGGGGCCGACTTCGGCGGGGGGTTCTGGAGCCTCGCGGCCGGTCGCGGCGAGCGAGCACGGCGCGTGCGCGAGCTGATCGACTGGGCGATCGGGCCGGTCTGGGAGGCCAATCACGTCTGGCTGATCTTCGTCCTGGTCGTCCTGTGGACGGCGTTCTCAGACGCATTCGGCTCGATCTTCTCGACGCTCTTCATCCCACTCAGCCTGGCCGCGCTCGGGATCGTGCTGCGCGGCTCCGGGTTCGCGTTCCAGCGGACCGCTCGCACGCAGACGGCGAGGAACGTGGCGGAGCGTCTCTTCGGCCTCTCCTCGCTGCTCACGCCCTTCTTCATGGGGACCGTGGTCGGCGCGATCGCCTCGGGGCGGGTGCCGGTCGGCAATGCGAAGGGCGACGCCGTCACGAGCTGGCTGAACGGGGTATCCATCCTGATCGGGCTGCTCTTCGTGGCCACCTGCGCGTACATCGCCGCCGTCTTCCTGGTGAGCGACGCGCGGCGGGCGCAGGCCGCCGATCTCGAGCGCTACTTCAGGGACCGCGCGCTCGGCGCCGCGGTCGTCGCGGGTGCGCTGGCCGTCGCGGGGATCCTGGTGCTGAAGGGCGATGCCGGGTACGTCTACGACCGGCTCACGCACGAGGGGCTGCCGCTCGTGATCGTGTCGGGGCTGTGCGGGCTGGGGGCGCTGGCGCTGCTCGCGCGTGGCGCGTCACGCGGTGCGCGGCCACTGGCGGTCGGCGCGGTCGTGGCCGTGGTGTGGGGGTGGGGAGTGGCCCAGTTCCCGTATCTCCTGCCTGAGAAGCTGAAGATCGGCCAGGCGGCCGCGCCGGACGCGACGCTCACCGGCGTGCTGATCGTGTTCGGCGTGGCTGTCGTGCTCGTGATCCCGGCCATCGCGCTCCTGTTCTCGCTGGCTCAGCGGAGCATGATCGAGGAGACTGGAGCACCGGAACCGCAATGAACGACGCGAGCTACGGCCAGCAGCCGATCTGGGAGCCCGCCGCGCCGCGCCTGCGTGTCCTGCCCGTGCTCGTCTCCTGGATCGTCTCGGCCGCCGCGGTGGCCGTTGCCTCCTGGATCGTCCCCGGCTTCGGGCTCGAGCAGACCGGGGCGGCGTTCATCGTCGCCGCCCTGATCGCCGTCCTCAACGCGGTCGTGCCGCCGCTGCTGGCGGCGCTCCGGCTCCCGTTCATGCTTGTCGCCGGCTTTCTGCTGGTCCTGGCGGCCGACGCGCTCGTGCTCCAACTTGCCGGCGACGTGCTGTCGGACGACGTGCACGTCGGGTCGTTCGGAGACGCTCTCCTCGCGGCGCTCGTGATGTCCGCCGTCGGCCTGGTGCTCCAGGTGATCCTCGGCGTGGACGACGACGACGAGTACACGCTCAGGGTCACCCGGCGCATCGCGAAACGGCAGGGCGCGATCGCACCCACCGACGTGCCGGGGATCATCTACCTCGAGATCGACGGCCTCGCGCTGCCGATCTTGCGCGACGCGATGCGGGACGGGAGCGCTCCGTTCATGGCAAGCCTGATCTCGGACCACGACCACCGGCTGGCCGAGTGGGAGCCCGACCTGTCGTCGCAGACAGGGGCCAGCCAGGCCGGCATCCTGCTCGGCTCGAACGAGGACATCCCCGCCTTCCGCTGGGTGGAGAAGGAGACCGGGCTGATGATGACCTGCTCTTCGCCGGGGGACTGTGCCGAGCTCGAGCGCCGCCACTCGACCGGCATCGGGCTGCTCGTGGACGGCGGGGCGAGCCGCGGCAACCTGCTGTCCGGCGAGGCGGAGGAGGCGATCCTGACGGTGAGCCGCACCGAGGCCGAGAAGCGCGCCAACCCCGGCTACCGCGCCTTCCTTGCGAACGGGTTCAACGTGACGCGCGCGCTTGTGCTGTTCGGGTGGGAGGTCACGCTCGAGATCACCGCGGCCGTGCGCGCGAGCCGGCGCGACGTGCGCCCGCGCGGGCATCGGGGGGGCGTCTACCCGCTGATGCGCGGCGCGATGTGCGTGATCATCCGCGACCTGGTCGTCTTCGGCGTCCTCAGCGACATGATGCGCGGCCGCCCGGCGGTGTACGCGACCTTCGCGAGCTACGACGAGGTAGCCCACCACTCGGGCCTCCAGCGCGCGGACACGCTCGAGGCCCTGCGCAAGCTCGACCAGCAGTTCGGCCGCATCTGGCGCGCGCGCAGGTACGCGCCGCGCCCCTACGAGGTCGTGATCCTCTCGGACCACGGGCAGACGCAGGGGGCGACCTTCAAGCAGCGCAACGGCTACGGCCTCGACGATCTTGTCGAGCGCTCGATCGCCGACCGGGAGGTGGCGGGCTTCGCGGGCGGCGACGAGCAGAGCTCCATGGTCCAGCACGCGATGAGCGAGGCCACCGGGCGCACCGAGGAGAAGCGGCCGAAGAACGACGTCTCCGATCGCCAGGTGGTGGTGCTCGGCTCGGGGAACCTCGGGCTCGTCTACCTGATGGAGGAGAAGCGCCGCCTGACCATGGAGGAGCTCGACGAGCGCCATCCGAAGCTGCTGGGAAGCCTGCGCGAGCACGCCCACGTCGGCTGGCTGCTGGTGCGCTCCTCAGAGCGCGGCGCCGTGGTCCTCGGCGCGACCGGTGCGAACTACCTCGACGAGGGCCGCGTCGAGGGCGACGACCCCCTGGCCCCGTTCTCGCCGACCGCGGCCCAGCACCTCGCGCGCACCGACCGCTTCGAGCACGTCGCCGACATCATGATCGGGAGCTTCTACGACCCGATGCTGGACGAGGGCTGCGCCTTCGAGGAGCTGATCTCGTTCCACGGCGGGCTGGGCGGCCTTCAGACGAGGCCGTTCATCCTTCACTCGCCGAACCTGCCGGCGCCGGACGAGCCGACCATCGGGGCCGCCGCGGTGCACGCGCTGCTCTCCGGATGGAGGGCGATGCTCCAGGCATCGCCCTCCACACCGCACCTGACCGCCGTGCAGTCGGAGCCCTCGCCGGCGAGGTAGGGGGCCGGCGCGGTGGCCGCCGGCGAACGACGGGCCCTGAAGGGCAGCGATCTCGGCCTCTCGGAAGGGTAAGGCGTTTCTTGTCGCGAGATGGAAAGGAATAACGCCTAACCTCCGAAAGACGAGCTAGCCGCCGTACTGGTCGCGCACGTAGGGCAGCAGGCCGCGTGCCTCGAGCCGGTCCAGTGGCGCTCGGAATGTGACCTGGACGACGCCCGGGTGGCGCCTCCGCACGCGAGCGCTCGGGGTCCGAGAGCGGCCGGGCGAGGAAGGGCAGGTCCTCCTCGAGCGGGAACAGCAGCGGTCCGTCGATGTCGAGTCCCTTGACGACCTCGGCCTGGAGCGTCACGGTGCCCGACACGTCGCAGGTGTGGCCGGCGATCTCGCCGTCGCCCTGCAGCGCGTGCATGTCGCCCATGTAGATGCCGCCGCCCTGCACCTTGACCGGGCAGATCACGATCGCACCGGCGCGCACCGGGTCGATGTCCATGTGGCCGTCGGTCCGGTGCTTCTCGAGCTCCTCGGCTGTCAGCGCGTACGCGTGCGGCGCGCCGATCAGGAAGGAGCCGAAGTCGCCCGCGTCGTGCGAGTCCGGGATCGTCGTCGACGGGATCGTCCCGAGCTGGCCCATGAACGGCCGCAGCCGAGTCGCCAGCGCGACCAGGTCATGCGGCGCGAACGCCAGGATCGGGTTCTGGATCGAGTGCTCGGGCAGCGCGGCGTAGCGCGCCGCCTCGTGCGCGATCCGCTCGGCCGCCTCCTGCGGCAGCGTCACCCCGACCCTGACGTCCCGCGTCGAAGGCGATCGTGTAGCCGTTCGTGAACTTGAAGGGCGTGGCGTCGGCGCCGCAGCTCGCGCAGCGAACCGCCTCCTGACCGATGCCCTCGAGCCGTGTCTCAGGCCACTCCGCGCCGCACCCCGGGCACACCGGCGCGCAATAGGGGTCGCCGTTGAAGCTGCCCTCGGGCGAGACGTCGTTGCCGGACGCGGTGGCGATCGAGGTGACCTCGATGTCCTTGATGCGGATCGCTATCGCGTCGCCCACCTCGCCGCCCGCGACAGCCACGGGCTGCGCCACCTCGTGCCCGCCGCGGATCGACGGCGTGATCATCGGTCCCCAGCAGCCCGGGCTGGTGTTGACGACGATGTGGCCGCCGTCCTCGACCGGGCCGAGCATCGCGAGATCTGGCCCGATCAGGCCGTTGGTGAATGTGTCGACGAAGACCGTTCGATGCGTCTCGCCCACTGACGTGGGGGGCGCCGCCGGCTCTACGGCCATGGCTCGCGTGCACGCCGTGCACTACCGGCAGCGCGGACTCGAGTCCACCCGCGATCGCCGGCTCGAGCACGCCGAGGCGCTCGATCAGGGTCGCGACGGTCGCGTCATGCGGGAGCTCGACCGCGAGCCGGCTGGTGCCGGCCGACGTGGCTAGGCCGCCTCCGAATCGGACCCTGGACGTGCACCGCACCTCCTCGGGGATGCTGCTCGGCACAGCGTACCCCCGAGGAGAGGTGCGGTTCGCGGATCAGGTGCGCGCGACGCGCTCGTCCTCTCCGTAGACGAAGATCCCGTGCACGATCCAGACGCACAGGAAGAAGATGGCGAGCGACCACCACGGGTTTTGGCCGCTGACCGACAGAAGCGCTTCGATCGCGCCGATGCTCCCGGCGATGATCGCGATCACGCGCCCGTAGGCGTTGCCGGAGATCAACGAGAAGCCGGCGGTGAGCTGGATCACGCCGACCAGGATCGTCACCCAGCCCAACGTGTTGAGGTTGGTGAGGATGAACCGCGTCTGGTTCACGAAGTAATTCGCGTCGTCGAGCGCGCCGATCCCGTAGATGATGTTGAGCGTGCCCACGATCAGCAGCAGCGTGGCCACGAACACGGCTCTACCAGTGCCTCGCATGGTTACCTCCTTGTTGGTTTGTCGAACAGATCAGCCTGGCCTCGGAAGGACTGCAGCGACTGCATTCGCCATCGGCGAGCCGATTCCGCCCGCCAGGTCGAATCCTGGCCGGGCCGGGCAGCACGATCCGCCGAAGAGCGCGTTGCCGCCCTGTGTGATGTCGATGAAGGCGCCCGGGCTGCTCTTCTCCAGCGCGTACATGAGCGGCGGCACGAAGCCGGGGCGCGCAAGCCCCTGCTGCTTCGCCTGCTGCGTCCAGAGCGCGATCATGCCGGCCATGAGCGGCGTCGCCGCGCTCGTGCCGCCCACGAAGGAGATGCTCTGCGCCGACTTCGGGCAGCCCTGCACGCCGCTCGAGCAGACGATCGGATAGCCCGGGCTCTCGTCGGCGAAGAGCGAGACGTCGGGCACCATCCGGTACTTCGAGCTCGCGAACGACTGGGCCGGCTGCCAGGACGGCTTCGACTGGAAGGTGCTCTGCCCGCCTCCACCGCCGGCCGTGTCCGTGTAGGGCGATGGGTAGGCGGTGTCGTTCCACGCCCCGGTCGAGGCGATGCTGTTGTCCGAGTTCAGCGTCAGGTTCGTCCCGCCGACGGCCAGCACCCAGCCCGAGCTTGCCGGCCACGACACCTGGGGCTTCTTCTCGGACGAGGTGAGCTGGGCGGGCGGCACGCCGCGCGCGCATGCCGACGAGCCGGTGTCGCCGGCGGCGACGGCCACGGTGATCCCGAGCGCCGCCTGGGCCGCCAGCAACCGCGTGACCAGAGTGCGCGATGCCGAATACGCGGACACGGTCGACTCGCAGACGCCGTAGGAGACCGACACTACGTTCGGCAGCGGCGCCCCGTTGCCGGTCGCCTGGATCGGCGCCGCCAGCATCTTCAGGAAGCCGAGGACGTCGCCGTCGTCCGCGTCCTCGTTGATCTCGTGGACCCAGAGGTCGAAGCGGTCGAGCTGCGGGGCGACCATCGAGACCACCATCGCGTCCAGCGAGCTCTCGAGGATCGGCTGGATGCCGGAGCCGTTGTGGATCTTCAGCGCGGTCCCCTGGAACCCGAAGCAGCTGCGGTACTGATTCACGTCCGAGGTGGGCGTGGGCGCCTCGCCGACGATCGCGAGCCGGACCCCCTGCCCGGACAGCCCCGCGGCGTGCAGCTGCGCGATCCCGTAGGCACTCAGGATCTGATTCGGGTACAGGCCATTGCCCAACGCCAGCACACCCGGGTCGGTCGTGTTGAGACACGACGGCGCCACCGTGCCGGTACGCGTCGGTGTCCCGCCGTCGTAGGGGCCGCCCGCGGCGGCGCGCGCGACTGGGCCCGAGCGCGGGTGCCGAGCAGCGGAGCCGTGCGCATTCACGGTCACCCGCATGCCGGCGATCGTGTCGACGTTTCCCTTGAGCCCCTTCGGAAGCTTTGGGGTATTCACGGGCAGCGCCACGATCGAGCCCGACGAGGTGCGGTAGTCGGCCCACTTCGTCCCGAACATCTTCTGCGCCTTGCCGATCGAGATCGTCGCGCTCGCGCGCAGGTGTGTGACGTCGATCGTGGCCGTGATGTGCTGATTCTTGAAGGCGTTCACGACGCCCTTGCGCACCGACGAGGTCGCGCCGTACTTGCTCGCCAGGTTCGATAGCGAGAGGTACTTCCCGTACGACGATGACGACGGGTTGCTCGCCGACTTCGCCTTCTTCTGGATGCCGGAGTTGTTGGCGACCAACCCGATCTGGAGGCCGAGCTTGAGGCTGGTCGAGGCCGCGCCGGCCTTCTTGAGCCCCTTGTGGGAGATCGGCCCGTAGTCGACCGAGGCGCGAGCCGGCGCGGCGACGAGCATCGCCAGCAGCGCAGCCAGAGCCAGAACTCTCACAGGCATGGCCACAGTTGACCAGCGCCCCGGCTCGCCCGCATCACCCCCATCGGGTGAATGTTTGCCGCCGTACGGCAGCGGGCGGCCGAAAATACGGCAGTTCAACGGATGTGCGACACGTGGCCCGCGCCTAGCGTTCTCCCTGCAACGAACCCCCCGAAAGGAGAACGAATGGACCTCTACGTGATCAGGCGCCGGAACGCATGGGCCACCGCCGCGGACCTCGAAGCCGCCGCGGCGCGCTCGGCCGCCGAGGGCGACAAGGACGGCTCAGGCGTGCGCTGGATTCGCAGCTACGTGGTGCACGAGGACAGCGGTGAGCTCGGCACGGTCTGCATCTACGAGGCCGAGAGCCCGGAGGCGATCCGCGCCCACGCGGCAGCGACCCCGATGCCGGCCGACGAGATCACCCTCGTGGCCGACACCGTGATCGTGCGCCCCGACCCGGCGCCCGTAGGCGCCTAGCGCATGCGCCCGCCGGCGGTCGCCCAGGATCGCCGGCGGGCCTAGACTCGCTCGATGGCCCAACGCGCGCAGCTCGTCGGCCGGCAGGCCGAGCGGGAGCACCTCCGCTACGTGCTGGAGGAAGCTCGCCTCGGCTCCGGATCGCTCCTGCTCATCGCCGGAGAGGCCGGAGTCGGGAAGAGCCGCCTCGCCGAAGAGGCTGCCGATGCCGCGGGCGCGACTCCGCTCTGGGGCCCCACGAGCCACGGCGGCGGCTCGCCCTACGCCCCGATCGTCGCGGCGCTCCGCGCGTACCTCCGCGGGAACCCCGGCGGCCTGGACGACTGCGGCTCGCTCCGACCTCATCTCGCGCTGATCCTTCCCGAGCTGGGGGATCCCGCGCCGGCAACGGACCGCGCGACCCTCTTCGAGGCGGTCCACCGCGCTCTCGAGCAGATCGCGCAAAAGCCGCACGTCGTCGTGCTCGACGACCTCCAGTGGTCCGATGACGCCACGCTCGACCTCCTTGCCGCCCTCGCCGAGCCGCTGACAGACCTGTCGCTGGTGCTGCTGGCCGCCTACAGGTCCGACGGGCTCCCGCGCG
>Ga0126312_10002815_pt1 | contig 11677 bp, 9 predicted proteins | sample Plot104A_FD_92537 | JGI IMG/M metagenome (GOLD analysis project Ga0126312, IMG submission 92537) | Serpentine soil microbial communities from UC McLaughlin Reserve, CA, USA - Plot104A | ecosystem: Environmental > Terrestrial > Soil > Grasslands | place: USA: UC McLaughlin Reserve, Lake County... | reverse complement strand
GGCAGCGGGTCCCGGGGCCTCGGGGGCGCACGTCCGCTGTTGCGCGTCGTCGTGGTGTGGCTGCTGACCGCGGCGGCGCTTCACCTGCTCAGCGCGATCCTGCCCGGGTTCACCATCGACGGCACGGGCACCGCGCTGGTGGTCGCGGCGGCCATCGGCCTCACCAACGGCCTGGTCTGGCCGACGCTCATCCGGGTGGCGCTGCCGTTCACGGTCCTCACCCTCGGGCTCGGCGTGCTCGCGCTCAACGGCGCGGTGGTGGTGCTGATCTCGCAGGCCGAGCCCGACATGCACGTCACCGACCTCGGCACGGGGATCGTGGTCGCGATCGGGATCACGGTCATCAACACCCTGGCCACGGCGCTGCTGGCGCTGGACGACGACGACTTCTACTACCGCAACGTCCTCAAGCGGCAGGCCAAGCGCCACGGGGTGGCCGATGTCGCGGACGGCCCGCCGGGCGTGTACTTCCTCGAGATCGACGGTCTCGCGCACGGGGTCGTGCAGCGCGCGATTCGCGACGGGCACCTGCCGACCCTCGCGAGCTGGATCCGCGACGGCTCGCACCGGCTGTTGCGCTGGGAGACCGACTGGTCGTCCCAGACCGGTGCCTGCCAGGCGGGGCTGCTGCACGGGTCGAACGACGACATGCCCGCGTTCCGATGGTGGGAGAAGGACAAGGGCACTGCCATCGTCACCAACCACCCGAAGGACGCCGCCGAGATCGAGCGCCGGCACTCGAACGGGCGCGGCCTGCTGCACACAGACGGCGCCAGCCGGGCGAACATCCTGTCCGGCGACGCGCCGCACACCCTGCTGACGATGAGCACCGTGATGGACCGGGATCGCCCCGGCGGGCTCGGGCGCGACTACTACGCGTACTTCTCGAACCCCTACAGCGTCACCCGCACGATCGCGCTGATGATCGGCGACATCGCCCAGGAGCTGTTCTTCGCCGCTCAGCAGCGGCGCCGCGACATCCGCCCGCGGATCAAGCGCAGCTTCTCCTACGCGCTGGTGCGCGCCTGGGGAACTGTGATCCAGCGCGACCTGCAGGTCGCCGCGGTGATCGGCGACCTCTACGCGGGCCGGCCGGTCGGCTACACGACCTTTCTCGCCTACGACGAGGTCGCCCACCATTCCGGGGTCGAGCGGGTGGACGCCCTCGCCACCCTCCGCCGGGTCGACCGCCAGATCGCCCGGATCGCCGCCGCGGCGGCCGACGCCGACCGCGACTACCGGCTGGTCGTGCTCTCCGACCACGGACAGTCGCAGGGGGCGACCTTCCTCGATCGCTACGGGATCACCCTCGAGGACCTGGTCACCGAGGCCTGCGGCGCCGAGAGCGTCGAGGCCCAGGATGCGCACAGCGATGAGTCCCTCGGCTACCTCGGGGCGGCGGCGACCGAGGCCAGCGGCGCCGAGGGCGCGCTTGGCCGCGGCGTCCGCAGGGCGACCCGCAACAAGCTCGTCGACGGCGAGGTGAGGCTGGGGGAGGACGAGCGTGAGCGGGCGCCGGCGGGCGGCGTCGGGGAGCTGCCCGAGCTGTCGGTGATGGCGTCCGGGTGCCTGGGCCTGATCTCCTTCCCGCGCCAGCCGGGTCGCGTGACCCTGGAGCGGATCGACGAGCTCTATCCGCAGCTGCTGCCGGCCATGCGCGAGCACCCGGGGATCGGCTTCGCGATGGTTCGCTCGGAGCGCGAGGGGGCCCTCGCGATCGGCGCCCGGGGCGTCCACCGTCTGGCCGACGGGACCGTCGAGGGCGAGGACCCGCTGCTCCCGTTCGGCCCCAGCGCCGCCGGCCACCTGCTGCGCACCGACCGCTTCGACCACTGCCCCGACCTGGTCGTCAACAGCACGTACTGGGCCGAGACCGACGAGGTCGCGGCCTTCGAGGAGCTGGTCGGCTCGCATGGCGGCATGGGAGGCGAGCAGTCCTATCCGTTCGCCCTCGTGCCGAGCGACTGGACGCCGCCGCCCGCGCCAGTCGTCGGCGCCGAGCGGATGCACCGCCACCTCCGTGGGTGGCTGGCCGGCCTCGGGCACGACGCGTTCGGGGACGGGAGCGGGAGCGGATAGGTTCTGAGCTTCGAGACGGACCTCGTGACGAAAGGGGACACCGAATGAACGTGGCAAAGGTCCTGCCTATGACGTTCGTGATGATCGCGGGGCCTCAGATCCTCAGCGCGATCTTCCTCGCCACGACCGAGAACTGGCGCCGCAACTCGGCGGCGTACGTCCTCGGGGCGCTGTGCTCGATCACGATCGTCGTGACGATCGGCTTCATCCTCGGGGTTGGCGCCTCCGGCGGCGGGCCCAGCGACGGGGTCTACCTGGTGATCCTGGCGCTGCTGGGCTTCGCCGCGATCCACACCTACCGCAACCGTGCGGAGTCGGAGCCGCCCAAGTGGATGGGGCGCCTCCAGGAGGCGTCCCCCGGGTTCTCGTTCAAGCTGGGCTTCCTTTTGCTGGGGATCTTCCCGACCGACATCGTCACCTCGGTGGCGGTGGGGTCGTTTCTCGCGAACGAAGGCGATCCGTGGTGGCATTGCCTGCCCTTCATCGCCCTCACGATTCTCCTGCTCGCCCTGCCCTCGATCGCCCTCCTGCTCCTACGCCAGCGCGGTGAGGCGCTGTTGCCGAAGGTCCGCGACTGGATGAACGACAACTCCTGGGTCGTGAACGAGCTGGTGCTCGGGCTGTTCGTCCTGCTCACCCTCAACAATCTCCTGTAGGAGTGGCAAGCGAGCGTCCAACAATCAGGGGTCGGCTTCGTTTCCGCCGCCGTGCGGACGCGGACGGGCCTAGCCCCGACGAGTACCTCGAGGTCGATACGTCGGAACTGAGCGGGCTGTTCGCGGCGCCGGCCTGGCTGCGCGACATCGGGATCTCGGCGTGGCTGCTGGTCGGGATCACATTGTTCGTGTTCGGCGCCGTCTGGCTGCTGGCGCTGACGAGCGTGATCGTGCTCCCGGTGATCACCGCCTCGATCATCGCCGCGGTGGGATCGCCGATCGTCCGCTGGCTGAACGGCCACCGCGTGCCGCGCGCTCTCGGCGCCATCGTCGTGATGCTCGGCATCGTCGCGGTCGGGACCGGTGCCTTCCTGCTGATCCTCGGCGGCATCACCGGCGAGCTCGACTCGCTGAAGTCCTACGTGCAGGGCGCCGCCGACACGATCTCGGGGTGGCTCCGGGACGCGGGTGTGGACCCCGGCAGCGCCGAGGCGGCGAAGCACGACGCCAGCAGCTCGGTGAGCGCGTTCGTGCCGGCGCTGCTCGACGGTGTCCGCATCGGGATCAAGCAGTTCTCGTCGCTCGCCTTCTTTCTCGCGCTCACGATCCTCAGCCTCTTCTTCCTGCTGAAGGACGGCCCTCAGCTGCGTGAGTGGGGCGAGCGCCATATGGGCGTGCCGGTGGACGTCGCAAAGGTTGTGAGCTCGCGGACGATCGGCGCGCTTCGCGGCTACTTCCTCGGCGTCACGATCGTCGCGGCCTTCAGCGCCACCGTGGTCGGGCTCGGGGCCCTGCTGCTCGACGTGCCTCTGGCCGGCACGATCGCGGTCGTCACGTTCATCGGCGGCTACATCCCCTACCTGGGGGCGTGGGCGGCAGGCGCCTTCGCGGTGCTGCTGGCGCTCGGCGGCGGGGGGGTCGACGCCGCCGGCGGGATGATCGTGCTCCAGCTCCTCGCCAATGGAATCCTCCAGCAGATGGTCCAGCCGTTCGCGATGGGAACGGCCCTCGGCATCCACCCGCTGGCGGTCCTGATCGTGACGATCGCGGGTGGCGCCCTGTTCGGCGCGATCGGGCTGATACTCGCTGCGCCCGTGGTCTCGGCGGTGACGCGGATCGTGGCGGATCTCTCCCGGGCGCGCGCCGAGCAGGAGGAGAAGGCCGTGGCGACCGCCACCCCCGCTCCGGCCATCGGATAATCAGGCCCGCCCGCGGCGAGACGATAGGGTCGGCCGACGACGCTCGGGACGGATCCCCGGGGAAGAGCTGTCAAATGATCGGAGACGAACTGTGAGCGAGATCGGGCCGGTGCAACTGGTCGCGGTCGGCTTCGGACCCGACGCGAACTACGAGGGCGCCGTGATGGCCGAGCTGGTTCGCCTCGAGCGATCGGGGACGGTCCGGCTGCTGGACCTGCTGTTCGTGCAGAAGGAAGAGGACGGCGACCTGGTGGCACTCGACTACCAGGGAGAGGACCTCGGGGCCATCATCGGTGCCCTGTTGGGCTTCGAGTTCGAGGGCGACGACGGGCCGGCCCCGGCCGATGCCCCCGAGCAGGCACACGCCTTCGGGCTGACCCAGGATCAGATCCAGGGCATCGCTGCGTCGCTGGAGCCGGGCCACGCGGCGGGGCTGATGCTGATCGAGCACGTCTGGGCACGTGATCTGAAGCGGGTGATCCGCGACGCGGGCGGCATTCCGCTGGGCGAGGGCTTCCTGACGCCGGAGACGGCCGCGATGGTCGCCGCCGAGCTGCTGGCCATGTCGACGGCCGTCGAAGAGGTCGAGGCCGAGGACGCCGCGGCGGCGCCCGCAGCCTGATCGAGAAAGGACGAGGAGATGGAACTTGGTGGAGGAGGGCTGATCGCGGCCCGTGCCGGGATGCGGATGCGAGGCCGGCAGCAGTACCGGACGATGGCGCGGATGCAGCGACGGCGCTCGTACGTGCAGGACCGGATGGGTGCGCGCCAGGATTTCCAGCCGGCGGGCGGCCAGTCGGTTGAAGAGGCGGCTCCGCCTCCGGCGGCGGCGGCACAGCCCGCTGGCGGCGACTACACGGCGGAGCTCGAAAAGCTCGCGAAGCTGCGCGACGGCGGCGTGATCACGGCCGAGGACTTCGAGGCCAAGAAGCAGCAGTTGCTCGGGATTTAGTCGGTGGCGCCACCCACCAAGCGCAAGCACCGGTTCGCGGTCAAGATCCTCATCCCGCTGGGGGTCGTCCTCACCGTGCTCGCGATCTTCGCCGTGTGGACCGAGCGCCAGGCGCTCGACACCGACGAGTGGGTGGACACCTCGAGCGCGCTCCTTGGTGACGAGGACATCCGGACGGCGCTCAACGAGTACCTCACCGACCAGCTGTTCACCAACGTCGACGTCCAGTCGGAGCTGGAGAGCAAGCTGCCGTCGCAGGTGGCGCCGCTGGCCGGCCCACTCACGGGGGCGCTGCGCCAGCTGGCGACCGAGGCCGGGCAGCGCGCGCTCGAGTCGTCGCAGGTGCAGGACGCGTGGGCATCCGCCAACCGCACCGCGCACGAGCTGCTGCTCAACCTGATCGAGGGCAACGGGGAGCGCGTGGATGCGAACGGGGGTGTGGTCACGCTCCAGCTGAAGCCGCTCGTGGAGAACCTGGCGAGCCGCCTGGGCATCAGCGCGGACGTGGCGTCGAAGATCCCCGACGACGTCGCCAACCTCGAGATCATCAAGGCGGACGAGATCGAGACGGCCCAGAAGATCGCGAAGGCGATCAAGGGCCTGGCGATCATCCTCTCGATACTGGGGCTCGGATCGTTCGCGCTGGCGATCGTCCTCGCCAGCGACCGCCGACAGACGGCCGTGCTCTGGTGCGGGGTCGGCCTCATCGTCGCCGGAGTGCTGGTGCTGGTCCTGCGTGAGGCGGCGGGCGACGCGATCGTCAGCGCGCTGGCGCCGGCGGAGAGCGCCAACGCGGCGGCCGCGGCGGCATGGTCGATCAGCACCTCGCTGATGGTGAGCATCGCTCGGACGGTGATCGTCTACGGGGCGTTGTTCATCCTTGCCTCTTGGGTGGCATCGCCGACGGCGAGCGGCGCAGCGATCCGCCGGACGCTGACGCCGACGCTCCGGGACCAGCCGGTCCTCACCTACGGCCTGCTGGTCACCGCGGCGCTCATCTACTTCGCGCTCGCTCCGACTCACGGCACTCGCGCGCTCGTGACCCTCGCGCTGTTGCTCGCCCTCGCGCTCTTCGGGCTGACGGCGCTGCGCCGGCAGGCGATCGAGGAGTTCCCGGATGCACAACACGGCGACACGTGGAACAGGCTCCGCGCTGGGGCTTCTCGGTGGGGCACCCGGGAGGGAGTGCCCGCGCCGGCCGCAGCCGCCGCGGACGATGAGCGCATCAACCAGCTCGAGCGCCTGAGCAGCCTGCACGCCGCCGGCACCCTCACCGACGAGGAGCTCGCCGCCGAGAAGGCCCGGATCCTGGGCTGAGGCCTAGAGCAGCCCGGAGAATTCGCCACGGCAGAATCTATCCCGTGGGCGACACCATCACCTTCGCGGGCCATTCGACCGTGCGCCTGGACCTGGGCGGCACGACGCTGCTGACCGACCCACTGCTGCGGTCGCGCTTCCTGCATGTCCGCCGCCACGCCGAGCCCGCCGCCGAGGAGCTGCTCCACGACGTCGACGCGGTCCTCGTCTCGCACCTGCACCCGGACCATCTCGACTTCCCCTCGATCCGCGCCCTCGACCGCGGCGTGGAGATGGTGGTGCCCGCCGGAGGCGGCCGGATACCGGCGCGGCGCGGATTCGGCAACGTCACCGAGCTGTGCCCGGGCGAGGCGACGCGCATCGGCGACGTCGACGTCCTCGCGACGACGGCCGCGCACGACGGCCGGCGCTACCCCGTCGGTCCGCCGATCGAGGCCCTGGGGTTCGATCTGCGCTCGCCCGGCTCACACGTGTACTTCGCGGGCGACACCGACCTGTTCGACGAGATGGCGCAGCTCGGTCCCGGGATCGACGTTGCGTTGCTACCTGTCGCCGGCTGGGGGCCGAAGCTGGGCAGGGGCCACCTCAACGCGCGGAGCGCGGCCGAAGCCGCGGCGATGATCGCACCCCGGATCGTGGTGCCCATCCACTGGGGCACCTACCTGCGCGCCGGGCTCGAGCGCCGGCGCGGCGAGCTGCTCGACGACCCGCCGCACCGGCTGATCGAGCACGCCCGCGAGCTCGCGCCCGAGGTCGAGGTGCGCGTGCTGGAGCCCGGGGAGGAGATGACCCTCGCCTAGCTGGTCTTCGCTGGGATCTGGTCGCTGATGCAGGGCGTCACCGACATCATCCGCGCCTTCCAGATACGCAAGCTCGGCGAGATGGTCTGAGGGCCCTCGGGCTGCGCCTCCGCGCTACCGCGCGACCCGCAGCTCCACGGCTTGGATCTGGCGCTGACCGTATGAGCCCCGGAGCACGGGGCCGGCGGCGCTGAGCTCGGCGCCGACGCCCGGCAGCGGGTGCGGGCGCAGCTCGCGCTCGACGTCGATCACGCTGAGGCCGGGGCCCGTTATCTCCTCGGCGCTCGCCAGCACGAAGTGGGCGTCGCCGTCGCCGTCGGGGTCGACCCGCTCGACGTAGACCACCCTTCCTGACGCGACCTCGCAGTTGGCGAGCTCCGGCGGGCAGGTCGCCGGGCGCGGCTTCGGCTCTGGCGCTGGGCCTTTGTGGGCCTGGGTGCTCTCGGCCTTCGTGGTCGCCCCCGGAGCACCGTGATCGGCGCCGCCGCAGCCCGCGATCACCGCGGCCAGGGCCAGCGCGGCGAGGGAGGGAGGGCTCTTGGGGGACTGCGACATTGCCCGGCGAGGCCTTTATCGTCGCAGCGGATGAGGGGGTCTTCGCAACTTCGACGGCGTCCCGATCGACGTCAACTGCGGCGCTAGGGGCCCTCGCCCTCGCGCCGCTTGAAGTACTCCTCGCCCTCGATGCCGAGGCGCGGCATGTGCCGCTGCAGCACGCCCGGCAGCCACCAGACCCTTCCACCGACCAGCAGCATCAGCCCGGGCAGGATGAGGCAGACGACGACGGCGTCGACGGCCACCGCGACGGCCAGCCCCACGCCGAACTGCTTCACCGTCGGATTGCCGCTGATGATGAAGCTGGAGAACACCAGGACCATGATCAGCGCCGCGGCGACGATCACACGGAGCGCACGGCCCAGCCCGTCGATGATCGCCCGGCGATGGTCGCCCTCGAGCTCGTACTCCTCGGAGACCCGCGTGAGCAGGAACACGGTGTAGTCGGTCGACAGGCCGAACAGGATCGCGAACATCATCAGCGGCACGAAGCTGACGAGCGGGATCGCGTGGTCGAGGCCGATCTGCTCGACGCCCCAGCCCTTCTGGAAGATCGCGACGAGCACGCCGTAGGCGGCGGCGACCGCCAGCAGGTTGAGCAGTGCCGCGAGCGCCGGCACCACCATCGTGCGGAAGGCGAGCGTCAGCAGCAGGAAGCTCAGCAGGACGATGATCCCGATCACCAGCGGCAGCTCCTCGCCGATCTTCGTCGCGAGGTCGATGTTCGCCGCCGTGGTGCCGCCGATGTAGGCGGCCAGCTCCGTCCCCTTCAACGCCTTCGGGATGACGTCGTCGCGGAGATTGTTCACGAGCTCGCGGGTTCGCTCGGCCGACGGAGCCGAGTCGGGGATCACCGTGAAGGACGCCGCCGTGCCCTCCTTGTTGAGGTCGATGGGTGAGACGCCGTCGACGCCGGGCGCCTTCGAGACCTGATTCTGGAGCTTGACCAGGCGCGGGTCCGACTCGGGGGAGGAGTAGTAGGCCTTGCCCTGCTTGTACTTGGCCTCCTGCTTTTGCTGTTGCTTCTGCTGCTGCGGGGTGAGCGGCTGGGACTCGACCTCCTCGGTGGCCTGCTGCTGGGCCTCCTCCGGCGGCAGGCCGGCCTCCTCGAACTGAACCGTCGCCTGCTCGATCGCCTGCTGCTCCTGGGCCTGTTGCTGTTGCTCGGCCTGCTGCTTCTGCCGGTTGATCTGGTCGAGCGACGTCTGGTCGTTGTGCGCCGGCGGCCGGACGTCCACGGCGATCAGCAGCCCCCCGTTGTAGCCGACGCCGAAGCCCTTGGTGAGTGTGTCGTAGGACTGACGGATCGTCGTCGAAGTCGGCATCTGCCCGTTGTCCTGGGCGCCCAGCTCGATCTCGGTCACCGGCAGCGCGAGGGTGACGAGGACGGCAATGCCGATCGCGGCGCCGATCAGCGGATGACGCCCCACCGCGCCCGACCAGCGGGTCCAGATCGAGGGGTGGTCGGCGTCACCGGTGTCGTCCTCGGCGGCGACATCGCGGACTCTCAGGGAATTGATCCGGTCGCCGAGCATCGTCAGGCCCGCGGGGAGGAACGTCAGCGCCGCCAAGATCACGACGGCCACGGCGATGGCCGAGGCATAGCCGAGGTCCCGGACCTGCGGGATGTCGCCGAAGTAGAGGCAGAGCAGGGAGAGGATCACGGTGCTGCCGGCGAAGACGACGGCGCCTCCCGACGTCGCGATTGCCCGCGCGACCGCCTCCTGCGTCGGGTGGCCGTCCTCGAGCAGGCGTCTGTAGCGGGTGACGATGAAGAGCGAGTAGTCGACGCCGACGCCCAGCCCGAGCATGATCGCCAGGGTCGGCGCAATCGAGGGGACGACCAGGACGGCGCCGATGGCACCGATGACGGCCAGCCCCGAGAAGACGCCGAGCAGGGCCGTGCCGATCGGCATCACCATCGCCATCACCGTCCCGAACACGAAGACCAGCACGATCATCGCCGCGCCGATGCCGACGATCTCGCTCAGCCTCGTGCTCGGCTCGGAGAGCTGGGATCCAAGGTAACCGCCCTCGGAGACGTCGAGGCCGGCATCGCGCGCCGGGTCGGCCGAGTCGGAGATCGACTGCGCCTCCTCGTCGTCGATGTCCGATTGGCCCACCGTCAGATAGAGCGAGATGAACCCGGTGGTCTTGTCCTTGCTGAGGGCGTTCGAGCCGTCCTGCGACAGGGGATCGATCAGGTCCCGGACGTTGGGGTTGGCCCGCAGCGACTTGACCGTCTTCTGCACCGCCGTGCGGTTGCCGCCCTCGGTGAGCTTGCCCGAGGTCGTCTCGAGCACCACCGGGACGGTGCCGTTCGCCTGCTTCGGCAGCTTGGCCTCCAGCAGGTCGGTGGCCCGGGTCGAGTCGGAGCCGGGGGTGGTCGTGTCGTCGCTGGTGGGGCGCCCGGTGGCGTTCGCCCCCATCACGATCGCGACCGCGAACACGAGCCATCCCAGGACCACCCACTTCGCATGGCGACTGACGAAGCCACCAAGGCGGTACAGAGGGCCCGTCACTGGTCGAGCACCCGGCGAGGCATCGGAGCGAACCCTACCCGCCGGTGGGGCGGTCCTGAGCGAGCTCCTCGCGTGAGACCGACTCCAGCAGCAGCCGTGCCCGCGGTGGCCCCTCGTCCTCCACCTCGACGACGGTCCCCGGCCAGTAGGCCGCCCGTGCCGCAGGCGCTGTGCCCAGCAGGCCTGGGGCGTGGACCCAGCTCCCGCAGTTCACCAGGGCGGCGCCCCCAGGGGTCACCCATCCCGGCTCGCCGTCGAGCGGTCCGCGGCGGTGCGTGTGGCCGAAGACGATGTGGTCGGCCTCGATCCCCAGGCGCTCTGCCACGGTGCCCATCGCGGCGAGCCCCGCGCGCGTGATCGCGCCCGGCGAGAGGTCGGGCTTCACCGGCCCGAGCCCCAGGCGGTTGGCGACGCCGACGGCGCCGGGGAGCGCCACCGAGCCCAGCAGCCAGCCGCGCACCTTCTGCGCCCGCGTCGCGCCGCCGCTCATCGCCGCCCATATCCGCGCCGACGGCCCGGGCGAGCGGCGCTCGGCGCTGGCCCCCTGGGCGAGCGCGAACAGGAACGCGTAGACCGGCGCCTGGGCGCGCTCGTACTCGTCGGGGTCGGTCGGCCCCGAGGGGGCGTCCAGCGGGTCGGTGGACGCATCGGGGGCCGGCCCCAGCGCGCGCTCCACCGCCGCCAGCGCCAGCCGCTCGAAGGTGGGGATCGTGAGGTGGCGGTCGAGGTAGTGCCCGTGAGTCGCGTAGACGTCCGGCCGCACCCAGACGCCGGGGTAGGCGAGCTCGAGGCGGGCGCCCATCGCCTCGGCCACCGCCTTCAGCGGGCCGCTCTCGCCGACGTTCGCGCGCTCCTCCAGGCGAAGTGGCTCCGCCCCGTCGAGTCGGCGCCGGACGAGCCAGTCCTCGAGGAGGTGGTGGTCGTGGTTCCCGGGCACGACCAAGGCCTCGGCGTCGCCGGCTGCTTCGGCCAGCGCGTCGAAGAAGGGGCGGGCAAGCTCGAGCGCGTCGCCAAGCGGGCGGTCGCGCAGCTCGATGACGTCGCCCAGCAGGATCACCCGGTCGGCCTCAGACGCCGCCTCCAGCAACGGCGCCTGGTAGCGCTGCCAGCGCAGCAGGTCGGAGTCGGTCCCGGCGCCGAGGTGCAGATCGGAGACGATCAGGGTGCGCACGCGCGAATCCTCGCATTCGCCGCGCGCGGCGCAGCCGCAGGGGCCGCTGCCGGGTACGACGGCCGCGCGGAGGTGCTGCTCGAAGCGGGGAACCCGATGCCGACGATCATGGCGCTGGCACGGCGCACGGCGCACGCGATTTCGGCAAGCTGATCCGATGGAAGCGAGCGCACGGCCGCAGGAGCGGTTCGCGAAGGTGGGGGAGATCGAGCTCTGCTACGACGAGCTCGGCGACCCCAACGGCGAGCCGATGCTCATGGTCATGGGCCTCGGCACGCAGCTCATCCACTGGCACCCGGCATTCTGCGCAGAGCTGGGCGAGCGCGGCTTTCGGGTGATCCGCTTCGACAATCGCGACGCCGGCCGTTCGAGCGGTGTCAAGGGCCCGCCCCCGAACACCCTGTCCATGCTGCTCGGGATTCCCCG
>Ga0126312_10002813_pt1 | contig 11688 bp, 11 predicted proteins | sample Plot104A_FD_92537 | JGI IMG/M metagenome (GOLD analysis project Ga0126312, IMG submission 92537) | Serpentine soil microbial communities from UC McLaughlin Reserve, CA, USA - Plot104A | ecosystem: Environmental > Terrestrial > Soil > Grasslands | place: USA: UC McLaughlin Reserve, Lake County... | reverse complement strand
TCGCTCAGGTTCGAACCACCTCCCAACGATGAGCAGCATCACCCCAAATGCCGGGGCGAGCACTGCTACAGCAACAGGAAAGACAAGGACTTCCGGCAGGCCACACCGAACTCGGGTAGCAGCGGCTACGTCTACGGACTCGATGGCGTTCAGACCGTCCCCTACAACCTGAGGGATGTTATGCGGGCGTCCTTGGATGGCGGGGAGGTCGTCTGGGTCGAGGGTGAGAAGGACGCCGATAACGGAAAGGAGCGTCTCGGGCTGACCACTACGACCTGCCCGATGGGTGCCAAGCACTTCAAGCCCCATTACGCCAGCTACTTCACGGGAGCCCGCGTAGTAGTCGTGGCGGACAACGACGCACCCGGACGCGAGCACGCCGAGATGGTAGCCAGGGAGCTCCTACCCTTCGCCGCGAGCGTCAAGGTCCTGAAGGGGCTGCCCGGTGTGCCTGAGGGAGGGGACCTCACCGACTGGATCAACGCTGGCGGGACGAGAGAAGTGCTCAAACGCCTATCATCACTATCCCAACCCTATATACCGGATGGGGATGGTGATGATATGTTCGGGGTGGTTCGCTTTGTGGACCTGGGGGAGCCCGAACCACGCACCTTCGTCGTGGAGGACCTTGTGCCCCAGGGACACTCTATTCTCCTGCACGGCGGGGGTGGTTCGGCCAAGTCCATCCTGGCGGACTTGTTGGGCATCTCCATATCCTCGGGTTATCTCTCCGAGTTCCTGGGCCACATCATCCTCGGGCACGGGCCCGTCCTCATCATAGACTTCGAGCTCGATGTTGACGAGCAGCACCGCCGCGTGAAGGCCCTATGTGCGGGACTGGGGATAGCGGTCCCGGACGACCTCTACTACCTCTCGGGGCTTGGCATGAATACCAGAGAGGTATTCGAGCGGGCAGTGAAAGTCTGCGAGATGGTCGGCGTAGTGTTTGCCGTAATCGACTCCATAGGCTTTGCCATGCGCGGGGATATGGAGAGCTCGAGGGATGTCAACGCCTTCTTCGCCGAGTACGTCGACCCTCTGCGCGCCATCGGGGTTACGCCGATGATCATAGATCATCAGGGGAAGCTGCAGACTGGTGAGAGCTACCAGCGCAAGACCGCCTTTGGCAGCGCCTTCAAGGAGCACAGAGCAAGAAGCATCCTGCAGGTTGAGGCCGTGGAGAACAACCGCGATGCTGGTACCCTGCGGGTCCGCATCAGGCACAAGAAGGCCAACTTCTCCGCCAGGCTCGAACCGTTCGACGTGGAGATTACGTTCTCTGAAGGACGGATAGATGTGAAGACCGCGGAACTCACTGCCGCCGATAATGCCTCGGAGGAGACCCTGAGTGCCACAGAACGCATAAGGCTCGCTCTGAGGCAGGGTGACAAGACGAGTGCCGAGCTCTCCGAGTACACCGGCCTCAGCCGGTCGTACGTGCAGAATATCCTCCCCGACCTCGAGAGGGATGGCACGGTCAGCGTAGTCAAGACGGAGGGCCGCACCAAGATCTACGGACTCCCCCCCGAATCTCCAGACGATGAAGGATCGGATGGTGACGGGTCTGATAATGACGAAGAAGAGCCGCCAGATGAGCGCTCCGAAGAGTACAGAGCGGAACCTTCTGGTGGCTCATCGAGCGCACACATCCCTACAAAACCTATCATCACCATCCCCACTTCTATAGATAGGGATTGGAATGGTGATGATAGCGAAGAGGGGGGTGCCAAACCACACCCGGATGAGGCTGGCCAGCACCACCTCATAACCTCGGATGAGGATCTGGAAGCCCTGGTTCGTCACATCGCTGAGGTCGACGAAGTTGCCCTGGACATCGAGACCTGCCCTCCGGAGAGGGCGCTGGATCCCCGTAGCGGTTCCATAAGGCTGATCTCCGTTGCGACCGGGGACTTGAACAAGGCCGTGGATGTCTCGAAGATCCACCCCGGCCCGCTGCTGGAGGTCCTGAAGACCAGGACGCTCGTGTTCTTCAACGCCAGGTTCGACACCTCCTTTTTGAAGAACGACTTTGGCTACGAGCATGAGGGGAAGATCCAGGACGTGATGCTCATGCACCTCATCAACTACTTCGCCGCCGGCAAGCGTGTCGAGAAGAAGGGGCGTAAATACCTGGAAGATCCCGAGGAGACGAAGGGGATCTCCGATCTGGGTAGCGTTGCGAAGCTGTACCTCGGCGAGACCCTCGACAAGAGCGAACAGGACTCAGACTGGTCCATCCCGAACCTCTCCGGGGCGCAGATAGGTTACGCGCTCAAGGACGCCGGGATCCTGCTCCCGCTAGAAGAGGCCCTCGAAGCACGTCTTTGCGAGCTCGGCCTGCTGGAAGTGGTCGACATCGAGAATCGCGCCCTTCTGGGGGTGACGTGGGCCGAAAATAACGGCATGCCCTTCGATGAACAGGCGTGGCTCGTGTTAGCGCAGGAGAATGCCACAGAGGCCGAGAGGCTCAAAGCGGAGATAAACCACTACGCTCCGCGGCATCCGAAAGAGGGCAAGAAATGGAACTGGAACTCCGGTCCCCAGACGGTAGAGGCACTCGAACTCCTGGGTTACGACACCTCCCAGCTACCCAGGACCGACTCAGGCAAGCCGAGTGTCTCGGAGTCGACCCTCAAGTCCATAAAGTCGCCCAGGCAGGCCAGGGAGTTTGTCAAGGCGATGCTCCGCTACCGCACCGTACAGAAGCTTGTGAGCACCTACGGTCAGCAGTGGATCAAGGCTGCCAGGACCACAGATCATGAGCGGGTGGTCGACGGCCGCGTCTATACCTCTTACAGGCAGATCGTCTCGACAGGCAGGATGGCAAGCCGCAAGCCCAACTTGCAGAACCTGCCCAGAGACCCGAGGTTCAGGAGGGCTTTCAGGGCTCCAGAGGGCCGCCGCCTAGTGGTCGCCGACTACGCCCAGATAGAGCTCCTGTTCGGCGCCATCATCTCTGGCGAGGAGATCATGCTTGAGGCCCTGAGGAACGGTGAGAATCTACATCTAAAGACGGCCAGAGCGCTCACGAATGATAGGGAGCTCTCGGAGACCGAGCTGAAGGAGTACCGCAAGCGTGCCAAGGTAGTCAACTTCGGCTTTTTGTACGGCATGGGCGCCAAGAAGTTCGTGGATCATGCCAGGGACAAGTTCAACCTCGAGGTCACCCTCGAAGAGGCCAAGAGATACAGGGAAGCGTTCTTCGAGACCTACCCCGGCATCCGCCAGTGGCACTACCGGGTAGGAGAAGCGTGCAACCGCGGGGAAGACGTCGCCTTCAGCATGCTCGGACGTCCCAGGAAGCTGGGCCTGCAGAAGGGCCGGTACACTGGCCGCTACGAACCTGTGTTCGCCGAGGCGACCAATCACCCGGTCCAGGGTTCTGCTGCCGACGCCCTGAAGCTCACCATAGCCCGCCTGTGGGAGACAAGGGATGACTGCCCGGGCAACCCGCTGTTGGTGGGGATGGTGCACGACGAGATTATTCTGGAGGTGGATGAGGGCCACTGCGAAGAGGCCACCGGGTGGCTCATGCGCTGCATGTCGGAGGCAGTCAAGGAGGTCACTGGTGATCCCGAGACGCCAGTCGTGGTCGAAGTCGAATCAAGGGAGTCATGGGGAAAATGAGCACGACAACCTCTGGCGGGGTGTTGATGCAGGTCCGAATAGGCGAAGGATCGGGCCCGCTTCCTGCGGTCCTCGAGTACTGGGAGGTTCCCTACAGGACACCTGCAAAGCCTCTTTCCCGCGCTCCTCCCCCTGCGACCGATGTTCTACACCAGTAGGCACGAGCGAAGCCCACGAAAACAGGAGGAAAAAGCTGACATGGAAACAACAGTCAAACGTTACGAGGACCTCCGTACTGTCTCTTTTTGCGGCCCTAGCCTGCACCTCACGCTCTATCTGTGCGACGAATGCGCTGAAGAGCTTGGCGACGAGGTAATCTGCATCGAGACCCCCCGCGCCGGAGAGGACCACGTCTGCGAACACTGCAAATTCAACCGGGACAGAGAGATGGATGAAGATTTCTGGCCCGAACCGCATTAGCTGGTGGTGTAAATTCGGAACCTCTACAGCGTTCGGGAGATCAGGGTCGGGGTGGACGCTCGGAAGAGGAGTAGCCTCTCACGGCCACCCTTGGAGCGTCCCCATACGTCAATCCACTAGCTTGCGGGACTGCCGATGGTGGGCTGTCAGGGTGGTCCGGTCGTTACTCACCGATTCTTTCATGGTGCAGGTTGTAGAGACGCTCGATGTCGTTGATAATCCGGTCAAGTATCGACCACACATCAGCGAGGATACAGTGATCACATCAAGGCGGTAAACCGTGATGGTTCCTCAGGAACAGATAGAGACAGCACGACAGATAGCAGAGCGGTTCATTGCCGAATGGCCGAACGCTCCCACGGACGAGCTTGATGATGGGTCCCCAATGGTGGGAGAGGATCCGAACGGCTTGACTGGTATTCTGTTCGGGACCGGACACGGGATGCTGGTCGAAGACCTGTACGATGATTCTGGCGATCTATTCGAAGTTACTTACGTAAGGAAGACCTTCGAGGCCTTCTCTTCGACGCTTCGGGACAAGACGGACCTCGATGCATAGCCCCGGGTGTACCTCTCACTTCCTCTATGGCATAGACGTTAGATACCGGAAGATGCACCGGGCGCCTTATGGTACACGCTCAGGATTCGGCTGCGTCAGGGTAGCTCGCCCGGTCGCACGGGGCGCCCCTCGTGCGCCGAGAGGTTCGCCGCCTCCGCCAGACCGCTCAGCTCGAGGGCGGCTCGGACGTTCTCCGGGTCAGTCCTTCCTGCTGAGGAGAGCTCCACCCACCGTCCGAAGGGCGACCTTCCGTCGGCTGGCACCCGGACGGCGTGCCATCGCTCGGCGTCCCAGCGGCGCGTCCTGAGACCACCGCTCGGGTCGTAGAGGAGGCTTCCTTCGGTGCCGTGTGCCTCCACAAGAAATGGCGCAGAGGCGCCGAGGAAGGAAGCCTCCGCAGCCCCCAGGGTCCCGTTGGGGTAGTGCACAGTCACGAGGGAGTGGTCCTCGACGGCCCTCCCGGTGAAGCGGCCGTATACGGCGCTCACCTCATCGGGCATCCCGAGCAGGTGCGCCAACAGGTATAGCGGGTGGGCGCCGAAGTCTATGGTGACGCCGCCAGCGGACTGCAGGGGATCGAAGAAGTGTTACGGCAGCCATCCATGCGGGCTCACCGCGCTCGGTAACGCACCGTCGTGGGAGACACGCACGCGCAGGTAGGTCGGCTCGCCGATCTCGCCGCCGGCCAACCTTTCCTGTATGGCCTGCGTGTATCCTGCGTAGAGCCTGGGCAGCGAGATGACGAAAGTCACCCCGGCCTCCTCGACCTTCGCCACCACCTCCCGCGCCTCGCTAAGGGTGGGTGCGATCACCTTCTCGGCGAAGACGTGCTTGCCGGCTCTCGCGGCCGCGGGGATGACCTCGCGGTGGTCTAAGGTCGGCGTTGTGACGACCACTCCGTCCACGTCCTCGCGGCAGAGGAGTTCGTCGAGATCGTCGTAGAACGAGACACCGCGCTCGGAGGCCTCTACCTGCCCCCGCTTCCTGTCCTCGTCCCACACGGCGGTGACTTCCGCCCCTGGATGCTCTTTGGCCTCTAGAGCGTAGTCTTTTGCGTGTACGTGCCAGAAGCTCAGGACTGCTACGCCGAACACCAGCGGACCTCCTCCACGATTTCCTCTATCTCGTCGCCGGGGCTAACGCTCGTAGTCCTTCCGCTCCGGCCGCACCCATAGCGGCTCGGACTGCTTCCGGTGCGCATGTCGCCTACGGCGATTTGTCCCCTTCGTCTCGGGATGTCAGGAGCACCCCTACGACGGCCACCAAGAACAACGTGCCGCCTAGCTCGACCCTCGTCATGACGGTCTTGGTGCTTCGCACCAGCCCATCGAGAAAACTCTGCACGGCGACTTCCTCCCTTCGCTTCGGTAGGGTACAGAGCGTACACCTTACATCCCGCTTCTTCCGGAAGAAACCCCTTCTAGGCACCCCGTGAATAAGGGCATGAAAAAGGGCCGGAGTACTTAGGCCCGGCCCGGACACTCCTACCGCTAAGGCGCTATCCGCGCTCACCGCCCCGGACGCCCGGGGCTTCTTCTAGAATGCCCGATACCGTCCAAGAGCGCACCTACTGTGATTCGTGCTGTAAGCGAGCGATAGCAGATGGATTGAATCCTCTCACGATGAGCCAGATGCCGAGAACGAACAATTCCCAAAGGAACTCCGGGATGGTCGCGATGAGCTGCCACACCCCCCTGCCTCGATGACCCCGAACAGCACGCCGACCCCCGAAGCGATGATCAGGGGACCGCCGATGAGCCCCAGCATGGCCATGGCCCGTGGCACGAGTCTGGAGGTGTACATCAAGTAGCCCAGTATCAGCCCGTTCCCGACGCCAACAAAGAAGCCGGGTCCGAGCCGGAAGGTCCAATCATGGAGCGCCACCAGCGACTCGCCGACCGCGACGAGCGAGGCGGCATCCGCGCCCGCAGCCTCCTGCCGCAACGTCACGACTGTAAGGAGGCTGAGGAGGCCCACGGCGATGAAGACGCATTCAATGACACGAGCGGTGACGTATCCAAGGGCAAGGATTTCGTTCTGCCGCCTGAGGATCGGGAACAGCACGACGGCGGTGCCGATCCTCAGGCGATGATGAGGATCAGCTCCAAGAACGCGCCCAAGGTCACGCGGTTGTCGGCGCCGGCACCGACGATGTAGCGAGGGTCGTCCACTACAGGGACGTAGAGAAAAACAAATGGGGGGATCGAGGTGATAAACGTGATCACGAACAATACACCCGTAACTAGTGCAATCGTTCCAGTTGAACTCAACTGGACTCCTTTCCTTGATGAGGTCAACGACAGGCGACTACCAACACGACAAAATCACCGTGGCAATCGTGTTGCTACTCAGCACTCACGCCTCAATTGTAGTCGGCCATCTGGACAAACCAGCTTAAAGGTCGGAGCCCAGCGAAGCTAGGATACCCCGGCCCGATCAGAGGCTACTCGACCAGTGCTATGCACGATCCTGCATCCGAAGTTCCGAGAAAACCTGTTGCACACACTCTAGTGAATTGAGCAATAGGAAGGGCCGAGGCTGCTCTACCCCCGGCCCTTGTTCGCTACGTGGCGCTAACCCTTACAAGGGACACGACGACCGTTAGAAAGGACGTCGGCGGGCTGCTCAACGCCCCTCAAAACGCCATCATCATCGGCGTTGATAGACTCGGAAGCAAGTGCACTCATCTGCTGCTTGCCCCACCGAGCTCCGGGCGCCCTCAAATAATGTTTGAGTACGTAGCCCCAAGGTGTCACGATCGGAACCAACACGATGCCCAGCAGCCAGTTAATCAGCGTTTCTGTCCCCCCGAAGCTTGCGTTCGGATCCAGCTGAGCGGTAAGCAATAGGGGCAGCCCGAAAGCCACAACCCAGACGGACTTCCACACGAACTCGAAGAAAAGCAGCGGCAGCATCTTGAGTGGGTAACGAATCCCCACCACTGCCAAGAGCGCGAACGCGCCGAGCACGCTGAGAACCACGCTGTCCTGGGGCGAGAGGTTCTCGGGATGGAGTATTGCCGGCCCCAACTTGAAGATCGCCAAACCGACGACCATGAACACGTACATGGCCCTCAACAGGTAGAGCCTAAAGGTAGATACTTCGGACATAGAGAGTGCCCTCCTTTGCATATGGTTGGAGGTAGCTAGCCATAGTCTAGAAGAAAGGCCGAGGCTTCTCGCCTCGGCTGGGTGAGTAGCTAACTCTCTCAGCCTGCTATTGCTCGGGAGCAAGCCCGAGTTGCTTCATCATGCTCAGATTATCGTAGCTCTCCCACTCCTCGACTATCTTGCCTCCTTCGATGCGGTGAATGGTGATGCCCTTAAGCTCTATCTGTCTGCCAGTGGGAGGGCCAAACATCTCTGTCTCTCCTTGGTGGGTGCCACGCGTGGTGTAGCGTCTTACCACCTTCTCACCTTCGGCTATGACGTCCTCGTCGGTCATCTCGGCGTCGGGGAAGGCTGCAAGGAACGTGTAGGACAACTGCTTGGCTCGCTCGTAGCCTCGGATGTCTTGATCAGGTCCGTGCCAGACGAAGTCGGGAGGGTAGCACTCTTCTATGAGATCCGGGTTTTTCTGGTTCACGATCTCCGAAGTGCGGAGTGCTATGGCCTTGTTCTCTTCGGACATAGAAGTCTCCTTTCGTGTCTCTTTTTGGGGTTTGCTTCACACAGTGATGACGACTTTTCCTCGAGCGTGTCCCTCCTCCAGATACCGCATGGCCTCGGGGGCCTCGGCGAGCGGATACGTCCTGTCAATCACCGGTGTTACCTTGCCGGATTCGATGAGCTCTTTGAGGACGAGCAGGTCCTCGTGGTTCTCCTTGTTAACGAATGTGCCCAGCTTCTGGCTCACGAGCCGGGACAGCACGAGCGCGCGGATCTGGCGATCGGTGCCTCCGAGCCACCTTCCTCCCCCTTCGCCTCCAACGATGACGAGGGTCCCCAGGGAAGCGAGGGCGCGCCGGAGGCGTGCCAACGTCGAGTTCCCGCCGATGTCGAGGATCACGTCGTAGTGCTGATCACCCTCGGCGAAGTCCTCGCGCGTGTAGTCGATTACATGATCCGCCCCGATGGATCGGACCATCTCCACCTTCCTCGTACTGCACACTCCGGTGACCTGCGCTCCGAACGCCTTGGCGATCTGCACTGCGTAGGTCCCCACTCCTCCCGAGGCACCGATGATAAGCACTTCCTGCCCAGGGCGCACCTTTCCGTGGTCCCGCAAGGCTTGCAGGGCGGTCGACCCCATGATGGCTATCACCGCCGCCTGCTCGAAGGTGAGGTTTACCGGCTTGTGCGCGAGTTTGTCCTCGCGAGCACACACGTACTCTGCGTAGGAGCCCTTTCCGATGCCGAACACCTCATCGCCGGGCTGGAAACGGGTCACGTTCTTGCCGACGGCCTCCACTACCCCGGCCATGTCCGAGCCGATGACGGGGTTCTTTGGCGCTCGGAGCCCGTAGCCCGCGAGGCGTATCGGGTACGGAAGACCCGCCATGACGTGCCATACGTCCCGACCCACGCCGGCCGCATGCACCTGAACCAGCACCTCCTCGTCGTCGGTGATCGGGGGCTTGACGATGTCCCTGAGTTGGAGGACATCGGGTGAGCCGTAGGTGTCCCGGACTATCGCCTTCATCGAGTCCTGCTCCTTCCCCTACGCTCCCCCCGGTATGGTTGCACCTCATGCAACTTGGGTGAGGTCATCGTGTCTCTCCTTCGGCTAAAGCGTGGCTGGGGCTGGGCGGATTGTCGGGGACATCACTGCGCACCTCCGCGTGAGCGCCGTAGGCCTCGGGCTGGAAACCCTTGGCATAGGCCTCGGGCTGGAAACCCTTGATGAACAGCCAGAATGGCAACGTCAGTTCGAAGAGTGCTCCGGGGATCAACAGAATGACGCTGATGGGGATCCCGAAGATTTCGGCGATGGCCCCCGCCGCGTGAATCGCGTAGCCGATCACGCCCAAACCCGCCAGCCATCGGGGGATCAGCCGGGTCCGGAACAGCAACGAACACAGGAATACGGCCCCTAATGCGAGCGACAGCTGGCCGATCTGGTAGGCCATGGTGTTCGCATCTGTCAGGAGTGTCCCGAGGGCTTGGGCAACCCCGGCGTCAACACCCTGTTGGGCCAAGGGAACGAGCATCAGAAGACAGAGCGCCCCGAGGCTCAGCAGGACCACCTCGACGATTATCCCGGCCAGGTAGGCCAGCGCGGTTCGCTTGCCGTGGTTCTCCACGATCGGGAAGAACAGAACCGCCTTGCCCACATCTACGGGTGCGTTCAACAACATCAGAAAGGCTCCGAGGACCAAGGTGCTCTGATATGCGGAAATCTGCGAAAGAAAGTCAGGGGCGCCGAGAACGGAAGACGTCAGTCCGAAGCCCACTCCGTAAACGACAAACCCCGCTAGGAACAGCGCTCCGATCAGTCGCGAATACGTCATGCGGTAACCCATCAACACACTTCTCTCCAACGCTTAACGAAGGCTATTCTCAGCCCGTTCGTTGTAACGTTGGACGTTTACACCTTTAATCACAAGCCAGAGGAAAAAAGGAAGTTCCCCAAAAACTGCAGTCACGCCAACAACCCAGCCAAATGTCTCGCCGTAGCTGTGGAAAAGAATATTTCCATAGGCATCTAACAGATAGCCTAAAGCTCCAACTACCATCAAGAGGCCCAGAATCCTTGGAAAGTAGCCTGACTTGAAAATCAAATAGCCAAGCACAAACAAGTTAAGGCCGAAAAACATCTGCCAAATATAGACTCCATCTTGATGCGCATTGAGAAATAGCAACGCGAGAGCATCCAACTGATCTTGTTCGAATACTGCTGTCAAGTAACCAGCACCGCTCAAAAGCAGCAGGGCAATAAAGTAAGGAAGCAGATTGATTCCCTGAATAACAGCCATCGCAAGCCTGGCAAATGCCGCACCCAGAGAGAGTGTTCTGCTAACCGGTCTGAGTAATACGTAAAGAAGTGCAGTCAACACTACTTCAATCAAAAAGATGAGTGAGTCGCTAACAATACCGAGACGGAATAGCCCCTCAGAAGCCCTAATATTATCGGCTGTTGCTGGGGCATCTCCAGGTACAAAAAGAGTGGAGGGGACATATAGAAGGCTGAACGGACCGAGTACCGCGACAATTAGCAACAGGAGCCCTGCAATTCTTGCATAAACAAGGGGTGATGTTCCCGCAATACGGTCAGCGATGCGGTTTGTCGTTTTTTCTTTGGTAGTTATCGTTTCAGTCATGGACCGTCCTTGTGTCAGCCTAGTGGTCGGGTAGCTAGCCCCGATCTAGAAGGAGAGCAGGAAGCGATCCTACAACCTCACGCGGCGTCAGCTGAGCCACGCAATGAACGCAGCCTACCCTAGAGTGAGGCTTGTGTCTGTGCTCCAGCGCAGTATGTGCCCCACAGCACAGAAGTAGCGCCTGAACTTCTGAGAACTCCGTGCCCACGAACTTCGGAGAATCCCCTTCTAGGCACTCGGATGAATAAGGGTGTGATCCAGAAGCCTTCGGGCAACGTTGAGTAAGACGTGGGGACAACACATAGACCACCCAAGCTGCCCGAAGGCTACCGCCTCGACCTGGCCGGCGACCCAGACGCACCCGCGCTGCAGCGACCGGACGGCACGGTCGTGGCACGCTTCAGTGTCAGGGGCATGACCCGCCAAGCCGTAGAGCGAGAGGCGCTCGAGGACCTGCTGCACACGAGCCGGAAGCCCGGGGCCGGCGGAAAAACCCGAGCTCATCGAGGCACTCCGTAGGCCACGACCTACCTAACACCCCTTTGTGGAAAGCCCCTCAAAGCGAGATTCCGAGAACGCTGTCATGGCGAAGTTCGCAGAATCTATCGTCCACGCGCTTAGCAGGTAAACATTCATCAGATACCCTGCCACGGGACGGTTACGTATCCTAGAAAGTGCAAACGGCTCGGGACTTTGCTTCCGTGCTGTGCTGACCGAGGTCGGCGCCGAGCGGTTAGAATTGTCACGAACCTAGCGAGACAAGGAGATACCCGGTGGCGGATACAAGGGAACCTGAAGCCGGAAGCAATCCCGTTCTTGAAGT
>Ga0126312_10002812_pt1 | contig 11689 bp, 9 predicted proteins | sample Plot104A_FD_92537 | JGI IMG/M metagenome (GOLD analysis project Ga0126312, IMG submission 92537) | Serpentine soil microbial communities from UC McLaughlin Reserve, CA, USA - Plot104A | ecosystem: Environmental > Terrestrial > Soil > Grasslands | place: USA: UC McLaughlin Reserve, Lake County... | reverse complement strand
CAACCTTGACGCCAAGCTGCGCGTGCAGATGCGGGCCGAGCTGGCCCGGCTGCACAAGCAGCTCGGCACCACCATCGTCTACGTCACTCACGACCAGGTCGAGGCCATGACCCTGGGGACGCGGGTGGCGGTGGTCCGCGACGGCGTCCTCCAGCAGGTCGACTCCCCCCAGATGCTGTTCCACCACCCGGTCAACCTGTTCGTGGCCGGGTTCATCGGCTCGCCGATGATGAACCTGGTCGAGGCCACCGTCACCGGGGACAAGCTGGAGTTCGGCGGCCACCGGCTCCCCGTCCCGGCCGCAACCGACCTGGAGGCCTACAACGGCCGCAGGGTGATCCTCGGCATCCGCCCGTCCGACTTCGAGGACGCCCGCGTGTGGCACGACGAGCGGCTGCCCGTCATCGAGGTGACCGCCGACGTGGTCGAGGACCTCGGCTCCGAGGCGCACGTGCTGTTCAGCGTGGAGGCGCCGCCGGTCCAGGTCGAGGGGGTCGACGAGGACCCCGAGGCCGGCGCCCCCATCCCCCTGGTCGCGGCCGAGGGGACCAGCGTGTTCACCGCCGCGGTGGACGCCAGGTGCGCCGCCCGCCCCGGCAGCCGGGTGCGGCTGTCGGTCAACCCCGAGCGGTTCCACTTCTTCGACCGCGACACCGGGCGGGTGATCCGGACCGGTCCCCTGCCGGTGGCGACGTCGGGGTGAGCGCCACCCTGGACGAGCTGGAGACGCCGGCGCTGCTGGTCGACCTGGACGCGCTCGAGGCCAACCTGGCCGAGATGGCCGCCGTGGCCGCCCGGGCCGGGGTCAGGCTCCGCCCCCACACCAAGACTCACAAGTCCCCCGAGATCGCCCACATGCAGGTGGCCGCGGGCGCCGCCGGGATCACCTGCGCCAAGCTGGGCGAGGCCGAGGTCATGGCCGACGCCGGCCTGGACGACCTGCTGATCGCCTACCCGCTGGTCGGAGACGACAAGCTGCGCCGTCTGGCCGCCCTCCTGGAACGGGCCCGGGTGCGGGTGACCCTGGACTCGGTCGAGGTGGCCGAGGGCCTGGGCCGCGAGCTCGGCCGCGACGTCGAGGTCCTGGTCGAGGTCGACACCGGCCTGCACCGGCTCGGCCGCCCACCCGGCCCGCCCACCGCCGACCTGGTCGGCCGGGTCGCTCGCGTCCCCGGCGTCCAGGTGGCCGGGCTGCTCACCCACGCCGGCCACGCCTACCGGGCCCCCACGGCCGCCGAGCTGCGGCGGCTGGCCGAGCGCGAGGTCCTGGACCTGGTCGAGACGGCCGAGCTGTGCCGCCGCCAGGGGATCGACCTGGCCGAGATCAGCGTCGGCTCGACCCCGACGGCCCGCATCGGCGCCTTCGTCGACGGCGTCACCGAGATCCGCCCGGGCACCTACGCCCTCAACGACGCCACCATGATGCGGCTCGGGGTGGCCACCGAGGCCATGACCGCGGCCCGGGTGCTGGCCACCGTGGTGGCCAGGCCGACCACCGAGCGGTTCGTGCTGGACGCCGGCAGCAAGTGCCTCACCACCGACAACATGGGCACCGTCCCCGACTGGCTGGTCGTGGCCGGCCGGCCCGACCTGCACATGGACTTCCTCAGCGAGGAGCACGGCGTCGGCCATCGCGACGGCGGCGAGGAGCTGCGCATCGGCGACCGCCTCCAGGTCATCCCCAGCCACGCCTGCGGCTGCGTGAACCTGTTCGACGTCGCCTACGGGGTCCGCCAGGGCAAGGTCGAGCGGGAGCTCCCGATCGCCGGGCGGGGCAGGGTCCGCTGACCTGTGCCGGCCGATACGGCCGGGCTGTGACGCAGGTCACTTACGCGAGGCGGCGCCGGCTGCTATTGCTAGCGCGACCAGCGTCGGACCCGGGGAGGTCTCATGGCGGAGAACGAACGGCACTACTGCATGGTGGCCATGCCCAGGGAGGCCGAGGGCAATACCAGGGCCGCGTTGCTGAACGAGTTCAAGTGGCCTCCGGGCACCACCGTCAGGGTGCGGTTCCTGGAGGGCGACCCCGAGCTCCAGAAGCGGGTCCAGCGCGTCGCCGAGGAGTGGACCGGCCCGGACATGGCCAACCTCCAGTGGCAGTTCGGCGACGACCCCGACGCCGACATCCGGGTCGCCTTCGAGCAGGGCAACGGCTCCTGGTCGTACCTCGGCACCATGTGCCAGCAGATCCCGGCGCCCGAGCCGACCATGAACTACGGCTGGCTGACCCGGACTCGAACGACGACGAGCTGCACCGGGTGGTGACGCACGAGTTCGGGCACGCGCTCGGCCTCATCCACGAGCACCAGAACCCCGACACCCCGATCGACTGGAACCGGGCCGCGGTGATCGCCGACCTGTCCGGGCCGCCCAACAACTGGGACGAGGCCACCATCGAGAACAACATGTTCAAGCGCTACGACCCCAGCGAGGTGTCGACCACCCCCACCGACCGGCTGTCGATCATGATGTACCCGATCCCGGCCAGCTGGACCAACGACGGCTTCTCGGCCGACCTCAACAAGGAGCTGTCCGACACCGACCGGGACTTCATCCGCGGCGCCTACCCGTGGTAGCGGGCATGCGGTAGCGGGCAGGGAGGGGTCCTGGTGACCGACTACGCGGTGGTCGTCGGCATCGCCAAGTACCCGGGGCTGACCGATCTGACCGGCCCCGACACCGACGCCCAGGCGGTGCACGACTGGCTGGTCGACCCGGCCGGTGGGCGCCTCGACGAGCAGAACGTCGAGCTGATCCGCTCGGCGCAGTTCGACCCGGTCGATCCCCGGGACCCCAAGCCCGCCTCCGGGGCGGTCAAGGCGGCCCTGGTCCGGATCGCGGCCAAGACCCAGCAGGCCCCGGGGAACCGGCTGTACCTGTACTTCTCGGGCCACGGCTTCGCGCCCACCCTCGAGGAGGGCGCCCTGTTCACCGCCGAGGCCTCCCAGCTGGCCCCGTTCCACGTCTACGCCCACTCCTGGCTGAAGGCCTTCCGCCGGGCCGGGCTGTTCCGGGACGTGGTCCTGTGGATGGACTGCTGCATGAACTACCAGCAGTCGATCATGGTCGACGAGGCCGACATGCGGATCGCCCAGTCGACCAGGCCCCCGGGCCCGGCGTTCGTCGGCCTGGCCGCCCAGACCAAGAGCGCGCTCGAGCACACCATGCCCGACGGCAAGGTGCGCGGGGTGTTCACCTGGACCCTGCTGGAGGGCCTCAAGGGCGGGGCGGCGGACGAGCGGGGCCGGGTGACCGGCGAGAGCCTCAAGGCCTTCCTCCAGAGCGCCATGCCCGAGTTCCTGCCCGACGAGGCCCGGCGGGCCGCCGCCGTCGACCTGCACCCGTTCGTCCGGGCCGACGAGGGCATGGTCTTCACCCGGTTCCAGGAGCGGCCGACCTACCCGGTGCGGCTGCGGATCCCCAAGGCCACGGCCGGCCAGCGGCTGCACCTGTGGACCGGCCGGCCGCACGTGGCCGCGGTCAGCGAGGACCTGGCCGGCCCCGAGTGGACCGGACGGCTGGTCCGCGGCCTCTACGTGGCCGAGGTGCCCGGGGCCGGCCTCCGCCAGGGCTTCCAGGTCACCGGCTCGGGCCCCCTCGACGTGGCCGTCGACGAGACCGGGCCGCCGGTGAAGCGGGCCGACTGGTCCAGGCTGTACCCGCTGAACGTGGTCGCCGACAACGCCGCCGCCGAGATCATGGTCGCCGACTACAGGTTCGACCGCATCTTCACCGAGACCGGCGCCCTGCACGACCGGGACGCCGCCGGGGTGTACAAGATCCGCGTGCAGATCGGCCGCGACATCGCCACCGCCTCCGAGAAGGTCGTGCTGCTCGACCGCGAGCTGGTCGACGGCGGCCAGGTGGCCGCGCCGCCGCTGCCGTCGCCCGCCCCCATCCCGGGCAGCGCCCTGACCTCCGAGTCCCACGTCAGGCCGTTCAGCGAGGCGGCCGCCCGGGCCGGCGACTTCCAGCCGGCCCGTCCCGGCGCGGCCACCATCTCCATCATGGCCCGCTACTGGACCGACCCGGCCACGACGGCGCCCGTCGGCCCGCTGCCCCACCCGATGGGGGGGCTGCAGCTGAGCGGGGCCAGCGGCTCCTTCCCCGACTTCCGCCCCGAGGACCGCAAGGTCGACGACCAGGCCGGCGGCGACCCGGTGGCGGTCTGGGAGCGGGAGGTCGCCCCCGGCGTCTACTACCTCAGGCAGACCCAGCACGACGGCCGCCAGCTCGAGGCGGCCGTGGTGGCCGTGGCCGGCTGGGTGACCCAGGTCGTCATCCAGCGGGCCCTCCCCGGTCCGGCCGCGGCCGAGGGCCAGGGCCGGGCCGCCGCGACCCCGCTGGACGACGCCGCGGTCTTCATGCGGGCCACCCACAAGCCGCGGCGGCCCGAGCGGGACGCGGTCATCGAGGCGGCCCGGATCGCCCTCGCCCAGGGCCGCAACCTGTTCGCCGAGGGACGCGGCGCCGACCTCCAGGACCAGCTGCTGCGCAAGTGCGACGACCCGATCGGCGGGATCATCGGCTGCCACCTGCTGCTGGTGGCCATGGACGCCAACGGCGTCGTCGACCCGGCCCGGACCAGGCTGTTCGACACCGCCGTGAGGAACCTGCGCCGCCTGGTCGGCCCCGACCACCCCGACGTGGCCGCCCTGTCCCTCCGGGCCACCGACCCCCAGCTGCGGTTCCCCGGGCCGTTCACGGCCCCACCGATGTTCGCCCGCAGCTGGCAGCTGATAACCGACGCTAGCTACGACCGACCCGGCCTGATCCCGGCCGCCCTCTGGGACCGGGTCCACGCCTCCATCATCCTCGGCCCCTTCCTGGTCTGGGCGGCCGACGAGCAGAGCCGCGCCCTCCACGCCGAGCAACTCGCCCAGTGGGTCAGGCGGTACACCGGTCAGGGGGCGGCCGCAGGGGCGGCCGCAGGGCTGGGCCCTGTGGACAGCCGGGAGCACGCCGGTTCCGGGTCGGCTACGCTCCCCCTCCGGGGGGCTGAACCCGGGGCCGGGTCGCTGCAGGCCGCCCCGGCACCAACGGGGGTGGACGCGCCGGCCGCAGGCCCGGGAGCGCCCCCCGCAAGTCCCGGGGCGCCGGCTGCGGCGTCGACGGCGCCGGCGCCGAGCCCGGCTGCGGGCATGGCCGCGGACCTGCCGGCCGCACCACCGGATCCGAATGGCGAGCGGGGGCCGTTGCCTGAGGCCGCCCGGGAGGCGGCCCGGCAGAACCACATCCCGGCCGCCGCCGCGGCCCGGCTCTGGGAGCGTTGAGCGGTGCCGCCGAGCGTCCGAGCCAGCCGGCATGCATGAGCACGCCGTCACCGACGCCCTGACCGTCTCCTTCCAGCGCTACCCCTACCCGCCCCCGGGGTGGGTCGAGACTCTCCCCAGGAGCCGCGGCGCCCTGCCCCTGGCCCTGGCCGCCCCGGGCCACCTGCTCCTGGCCTGCCCCGTGGGCGAGGCCTTCTGGATCGGGCTCGTCCCCGCCCGTCGGGAGGAACGATCCTCCCAGGTGGGCGTGGTGGCCCGGCTCGCCTCGGGTGAGCGGGTGGACCTGGCCACGGGCACGGCCCTGGTGCCGGGCACGGACCGGGCCGGCGGCGTGGAGTCGGGCAGCGGCCTTCCTCGGCCGGCGTTTGCGGTGCCGCCGCGCTTTGCGGTCGAGGGCATCGCCCGCCAGGACGGGGGCTGGTGGGCGCTGGCCCTGGGGGCGTCGGGACCGGAGGCGCCGGCCTGCGTCGGGCTGGAGCTGGCCGTCTGGACGGGACCGGCGGCGGCACCGGTGCCGGGGGGACCGGGAGGTCCACGCCCATTCCGCGACCCCGCTGGCCGCATCGACCCCGCCCGCTCCACCGGCCCCACCGTCGGGCCGCCCTCGCCTCCTGGCACCGAGCTTCCATCCGGCCCTCCGGTCCTGGTCCGTGTGGAGCTGGTCGACGCCGCCGGGTTCGAGGCGGCCACCGGTGGGCTTGTTCCCGACCCGGCGGGGGACGACGCGACCTACGGCGGGTGGCGGCTGCCCTGACCGCCGCGGCCGCTGTGGCGGCTAGTCGGATGGGGTGGGGGGGTGGCCGTCCAGCAGCTGGGCGGCCATCTGCTCCACGAACCAGCGGCGGAGGGCCTTGACGTGGGGCGGGGGTTCGGGGGTGAGCAGGAGGCCGGTGCGGCAGAGCTCGTCGGCCTGCTCCAGCAGGGCCAGGTAGCTCCTGGCCATGGCGGCGCTGCCGGGGCGGGCGGCCGTCTCCAGCTCGACCGTCGGCTCGCCGCGGGCCTGGGCGGCCGCGACCACGTCCCGGTAGCTGTCGCGCTGGCCGCGGAACCGCCGGTAGAGCTGGTCGACCAGGTCGGCCAGGGGCCCCGGCGTGCCGGCGTCGTCGCCGGCCTCAAGCTCGATGCTGACCAGCTCCAGCTCGCGGAAGAGGGCGTCGTTGTGGGCCTGGAGCTCCAGGTAGCCGTCGACCGGCACCCCGACGAACCGGACCCGGCGCGCCCCTGGGACGCCGGACGGAGGCGGGGACGGGGCCTGGCGCAGGTCGGGTGGGCGGGGGGCGGGGACGTGGTCGCCGTTGGCGGCCAGCTCGGCCCAGACGACCTTGCCGTCGGCGGCCGCGCTGACGCCCCAGTTGTCGCTCAGGGCGGCCACCACCCCCAGGCCTCGGCCGGTGAGGGCGTCGGCCCGGTAGTGGCGCAGGGTCGCCGGCGCCTGGGAGTGGTCCCTGACGCTGATGCGGACCCGGTCGCGGCGCAGCTCCAGGGTCAGGACGAGCTCGGTCCGGGCGTGCAGCACGGCGTTGGTGACCAGCTCCGAGCCGATCAGGACCAGCTGCTCACGCGCCGGCTCGGGGAACGACCAGGCCGCGGCCCGGGCGGCGATGAAGCGCCGGGCCTCCGCGACGCTGGAGGGGCTGCGGGGCAGGGTGATCCGGGCGGGCTCGGGCCGCCCGGTGGACCGGGTCGTCGGCTCAGCCATCCCCGGCGCCCTCCGGGGACCGGGAACCGGCCTGGGGCACGTGCGACAGGCAGAGGATGGCCACGTCGTCCGACAGGTCGCCGCCGTTGGCCTCGTGGACCACCTCCAGCAGCCGGTCGAGCACCTCGTCGAGCCCCTTCGCCCCCTCCAGCAGGCGGGCGGTGGCCGACGCCAGCGCCTCGATCCCGTACCGCTCCACCGACCCCGGGGCGCGGCGGCCCTCGACCAGCCCGTCGGTGTAGCACAGCAGCGTCCACGGCCCCTCGACCTCCAGCACGCCCGCCGGCCAGGGGTAGCGGTGGTCGTAGATGCCGAGGGCGGGGCCGTTCGGGACCTGGAGGACCTCCACCTGGCCGTCCCGGGCCAGCAGCGGCGGAGGATGGCCGGCCAGGGCCACGGTGATGCGGCCGTGGTCGGGGCTGATCCAGCCGCAGCAGACGGTGGCGAACATCTCCTCGGACTGCCGGTCGCGGGCCAGAACCTTGTCCAGGCCGTCCAGCAGGTCGTCGGGGCGGTGGCCGGTGAGCACCAGCGCCCGCCAGGCGGCCCGCAGGGCCACCCCGACCGCGGCCTCGACCGGGCCGTGCCCGGCCACGTCCCCGATCAGCAGGGCGACGGTCCCGTCGGGCAGCTGGAGGGCGTCGTAGAAGTCCGCCCCCAGCAGCGCCCGCTCGTGCCCGGGCAGGTAGCGGGTGCGCAGCTCCAGGGCCGGGGCGGGCAGCGACAGGCTCGGCAGCAGGCCGCCCTGGAGGCGGCGGGACAGCTCGGCCTGGGCCTGAGCCTCGACCAGCTGCTCCTCGCGCTGGTGCCAGTCGGTCACGTCCTGGCAGACGCCCAGCATCCGCGCAGGCAGCCCCTGCTCGTCCCGGGTGACGTCGCCCCAGCTGGACAGGACCCGCAGCTCGCCGCTGGGCCGCAGGATCCGCACCTGGAACCGGAACGACGTCCCCTGGCTGGCCGCGGCCCGCAGGGTCGCGGCCGCCTCGGCCCGGTCGTCGGGATGGACCTGGTGCAGGAGCACGTCCAGGGTGCCGCGGCAGGAGCCGGGGTCGAGGCCGAGGATGCGGCACAGCTCCGGGCTCCAGATCACCTCGCCGGTGGCCAGGGCCCACTCGAAGCTGCCCAGCTTGGCGACCGCCTGGGCCTCGGCCAGCTGGTACTCGCGGTCGCGGCGGGCCTGCTCGGCCTCCAGTTCGGCGGTCACGTCCTGGGTGATCTTGGCGTACCCGACCAGCTGGCCCTTGTCGAACAGGGCGGTGATGGTCACCTGGGCGTAGAAGCGGCGGCCGTCCTTGCGGACCCGCCAGCCACGCCCCTGGAAGCGTCCCTGGCGGGCGGCCCGGGCCAGCATCTCCTTCGGCAGCCCGGCCGCGATGTCGTCCGGCTCGTAGAACCGGGTGAACTCCTGGCCGAGGATCTCCTCGGACGACCAGCCCTTGATCCGTTCCGCGCCCGCGTTCCAGCTGACCACCCGACCCTGGGGGTCGAGCATGAAGATGGCGTAGTCCTTGACCGCCTCGACCAGCAGGCGGAACTGCTCGTCGCCGGCCATGCCGGGTTGGGGGCGCTGCTGCCTGCTCTGCACGATGGCCACGCTGCACCGACCGTCGCCACCATGTCAATCGAGCCTCCGGATACGCTAGCGTTCGGCCGATGGGTGAGACCAACTGGGCCGGCAACCACACCTACCGGGCGGCCAGGCTCCACCGGCCGTCCAGCCGCCAGCAGGTGCGGGAGCTGGTCGCCGGCGCCTCCCGGCTGCGGGTGCTGGGCTCGCGGCACTCCTTCAACGACATCGCCGACGCTGACGAGCTGCTCAGCCTGGACCGGCTGCCCGCCGACGTGGTCGTGGACCACGCCGCGGGCACCGTCTCCTGCTCGGGCGCCGTACGCTACGGGGAGCTGGCCGAGGCCATGGCCGCCGAGGGGATGGCCCTGGCCAACCTGGCGTCGTTGCCCCACATCTCGGTCGCGGGCGCCGTGGCCACCGGCACCCACGGCTCGGGCGACGCCAACGGCAGCCTGGCCACCGCGGTCGCCGGCCTGGAGCTGGTCACCGCCTCCGGCGAGACCCTGACCGCCTCCAGGGGCGATCCCGACTTCGACGGGCTGGTCGTCGGGCTGGGGGCGCTCGGGGTGGTCACCCGCGTCACCCTGGACGTCGAGCCGGCCTACCAGCTGCGCCAGCGCGCCTACGAGGGCCTGGCCTGGCCGAGCCTGTTCGAGCACCTGGACGCCGTCACCGCGGCCGGCTACAGCGTCAGCCTGTTCCCCCGCTGGGGAGAGGCGGTCGACCAGGTCTGGGTCAAGAGCCGGGTGACCGGCGAGCCCGAGCGGGTCGCCGGCGACCTGTTCGGCGCGGTCCCGGCGACCGTGGACCGGCACCCGATCCTCGGCTTGGACCCGGTCAACTGCACGCCCCAGCTCGGCGTGCCCGGCCGCTGGTCCGACCGCCTGCCCCACTTCCGCATGGGCTTCACCCCCAGCAGCGGCCAGGAGCTGCAGTCGGAGTACCTGCTGCCGCGCCGCCACGCGGTGGCCGCCCTCCGGTCGCTGCTGGCCCTGGGAGAGGTCGTCCGGCCGGTGCTGCAGGTGTCGGAGCTGCGGACGGTGGCCGCCGACCGGCTGTGGATGAGCCCCCAGTACGAGCGGGACACGCTGGCCGTCCACTTCACCTGGGAGCCCGACTGGGCTCGGGTGCGGCGGGTGCTGCTGGAGGTCGAGGCCGCCCTGACCCCCCTCGGGGCCCGTCCCCACTGAGGCAAGCTGTTCCTGGCCGACGCCACCGCCATCGCCGGTCTGTACCCGCGCCTGCCCGACTTCGCCCGGCTGGTGGACCGGCTCGACCCGCGCGGGGTGTTCGCCAACGACTGGCTGCGCGAGCGCGTGCTCGGCGCCTAGCGCTGCCTGGCCACCCGGGCGGCCGCGGTGGCCAGGGAGCGGGCGTCGATGCGCTGGCAGACCTCGGTGAGCAGCGGGGTCGGGCCGGCCCAGCGCAGCGTCTCGACGTCGGGGAGCAGGGAGCGGTCGGCCCGGAGGGTGGCCAGGTCCTTGAACAGCATGGCCAGGCGGCGCTGGCTGCGCAGGGTGGCGGCCAGGGCGGGGCGGTTGCGGACGGCCACCGCCCACTGGCCGGGGTCGTCGGGGATGGCCTCGATGGTGCCGTGGTGGGCGAGCACGGCCGCGGCCGACCGGGCGCCCCACCCGGGCAGGCCCGGGTAGCCGTCGGCCGAGTCGCCGACCAGGGCCAGGTAGTCGGGGATGGACGGCGGGGCCACGCCGAACTTGGCCGTCACCCTGGCCTCGTCGTAGACGACCCGGTTTCGCCGGTCCAGCTGCACGACGCGGCCGCCGCGGACGCACTGGCCGAGGTCCTTGTCGGGGGTGCAGATCACCACCTGCTCGACCCCCGGGTCGTCGGCGGCGGCGGCGGCCGCGCCGGCCAGGGCGTCGTCGGCCTCCAGCTCGACCATCGGCCACACCACCACCCCCATGGCCTCCAGGGCCACCTCGAGGAGGCCGAACTGGCCGAGCAGCTGTGGGTCGAGCCCGGCCGAGGACTTGTAGGCCGGCCACAGGCGGTTGCGGAACGACTCGATGACGTGGTCGGTGGCCACCCCCAGGTGGGTCACGCCCTGCTCGAGCAGCCGCAGCATCGACCAGAGCACGCCGCGGGTGGCCGCCACCTCGGCCCCCTCGGCCGTGCGGTGCGGCGGGACCCCGTAGTAGTGGCGGAACAGCTCGTAGGTGCCGTCGACCAGGAAGACGCGCATGGGCCACCAGCCTAGCCTGCTCGGTATGCTCGCCAGGGAACCGCACGAGAGGAGCCGGATGAGCGCCTTCACGCCCCCCGAGATCGCGTACCTCACCAGCCAGGGCCTGGCCCGCCTGGCCACGGTCGGCCCCGACGGCCAGCCGCACGTGGTCCCGGTCACCTTCGCCTTCAACGCCGAGGAGGACACCATCGACGTCGGCGGGGTCGACTTCGGGAACACCAAGAAATGGCGCGACGCCCGCCAGAACCCGCTGGTGACCTTCCTGCTCGACGACGTCCTGCCCAACCCCCGCCGGGCCAGGGCCCTGGAGGTCCGCGGCCGGGCCGAGGCCCACGACACCGGCGGCAACGGGATCAACCCGCGGTTCCCCAACTTCGCCGGGGAGTTCCTGCGCATCCGCCCCACCCGGATCGTCAGCTGGGGCCTGGAGAGCCTGGACGGCACCATCCCGGACGAGTTCCGCGTCAGCTCGCGGCCGGTTGGCTGAGCGGCCATGTTCGACGGGTTCACGCTGGACCGGGTGGACACCGGCGACGCGGTCCTGCGGGTGCGCCACGGCGGGGCCGGGCCGGCGGTGCTGCTGCTGCACGGCCACCCGCGCACCCATGTGACCTGGCACCGGGTGGCGCCGCTGCTGGCCCGCTCGCACACCGTGGTCTGCCCCGACCTGCGCGGCTACGGCGAGTCCTCCAAGCCGCCGACCAGCCCGGACCACCGTCCCTACTCCAAGCGGACCATGGCCGGCGACTGCCTGGCCCTGATGGCCGCCCTTGGCCATGAGCGCTTCGCCGTGGTCGGCCACGACCGCGGCGCCTACGTGGCCCTGCGCACCGCCATGGACCACCCGGCGGCGGTGACCGCCCTGGCCGTGCTGGACGCCGTGCCCATCGGGGAGGCCCTGGCCCGCTGCGACGCCCGCTTCGCGGCCAGCTGGTGGCACT
>Ga0126312_10002809_pt1 | contig 11692 bp, 10 predicted proteins | sample Plot104A_FD_92537 | JGI IMG/M metagenome (GOLD analysis project Ga0126312, IMG submission 92537) | Serpentine soil microbial communities from UC McLaughlin Reserve, CA, USA - Plot104A | ecosystem: Environmental > Terrestrial > Soil > Grasslands | place: USA: UC McLaughlin Reserve, Lake County... | reverse complement strand
GCTTTCGGGATCGACCGGCCGCGGCAGCCGGAATCGCAGCGCAAGCCAGTTTGCGGCCGCCCGACGGAACGGCTCGATGCCCCTGGCGAGGGGATAGCGGCCGAAATCGGCGATGTGCTTTTTCAGCACCGGGCCGACAAACGCCGGGACCGGGTGCTGGGGCTCGCCCAACGACAATGTTATCAATGGTTTGCCGGGCTGATAGGGAGCCAGCAGCTCGGTGGTCCGCGCAAATGGCGAACGCTCGGCCTGTCCGGCAGCGAGGTGGCTGCCGGCGCTTTGCGCCACGCCGGAAGAGGCGGTCATTGCCATGTCTGAAACGCCAGTACTTTCGAAGCGGCCGAGCGACGGATGAAGCGGCCGAAAACTCATCAAACCACCATAGATACGGCGAGGTTAAGACGCGATTAACCATCGGGGGCTCCGGCCGTCCAGACTCTCAAAATCCACCAGCAACAAGATGACCGACCGATTACTTCAAAAACCTAAGACTCTGAATGGCTGGGAATCGGATAAGTTGAAGAAGCCGATTCCCCTCAACTCGCCGAGAACCGCGAGCACGGAAGAACAGGATCGGAAGAGATCATGCGCGAATAGTGAGGCGCGCTGGAGCGGGATGAGGTTAGGTTGGTGGCCGCCGGCCCGGCTAGATCTTGCGTCTTCGGATAGTGCAAGGCCCCATCCTTACTGTGCATGGGGTTGTTTTCGCAATTTTGAATCCCGGCTCAGCGGACGCCGCGTCCAGAAGACGACTGCCAATGCATCATGGTCTAGCGCTGCGGCAACCGTTCGAATGCCGGCATGCCCTCGGGAATCACATGAAAGGGCTGCTTGTCGATGGTGTAGATCGCCATCTGCGGGCCGCCGAACAACGTCGGATCGTCCAGCGTGCCGACCTTCAGCACGATTGCGGGCACGCGCGGACGGGTGACCATATGGGTGCCGCACTCGGCGCAAAACTCCCGTGTCACCGGTTTTTCCAGGTCGCTGCGCGAGAATTGCTTCGGTTCGCCCTTGGTGTACTTGAAGCCGCCGGGTGGCATCAGCACGAACATGTTGGGAGAGCCGCCGGTGATGTACTGGCATTCGCGGCAGTGGCATTGCGCCTTCATGATCGGCTCGCCTTCAGCCTCATACCGCACGGCGCCGCAATAGCACCCGCCTTCAAGCTTCATGGCATCCTCCCATTGTTGGCGTTTCATTCGACGCCAGCCGCCCCGGTTTGGCAATCGAGTTTTTGTCTTTACGCGGCTTGTCTCGCCCTCAGTGCTTCGCTGCGGCCCTGGCCGCTTCATTGTTGAGCACGACGAGACCATCGGCGGCGACGCCGAGCTTGCGGTTGATCAGGAACGGATTGACGTCGATCGAGGCGATGCGGCCGCCGGCGTCGGTCATCAGGTTGGACAGGCCGACCAGCGCCTTCACGGCGGAAACTTCATGCAGCGCGGGCTTGCCGCGATAGCCGCGCAGTTTGACCCCCGCCTTGGTGCGGCGAATCAACTGCCTGGCCTCGTCGGCATCGAGCGGCGCACCGGCAAGTGCTACGTCTTTCATCAATTCGATATCGACGCCGCCGGTGCCGAATAGCACCACCGGTCCCATCTCGGCATCGAGCGAAGCCCCGATCACGAGTTCGAGATCGGCCTTGATCTGCTGCGCGATCAAGATGCCTTCAAGTCTGGGCTTGCTCTTGAGCTTCCCGACCCGCGCGGTGATGTCGTTGAAGGCTTTTTTCACCTCTGTCGCGCTGTTGAGGTTCAGCACCACGCCGCCGATGTCGGACTTGTGCAGGATGTCCGCGCTGACCACTTTTGCCACCACGGGAAAGCCGATCTTGTTGGCGATCTTCACCGCTTCCGGCGCTGTTTGCGCGATTTCTTCCTTCGACACCGGAATGCCGTAGGCCTTCAAAAGCTTCTTCGACGCCACCTCGTCAAGCGCCGCGGCGCCATTCGCGCTCCTGAGCGCCCTCTCCAGCACCGCGCGCGCCGACGGCGTCGAGCTCGACACGATGTCAGGCACTTCCTTGCGCAAGCTTGCGTACTCGATCAGCGATTTGATGGCGCCGACCGCGCGATCGAGCCCTTGCATGACAGCAATGTTCGGCAGCGATTGTCGCAATGCCTTGGTGAATTCGGTAAAGCCGATCGACATCGCGCTGATATAGACAACCGGCTTGCTGGCAGCGCCGGCCATGTCGTTGACGATGCGCAAGTTGCGCTCGCGCAATTCGTGCGGCGCCTTCGGCAGCTCCGAATCGATGATGACGATGTCAGTATCGGGATCGTCGATCATGATCTTGATCGACTGCATGTAGACGGATGGATCGACCACCGCGGCAAATCCTGCGTCGAGCGGATTGCCGACGATGCTGCCCGGGCCGAGCATCTTGGCGAGTTTTTCGCTGGCGCTGGAGCTGAGCGGCGCAAAGTTCAGTCCGGCCGAATAGAACGCGTCGATCAACAGGCCACGCTTGCCGCCGGACAGCGACACCCCGGCAAGGCGACCTCCCTTGGGTGGATCGGCGTGAACGAAACACTCGGTGGTTTCGATCAGCTCATCGAGGCCGCGCACCCGGATGACGCCCTCGCGGGTCGAGATCGCATCAAAGGTTTCGATCGAGCCGGCGAGGGCGCCGGTATGCGCCATCGCGGCGGCGCGGCCGCCTTCAGAGGCTCCGAGTTTTAGCGCGATCACCGGCTTGCCTGCGGCGCGCGCGGCCTTGCAGGCCTCGCGAAACACTTTTGTGTTCCGCACGCCCTCGAGATACACCACGATGACGCGGATCGAGGGATCGGCGGCGAAATAGGCCATCAGGTCCGGCGTCTCGAGGCCGGTCTCGTTACCGGTCGTGACCATATAGCCGACGCCGACGCCGCGATCCTCCAGCGTCTGGCGGATCGCCATCACGATCGCGCCGGACTGGCCGGCAATCGCCACCGGGCCTGCTTCCATGGTGACGATGCGGTCGTCGATATTGGTAAAGAGCTTCTCGCCGGCGCTGAGATTGCCGAGACAGTTCGGGCCGGTGACGGCAAGGCCGGTTTCCTGCACCGCCTGCTTCAGCTCGACCGCGAGCTTCTGGCTCTCCGCGTCCTGCAATTCGCTGAAGCCGGAGGTGACGATGGTCGCCGAGCGGGCGCCGGCGGCTGCCGCGTCGCGGATCACCTGCACCGCGAAACGCGCCGGCACCAGCACCAGCACGTGATCGGGCTTTTCCGGCAGGCTGGTAAAATCCTTGTAGCAGGGCACGCCCCAGATCGTTTCGCGTTTCGAATTGACCGGAAACAGCCCGCCTTCGTACTGGTACTTGATCAGATTGTTCCAGATCCGCTCGGCGTAATTGCCCGGCTTGTCGGTGGCGCCGACCAGCACGATGTTGCGCGGGTGCAGCATCGCATGAATGCTTTTCACGATGTCGCTGGCGTTGGCGGCGGGCGACCATTTGGCGGCCGAACCGGACGCATTGCTGGCGTGGGCTTCCATGAGCGTTCTCATCCCTGATGCATTGTTGTTTTGCGGGCGACGGAATATCGCCGCCACGCCGGCCGCGCCTGCCTTTTGCAACGGAGACGGAAACAAACAGATCATTTGATCCCGCGTCAACACACCTGCGGCGGATGCCGGGCCGTCAAATTTGCCGGAACCGATTTTTGGTCTGGTGCGCTTTCTTCACGCGAACCGGTCCCCACCCAACTATCCAAGTGCGGCAGGCTTTCGCGCGAAAGCGCTACGGGACCGCAAGCAGAACAAAAGAAAGGGGCTCCAACTTGCGCTGGAGCCCCTCAACGGTCAGGGCATTGCCGGGTATGTGCCCCAAACCGGAGTTGTGGGCGCGATCCCGTGAGATCGCGCCCCGGGAGAGCCTACATGTTGTATGCGCGCTCGGTGTGCTCGGTGATGTCGAGGCCTTCGCGCTCGACTTCAACGGTGGCGCGCAGGCCGACGATCACATCGACGACCTTGTAGAGGATCGCCGAGCCGATGCCGGACCACACCAGCGTGGTGCAAACGCCCCAGGTCTGCGAGGTCATCTGCGCCACAAAATCGTAGTCCGCGATCTTGCCGGTCTCGTAGTTCATGATGCCGGCGCCGCCGAGCGCCGGATTCACCAGGATGCCGGTGCCGAGCGCGCCGATGATGCCGCCGATGCAGTGGACGCCGAACACGTCGAGCGAGTCGTCATAGCCCAGCGCGTTCTTGATCACCGTACAGAAGAACAGGCAGACCACGCCGACCACGAGACCGAGCACGATCGCTCCCATCGGGCCGGAGTATCCGGCCGCGGGCGTCACCGCCACCAGTCCAGCCACCGCACCCGAAATCACGCCGAGCATGGAAGGATGGCCCTTGATGATCCACTCCGCGAACATCCACGACAACGCCGCCGCTGCGGTTGCAACGAACGAGTTGGTCATGGCGAGCGCAGCGCCGCCACTGGCTTCGAGGTTCGATCCGGCGTTGAAGCCGAACCAGCCGACCCAGAGCAGCGAGGCGCCGATCATGGACATGGTCAGCGAGTGCGGAGCCATCAGGTCCTTGCCGTAGCCGGTGCGCTTGCCGATCAGCAGCGCGCCGACGAGGCCCGCGATGCCGGCGTTGATGTGCACCACGGTGCCGCCCGCGAAGTCGATCGCGCCCTTCTTGAATATCCAGCCGGCGTCGGCGTTCACTTCATCGAGCTTGGCCTGCGCCGCGGTCTTTGCCGCGCCGTCAGCCGCTGCGGCAAGCGCCTTGGCGGCATCCGAGATCGCGTCCGGACCGGCCCAGTACCAGACCATGTGCGCGATCGGGAAGTAGATCAGGGTGACCCAGAGCGGGATGAACAGCGCAACCGCCGCGAACTTCATGCGTTCGGCGAAGGCGCCGACGATGAGGGCCGGGGTGATCGCCGCGAACGTCATCTGGAAGCAGACGTAGACCAGTTCCGAGATGTTGGCATCGACGCTGAAGGTCGCGGCCTTGGAGTCCGGCGTCACGCCCATCAGGAAGGCTTTCGAGAAGCCGCCGATGAAATCGGAGCCGCCGGTGAAGGCCAGGCTGTAGCCGTACAGCGCCCAGATCACGGTAACGATGCAAACGGTGTAGAAAACCTGCATCAGCACCGAGAGCATGTTCTTGGAGCGGACCAGGCCGCCGTAGAACAGCGCGAGGCCGGGAATCGTCATCAACAGCACGAGCACCGTCGACGTCAGCATCCAGGCGTTGTCGCCCTTGTTGACGGTTGGCTCTGCACAGGCCGCGGTCGCGGCGAGCAGGCCGACTGCGAGGGCCGCCAATCCCGCGCTATAGGGACGTTTAAACGTCATTTTAAATTACTCCTGAGTGGTAGGGTTGAGCGCGAAATCAAAGGGCCGCGGCATCCGCCTCGCCGGTGCGGATGCGAACCGCGTGGTCGAGGTTGATGACGAAGATCTTGCCGTCGCCGATCTGTCCGGTTTTGGCCGCCGATGTGATGGCGTCGATGGTCTTGTCGACCTGGTCCGAGGCCACCGCGACCTCGATCTTGATCTTGGGCAGGAAGCTCACCGCATATTCAGCGCCGCGATAGATTTCCGTATGGCCCTTCTGCCGGCCATATCCCTTGACTTCCGTCACCGTAAGTCCGTGAACGCCAATGGCGGTCAGGGCGTCACGAACTTCTTCGAGTTTGAATGGCTTGATGATCGCCATAACAATTTTCATCGGTCCTATCCCCGCTTGGGCCCGGCTCAGACACGGCCGGGCGTTCTCGACTGAGGGTCACCACGCGGAGAAGTCGTTCACTACGCGGGCACAGCCTTGCCCCGTAGAATCAAATGCCGTGCCAGATCGGCGGCATTCCCTAACGGTTTATGAATCCGGACCTTTTCGGGCTTTGCGGGCTTGGGCCGGAACTGCGCCATTCCGCCGCGCCTAAACTCTAATCAGGCCTGCCCGTTTTGTGGGCGGGACAGGGTGCAGACATAATCGTGCCCACGCGGCGTGCAGGAAAACGGTATTTAGATCGGGAAATTACTGCAATGCCTCGCCATGCTGCGAAATATCGAGGCCCTCGAGCTCCTGCTGCAGCGATACCCGCAAGGGCGCGAACACGCCGACCAGCTTGAGCAGCACGAAGGTTACGGCGCCCGACCAGATCAGGGTGACGCCGATGCCGTAGAGCTGGATCAGCACCTGCTGCGGGTGGCCCTCGAGCAGGCCGGGCGTCCCGCCGATCGCCGCCACCGCGAACACGCCGGCCAGCAATGTGCCGGTCATGCCGCCGATGCCATGCACGCCGAACACGTCGAGTGAATCGTCGTAGCGGAAGCGGGCTTTCAGCGCGGTGCAGGCCCAAAAGCACAGGAGACCCGCAAGCACACCGATGACGATGCCATGCCATGGCGCGACGAAACCGGAGGCCGGCGTGATGGTGCCGAGGCCGGCGATCGCGCCCGAGATCATGCCGAGCACCGACGGCTTGCGCCGCGTGGTCCATTCGACCGCGCCCCAGGTCAGCGCGCCGGCGCAAGCCGCCAGATGCGTCGCCGTGATCGCCATCACTGCGCGGGAATTGGCCGCCAGCGCCGAGCCGCCGTTGAAGCCGAACCAGCCGACCCACAGCATGCCGGTGCCGATCACGGCAAGCGACAGATCGAACGGCGCCAGATTCTCGCTGCCAAAACCGTGGCGTCGGCCCATCACCTTGGCCGCGACCAGCCCGCCGATCCCGGCGGAAAGATGCACCACGAGACCGCCGGCGAAATCGAGCACGCCCATGGTGGCGAGAAAGCCGCCGCCCCATACCCAATGCGCCAGCGGCACATAGACAAAGGTGAACCAGCCGATCGTGAACAACAGATAGGCCGAAAACCGCATGCGATCGGCCACCGCGCCCGCCACCAGCGCCACCGTGATGATCGCAAACGTCATCTGGTAAAGCATGAACAGCGCTTCCGGGATCGTCTTCGCCGCTGGATTGACCGACTCCATCGACAGGCCGGCGAGGAACCAGCGGTCGAGCGTGCCGAGCCAGGGACCGTCGCCGACAAAGGCCAGCGAATAGCCGAACGCGACCCAGAGAATCGAGACCAGCGCCACCGCGGCGAGGCTCTGCGCCATGGTCGCCAGCACGTTCTTCTTGCGCACCATGCCGGCATAGAACAGCGCCAGCCCCGGGATCGTCATCATCAGCACCAAGGCGGTGGCGACGATCATCCAGGCGGTGTCGGCGGGATTAATTGTCGAGGTTTCGGCGTAGGCCGGCGTAGCCAGCGTCGCAAATCCAACCAACGCCAATCGCCTCGCGGCGCGCGATAGTGCCCCCATGATATCTTCCCCGGCATTACAATCTTGTTGATCGCAGCGTCGGCGTCGTTGCCGCGTGCGTGGCAGTCGCAAGTCTTAGAGCGCGCAAGTCCTAGAGCGCGTCGGTGTCGGTCTCTCCGGTGCGGATGCGCAGCGCATGATCGATCGGCGTGACAAAAATCTTGCCGTCGCCGATCTGCCCGGTGCGCGCGGCGGCGGTGATGACTTCGGCGGCCCTGTCGGCGAGATCAGAGGAGACCGCGATCTCGATCCGCAGCTTGGGCAGAAAATTCACGACATATTCGGCGCCCCGATAGATCTCGGTGTGGCCCTTCTGGCGGCCATAACCCTTGACCTCGGTGACGGTCATGCCGTGGACGCCAATGGCGGTGAGGGCCTGGCGCACCTCGTCCAGCTTGAACGGTTTGATGATCGCGACGACGAGTTTCATGGGTCCGGCCTTCGTTTCCCTGGCATTTTGGCAGTTTGGCTGTCCGGCGGTGGATGCCAATCCAAATCTGGCATCTTTCTGTGCAAATGGCACAAAAAAGTTGCAGGTTTAAGGGAAAACATTTCGGACCGGCCGCGGCGGTCTCTGTACAGGCGACGGGATCGTCCGACAGAATGCCGTTGCAACGCCGGGATCTCTGATCGCCCGCCACGGCCCGGCCGCGCCTTCAATAAGACCGACGGAAACAGCCGAGGGGGACAAGATGTCGAGCCGATCCTGGTTTTATGCGTCGGAGGGCCAGCAACTGGGTCCTTACCCGGAGGTGCAGCTGCGTGAGTTCATCGCCCGCGGGGCGGTTCGGGCCGATACGCTGGTTTGGACCGAGGGGATGGCCGGCTGGCAGAAGGCCGCCGAAATTCCGGGACTAATGTCGACCACGTCCGGACCCCCAACGCTCTCGCAACCGGGTGCGCCGCCGGTGGCGACCGCTGGCGGCTACAGCGGCGGCTCGGTGTCGATCGATTTCGACATCCTCGAGTTCACGTGGCGAAGCCTCGTATTGCTGATCGGTATGATCTTCATCATCCCGACGCCTTGGGTCGTGGTCTGGTACGTGAAATGGATAGTATCGCGCGTCTCGGTCCCAGGCCGACCGAATCTCAGCTTCGAAGGCCAGCCGATGGCCGTCGTCGTCTGGTATTTCGGTTTCGTCGTTCTCTTGGTCGCCGTTGGCTTGACCGGCATCCAGTGGCTCAACAACCTGATGATCCTCGTTCAGATCGCCCTGTACTGGCTGTTTCTCAAATGGCTCGTCGCGAACCTCGCGTCCAACGGTCAGCCGCTCGGGCTCAGTTTCTCCGGCTCCGTCTGGGCCTACCTCGGATGGAACGTTCTTGGGGTCATCTCCATCATCACCATCGTCGGCTGGGCTTGGGTTTACGTTGCCTGGATGCGGTGGGTTTGCCGAAATATACAGGGCATGCGGCGTGAAGTCGTCTTCATTGGCACCGGACTCGAGTTTCTCTGGCGCGTGGTTGTGGCCGGCTCGCCTGTCTCTTCATCATCCCGATCCCATGGATGTATCGCTGGATGATGCGCTGGCTGGCGTCACAAACTGTTCTGGCCGAAAGAAGCATCCAGGCGAGGGCCTAAACGTTACTTGCGCTGGCGCACCGAGCCTTCCTGGGCGACGGAGGCCACCAGCGTGCCGTCGGGCTTGAAGATCAGGCCGCGGGTCAAGCCGCGGCCGTCCTGCGCGCTCGGCGAATCCTGCGCGTAAAGCAGCCATTCGTCGGCGCGGAACGGCCGGTGAAACCACATCGCGTGGTCGAGGCTCGCCGGCATCATCCGCCGGTCGAACAGGGTGCGGCCGTAGCGCGCCATCACGGCGTCGAGCAGCGAAAAGTCCGAGGCATAGGCCAGCGCGCACATATGCAGCGCCGGATCGTCCGGCAGTTTCGCCGCGGTGCGGATCCAGACATGGATGCGGCCGTCATCAACCTTCTGGCCGAAGTAGCGGCCGAGCTCGACCGGGCGCAACTCGATCGGCCGGTCGGATTCATAGTAGCGGCGGATGAAGTCCGGCATCTCCTTGAACATCGGCTGCTTGGAGACTTCCTCCGCCGTGAGTTTTTCCGGCGGCGGCACGTCGGGCATCTTGTCCTGATGATCGAATGCGCCTTCCTCCTCGGCATGGAACGACACCATGATGGAGAAGATCGCGTTGCCGTGCTGGATCGCGGTGACGCGGCGGGTCGAATAGCTCTTGCCGTCGCGCAGCCGTTCGACCTCGTAGATGATCGGAATCTGCGGATCGCCCGGCAGGATGAAATAACAATGCAGCGAATGCGGCAGCCGGCCCTCGACGGTGCGGCACGCCGCTACCATCGCCTGCCCGATCACCTGGCCGCCAAACACCCGCTGCCAGCTCGTCTTCGGGCTGGAGCCGCGGAACATATTCACCTCGATCGGCTCGAGATCGAGGATGGAAATCAGGTCAATCAGGCCGTTTGACATCGCAACGCTTTCAGTTCGATAGGAACAATGACGAGGTGAGGGTTAGTTGCCCCTTGTTTCTCGAACCTGTTTCGCCCAGCTATACCCAGGTAGCAAGGTGTGAGTAAGCGGTATGTCGGCACAGCGAAGCATTGTCATTTGCGGCGGGGCGTTTGCGGGGCTGGCACTGGCGCTGGCCTTTCGCCAGGGCCTCGGGCCCGGCATTCCCGTGATCGTGGCCGACCCCGCGCTATCGACGCGGCCGAGCCGCGATCCCCGCGCCACCGCGATTGTCGCCGCCTGCCGGCGATTGTTCGAGGCGCTCGGCGTCTGGGATCAGGTCGCGCCGCAGGCGCAGCCGATCCTCGACATGGTCGTCACCGATTCGAAACTGGAGGACGCCACCCGTCCGGTGTTTCTCACCTTCGCCGGCGATGTCGAGCCCGGCGAGCCGTTCGCGCAGATGGTCGAGAACCGCCATCTGATCGACGCGCTTGCCGCGCGCGCCGAAGCCGAAGGCGTCGATTTGCGCGCCACCGCGGTGAGCCACTACGATTCCCGTAGCGATGGCGTCGACGTAACGCTGGCCGACGGCAGCACGATCGAGGCGAGCCTTCTGGTCGCCGCCGACGGCGCGCGCTCAAAACTGCGGGAGCGCGCCGGCATCGCCACCCATGGCTGGGACTATAATCAATCCGGCATCGTCGTCACCGTTGGTCACGAGCGCGATCACCAGGGCCGCGCGGAAGAACATTTTCTGCCCGCCGGGCCGTTTGCGATTCTGCCGCTGACCGGAAAACGCTCGTCGCTGGTGTGGACCGAGACACGCACCGCGGCCGCGCGCATCGTGGCCCTGAGCGAGGACGAATTCCACGGCGAACTCGAACAGCGTTTTGGGTTGCATCTCGGCGAGATCAAGGCGCTCGACAAGCCGCGCGGCTTTCCGCTCGGTTATTTCGTCGCGCGCTCATTCATCGGCGAGCGGCTGGCGCTGGTCGGCGATGCCGCGCACGTGATTCATCCGATCGCGGGGCAGGGGCTCAATATGGGTCTCAAGGATGTCGCCGCGCTCGCCGAAGTCGTGGTCGATGCCGCGCGGCTCGGCATGGATCTCGGACAGGCCGACGTGCTCGACCGCTATCAGCGCTGGCGACGGTTCGACACCATGGCGATGGGGCTTGCCACCAATTCGCTGAATCTCCTGTTCTCCAACGAATCGAAATTGCTGCGCACCGTGCGCGATATCGGCCTCGGCCTGGTCGATCGCGCGCCGCCGCTAAAAAACCTGTTCATCCGCCAGGCTGCCGGCCTGACCGGCGAAGTGCCGCGGCTGTTGAAGGGCGAGGCACTGTAGGGTTTTCGATCTGTCGTCCCTGCGAAAGCAGGGACCCATAACCACCAGCCTTCGTACTTGTGCCGAGCTGCAGCTCCAACTCGTCGCAAAATTCAATGCGGTGGTTATGGGTCCCGGAATTCGCCGGGACGACGCGCGGAGAGATTTTCTCGTAGCTACTCGATCTTCCTCGCCTCTTCCGGCAGCATGATCGGAATGCCGTCACGGATCGGATAAGCGAGTTTCGCCGAGCGCGAGATCAGCTCCTGCTTTGCCGCGTCGAATTCCAGCGGACCCTTGGTCAGCGGGCAGACCAGAATTTCCAACAACTTTGGATCGACGGTGCCTTCATGGCGTTCAGGCGGGGAATTCATGCGCGCAGTCTCCGGCTTGACGGCGGTGCTGTAGCATAGTCGGTTCGGCCGCGTCACCACGCCAAACTATCGTTCTGCGATTCGCAGCAGTTCGTCCAGCACCGCCTGCTGTTTGGCTTGCGGCAGCGGCTGGTCCGACAACGCATAGCCCAAAAACGCCCAGTACAGGATTTGTGCGCGGGCCCGGGCGACGTCGGCCTGCACTCCGGCCTGCCGCAGCATGTGTTCGACATAGTCGATCCGACGGCGGTCGATGGCCTGCACGGCGGC
>Ga0126312_10002808_pt1 | contig 11692 bp, 13 predicted proteins | sample Plot104A_FD_92537 | JGI IMG/M metagenome (GOLD analysis project Ga0126312, IMG submission 92537) | Serpentine soil microbial communities from UC McLaughlin Reserve, CA, USA - Plot104A | ecosystem: Environmental > Terrestrial > Soil > Grasslands | place: USA: UC McLaughlin Reserve, Lake County... | reverse complement strand
TAAGCCTGCCGGCACAGACGTGATGCCCGGGTCCATCTACAAGAGTCGGGAGGGAGAAGCCGAGATCCAGGCGCTCTACGACGAGGCGCTGCATGGTCTCGGTTTGCCGTACGAGAGCCTGACGGTCGACACACGCGCCGGAGACACCCACGTACTCGCTGCAGGGCCGAAGGACGCGCCGCCCGTGTTACTCTTGCCCGGCGGCAACTTTGTCAATCCAACCTGTCTGCGGTGGTTTTCGCCGTTAGCGGCTCTCAACCGCCTTTACGCCCCTGACCTGGTTGGACAGCCGGGTAGAAGCTCGCAGACCCGGCCCTCCCCCAAAGGCGACGGACACGCCTTCTGGGTCGAGGACGTTCTGGATAGTCTCGGTCTCCGGCATGTTCCCCTCCTGGGCCTCTCCTACGGAGCGGGCCTCGCCATAAGGACCATGAGCCTGGCTCCCGAGCGCGTCTCGCGGGCGGCGCTCGTCTCACCCGCGGCCGTGGCCGCGGGTCCCATTCCACGGATACTCTTTGACGTAGCCTTGCCCATGCTTCTCTATCGTCTGAGGCCCACCAGGAAGCGCCTGCTGCGTGCAGCGAGACCCATATTGACCGAACCCGAAGACCTCGCAGTTCGGCAGCTCGGGGCGATCTACCGGTACGTCAGGCTAGACGCCGGTCTGCCTCGGATGGCGACCGAGGACGAGCTTCGAGGCTTCAGAGAACCGGTGGCGGTGTTCGCCTCCGAGGATGACGTATTCTTCCCCGCCAGGGTTGTCCTCCCGCGGGCGCGACAGCTCTTCCCCAACCTCGTCCACGCCAGGTGCTTGTGGGGCTGCCGGCATGTGCCCGCGCGGGCCGCCCTCGACGGTGTAAACGACTACCTCCGCGCATTTCTCACTCGTCCCGATTGAGCCTAGCGCACCTGTATCGCCGCAGCGGCCAGTGCAGATCGAGGAGTGTCGAGCTGGGAGTGAAAGCACCTCTCACGAATTTTGGGACAGATCGACTGAGAGTCCATCCGGCGGGTGGACCGCCATCGACCGGGACATCCCGGTGCGGCGCGCTACGCTCCGCTAAACTCTACTTTCATGAGTGATGGTGGCAAAAACATATCTGGGCGGTTGTGGGGAGGAAGGTTCGGAGCCTCACCTGCAGATGCTTTCGAGCGCCTCAACGCCTCCATCTCCTTTGACATACGCCTCGCTCCTCACGATGTGCGTGGCTCCATTGTCCACGCGAAGATGCTGGGGTGGCAAGGGATAATCTCGGATAGAGAGTCAGCGACGCTGGTAAGGGGGCTCGAAGCGGTGCTACGGGAGGTGGAGTTGGGGGAGCTCGCGTGGGAGCTCTCGGACGAGGACGTGCACACGGCGGTCGAGCGCAGGCTGGGGGAGCTTGTGGGCGACGTTGCACTAAAACTGCATACTGGCCGCAGCCGCAACGATCAGGTCGCCCTCGATCTGCACCTCTTCGCCAGGGAAGCGGCGGAACGGATAAGCGCAGGCGTGCTCGCCGCGATGCACGCTCTGGTCGGGGTGGCCGAGACAGATGGGGATCTCACTCTACCCGGCTACACCCATCTTCAGCGCGCCCAGCCGATCCTGCTCTCACACCACCTGCTCGCCCACTTCGAGGCGTTACGCCGAGACCTCCGAAGGTTCGAGGCCGCCAGGGAGGCGGCCAACGTCTCGCCGCTGGGCGCGGCGGCGCTCGCAGGGACGCCGCACCCGGTGGACCCGTCGTTCACGGCTGCAGAGCTCGGGATGGAGCCGTTCACAAACTCGCTCGATGCGGTCTCGGAGCGAGACTTCGTCCTTGATCTCCTCTACGCCTGCGCCGTACTCGGGGTGCATCTGAGCAGGCTAGGGGAGGAATGGATACTGTGGACCAGCGCAGAGTTCGGGTTCGCCACTTTAGGCGACGCTTACTCTTCAGGCTCATCCATCATGCCCCAGAAGAAGAACCCCGATGCCTACGAACTCATGCGCGGCAAGACAGGCCGCCTCATCGGAGACTTGAATGGGGTCCTGATCACCGTCAAAGGCCTCCCGCTCGGCTACTCGAAAGACCTCCAGGAGGACAAAGAACCTCTCTTCGACGCTGTCGACTCTGTGCTCGCCATGCTCGCCGTCTTGCCCGAGATGTTGCAGACAGCACGCTTCGACGGCGTACGGATGGCTGAGGCAGCAGGGGGTTTCGCCCTCGCCACGGAGCTGGCGGACTACCTCGCGGCGAAGGGAATTCCTTTCAGAGAGGCCCATCACGCCGTAGGGAGGCTCGTGCGGAGGTGCGAGGAACTGGGAGTGTCGCTAGAGGACATGCCGCAAGACGAGCTCGAGGCGGTGCAGCCCGCGCTCTCGGAAGTGCCTGAAGGGCTGCTTACGCCGCGTGGGAGCGTCCAAAACAAGCTCTCCGCCGGCTCCACGGCTCCCGGTTCAGTCGATGAGCAGCTCAAGCAGGCGAAGGCGTTCCTGGAGACGATGTAAGGTCCTCTGGAGGGCCAGAACGGACCAGGTTTCAGAAGGGAGTGACAGATGCGGATAGTACAGATGTCCGATGTCCACGTGGGTTCGGGTCTGTTTCGACAGGATCTCCTGGAGGCTACAATCGAGGAGAGCAACGCTCTGCAGCCTGACCTGGTAGCCATCGTGGGGGATCTTACGATGGAGGGATATCGGTGGGAGTTCGAGGAGGCAAGAGAGTATTTCGACCGTCTGGAGTGTCCGAACGTAATCTACGCGATGGGTAACCATGACGCCAAGAACGTCGGTTACAGGCACTTCGAGGAATTCTTCGGCATAAGGGAGAGGTCGGCCCAGATCCCCGTCCCCGAGGGAGAGGCAAAAGTCGTCGCGCTCGACTCGACCAAGCCGGATCTCGACGAGGGAGAGGTCGGGCGCGAGCACTACAGCTGGCTCGACTCCGAGTTCCGGGGCTGGGATCGGGGGCCGAGGATACTCATGATCCACCACCACATCCTCGCCGTCCCGGGCACGGGACGCGACGTCAACAACTTGCGCGACGCCGGCGACGTGATGGCCATCCTGCGCGAGCTGAAGATCGACATGGTCCTTTCGGGCCACAGGCATGTCCCTTACGTCTGGAGCATCTCGGGGGTGAGGATCGTTCACTCAGGGACCGTGTCGACTATGCGGGTGCGCGGCACCATGCCGCCTTCATACAACGTTATCGAGATCGACGAAGATAGCGTCAAAATTACTCTGCACCAACCAGGCAAGGGAGAAGAGGGCAAGGAGCCCCTGGCCTCGTTCTCTCGCACGCCCGTGACCACTAGCGAGTTCTACCCCGACTTCGAGCGCTTCGTCCTCTACGATCGGCTACCGTTCTTGAGTGCATCACCAAACAAGCCCCCCTGGGAAGGAGAGCTCGCGGATCCTGGCGCGGGGGGCAGACCGAAGCGGTAGATGATTCGGACCTTACTCTCACCGTTCTCGGGCTTCTTGCCGATCGTGACCTCTGCTACGAGGAGCCTTGCGAGCTGACGGCGAGCTCCAAAGGCCGGTCGAGGACTGGCCGACTACACTGAGACAAAGCATAGCCCTTTCATGAAGCCGGGCCCACGAGATGGCACCATGTTTACGCTTCCGGCTACGGGATCGAGGCTCCTGCGCTCAATACTCGTGAGCGTCTCGGGCAGATCTCCCTGGAAGCGGGGGGTAGAGGTAGAGCACGGGGTCGACTCCGCCGCGCAGGTGCACGTTGACGAACGCGAGCACGGCTGCCCATGTCGGGTCTCCCTCTCCCTTATTGAATACGCCGTCGGCGTGAAACTTGCTCCCTTGCCGTTGGGAGCGTGAACCTCTTCAGTTAGTCAGTGACAAGCTCTCCCGGGTCGGCGTGGGTGTGATCCGCAGAGAATGGCTCAGGGAGCCACGCCGCCGAGACGCCACCGTCATGTTCTGTGAATACCGCTGTGGGTGACCAAAGATTCCCCCATCACTGCTCAGCCGACTGCACTCGAAGAGCGCCGCGGCCACGATCAAGGCTGTCGTCAATAATATCTCCTAAAGTCGATACAGAGTAGGACGAGGACCAGAGCATTGGGCTTCGGCCATCCCTATTCACCCGAGTGCGTGAAAGGTAAATTCTCGGACCTTAAGGTCCAAGAAGTATGCTGGTGAAGTTCACGGCCGAACAATCTTAAACTTGGCTTCGCGCTCGACCCTGACACCCTCACTCTCCCCAAAGTCGACTATCTCCTTAGTATTCCTCTTCGTCATAATGCCGCCGAAACTGAACGTCCTTGAGCCGGTCCTCGTGGGAGCGGGCTTTAAGGTGAAGCGCACTGCTTCACCCAGGAAGGCAATGCCAAGGTAGCGCATCCTCTCGATCTTCTCCACCTCCTCCCACCCAAACCGGAGGTCGACCCTCAGCGTCTCGGGGAAGGTAGGACCGGCCCGCAACAGCCCCCCTCGTCGTTTAGCAGAAGCATCGCGGGGCCCGCAGCCTTCCTGATCGGGAAGGGCTCGCCCTCTTCGCGCCACACGGCGGTGCCTGTCCAGCTCTTGCTATTCATCACCGAAGCCACCTGCCTACAATCGTACGCTATTCACCCAAGTGCCTAGAAGGTAAATGCTCGGAACTTTGCGTTGACGGAGTTCTCGGAAGTTGAACTTCTGCTTTGCAGAGTACTCATGATCGGCACTCACTTCGCTCCACCTCCCCACGTCTTACGCCATCCACCCGAGAGCGCAGGAGTGACGTCCTCGTAAAGTCGCACGGCTCCGGTTGGTCAGCTAGCCTCGCGTACCACGGCTTCAACGTTGTTGCCATCGGGATCCAGGAGGTACGCAGCATAGTATCTGCTTCCTCGCGCACCGGGTGCCCCGTTGTCTTTCCCTCCGTGCCTCAAGCCCGCTTGGTAGAAGGCGACGACGGCTTCCCTCGATGAGGCCGAGAAAGCCAGGTGGAAGGGGCTTTGGGCAGCGTAGTGCTCCTCTGTCCAGAATCGAGGGTTGGGCGTGCCCATCCAGATGAAGGGGAACTCCGCTTCCCCGGAGATGATCACCGCCTCGTTACCTTGTCGTTCGGCGATGCGCAACCCTAAGGAAGCCAGAGTGGGCTCGTAGAAACGCAGCGACTCGACGAGATCACGCACCACGAAGCCGAAATGGTCGAACATACCCTTCACCCTCCTCCAGGTAAGGACCCTCGGAATCAGTGTACGCGACAGCACCTCATCTATTCACCGGAGTGCGTGGAAGGGAATCTCTCGGAAGTTCACCGCTGTCCGAGTAGTGCTGCGGCCTTCTGTAGGCCATCCTGAGAGGCCTGGCCAGTTCGAGAGATAGCAGCTAAAACCATGAAACCGTACATACTCGACGACGCCTCGACCTTGGAGCATCAACGGCTCGACCTGATGTCCAAAATCCTCGACCCCTGGACTCAGGCGTACCTCACTGCCCTTGGGATTAGCCAGGGCTGGCAGTGCCTCGAGCTAGGCAGCGGTAACGGCAGCATCGTGGAGTGGCTCTGTACTACGGTCAGCCCCTCGGGGAGCGTGACGGCAATCGACATCGACCCGGTGCTCCTCGAGTTGATTCCCGCACAAAACCTCACGGTAGAGCAGATGGATGTGCGCACGGGCCAGTTGCCAGCGAACGTCTACGATCTGGTAAGCTGCCGCGCCTTGCTGCACCAGATCTCCGATTACGCTCCAGCGGTGCTCGCGCAGATGGCCGCTGCCCTCAAACCGGGTGGATGGCTGTTGATTCAAGAGCCAGACTTCCACCTCGCGCCGACCACGGAGCCAGAAGGTGTGGGCAAAGACCTGGAAGGCCCTGATCGAGTGGGGGCGCGCCAATGGGATCGATTGGCTAATCGGCCGCAAGCTACCGAGCATGGTCAGCACGCTAGGTCTGGGGCAACCACAGGCCAAGACCGATGTGCAGATCATCCGTGGCCGGGATCGTGGGGCGTTGTATTTCCGGATGTTTTTCGCTGAGGTGCGCGATCGCGTGGTTGGCAGTGGGTGGCTCGACGCAGCAACGCTTGATGCTGCCTCAGCGTTGCTGGAGGACTCGAACTACTGGACCCAGTGCTGGATGATGACAGCCGTGTGGGTGCGCAAGTCGCTAGGGTGAGTGCCTGCGATTTTCGCCCTATTCACCGAAGGGCCCAGAAGGTGATTCCTCGGACGTTATGAGCGCCAGGATAGGGGCTGGCGCGAGGTGAAGACGTCCTCACCGAAGCGCTCGTCGAAGTAGATCTCCTCGACCTCCAAGGCGTCGAAGTCCTTACCCCCCAGCCGTGAGGCACAGCGCAGCAACACGCCGCGCTCCGTATCCACGACTACCTCGTACTCGTCCGCGCCCCAATGCAGGGGGTCGGGATCCCACTCCCAGTCGCACTCCTCGCCCGGCACGCCCACCAGGCGCACCGCCTCTCGACCAGCCCACATCACCGGGCTCTCCACCGTAAGGTCCAGGGGGCGCAGCTCCTGGGAGATGCCGCAGATCTCGTCCGTGAGCAGGGGGTAGAAGGTCCAGTAGTGGTCGGTTGCTAGCACAAACCATCGCGGGTCGTCTTCACGCGAGCCTGCACCGACACGGCGGTTCCACACCAGCCCGCTGCCAGGTGGCCCACCGATCGGCAGTCGCCTACGACCCTTTGAGGCGGTGATCTCCACTCCGCCGCCTGGCACTTGTGTCTCCATGCGCCAGTGGTATTGGTCTGCGTGCCATACCCGGCAGCGCCACCCGAAGGGGCCGTCCGGCTCCGGATGTCCGATCGGCTCGGAGGCTTCCTCAGGAGAGACTCTGAACGCGCGCCGCACTATGTCCTCGCGGATCTCCTTGCGCACGAGACCGTCGCCCCGATAGCGCAGCGCGGCGCGCACGCTCTCGTAGCGTTCGGGAGCAGAGCGGATCAATTCCAGAACCTGCTCGGGTTCCATGTGCAGCTCCTCCAGTTCGAGAGTCTTCGACGTTAGTGTACGCGTGAGACCCTCTATTGACCGAGTTGCCTAGGGAGACCGTCCGAAAAAAGCCTTGGAAGCACCCCCTGGCGTGGCCCTATAGACTACCGTCAAGGCTCTTTTGAACCCCTTTTCGGCCTCCTCATAACGTCCGAATCCGCCTTCGAAGCCTCCCTCGGACCCCTTTTCGGAAAGTCTCAGAAGGTGAATACTCCGAAGTTGGAGTCATTCAAGGAAAAGGACTAGAGATCGGGGCTTTGAATTCCCGGCCTCTAGGATGTCCTCTTACACCTCGATGAACCTGACTACTACGCCGCAGTCGGGCTGGCTTGCGTGTCGATGAGGTCCTGCACGCAGCCGATCGCTTCGTCGGCCAAAGCGTTCAGGTTCGAGGCATCTTCCTAATCCAACTTGCCCTGAGCGGCCAGCGTGCTCACTTTATCGCGGAAGCTCATGAGGTTGGCACGTGCGTCCACGAACTTGCCCTGGCTCAGCTTGGCACTCGCGCTGTCTAGCTTGCCGAGCAAGCCCGCTTGGTCCTTTGGGGTGTTGAACTCGGCCGTCGAGGTCGCCTCCCGCAACGCGTCGATCTTCGCCTGGCACTCAGTGGTGCTCTGGGCGTGGACAGGCTGTGCGTTCACCCAGAGCACCGCTGACAGAACAAGAGCAAGCAAGATTGCCATCCCTACACCTATTCTTGTTATTGACATGTGATCTCCCTCCCGTGCTTAGGGAACATAAGATGCGGTGGCACGTATAGGACCGGGGTAGAGGGGGAGGAGCTAAACCCTATGGAACCTTCCCCGCAACGCCGGTCGTGTACTAACGGCGACGCACGATACCCAGGGCCAACAGCCCACCGCCGAGGAGCATCGCCAACGGCCCGAGAGCTAACACCGAAGCGAAGCCGCCGGTGTCCGGCAGCGCAGGCGTAGCCGTAGCGCTCGGAGAAGCTGTGGGACTCGCGCTGGCAGAAGCCGGGGAGCTCGCGCTAGGCGAAGCGCTAGGACTCGTGGAAGCCGAGGCGCTGCTTGTCGCGCTGGTGGAGGCCGAGGCGCTGGAGGCGGGGCTGGCCACCGCGTTGTCGTCTACTCCGCGGTCATCCATCCCCCTGTCGTCGAAGCCCCCGTCGTCTCCTCCCCTAGCGGCCGCGACGGGTGCGAACACCAACACGGCCAAGGCTACCGACAAGACAACTAATAACCATCTACGCATCGTTTCTCCTCTTTTTCGCTTGCACATCCACGGAAAGGATGCACCACCCAGGTTCGTATGACCTATTTAAATTTATGGATCTTTTCTAATTGCTATGGCAGCGGGTCTGATTGCGGTGACCCCTAGAGTAGTTCCCTCGCATGGATGCCCAGGCAACCCTCGACCGATTGGCGAACCGACCTCCAGCGTGTCACCCTGCGTATATACAAAAGGGAGACTACACTCTGGTCTCCCTTCTTGAAGGGTGCAGAAGATCGCAGAGGAGGTTCGGTGGGAGCGAAGGGCCACTCCCGAAAGAGTGTGACAGTGGAGCCGCCAAGCCTGTCGAGTTCCCTGAGTGGCAACAGTAGCGTGCTCGTCGCCGGGGTGCTGGCGGCCCTCGTCGTGGCGTGGGCAGCAACGAACCTGGTGTTGGGGGGTGAGGGATTCGCGGTGCTCGTCTCCGACAAAGTAGTGGGTGGGGAGGAGACAGCCTCGGCCCTGGCTCGTCTGTTCGCCGCCTTGGTGCTCGGTCTGTTTCTCGCTGACGCCGTAGGTTGGCGTGCCCGCTGGGTAGCGGGAGGGTTGGTGGTCCTGGGTCTGGGACACTTTGTATTCGGGTACCTGGAGCCGCTCATACAAGAGGATCCCCCAGAACTCAACGAATCGCTCTACGAGAGCTTCGTCACCCAGACACTGGCGTGCGCGCTCTTCATGGTAGGTCTGTTCCCCGGAAGGCCGTCTCGGCTCGTGGTATGGGCTGCAACGATAATCCCGGCCGCCCTGGTAGTTGGCTACGTGGTCCTCTTCGAGTTCCTACACGCGGAAGAGTGGATGCCCCCTTTAGCGCGCGTCGCGAGCCCGGAGCGAACCCTGACGCTTGGCTCGCCCCTGGGCTGGCTGACTCCCTGGCACTGGGCACTCTCGACGCTGCCGCTCGGGCTTGCGGCGGCGGCTGTAGTTGGCGCCTTCTGGCAAAGCCGCCGTGGGCTCTTGCGGAGCTGGTTGCTCATTGCGGTGGTACTCTTGGCCGGGTCGGTCTTGCACGACTACCTGTGGCCCTCGGCCTACGGCGGCAGCCTGCTTACCACCGCGGACGCGCTCAGTCTAGTCTTCGCGGTGGTAGTAGCAGTCGGCGGTATATCCGAGCTCCGACGCGTCGCCTCGGAGCGCGCAAGGCTCTTAGCCACCGAGCGGGAACGCGCGCGGCGACTGAACGAGCTCAACGCTCTGAGGTCCGACTTCAGCGCGATGATTGCCCACGAGTTAGAGACGCCGATAGCCGCTGTCCGCAAGCTCAACGAGATGCTCTCTGTCGAGGGGGAGGAAGCCGGACTGCGTGATTACGCGACGGCTGCAGCAGAGCGGGAGCTCGACACCCTGACTAACCTCGTCAGGGACGTGCGGGCCGTCGCTGCACTCGAGCGCGAGGGTTTCGAGATCGAGGCACGTCCTCTACGGCTGGAGAAGCTCTTGGCGGATGCCGAAGCGTACGCGAGGACCCTTCCCGTTGACCATCCCGTCCAGCAGATACGCCAAGGTGGCTCAAGGGTGGGGGAGTGGGTGCTCGCCGACCCAAAGCGTATCGGGCAGGTCTTGCGCAACCTGCTCTCAAATGCCGCCAAATATTCACCTGAGGACACGCCTATCGAGCTGCGGGTGATCGGCAAGGAGGGGCGGGTCAGGATAGAGGTCGCCGACCACGGCCAGGGCATCCACCCGGACGATGTGCCAAGGATCTTCGAAAAATTCGGTCGGGGCAGCGACCGGGAGAAGCACAAAGCGCCGGGTGTGGGCCTTGGCCTTTACCTCAGCCAGCGCATCGTCCGGAGCCAGGGTTCTGAGCTAACGGTGCAAACGAGGGTCGGCGAGGGCTCGGTGTTCGGGTTCGAACTAGCGGTGGCGACGTGAGCGAAGAGATCAGGATCATAGTAGTCGACGACCACGACACCTTCCGCGACCCGCTCGCGTTTATGCTTGAGCGAGAGCCAAACTTCACCGTGGTAGCCCGGCCAAGATTCCTATCCGAAGCCAGGGAGATCCTCGAGGGCACCGAGCTAACGGTAGACGTCGCGATAGTCGACCTGAACCTTCCCGACGGTTCAGGTACGGATCTCATAAAGGACCTACGCGCTTCCCGACCGCGCGCCAAGGCGCTGGTTTTGAGTGCCATATCCGAGCAAAGATACCTAGCCGAGGCGATAGCAGCGGGTGCAGCAGGGGTCATGCACAAGTCGACGCGCATGATCGACCTCGTACAAGCGGTGCGCCGCCTGGCTGTCGGGGAGCAGCTACTCTCCCAGTAGGAGGTCATAGAGGCGCTACGGTTTATAGGGCGCGAGCGCGAGAGTCACCGCGAGGCACAGGCTTTGAGCGAGAAGCTAACCCCGAGGGAGCGCGAGGTGCTTCAGGCCCTTGCCGAGGGCTTGAGTGACAAGCAGATCGCACAGCGGCTTCATGTCGGCGTGGGAACGGTACACTCTCATGTGACGAACATACTTTCTAAGCTTGAAGTGTCTTCGAGGCTGCAAGCGCTCGTCTTCGCCGTACGCTACGGCGTAGTCACGATCGAGTGAGCGCTCAGGGTCAGAGGCTGATCTCCCAGGCCACCTACCCGCCGCCGATCTCTAGAAATCTATTCGAAAATGACAGAGGCAAAGCGTGTCTACGATTCTCAAAGTGGTGTTCGATGGGACGATCGTACAAAAGCAGCCGCATGGGTCGAGCTCTACCCCGGCGGCGCTTCGCACACGGTCGTATAGAGTCTTGATGGGCCTCGCGGGATACTCCCCGGCACGGACTTCGATACGCTGCTCTCCAGGATGGAGAGCTTCTAGGGTCCGAACTCGGGGAATCGAGAAGCACCCCCTGCCTCTATACGAATTTGCATAGACTAAGATCGACAATTCTGAGGATGGCGGGCATCTTCCGAGGATCCATCATGTGTGTTGTCAATAGAGAGAGCACTGAAGGAGGAAAGCGAATGACGAGAAGGATGGCCGTGTTGGTCGCGGTTGTGGGGCTCATGGCGGTGGCGTTCGCCGGGACGGCTCTGGCGGTCGTGAAGGTCGGCGACTCTGGTCCGAACAGGTTGGTAGGCACCGCCGAGAACGACACCCTCAAGGGTCGGGAAGGACACTATCATTGGCAAGGGAGACTCGGACCGCCTCTACGGCGGGCGCGGTGCAGACCACATCAACTCCCGCGAGCGTGGACGTGCCGAAGACGATCTGGTCGATTGCGGCCGGGGCCGCGACACGGTCCTAACCGACAACACGACCGAGGACACCATCTTGTCGAACTGCGAGGTCGTTAGGCGAGGCTAGACTCCCACCGCAGGGGCGCTCAGGGCCGGGGCGTAGCAGGCTCGGCCCTTTCTCTTGGCACTTCTTCACCGAAGTGCGCAGAAGGACGATTCTCCGATCTTCGGAGATAGTTGGGCGTCGAGGGTGCGCCTAGCTTAGTTGTCCACTACCATCTACAGTAGTGCCCTAAAGGGGAGGTGTGCGGGGATGAACCTGGAGGAGAGCACCGTCGGCCGTCTGCTGAGCATGGAGGAGGTGATTCCCGCCAT
>Ga0126312_10002807_pt1 | contig 11698 bp, 11 predicted proteins | sample Plot104A_FD_92537 | JGI IMG/M metagenome (GOLD analysis project Ga0126312, IMG submission 92537) | Serpentine soil microbial communities from UC McLaughlin Reserve, CA, USA - Plot104A | ecosystem: Environmental > Terrestrial > Soil > Grasslands | place: USA: UC McLaughlin Reserve, Lake County... | reverse complement strand
TCAGCTCGCCTGGTTTCGAAGGCACGGCAGAGCTCATGTACCCCGGGAGCGAGGGAACGCCTTCGGCAGAGAACGGGAGCTCCCACGCCGTGTCTCAATACGACATCGCCTGCTTCGGGGGGCCGAAGCACTAAGCCGCCGACCAACTTTCGTCCGCGCGCCTAATAGTTGATGGCGCGCCCGCCGTCGACGACGAGCGTCTCGCCGGTCACGCCGTCGCTGGTGAGCAGCGAGAGGACGACCTGCGAGACGTCCGGCGGCTCGAGCGTCCGTCCCAGCGGAGTGGCGTCCTTGGTCCTGCTGTAGATGTCCCGAGCCCCCTCTTCACCCGCCAGCTGGGTGATCCAGTGCGTCTCGATGATGCCTGGCGCCACGGCGTTGACGCGGACGTCCGGGGCCAGCGCCAACGCGAGCGCGCGCGTCAGCTGGATCAGCCCGGCCTTGGAGACTCCGTAGGGCAGCGATGAGCCGGTCGCCCGGACTCCGGCCACGGAGGCGATGTTGACGATCGCCCCGCGCGACTGTCGCAGCTGAGGGGCCGCTTCTCGCGAGCACAAGAACGGGCCCTTGACGTTGACGGCCATGATGCGGTCCCAGGTCTCCTCGGCGATCGCGTCGATGTCGCGGAACGGAATCAGCTCCGTGTATCCGGCGCTGTTGACGAGCACGCCGAGCCCGCCAAACGCATCGCCGACCTCGCGGACCATGCGCTTGACGTCCTCGGCGAGACTCGCGTCGGCGCGGACCGGGAGAGCCCGCGCTCCTCGGGCCTCGATCTCATTGCACGTTGCGAGCGCCTCATCCTCCCGGTGGGCGTAGTCGACCGCCACCGCCTCGGCGCCGGCCTCCGCCAGGTCGACCGCGATGGCCCGTCCGATCCCGCTGCTGCCTCCGGTGATCAGCGCCCGAGCGCCGCGAAGCTCCATGACGAGACTCTATTCCGGCGCAGCGTGTCGGGGGGAGCGTGTCGGGCGGCCCTAACCGGTGCCACGACCGCGGCGTCGGGCGACCGCGACCCTTGACAGCGGGCCGTCCTGATGCGCAGGATTCGGGCGGCACCCGGCGCCAGGAGAAGGCGTGGCAGTCGACTACTTCCTCAAGATCGACGGGATCCCCGGCGAGAGCGCCGACTCGAAGCACAAGGACGAGATCGATGTCGAGACCTGGTCTTGGGGCGAGGCGAACCCGGTACCGCACGGCGGCGGCAGCGGCGCTGGTGCCGGCCGGGTCGAGATACAGGACTTCAACTTCACTGCCCGCTTCTCGAAGGCGAGCCCTAACCTCATGCTCGCCTGTGCCTCTGGCAAGCACTTCAAGGACGCGGTGCTTCGCGCCCGCCGCGGCGCGGGCAAGTCCCAGGCGGACTTCCTCACCTTCTCGCTCTCGGACGTCCTCGTCTCCTCCTACCAGACCGCAGGCGCGGAGGCCGGCGACGTGGCTCCGGTCGATTCGGTATCGCTGAACTTCTCGAAGATCCAGATCGAGTACAAGGAGCAGAAGCCGGATGGGTCGCTGGGCGGCTCGATCAAGGCGGGCTGGGACGTCAAGCAGAACAAGCAGCTGTAGATGACTGATTCCTAGATGACCGGTCTCACGGAGGCGCTGCCTGGCGCGGCGAGCGCCAGCCTCTACGACGCCGTTCCCTATCCAGGCCATCCGTTCGCCCAGACGCACCCCGACCGGCTCGCCACGCTCGCCACCCTGTTCGGGCTCGAGCCACCGCCGGTCGAGCGCTGCCGGGTGTTGGAGCTCGGCTGCGGCGACGGCGGCAACCTCGTCCCGATGGCCCTCGAGCTGCCGGATGCTTGTTTCGTGGGCGTCGACGCGGCGGAGGGGGCGATCGCCCGGGGCCGCGGGCTCATCGACGCGCTCGAGCTGCCGAATGTCGAGCTGGAGGCGCGTCCCCTCGAGGAGCTCGAGCCCCTGGCCGGCGGCTTCGACTACGTGATCGCGCATGGGCTCTACTCGTGGGTGACCGCGCCGGTCCGCGACCGTCTGCTCGCGCTCTGCCGGGAAGCCCTGTCAGAGCAGGGCGTGGCCTACGTGAGCTACAACGCCCTGCCCGGCGGGCGGCTGCGCGAGGCGCTGCGCGACATGCTCGTCTTCCACGCCGCCGCGGACGAGCAGCCGGGGCAGCGGGTCGAGCATGCAAGGGCGCTGCTTCACCTTCTAATGGAGGGCTGGTCCGAGGACAACGAGTTCGGGGCGATCATGCGTCGCCAGGCCGGGAGACTGCTGGAGCGAAGCGACGAGACGCTCTTCCATGACGAGCTCGCGGTCGTCAACGAATCCGTCTACTTCCACGAGTTCGCGGCGCACGCGGGACGCCACGGACTGCAGTACCTGGCCGAGGCCGACTTCTTCGAGATGCAGATTGGGACGGTGCCGGAGCCCGTGGCCGGGGAGCTGCTCGGCGTTGAGGACCCGCTGCGGCGCGAGCAGTACCTCGATTTCCTGAAGGGGCGGATGTTCCGTCAGACGCTGCTCTGCCGGAAGGAGCACTCGCTCGACCGAAGCCCGCGGCCGGCGGTGCTCGCGCGGATGGCGGTCTCCACGCCGGCCAAGGCTCGGGGCGAGCCGGGCGCGGGTGGCCAGACGACCTTCGAGGGGCCCAGCGGCTCGACGTTGACGACCGACCACCGGCTGGTCGTCGGAGCGCTCGAGCGGCTGGGGCGGAGCTGGCCCGCGGCGCTCTGGGTCCGCGAGCTGATGCCGGCACGAGCGAGCGAAGCGGAGCGGGCGGCGCTCTGCGACGCGCTCCTACGCTGCTACGCGGGCAACCTCGTTCAGCTTCACGTACACCCGCCGGGGCTCGCCACCTCGGCCGGCGAGCTGCCCGAGGCCAGTCCGCTCGCCCGCCACCAAGCCCGCTCGGGCGAGCTCGTGACGAACCTCCGCCACATCAGCGTGCGGATCGAGGACGAGCTCGGTAGACGACTTGTGAGCCTGCTCGACGGCAGCTGTGACCGGGCCGCCCTCACCGCCGAGCTGGGCGCCTGGTTGGAGCGGGCCGGCCAGGAGGTGCCCGCCGATCTCGGCGACGGACTCGAGCGGAGCCTCCAAGGCCTCGCCGGGTTGGCCCTGTTGCGGCGCTGAACCGCGCGGACGCGCTAGCAACCCGCGCGCGGGGCGTGGAGCCAGGCCTCGACCTCGGACGCGGACAACACGAAGCCGTCGTCAGGGAGGGGCGCCAGCTGCGCGTCAGCGAAGGCCTGCGCGAGTCCCTTGGCGGGAGTGCATTGCATTACCTCCGATAGGAGTCGCTCCGAGAAGGCCAGAGCCGCCGACTCGCCGTCGGCTTCCTCGGAACGTCGACGCCGCCTCTCTGGGAACAGCTTCCTGACCCGCTTGCCCACTCGGAAGAGCTCGGGTCCGTCGTCGCCCCAGCGCCCGACGAAGAGGACTTCATGCGCGCGGTTCGAGCTTCGCCGGGAGCGGACCAAATGCATCACCCCCGCCGAGACGACGCCCGGCAGTACAAACGCGGCGGTGACGATTCCAACTACTGCACCCACTGGCAAGGTTTCGATCTGGTACCCACGAGGGGCGCTGGGCAATCCTGGAGCCACCTGCCTCCCGACGCACCGCCTGCACCACGCCGCGAATGGCCCGGACGATCACCCCCGGCTCACTGAACATGATGTAGTGCTGGCTCCGTTTGGCGATCACGTGCCTGGCGTCCAGGACCTTGACGAGCTTGGCCTGCCCACCCCGCCAGGCACGTTCGTGCACCGCGGACGTGAGGCCGCCGGGGAGGCCGTCCGGGAGCGGTGGGGCTGCAACACCACGCGAGATCACCGTCACCGGCATCTTGCGAAGGGGATGGGCCTCGACCGCACGGCGCATCTGGGCGAAGCTCGGGCGGAACAGGACCTGCTCCAGGTCCTTGTAGGAGGCCAGCTCTGGTATCGGGCCGTTGTTGAGCTCGTCGAAGGCTGCCATCTGGGCGCGCGTGAAGCCCGATCTGCACGGCGCGCACCATGGCGGCCAGCGACGTTGGATGAACTCGTTGAGCGCGTCGACCTGCACGAGCCCGACTACCTGCTTGGGATACGTGCTGGCATAGAGCCGCACGACCAGCCCGCCGGTCGAATGCCCGCCGAGCACGTACGGGCCCGGGACGCGGGCCGCGCGCAGGAGCGCGTGCAGGTCGGCCGCGGCGTCGCGCGCTGTGCGGGGCATCGGGACCGGGTCGCTGCGGCTGAAGTCGGACGTGCCCAGCGTCGTTCCCGGGCGGTCGAGGATGCACACGCGCGTGAACCGAGCCACGCCCGGCACGACGGCCCTGCCCCTCGTGTCCTCGGTCGGCATCCAGAAGTCGCCCCGGCTGCGGAGGCCGGCTTCGAGGACCACCGTGGGGCGACCGCGCCCATGGCACTCGAGGTACATCCTGCGGCCGTGGCCGATCCCGACCAGCCCCGCGAAGTCGCCGCGCGCGAAGCGCACGACGTCCGAGCCCTGGGCGGGCGCGTCCGCCGGGGACACGCTCATGCAGAGACCCGACAAGACGAGGACCGCCAACCAGAACCATGACCGCACGACGCACCCCCTCCGGTGACGGGACGCGTCATAACGTAGCCCATCGCGGTTGCGTCCTTTCCCCGAACCGGGATAGGGTCGCGGCGGTTGGCCTAGGGTAGGGGCGGATTCGTGAGCACCACAGCCTCGTTCATCTCGAACTTCTGGGACGACCAGCTGGTCGACCACGGCCGGCAGTACCACTTCCTCGTCTTGGTCGGGTTCCTCGGCGCGTTCGGATTCATCAGGCTCTCCACGCGGCTGATGCGCAGCCCCAAGGTGCCGTGGTGGCCGGGCAGCATCGTCAGCGACGGAGGTCTGCACGTCCACCACCTCGTGTTCGGGATCGTCACGATGATGGTCGCGGGGGTTGGGAGCTTCGCCCTCTCAAACGTCGGCTTCTGGTACGAGGCCTGCGCCCTGGCGTTCGGGGTGGGCATGGGCCTGACCATCGACGAGTTCGCGCTCTGGCTCTATCTCGAGGACGTGTACTGGGCGAAGGAAGGACGCAGCTCGATCGACGCCACGCTGATCGCCGTCGCGGCCATGGGGCTGATCCTGTTGGGCGCCGCGCCTTATGACATCGAGTCCGACACGCCGCTCGACGCGGTCGGCACCGTGGTGAGCGTCGTGATCCTGGGCGCTCTGGTGCTGCTCTGCTTCGCGAAGCGGCGCTTCGTCCACGGCCTGGCCGGGACCGTCATGCCGGTGCTCGCGATCTACGCTGCCTCGCGGATCGGCAAGCCGGGGTCCATGTGGGCGCGTCGCTTCTATGGCAAGCGCCGGCCCTACAAGCAGGCGAAGTCCGAGGGGCGGTTCAGGCAGGACCGTCGCACGGAACGATTCAAGAAGTGGGTCCGCGACGCGGTCGGCGGCGCTCCCACACAGGAGTACGAAGACAAGCTCGCCCCCCACCAGTCACCTCATTCAGAGTGAGGAGAGCCCCTGCGGACACGGAGGTTCGCTGAGCCGCTCGCCTCGGGAGCTAATCTCGGACTCATCGCAGCCCGCACCGCCCTGATCGTCGTCGATATGCAGAAGGCGTTCGAAGACTCCGCGTTCCTGGGGCTTCGGAACAACCCTGACTGCGAGCGGAACGTGTCCGCCCTGATCGACGCCTGGCGAGAGCAGGGACAGCCGGTGGTCTTCGTGCGGCACGACTCGAGCGAGGAGGGGTCGCCGCTGCAGCCGGGCTGCCCGGGCAACGCCTTCAAGGACGTGATCGAAGGTGAGCCGGACCTTCTGGTGACGAAGAACGTCAACTCCGCCTTCCACGGCGAGCCTGATCTCGAGCGCTGGCTGCGGACGAACGAAGTCGAGGGCATCCTGGTCTGCGGCATTCAGACCAACATGTGCTGCGAGACGACCGCACGGGTCGGCGCCAACCTCGGGTTCGAGATGAGCTTCGCGATCGACGCCACTCACACCTTCGACCTCCCAGATCGCGACGGCGGCACGATCTCCGCGGACGAGCTCGCGCGCGTAACGGCGGCGAACCTCGACTTCGACTTCGGCCGGGTCGTGAGCGCGGCCGAGGCCGTCGCCGAGCTGCGGGCGGGCGTGGCGTAGCTCCACGTCGACCGCCGACGGTCGCAAGCGAACCGGGCTTGACGCCGTTCAGCGCCAGCACTGCACCTTCGGCGGTACCAGCACTGTTGCCCGCGGGAATCCGTGCTGAGAGCATGGATGCGTGACATCAGGGGCTTGCGCTTGAGGGTCGTCGGGCTCGCTTGGGCGCTGTGCGTCCTGATCGCCGCCGTGAGCTTCGTGTTCCTGCTCCTCGGGCCCGGGCGGACCGTGCCGAACGACCTGTTCGGCGGCATCGGCGGCCTGTCGTTCCTAGTGCTGTCGCTCGCCTTCACGACGGTCGGGGCAATCGTCGCCTCGCGTGTACCCGACAACCCGATCGGGTGGCTCTTCTGCCTCACCGGGCTGCTCGCCGGTGTCTCGATCCTGGGCTACGAGTACGCGAACTACGGTCTCCGTGCCACCTCCGAGCGGCTCCCGGGCGCTCCGGCTGGCGCCTGGCTGTCCATTGGGCCCTCGGAGGCGCTGGCCGGCCTGTTCGGCCTCGCGCTGCTGCTCTTCCCGGACGGGCGTCTTCCCTCCCGTCGCTGGAGGCTCGCGGCCGCGCTGCCGTTGGTCGGCATCGCCCTCCTAGTGGTCGGCACTTCGCTTCGTCCGGGGCCGCTCGACGACCCGTTCGCAACGGTGTCGAACCCGCTCGGGGTCGCGGGCGCCCGTGGCGCCATGGATGCCGTGGACTCGGTCGGCTGGGTGCTCGCGGTGATCGGGGTCGCGCTGGGGGCGGCATCGATGGTGGTGCGTCTGCGCCGAGCGAGCGGTGTCGAGCGACAGCAGCTCAAGCTGGTGCTGGCCGTCGGGACTGCCGTAGCCGCGGCGACGGCATTGGTCATGTGCACCTGGTTCATCTGGCCAGAGGGCGACCTCCCGCTCCGGATGGGCGTGATCGGGCTGAGCTTCGCCGCCTTCCCGGTGGCGGCCGGCGTCGCCATCCTCCGCTACCGGCTATACGACGTCGATGTCGTCATCAACCGGACGGTCGTCTACGTCGCGTTGACGCTGCTGCTGGCGGCGGCCTACGCCGCAACCGCGCTGCTGCTCGGCACCGCCCTCGGGAGCGGCTCGGCCTGGACGACCGCCGGCGCCACGCTCGCGGTGGCTGTCGCGTTCCGTCCGCTGCGCACGCGGGTGCAGGATGCGGTCGATCGCCGCTTCAACCGGGCGCGCTACGACGCGCTGCGCCGGATCGCCGACTTCCTGGAGGAGCTGCGGTCCGGTCGCGCCGCCCCGGAGGGGATCGAGGCGCTGCTCCGAGAGCTGCTGTCGGATCCGCGGCTGGAGCTGCGCTTCTTCATGTCCAGGAGCGAGCTCTACGTCGATTTTCGCGGGCTGCCGGTCAGCGACTCGCTCGAGGACAGACGCACGCGGACGCCGATCGAACGCGCCGGCAGGCCGCTCGGGACGGTGCTCCACGATCCGGCGAGCCAGGAGCGTCCGGACCTGCTGCCGAAGCTCGTAGAGGCCGGCGCCCTTGCGATCGAGATAGCGCGGCTGCGTGTCGAGTTGCGGCGTCAGCTCGCCGAGGTCGAGGCCTCACGCGCGCGAATCGTCGCCGCCGGGTATGAGGAGCGTCGGCGGATCGAGCGCGATCTCCACGACGGCGCCCAGCAGCGTCTCGTCTTGGTCGGGCTCGCGCTGCGCCACGCCCAGCACGAGCTCGGCGCCGCGTCGCCGGACCAGACCGGGCGAGAGCTGGACGGGGCCGTCGCGGAGCTGTCGGTCGCGATCAAGGAGCTGCGCGAGCTCGCGCGCGGGCTGCCTCCGGCGCAGCTCGACGCGGGCCTTGGTCCCGCGCTCCGAGAGCTCGCGGGCCGCGCGCCCTTGCCTGTCGAGGTCAGGGCCGGCGGCCAGAGGCTTCCTCCGAGCGTGGAGGCAGCGGCTTACTTCATCGCATGCGAGGGCCTCACCAACGCCGTCAAGCACGCCAAGGCTTCAAAGGTGGCGCTCAGCGCGGCGCAGGAGAACGGAAAGCTCGTCGTCGCAGTCACGGACGACGGCGTTGGCGGTGCTGTCGAGGGCGAGGGAGGTTCCGGGCTCAGGGGCCTCGCGGACCGGATCGCCGCCCAGGGCGGCTCGCTCGACATCCAGAGCGAACCGGGTACGGGCACGACGCTGATTGCGGAGCTTCCATGCGGGTGGTGATCGCGGAGGACCAGGTCCTCCTCCGGGAGGGACTCGCGCGTCTCTTCGAAGATGGAGGACACGACGTCGTCGCTTCGCTCGGCGACGCGGACCGCCTGCTGTCCGCAGTCGTCGGTCACGATCCCGACCTCGTGGTCGTCGACATCCGGATGCCGCCGACCTTCACAGACGAAGGTGCACGGGCGGCGCGGGAGATCAAGGAGAGGCATCCTGATGTGGGCGTGCTCGTGCTCTCGCAGCACATCGAGACGACTCACGCGGTCGAGCTCGTCACGCTCGGGGGCTTCGGCTACCTGTTGAAGGACCGCGTGCTGGACGTGGACGAGTTCCTGGGCGCGGCGGAGCGAGTCGCGAACGGGGGATCGGCGCTCGATCCTCAGGTCGTGGCGGGTCTCGTCGCCCCGCAGGTAGGAGACGATTCGCTCGCGGCTCTCTCCGAGCGCGAGCGGGAGGTGCTCGAGCTCATGGCGCAGGGCCTCACGAACGCCGGTATCTCAAACCGCCTCTACCTGAGCGAGCGAACCGTCGAGGCGCACGTGCGCCATCTGCTCATGAAGCTCGACCTCCCCGAGAGCGAGGACGGGCACCGCCGCGTGCTCGCCGTGCTCGCGCATCTCCGCGCGACGCAGGTTCAGTAGCAGCGCGTACTCGAATCAGCGCGAGCGCCGATGCGCGCGGCATTCCGCCGGCGTAGCTTCGCCCCGAGTCATGCGAACTACACCGGAGGAGCCAATGTTCACGCAGACCTACCACCCGCTTCGCAAATCGAGCATCGCCTTCATCGTCGGCGCCTTGATCACTGCGATCGGCGGCGCTGTCGTTCAGGCGATAGTCCAGCCATCGACCACGGTCTCGGACGACATGTGGAGCTACCCGTGGTCGAGCGACGCGCTGATCCCGATCTCGGTGCTCTGGGCGTTCGCCCACCTGCTGGTCATCGTCGGTCTGCTGGCGTTCTGGCGCAGCGGCATGGCCGGTCAGAGCCGGGTCGCCGAGGTCGGGCTGGCGCTCGCAGTGGTCGGCACCTCGCTCTTCTTGGTCGCCGAGCTGGCCTCGCTCCCGTTCCGCTTCGAGGAAGTCGACGACATCGGACCGCGCATCGTGGGCGCCACGTTCGGGTTTGCCACCCTCGTTTCGGGGGTCGGGCTGGTGTTGGCCGGCCGCGCCACGTTGCGTGCAGGGCTCTGGGTCGACTGGCGGCGATTCACGCCGCTCGTCGCCGGCATCTGGACGCTGATCCTGGCCGGCGTGGGGGCGACCAAGGCCCTGCCAACCGGCGTCGGCCTCTACGGCATCTGTCTGCTGGCGCTCGCCATCGCGCTATACACACGGCCGGTGGCGACGTCGAGCGTGCGCTCGACGGCTCAGGTCCAAGGCGCGTGACTCCCAGCTCCAACACGAGTCCCGTAGCAGGAGGTCTTCGCGAGCCGCCCAGGTAGCCTGGGAGCGATGCCGCGCACCGCGAGCCCGCCCGGCGTCGTTCAGCACGCGCCGCAGAACGCGATGGACGTTCCAGACGAGATCGCGCGCTTCCATGACCGCTGCAGCGACCTCATGCGGGAGTTGTTGGACGCGTTGGCGGAAGTGCCCGATCGCCCTCGTCCCTTCCCGCAGATCGAGGACTCGATCGGGTGGCCGCGCCGCCGGATCGCCTCGGTGCTCGGCGGCGTCTCCCACCTGCGCCACACCGAGTTCGGCGGCCGCCGCCCTTATCGCTTTCTGGACGAGAGGCGGTCGGCGTCCGGCCGCTGGGAGATATGGATGGACGCCGAGCAGGCCCGGGCGGTGCGGGCGGCGCGGTTCGACTGAGCGCTGGCGGTACCGGCGAGTCGCGTGCGGTGGACGCGCTCGTTTGGCCCGAGAGAAAGCACGGACGGCTTATGACTCGCGGACTCGCCTCACGGCCGGTGACAGCTTGCCTGTTGGTGGTTACGGCTAGGGCTGCCGTGCTCGCAGGCGCGCTGGGCCCGAGCTCCGCCCGGGCGGACGACCCGCCGGTGACAAGGCGGGCGAGGCAGCCATCCAGCCGCCTCGGGTTGGAGACCTGAGAGGATCGGGGCGTGAGCGACGTTCTGTCGAGCCAGCTCGAGCCAAGTACTGGCCGCGTTCGGCAACCCAGGACGGTGACCTTCGTACACGGCCAGATTCGCGATTGAACTCGGTGGTCTCGCTCGAGTTCGCGTTGGTGGATGTGTTTGCGGGTGCGCCGCTAGCCGGTAATCCATTGGCTGTCGTGGCGGACGCGGATCGTGTCAGTGAGGGTGTGTTGCGTGCGATCGCCGGTGAGTTCAACCAGCCCGAGACGACGTTCGTTCTATCGCCGCGGCGCGGCGCGACCGTGCGATTGCGCTCGTTCACGGCGGCGGGCGAGGAGGTGGTCGGTGCGGGGCACAACGCCCTTGGTGCCTGGTGGTGGCTGGCCGTCACCGATCGCGTGCCGCCAGGCCGTCTTACCCAAGAACTCGGCGACCGGGTGTTGGGTGTCGAGATCGCTCGCGACGAGGAGCGGGTGGTGGTTCGGCTGGAGCAGGCCCGGCCCGAGCTTGGCGCCGAGGTCGATGTGCGTGAGCTCGCCGCTCCCCTCGGCCTAGAGGAGCGTGATTTGGAGGACGAGCCGGCTCGGGTCGTCTCCACCGGTGCGCCGCACCTGCTCGTCGGCGCCCGCGATCGGGCCGCGGTCAAACGGGCCCGGCCGCGGCTCGAGGCGCTGAAGACGGCGCTGACACGGATCGGAGCGCAGGGCTGCTACCTGTATGCGCTCGACCCGTTCGACGCGAGTGCGGCTGCTCATGCGCGCTTCTTCAACCCGACGGTCGGACTGTGGGAGGATCCGGCGACCGGAAGCGCCGCGGGACCGCTCGCCTGGTGGCTGGCCTCACGAGGCCGCATCCCCGCCGGCCGCGTTGCGATCGAGCAGGGCCACGCGCTCGCACGCCCCAGCCAGGTCCTGCTCCATGTCGACGGCGACCGCGTCGTGCTCGCCGGATCAGCCGTGCTGACCGCCGACGGCCACCTGCATGTCCCGCTCGGCGACCAGGACGGATGACGACAACGCCCCAATTGGTCTCGTCGATAGTCACGATCGTCCTCAGGTCTCGTCGAGCGGGGGATTGGACAGCACCACCGAGGTTTCGATCTGGCGTACCGGGATGGTCCAGTAGGTCTCGAGCAGCACGGTCTTGGATTTCGGGGAGACCAGCTCGAAGCCGTGACGGCGGTAGAAGCGGATCGCCCAGTCGGCGGCGGCCCAGGTGCCGACGAGCATGCGGCGGGTGGTCGAGCGGGCGAGGTGCTCGAGGAGCGCGCCGCCTACGCCGCGCCGCTGGCTGCCGGGACGGACGTAGGCGTGGCGGATGAGATCGACGTCCGGCATCGACTGGACGCCCATGACGCCGAGCAGCGCTCCGTCCGCCTCGTAACCCCAGAAGACGACGCCCGCCTCGATCTCACGGTC